>Ga0315280_10003421_pt1 | contig 24447 bp, 23 predicted proteins | sample YL17G06_40_MG_FD_203697 | JGI IMG/M metagenome (GOLD analysis project Ga0315280, IMG submission 203697) | Sediment microbial communities from Yellowstone Lake, YNP, Wyoming, USA - YL17G06_40 | ecosystem: Environmental > Aquatic > Freshwater > Lake > Sediment | place: USA: Wyoming | collected... | reverse complement strand
TTTCTTGCCGCCACCCACGCTCGCAGCGTCCGCACCTGCTCTTCGGTCGCTTCCAACTTCGCGGCTGGTGTCCACATGATTGGATCATAGCACAGCCAGCCTCTTTTGTCAAGCTATTTCAGATACGCAGCACTAGCACAAAGGAGGGGCAAGATGCACGATCTGGACGGGACGACGCAGAGCGAGGCCCTAAGCGAGGTTGTAAAACTGCGCCGCGACCAAGATAAGCTGATAGGCGTGATCGGTTCTCTTCCTGCCAAGGATCTCCTGCGCGCAGTGAAGCTGATACGTGAAAACAGCGAGCGTATCCGTTCGATCCAGGAGAGACACTTCCCAGTACTGGTGTCGTACGATGATCAAGCAGCAGAAGATCCTCAGCCAACAGACTTCGAGATGGCCATAGAGAGAGAGCGGGATGTACTGAAGGAAGTCATCAGGATACTGGAAGGAGCCCTTGAGAAGGCTGATGAACCGCGCCTTTATGTGCCCCTTGCTACAGAGAGAAAGAAGATGGCGGATTGCCAACAGAACGCCATCCGTGCTCGCACTCGAATGCGTATTGAGATCGTCAGGCCCTCGGAGCAGGAGTGAAAGAGCCGCAGACCGGGGACAGAGGCGTATCTCGCCTATTTCAGAGGCAGTTCCTGCTGCTCTAGCGGCGGGGCGCAAGCGGGCGAAGCGCCTGCGACGGCGGCTCTCCGGGAGCGGAGCCTTACTACCTTGGCAGGTTTGCCTCGTTGATGGCTTCCTTTGCGCCTCGATAAAGGCCATATATGACCGCGCTGAGGCGGAAAAGGGCCTCGGGATTGAGGTTAGCCTCACAACGCAGCCGGTCCGCGAGTCGCGAAGCCAGCAGTCTGACGAGAACGCAGTCACCGCGTTTTATGTCCGCCCCAGTGCGGTTGGCGACGCGGGCCACACACCCCCCAACGTATTCCCTCTGCTCCGTCGTGCTCCTGTCGCCTACAGCATCTGCCCACCTCTTGAACATCTCGAATCTTCGCACATTGCCATGCTCGATCTGCGCTCTGCCAAGCGGTCCGTCCACTTGTTGGCCAGTTTCAGTCATTGTGGTTGAGCGGGCTGCTGCTTGGTTGTACTCGCCCATGATATCCCAGATTGGGAGCTTCCCCTTTTCCTCCAGGTAGCGCCCTGTATAAAGGCTTTGCGGTAGGGTGAGCTCTTCTCGCTTGAACCTATGCATCCAAGCGAGAGCAAACAACTCCATTCGTATCGCTCTCAGCTCCTCCTGGAACTTGGCGCGGTCAATTGCCGCGAATGACTGGTCAGCTTGGACGACCAAGTCGAATGCAGTTTCACAGAACATCTTCCATGCGTCTACACCCGCAATGTTGGCATTGAATATCTGGGTATCGTAGAATTGCTGACAGAACTCCTCAATGGTGACCTTCGGCTTACGCTTGAATAGGCCCATGGTGGTACGTCCAACAGCGTGTCTCGTTTTCCTTCTTCCTTCGTTCGGCAACTTGGTCCCGAAGCCTTGCTTCCTATGGCTTCGGTTTCACGTCAGTGCGGTGCTGGTGAACCGCCCGACACTTCGAACCGCGCCATAAGCCCGATACCCCCGTCGCCAGCACGCGGCTGGTCAGAGAATGGAATGGCAGGCGGTACGAGGCCACCGTAGTTGCCGGAGGCTTTGAGTTCGAGGGCCGCCGCTACCGGTCGCTGACCGCCATCACCAGGGCCATCACTGGCACCCACTGGGACGGCTGCGCCTTGTTCGGCGCCGAGGCGGTTTATGGCGCGCCGCTTGACGCTGCGCCCTGATGGGCGCCAGATGATCGAGCAAGAAGATATGGAAATGGGATCGCAATCAGGTCTCCAACGATATAGGTGGCGAATACGGCGGCAGTGAAGAGACCATAGTGTGGGAATCGGCCCCTGACGAGCAGGGGAAGAACGACCGCTACGAACCAGACCGACTTGTAGCAAAGCTGGAGAAGCAGGACCGGCGCAAATTTCAGGGGATCGCGCAAGCCGAGCACAGACAGGACTCCAAAGGCAACATAAACGCTGCCCACTATGCCCAAGGCAAGGGGCTCATCGCCCGGCCACTGAAGCGCTGCCTTCACCAGTTCAGGGGCGATGACGATTCCCAGTCCGAACCCACCCGCTCCCAGAATGGTGTAGAGATACATGAACCTCATCCACCCTCGCCGAATCACACACGGCTTCGACATCTTCCCTACCTCCTTGCGACTGCGGAGCCAACCATCAGGCGCCGGCCATCGCTGTCTTGCCCGGAGAATCCATCCGGCGTGATTGCACCATCCCTTGAACTTCTTGCGAGCCGATATTGAATCTGGATCGGACACCACCAGGTATCGCATAGTCTCGCGTTGGCGGCAGGTGTCGAGGGAGGTGTTTCGGCAGGCGAGAGGGCGGAACCCATCTGGGGAGTGGCTGCCATGTGCCGCGCAAGGGCCGGTTGTGGTGGCGCCCCGAGGGGTCGGGGTGCGCGGGCAGGTCGAAAACCCTTGGGCGAGCCGGGCCAGCCTGCCCCACCAGGTCCTCTCACTCGAGGATGCCGCCCTGCTTCTTTACCTCTGCTCGCACCACCTCCGCGTCGAGGTCCGAGGGAGCTGCGCCCTCGGCTGACGATATGGCAGCCGCGATTCCCGCTGCCTGACCTGTGGCGTAGCAGACGCACTGGATGCGCGCTGAAGAATGCGCCTCGTGGGTTGTCGAGATCGGGCGGCCCGCCACGAGAAGGCCCTGAAGCTCGCGCGGAACCAGGCACCGGTAGGGTATGCCGTAGAAGCCTCCCTCTGGAAGTCTCTTTATTACAGTTCCCTCGCCTCGCGGATTGTGAATGTCAATCGGGTAAGACGAGAAGGCTATCTCATCCTCGAAGCGGCGGCACGAAAGGACATCTTTCTCTGTCAGGACATATTTGCCGACCAGCCGCCGGGTCTCGCGAATGCCTATCTGCGGACCAGTCGCCACAAGATAGGAGCGCTCGAATCCAGGGACCTCCCGCTTGAGAAACTCGACGATCTGCCAGGTTTGCCTGCGAGCTTCTATCTCGGCCTTTGTCAGGTCTTCGGCGTTGGTTCCGTCAACCTCCACGACGCGGGTGGTGTTGAAGTGGATCTCGTCCGGCCGAGTAGTGTCGAACCAGAGAAGGTTTTCACGAGGGCAGTCAATGCGTCCGGCGTTTTTCGCCTCGGTGTATAGACGATTCATTTCTTCCCCGCCTGGCATTCGGGAAGTTTCCACGCCGGCCGTGCGAAAGAGCAGCGTCATGGGCTGAACGGAGCCGTCTTCCTCTCGGCCCTTCTTCATCTCTGCTCCTGCGCGGGCTGAGACATCGGCGTCTCCCGTGCAGTCAACAACGCAGTCGGCCAAGAAGACCTCGCTTCCCGACTTGCTGTGCACCACGATTCCGCAGACCCGTTGGCCTTCTCGCACCGCATCGGTCACGAACGAGTGAAGGCGCAGGCGCACATTCGCCTCCAGGCACATCTCGAGAAGGACCTGCTTCAGAGCCTCGGGGTCGAAGCGGCGCCGCTCGCAAGCTCCCAGGGCGTTCAGGCGATCCACGACTTCCTGGAAAATTCCACCGACGACCGGCTTTTCGCCGGCCAGGTTCGTCATCCACGGATAAACCAGGCCAGCCGTGGCCATCCCACCCAGAAACCCGTAGCGCTCCACCAGAAGGACCCTGGCGCCTGCCCGCGAAGCAGCTATGGCGGCGCCGACTCCAGCCGGGCCTCCGCCAGAAACAATAACCTGATGCTTGTGAACCTCCATGATTGCCTCCGTACGATCGAGGTGTGCGTCACGGCGCAGGATAACATCGCTGCTCCGCAGGGTCAACGATTTGCGATCTCGCCGGGCGGGCCAGCCTCTACCTGGAAGCGGGCCTGCCGCGGCGAGTTCGCGGCTCACCAACCGGACCGATTGAAGGCGCCGGGTAGTTACTCGTGGAAATTCGCCAGGCCTATGGGAGCGCGGAAGAAATGAAAATCCAACGAGCTGAAGTATTCCCAACCCGGCTGCCGTTTCGCAAAACGTTCAAGATCTCGCGCGGAGCGGTGGGCAGTCCGCAGGAGGGTGCGCCGCATGTCTTCGTGAGGCTGACCGCAGATGATGGAACCGAGGGGTGGGGCGAGGCGAGGCCCAGCCACCGCTGGTCTTATGAGACAGAGGAAAGCGTGGTCTCAACGCTGCGCAATTACCTGGCGCCTCTGTGCATAGGGCTCGACTGTTTCGAAATCCAGCGCCTTCACGAACAGATGGAGCGCCAGATAGCGCCTGGCACGACGATCGGCCAGCCGATAGCCAAGTCCGCGCTGGACATGGCATTTCACGACATCGCCTGCCGAGCCTCGGGCGTGAGCCTGTGCGAGTTTCTCGGGAGCGCTCCAATTCCCTTGAGGCTGGCCTACATTGTGAGCGCGGAAAATCCCGAAGAGGCGGCTGAAGCGACAAGGGCAGGCGCAAAACTTGGACACACAGCGTTCAAGATAAAGCTCGGCCTGAACCCCGACCTCGACCCCCAGATAGTCGCGGCCGTGAAAGAGGCCGCGCCCGGCGGCTTTCTGTGGGCCGACGCAAACCAGGCCTACACCCCATCGCAGGCCGCGAGGTTGGGCAGGGCTCTGGCCTCGGAAGGCGCGGCAGTTCTGGAGCAGCCGCTCCCGGCCAATGACTGGACTGGCCTCAGGCAATTGCGGTCGGCTTCAGCCCTGCCGATAGCGGTTGATGAGAGCGCATTCTCGCCGCGCGATCTGATTCAGTTGATAAAGCTTGAAGCGGCCGACTGCGTCGTCGTAAAGGTTGCGAAATCTGGAGGTCTCAGGCCAGCTCGCCTTGCCATAGAGATAGCCCGTGAAGCTGGCCTTGAGATTCTCGGCAGCGGCCTGACTGAATCGGGCCTCGGCTTTGCAGCAAGCGCCCATCTCTATGCTGCCTATCATGTCGAGGTCGTTGACCTGAACGGCCCGCAGTTTCTCGCCGATGACCCGCTCCGCAGCCGCGTGCGCATTGAAGCAGGAAAGGCGTTCCCGGCGCAGGCGCCTGGCTTCGGAATTGAGATGGACCTCGAGAAGCTGAGCCGCTTCGAGGTGAAGTCCTGACGCAAGGGCGCCCAGGGCGCTGCGGCTTGGGTGGATCGCGCGCTGCGCCTTCACCGTCAAACGGGAACGACCGGCGAGCGAATTTCCGGCCGCCGGTGGTCACGGGTTACCATTGCGGACAAGACAGACGCGCAGCTTGCGCTCTCAGCGGACCCGCATGCCTTTCTGAACGGGTCTTTCTGGCGCGATGAGGACGATATCCGTCCCCGTCTCGCCAACTGCGAGGATCATCCCCTCGGAACGGATGCCTCTTATGACGGCAGGTTCGAGATTAGAGACGACGACCACCTGTTTGCCGACGAGCTTCTCAGGCTCATAGGATTGGCCGATGCCCGCCACTGTTTGCCTGGTCTCGTCTCCAAGATCGAGCGTGAGCTTGAGCAGCTTATCCGCTCCGGCCACCCTCTCAGCGGCAGTAATCTCCCCCACCCTGAGCTCGATGTTCTGGAAATCGTGAAGCGAGATCATGTCGTCACCTCCGGCTGAAACGAGCACCGACGAAACCGCAGCGCTCGCGCTTGCCTTCAGCAGGCCCCGCTCATCGGCAGGCGCTGCAATCGGTGGCGGAGCAGGTGGAGCAGGCGGAGCCCAGAGAACGAGAAGAAGAGCTGTCCGCCCGCGAGCGGGCGAAAAAGCTCGACAGAAGGCGCGTGAGCTTATCGGAAGAGCACTTGGGACAGCTCAACCCCTGGCCGTCATCGCCCATTTTTGCCAGGACCTCGAATTTATTTTCGCAGCTCTGGCACCTGTATTCGTAGATTGGCATTTCCACCTTGATATATACCACCGCGCATGGGCAGAGTCAACATCGACGCGTGCGGTGAACAGCACGCGGTTAGCTGCTTTCGCGCCTGCGTGAGCCCTGCGAAGCTCCCGGCGCACATGGAGGTGAGACAGCGCCATCAGCCGACTCGCGATTCGCGCAGCGAAACCCTCCGTCCGTCAACCGCCAGACCCGTAACGAGACCCGCGGCGGCGCCCGTGATGCCATTCTCTCCGGACTTCACCGAACTTCAGGCGCCGCAGCGAAGAATCCTGTGCGCGCCGCCTCAGCCCCAAGGAAGCCACGCAGCGGGCAGCCTCTGGAGGGCTTGTCAAGATGCCTGCTTCGTGGTAATAGTTGATGCGGCGCGAGGCGAATTTGCCCGAATGAGTCGGGGGCCGCAGGCGGAAAGGACAGAGGTGTGAGGGGGAAATGGCACGCGGGGTTGCCAAAAGGCCGAAGAAAAGACGGGCCAAAGGCGGGTGGATAGAAGCGCTTGTTCCCTTCGTAGATACCCTTGTCCTTTTCGGGGCCGGGCTTGCGCTTTGCTGTCTCGCGTTTCTCTTCTACGGGCTCATCCGCGGGGACATCGCCATTTTTCCAAGCTCTCTGGTCACTGGCCAGACTCTCAGCAAGCCCGAGCAGGCACTGCTCATCCGCAATGTAATATACGCGACCAGGCTTTTCACCGTTGCCGCGTGGGCCGCAGTTTTGTTGGCCCTGGCCCGTCACTCGACCAGCACCGCCACAGCGTGGATCCCAGCGCTCTCAGGGGTGGGGGTTTATCTGCTCGTTCCCATACTGGTGGCTCTGGTGTTAGACCAGCAGGGGCTGGAGGGGAACCAGCTTACTCGGCACTGGATGGCCACTTTCCACATGACTGGCAAGGTACTGATCATTCTGGCCGTCCTGCGAGGCATAGCTGGCCTTGTCATGTCTGCCGTTCAGCGGTCCTCGAGGAACCTGTCGTTCGGCCTGGAAGAGGAACAAGCCCAGCCGGTCAAGATCCAGCGACGAGCGCTGCTGCCTGCGTGTTGGGAGCTTGTGCGCTGCCGCGAGCCCAGAGGCCAGACGACATGCCCGCGCCATATAGACCGCAAACTGTGCTGGAGGAAAAAGAGCGGCTGCCTGTGCGACAGAAAGGTCGCCGAGATAGTCACCAAAGGCGCAGTGGGCTGGACAGTGGCGGAGGCAGAAAGTCACCTGTGGCGCCTCATGCACCTTCGAGAGGCCGGCTTGAACCCCTGCGCCGAATGCGAGATCTACGAGGAGCACCAGCACTACAAATATAGGCTCTTTAACTGGGTCGCTTACCCCGCGGGCGTCGGACTCATTGTGCTGGCGCTTCCATTTATCCATGTGGCTTACAGGTGGGGCAGCCAGAAGCTCGACTATCTCGTCCAGAATATCGCTTTTCTGCCCACGGCCAGGAGCAGCCAGGCTCTCGAACCGTTCGTGAACACAGTCACGCAAGCCAATGTGGAATGGGTCGTGATTGTGAGCCTCGGGATACTTCTGATAAGCTTTCTGCTCGATATGGTCGAGAGAGTGATCTATGTTTGGAAAGTGTAGTCGTCCGCCCTGACCAGGATGCGGCTGCTGCGCGAACTCCAAGGATCCTGAAGATAGCCGAAAGTCTCTATCCGTCCCCTTCCTCCTCAGATCTCGGCTTCGGGCCTCGGCCCTATCACCCTTTCGTCTCCTTTGCGGCGCGTCGCGGCAAGCCGATCCAGCTCTTCGAGAAGCGGCAGCGCATATTTCCTGCTGGTCCCCAGGGCCACGCGAAGCTCCGAGGCGGTGGCCCGGCCTTTTGAGGCGAGGTGCTTCAGCACAATCTCTCTGGCCCGCCGCAGAGCTTCGCTGTGAAACACGATTCCGCCTATGCGGCGCAGAACGCCCTCTTCAAAGAGCGCCCGGGCGACATCCAGCGCCGCCTTCGGATTTGAAGTTGAGGACGCTGCCTCATCCAAGGAGGGCGGCGAAAAGAGCGCTTGCTGGAAAACCCGCTCAATCTGTCGGGCCAGCGCCTGTTCTTCGTCAGTCAGAGCAACGCCGCGTCCCACGAGTGCAAATCGGTCCTGGCGCCTGAGGACGCGTCCCTGCGCGACAAGCTCGGCCAGAGCGCGCTGTAGAACCCGGCTGTCCAGGTTTTTCTGAAGAGCCGACCGGACCTCCTCGTGAGTGGCTCCAGCCCGAAGGGGATTGCGCGCGTGAAACTCCTCCAGAGCTTCAACGAGCGCTTCGAGCAAGCCGTGATAACGGCCAGCGTGCACGATTACGCCTCCAGGCTCCAGCCGCGAGAGCGACCCTTCTTCGACGAGCTGCTCGACAAGGCGCGCGACCTGCTGAGACGTCATGGTCAGCCTCGCAGCAGCGTCTTCGACAGCCAGGGCCAACCCATCTGCGACCTCCGCCAGGTGGACCAACAGTTGGGCAGGCGAAGCCGATTCGTAGAATCCAAGCAGCTCAATGCGTCTCTCGAGCTTTTCCCTGGCAGGGGGATAAGGGTCAATGACCTTTCCACCGCCCACCGTGTGCATTGGAGAACGCCACCGCACGACGAATCTGTCGCCGCGGGCTGCGACGGCAGGCTTCTCGAGGTGAAGCCGGGCGTAACAGGCTTCTCCCGGCCGCAGCTCGCGCACGCCGACGAGAGAGAGCCGAGACAGTATCTCGGCAGTTCCGATGTGAAGCCGAAGAGACATGCCCGACCGAAGCGCCTTTTCGCACCGCGCCAGAACATAAAGCTTCGTGTCGAGGGTCTGGGTCGCTCGCGCGCACCCCGGGGCAGTGAGAACCTGACCTCGCTCGGCCTGCGTGCGAGCAACGCCGGGCAGGTTCACGGCAACGCGCTGACCCGTCTCGGCCCGCTCTCTGGGCTCGCCGTGGACTTCGATGCTGCGCACCCTGGTCCTGACGCCCTCAGGCAGAAGCTCGGCCTCGTCGCCCCTGGCTATGACGCCAGCGGCGAGGGTTCCAGCGACAATCGTGCCCAAACCGGCAATAGCAAACACCCTGTCCAGAGGCAGGCGGAAAGCCGCCTCCAGGCCTCTCGGGGGCGCTGCTGAAGCCAGCGCAAAAAGCTCGCGCCTGAGCGCTTCGAGGCCACGGCCGTCCTTCACCGAAACGGGCACGACGGGCGCCTCCTGCAAGAAAGTGCCTCGCAGCGTCTCCCTGACTTCCTGCTCCACAACGCGAAGAAGGTCATCATCTACCAGGTCCGCCTTCGTCAGAGCGACGACGCCGCCCGCGACACCCAGCAGGTTCAGTATATCCAGATGCTCCAGGGTCTGGGGCATGACGCCCTCGTCTGCCGCCACCACCAGCAGAGCCGCGTCCATTCCGGTGGCCCCGGCCAGCATCTGGCGCACGAATCGCTCATGCCCCGGCACATCAACTATTCCGGCCCGTTCACCTGAAGGAAAATCGAGATAGGCGAAGCCCAGTTCGATGGACAGGCCGCGCTCTTTCTCTTCCTTCAGCCTGTCAGTGTCAATGCCAGTCAGTGCCCCGATGAGGGCTGTCTTGCCGTGGTCAACATGTCCGGCGGTGCCGATAATCATAATTCGTCAGACGCCGTTTCCAGAGCGGGGCGGGACTTCAGACAGCCGGGCCGAGAGCTCCGTCACAACGAGAGTTGCATCATTTCGCGGCAAAACCCGCACACGCCGCGCTGAATAGACGACGCGCCGGCCCCTTTGCTCCGACTCGCGATAGCCCTGGCATTTTCTTCTGCCGCCGCATTGCCCGGGACAGTCAGAACCCCTTCTACTGCCGCAGCAGGCAGCGTCTCAACAAAGAATTCAAACACGAAACACCCGCCTCGCGGCAGAAGCAATCTCCTTGCGCCGATTCTTCCGCATCTGCCTGGTGCAGGGCTAACCTGCCGGATTTATGCCGCTGAGTGCGGCTTCTGCATTAGCCTTCTGGCTCCTGCTTTGCGGCCGGAGATCAGAGTCGGATGGCATGCCTCGTAAGCATCGCTCTGTTTCGCTTGACCTCTCGCGGGCGCCAGCGACTGGACAGCGGCGGTCATGCGATCGCAGAGGCGAAGCGCGCCGTCGTCCCCCGCGCTGCCCGGCGGACTATGGGGCGTTCAGCCTTCGCAGCCTGCCAGTCCTCCGAAGGCGGATGCGCCTTCGGCGCACAGTCAGGCGGGCGGAGTAGGCTCGGCAGCCCCCGCAGTGGGGCGAGGATAGAACCTCCCGGGCGAGGCCTGCAAGAGGTGGGTGCAGGTTATGAGACAACCACCTGGCGGATGCACCTGCGGGGGTCTGTCCTTGCTCAGGCGAGGATCAGGCCGGATGGCCAGCCGCTCACACCCGACGCCAATCTTTCCCCCTTCTGCTTGCCTGGGGCCCTCAGAAGAGGGTTACACGGGGTCGCCCCCTCAAAACGGAGGTCCCGGGCGAAGGGACGCGAGATTTGGCCGCGGAAGAGAAACCGGGCGAAGGTGCGACAATGGAACAGAAAGCTACAGCGCTTAACATCGAGCACGCAATAGAGTTCGCCCGAGGCGGCATCGTGAGCAAGCCTCTGGTCGAGACCGACCGCGTGAAGCTCGTTCTGTTCTGCATGGAATCGGGCCAGGAGCTGAGCGAGCACACAGCGTCTGTGCCGGCAGTAATCCACGTGCTGCGCGGCAAGGCGGCCTTGAAACTTGGGTCGGAAACCCATCAGGCGGAGCCAGGCAGCCTATACTACATGCCGGCCGGACTCGTCCACGCTATAGAAGCCCACGAGGACTTTGTGATGCTGCTCACAATGCTTCGCTGACAGCCTGCCCGGCCGGGGACCGAAGTTTACCCGCCAGAGGCGGACAAGTCTGGCTCCGGGGGTGAGATTGCGGCGTCCGCCGGCTGGCGGGCTCGCAATGACAACAGAGCGAGTCACTCGATTACGCGACCCCCAATAACACGCGACTGCCCCGCCGCCAGGCGAGGCAGTCGTGGTCGCGCGCCGCAAACGCACGCAGCTCTATCCTACGCTGCCTTTCGAATAACGTCCCCTTCTTTCGGCATGCTGCCGGACATAAGCTGGCAGATGCTGATTTTCTCCTGCACCTCCGCGACCTGAATCTGGCCAGATTTCGTCTCGCGCTGGCCCAGAACCTGACCGGTGTCGGGATCGATCAGTTTCTTGCCGAGTCTGAAGACATCGAAGGTGTCGCCCACGCAGACATTGGACCTGGCGCCGCTGTTTATGATGATCTCCTCGCCGTCAATGCTTACTATGCGGCCCCGCCACAGGACCTTATCCATCCGGTCGCAGATGAATTGAACTGCATTCTTAAGCGCCGTGCGCGTCGCCTGGCCAATCGGGGTCTTGTCTTCCTTGCCGCCCGCAAGCACCACGCCGCTGACGGCGATTGCGCCGAGCACGCCGCTGGTCTTGGCGTCGCCTGACGCCTTCACCGAATCCACAACCTCGCCCGTGCTCGAGTCAACGATGCGCACATCCAGGACCACCTTCGCTCTGGCCTTTTTGCCGCCGATGCCAAAGCCCTTGAAGCCGAGGAGTCCGCCCGACCTGGTTGCCTTGCTCTCGTATTCGGTGATGGCGGCTTTGATCAGCCATTCAGCGCCAATCAATTGCCCGGTGGCCGGGGCCGTAGCGGGATTCACTTCGCCGCTCTTGCCAAGCGCTTGCTCTTCTCTGACATCGCTCAGCGCTTTGCGCTCCAACACCACGAATCGGCCCGTGTTGATGAGCGCCGTCGTCAACTGCTCCGTCATGTTGCTGCCGAGCGTCCCCGGCCCCCTGTCGGTGCTTTCCTTGATAGTCGTCTGACTGCCCTCCGCGCCGGCGATCTGCACTGTCACCTGCATCTCTATCGGCGCCACGGCAATGCGCTTCTTCAGGCCAGTATATGGAGCCGGCTTTTGTGGCTCCTTGGTCTTCTCTTCGGCCGCCCACAGCGCGGCAGTCGCCAGCATCCCAAAAGCCGTCGCCAAAAGCAGCAGTGTGCATTTGCGCATCGTGCCACCCTCCTTAAGGGATCTTCGCGAACACAAGCGTCCGTCCCGTGAAGACATCATAGCAGCAAAACCCGCGAGCCGGAAGTAGGTTTGTGTATGCCGCCGGAGCCAGGCGCCCTCTCGATATGAGTCCAGATGAACGCTATGCCGGCCCTCGCTCCCGGACGGGCTGTTCCGCGCTCTGCAAAACCGACCGTGAGAATCGCGCGCAGGCAGGTTCCAAGCCATGACACGCAGGAAGCCCCGCCTTGGCGCGAAAGAAGTGCGACATGGGGGAGATAGGCATAGCCATAAGCCCTGCGGAGCTGGATGCGGGCCCGTGGCCAAATTGGATGCAGGATGCAGGCATCAGCCTTCTGACTTTGCACTCTGGGCCGCAGGGGCTCGTTGATTTTGTTTCGTCAGGGGCTGGAGCGCGCTTTCTGAGCGAGCTGCGAGGGTTTGCAGGTAGGCGGGGTGCGACAGATCCTCGCGCCCCGGAGGATTCCAAGCGACCCGGCTGAAATCTTTCAACAGCCATCCGCCGTTATTCCGGCGGCCGAGGCAGCACCGGGGTCGGGAGGGCCGTGCGACTCTGTCTGGCGGCTGCAGCGAGCAGAGCAGGTCACAGTAGGAAACAGAAAAAGGCGCGCGTCTCAAGGACATGAGTGACATGGGCGGTGTCGGCTGAACGGCCGCGCCAGGCCCTGGAGGCATCCGCACCCTATGGGACGGTACTTGTGGCTTGTGCCAACTGGATTCGCTATAGGCGCCTACGGAACGCTTATCGGCGCCGGCGGTGGATTTCTCCTCGTCCCGCTGATGATCTTGCTGTATCCCAAGGAGAACGCTCAGGTTATCACCAGCGTCTCACTTGCGGTTGTATTCTTCAACGCCCTGTCAGGGTCTCTGGCATACGCGCGAATGGGGCGGATTGACTACAGGTCCGGCTCGATGTTCTCAGCCGCCACTATACCAGGAGCAATTCTTGGGGCGCTCACGACCGCCTACATTCCCCGCCGATCGTTCGATGCGATCTTCGGCCTCTTGATGGTTGCTGTGTCAGCCTTCATGGCGATACGCCCCACTGCCGAGAGGGAGACGAATGGTGGCAGCCACCATCGCCCCGTCGCCCGCGGTCCTGTTGAGGCGCGCGCCGAAGCTCCCACTCTTTCCTACAACCCCATGATCGGCGTGACGCTCAGCTTCTTCGTCGGCTATATATCGAGCTTGCTGGGCATCGGCGGCGGCATCATTCACGTGCCTGCCCTGGTTCACATTCTCAACTTCCCCGTTCATGTCGCCACGGCGACTTCGCACTTCATCCTGGCGGTCATGGCTCTCACGGGCACCATCGTCCACATCGCGACGCGCGAATTCTCCCGCGGCGTCCGGCGGACAATTTTCCTGGCTCTGGGTGTGCTTCCAGGAGCTCAACTCGGGGCGCTGCTCTCCAACCGCGTGCGAGGGGATTGGATTATTCGAGGCCTGGCCATCGCGCTCGGATTCGTGGGCATTCGGATTCTCATCCAGGCATTGTGAGTGGGCGCGCGGCGCGCGACTGGGTCAGCCGGAGGACGCTGGGGCCCGTTGCCCTGGCCCGCCCGGCCCAACAGGTCGCAGGTCCAGAAGCGCAACCTCCGGCCGGCAGAGAAAGCGCATCCGAACAAGATATGTGCCGACGCCTCTGGTGACATAAAGCCATGTCGCGCCGACTTTGTAGAGACCGCATGAGTAGCGCCTGGCGTAGCGCCCCATGCCTACCAGGGGGCCGATAACGGGCAGACGCAGCTGGCCGCCATGAGTATGCCCGCATAGGACGAGCGAGATTCGCTGGCCGGCATGATTCATGGCGCTGACCTGGTGCATTATGTCCGGCGAATGGGCGAGAAGGATAGCGCCCTGGCGCTGCCGCGAGAGTTCGCGCATGACGGCCGAAAGGTCAACATCGCGCCCGGAATTATCCTCAACACCCACGATCCACCAGCCGCTCCCAAGGTCGGCGACTTCATTGTCAAGAACTCGAACCCCTGCCCGAGATAGGGCATCGCGAAGCGGCCCGGCGCCAGCCCACAAATCGTGGGCGCCGAAAACGACATAGACGCCGCGCGATGCTCGAAGCCCTGAAAGCAACTTCGCGCACTTATCCTCGTTCTGCCCTTTCGCGACGAGGTCGCCCGTAACGACAGCGATATCCGGCTGGAGCGAATTCGCGAGTTCAACCGCTCGCTGGGCAAGCGCATAAGAGAATTTCGACCCCAGGTGGAGGTCGCTGAGGTGGGCGATGCGAAGCCCTCGCGGTGGCCCTGTGGGAATAGCGCGGCGAGTTACCTCAAGCCATCTCGGCTCGATGAACAAAGCATAAAGGGCGGCCAAGAGCAGAAGGCCTGCGAGAACGAAGTCCCACATGCGGCGGGATCGCCAGGGAGCCCTGCGCCTCATTTCCCTCGTGCGAAGGCTCGGACAAGCCCGCCTGTCTTATCGCGGGCAAGTTTCTGGGCAGCCCAGAAGGCGGCGTTCTGAAAAATGCGCTCAATCTCAGGCTGGAACATGAGCGGATAGGTCTCGCGGCCTGGCCGGAGATAGAAGATGCGGCCCTTCCCTCTGGTCCGAAGTGGCGCTCTAAACCGCACGGGCGCGGTCCGCCAGCTGGCGGATGCCCCTACAGCTCGGCGCCCATCCCTCCGTCCAGCCTTTCCTACCATTCCCTCCCCTCAGGGTGGATCAGGTCGCGGATTGTGCGATGCTCGGGGTGGGCCTGAACTCGGTTCCTGACATACCGGACGCCCTCGACAGCCTTCGCCAGCTCCTCGGCGACCGATTTCTGCTCCTCGGTGTCGGTGTGTCCGTCGAGAAATATAACTCCGCCCACAGCTTTCACCGATATTTCGGCGCCGGCCAGCCGCTCGTCAGCCGTCAGCGCTTCCCTGACCTTTTTCGTTATCTCGGCTTCAGAAGTCATACGCGGCTCTCCACGGTCGGCCATTTTCAACGCCAACTCTCGCTCTAGGAAGTTCTACCTCTCACATAAGATTCCCTGCCTTCGCGAGCCAGGCCAGGCCCGGGCATGAAGCCTGCGCTTACAGCGCCGCGAGCCGCCACAGGGAAGTGAGCGGAATGCGAAGAAACTTTGCCTCGATGAGGCGCACGAAGATAGTATGCACGCTTGGGCCAGCCAGCGAGAGCGAGGAAGCTTTGCGCGGCCTCGTGCGGGCGGGCATGGATGTGGCCAGGCTGAATTTCTCATACGGCACGAGGCAGGAGCACGCGGCGAGGATTGAACGCCTGAGAAAACTCGAGCGAGAATTCGGCCGGCCTATCGCCATCTTGCAGGACCTGCCCGGGCCAAAGCTTCGCATCAGAGAACTGCCTGAAGGCGTGATGCAGTTGCGGAAGGGCGAAGCTTTCGTTCTCAATGCGGGCAAGCCGCGGGCCGAATTGCCCGGCGCAATTTTCCCTCACCCCGAAGCCTTGAAGGAGTTGAGACGGGGCCACCGCATCCGCGTGGCCGACGGCTTACTCGAACTGGCCGTCGTCTCGGCTTCTGAAGATGAGGCGAAATGCCGCGTGATCAGGGGCGGCGAGCTTCGCTCAAGGCAGGGCCTGCATTTCCCCGACACGACGCTGAGCCTTTCCGGTTTCACCGAGCAGGACAGAGAAGACCTGCTTTTCGGCCTCAAAATCGGCGTTGATTATGCAGCTCTCTCCTTTGTCCAGGCGGCGCAGGATATCACAAGGGCGCGAGAGGTGATGCGCCGCGCGAAGGCTCAAGTCCCCCTGATTGCGAAGATTGAGACTCGGGAAGCCGTGCGAGAGCTGGATTCGATAGTGGAATCTGCCGACGCGATCATGGTGGCTCGCGGCGACCTGGGGGTCGAGCTTCCGGTCGAGAGGGTACCCGAGCTCCAGAAGCAGATTATTGGCCTGTGCAGAGCGTCGGGGAAGCCCGTCATCACGGCGACGCAGATGCTTGAATCGATGGTCGAGAATCCTTCGCCGACGCGAGCGGAGGTGACAGATGTGGCGAACGCCATCCTGGACGGCAGCGACGCGCTGATGCTCTCGGGCGAAACCGCCGCCGGGGCCTATCCTGTTGAAGCTGTTCGGATAATGTCGCGCGTGGCCGCAGCCACCGAGCGCAGCCGAGATTTCTTCGAGAGAATCGGCCTGGAGACTGAGGCCCGAGCCGAATCCTCGACCCGGGCGATAGGCAGAGCGGCTTGCGAGCTGGCGCATTCTCTTCGCGCAAAAGCGATCATCACCTCGACCACCTCGGGCCTGACCGCGAGGATGGTGGCGATGCACAGGCCGCGCTGCCCCATTCTCGCGGCAACGCCTCACGCGGCGACCTGGCGAAGGCTGGCGCTTGTCTGGGGAGTGCAGCCACTGCTCGTGCCGCCGAGCTCGGATACGGACACAATGGTTCGGCTTTCGCTGAAGGCAGCGCGCAAGAGCGGAGCGGTGAAGAAGGGCGACCTGGTCGTGATAACCGCTGGGGTGCCCGTGGGAGTTCCCGGAAACACCAACCTGATTCAACTGCGGCGGGTGCCTTATTGAGTTTCGGAGATTACAGTGACGCCATCATTCCGAGTCGGGTTGCCGCTGCCCGTTCCGCATGGAGCCACGTTCCTCCCCCTTGACGGGGGAGGAATCAGGTGGGGGTGAAGGGGGGGCAGGTTTGAAACCCGCCCTACTCACCCTCCCCTGGCCCCGCCCGTGCAGGGCGGGGAAAAAGGCAACCGCCGACGCGTGGCCACAGAGGCGTCGGATCTGCTTCCGGGGTGGCTTTCCCCGACTTGTGGCCTGGTAATGACGGGCCTGCATGTCACCCAGTTATGCGAAAATCAATAGGGATGCTCGTGTATCTGCGGGAGGCAGATGTGGGACCCCGGCCTCTCGGGGTCCGCACCCCGAGATGTCGGGGTGCCACGCGGCTCCCCAAAGCGAAACACACTTGTGGAAAAAAGCACTAAGCCGAGGACAACATTGACGGTTTTCGAGATACGCGGCTTATTCCTGCGGAGGCGGCCTTCGGGCACGCGCCTGCCAGGCCCCCCTATTTCGGTGCTGTAGCCAATTTGCCGGGACGGAATCGTTCTTGCTCTTCTCGCGGTATTGACGATGTGAGACACCGGGTATAAACTGAACGCCGCAGAAGCTGAACATGGCAAGCGCTGGCCCGAGTGGCGCACGCTCTCCGTGATTCTAGCAGCTAGGAGCGCTGCTCGCTTCTCCCGCGCAGGGAGACCATGGGAGCCTGAAGACGGTCGAAAAGCTGAGAAATCTCTTGCGACTGGCTCGCAACAAGGTTCGCTCTCTCGATGGGGCGGGGAATCGCCTTCGGGCTTTTGTGCGACAGATTCGCAACTGGCTCCTCGGGGCGGCCCGGCGCTGCTGTGCCTCCCAAGGAGACGCCTGCCCCATGCTCTCCTTGCCCCACCAAGGGGTGGGCTCTCCACTGGCTGGCCAGGCGCCTGCGAGTCAGCCCGAAAGAAAGATTATTGTCGTGGGCGCTCCCAATGTCGGCAAGAGCGTCCTGTTCAATCGCCTCAGCGGGGCCTACGTCAGCGTTTCCAACTATCCCGGCACGACAGTGGAAGTCGCGCGCGGCGCGATGCAGCTTGACGGCCAGCAGATAGAGGTCGTGGACACGCCCGGGATGTACTCGCTGCTGCCCGTCACAGAGGAAGAGCGCGTGGCCAGGCGGGTCATGTTGCAGGAGAGGCCATCTGCCGTGGTTCACGTCATGGAGGCCAGGAACTTGGAGCGCCAGCTTCCCCTGACCCTTCAACTCATCGAAGCTGAGCTGCCGCTCGTCGTGGCGCTCAACATCATTGATGAACTCGAGGCCAGCGGACTGGAGATAGATGCGGAGATGCTCGAGAGAGAACTGGGGGCGCCCGTTGTGCCGGCGATTTCCACTACCGGGCGAGGGCTGGACATCCTGAAAAGAAGGCTGGCAGAACGTGCTCGCCTCAGCGATAAAATACGCGCCAGACTATGAAGAGGCAGTCGAGAGAATAGCCTCTCTGCTGAAGGCTGATTACATAATCTCCAGGAGAGCCCTGGCGCTGCTGCTGCTTCAGGGCGACGAGGAAATCCATTCGCTCGTCGCCGCGGCTGAGGGAAACGATGCCGCGCAGCGCATAGACGAGATAGTGCGCGAGGCTGCCAGCTTGACGCGGCGTCCAGTTTCATATGTGCTGGGCGTCACGAGGCAGCGGATGGCTCGCTCGCTGGCTCGCCGCGTGATGTGGCAGGCGCGAGCCAGGCCCAGAAACTTCGCGGAGACGCTGAGCTGGCTGCTCACGAATCCATTGACGGGCATTCCGATTGCGTATCTCGGTCTTCGCTACCTTTTCTACCCGTTCGTGGCAGTTTTCGGCGCGGGCGTGGCGGTGAATTTCCTGGAAGGAAAAGTCTTCGGCCACTACATAAACCCCTGGGCCATAAAGCTCGTGAATGCCGTCATTCCCTTCCAGGTTTTTCGCGATCTTCTGGTGGGCGAATACGGCGTCATAACGCTGGGGGTTCGCTATGCCGTGGCGCTGATTCTGCCAATCGTTGCGACTTTCTTCTTGGCTTTCTCGGTCCTGGAGGACACAGGCTATTTCCCCCGCCTGGCTCTTCTCATAGACAGGGCCTTCAAGCTCATAGGCTTGAACGGCCGCGCAGTCATACCCATGGTTCTCGGCTTCGGCTGCGATACGATGGCGACGATTGTCACCAGAATACTGGAGACGAAGCGGGAGAGGCTTCTGGCCACTTTTCTCCTTGCCCTGGCTATTCCGTGCTCGGCGCAGTTGGGCGTGATAATGTCTCTGCTGGGGAAGAGCGCCGCAGGCTTCTGGATATGGGTTGGCGTTGTGAGCGGAGTCTTTCTTCTCGTCGGCTTTATTGCCTCGCGCATCCTTCCGGGGGAGCCAGCGAGATTCTACATGGATGTGCCGCCGCTTCGCCTTCCCAGGCTGTCGAATATCCTGAAAAAGAGCTACGCCCGCGTGAAGTGGTATTTCTTCGAGGTCCTGCCGGTGTTCATTCTGGCGAGCGTCATCATCTGGCTTGGGAAGATGACGAGGCTTTTCGACCTCGCGGTATTGCTCATGTCCCATCCCGTTCAGTGGATTGGCCTTCCGCCGCAGGCGTCCGTGGCCTTTCTTTTCGGCTTCTTCCGGCGCGACTATGGGGCGGCGGGGCTTTTCGACTTGCAGAGGCGGGGCTTGCTGACGCCGCGCGACTGCGTCGTGGCCGCGATCGTGCTCACTCTATTCATACCTTGCGTCGCGCAGTTCGCGGTGACGGCGAGAGAGAGGGGGTGGAAAACCGCCGTGGCGATGACCGCCTTCATATTGCCTTTCTCTTTTGCGGTGGGAGGGGTCGTCAGTTTTGCGCTCGCAGCGCTCGGGGTGAAGTTGTGAATGTGAGCGCGGCTGACCGAGGGCCTGCGGCGCGACTTGCCCGCCTTCGGCGGGGGAGCTGCGCCACATATCGCAGATGAAGGATACCAAGGTGCAGAATGCGCAGATGAGCGACCAGGCCGAAGAGCTTCTGCATAAGCTCTGGGTCGAGAAAGAGCGGACGGGGGCTGCGAGGCTTGCAGAGCCTGAGGGAGCGACCGAGCTCGAGCGGCTGGGCCTTGCCGAACGCAAGGAAGGGTATGTTGTCTTGACTTCGGCTGGCGAAGAGAGGGCCAGGAATGTAGTCCGGCGGCACCGTCTGGCGGAGAGGCTGATTGAGGATGTAACGGACGTGCACGGGCGCGGGGCGAACGAGCAGTCATGCCAGTTCTACCATCATGTTCACGCTGGCGTTGAAGATGTCATCTGCTCACTGCTTGGCCATCCGCGGTTCTGTCCTCACGGCGAGCCCATTCCTCCAGGCCCGTGCTGCGAGTCGGCATCGCGAGAAAAGCAGGCTGGGGTTGTGGTCGCGCTGAGCGAGACGGCTGCTGGCGACGAAGGCGAGATTGCCTACCTCAACACGACAGACCCGTCGAGCTTTCAGAAGCTCCTGTCGCTTGGGCTGATGCCTGGAGCGAGAATCAGGGTGCTCCAGAGGTTCCCGTCGTTTGTAGTTCGGGTCGGAGAGGGCCAGGTGGCCCTTGACCGGGAAATCGCCGCCCAGATATTCATTCGAACCGCTCCCATTCGCCGCCGCCGGCGATTCGGGTGGAGGTGAAGATTTGGAGTGCGGCGGCTGCTGCTGCTCTGCGTAGTCCGCCTCGGGCGGGCGAAGCGCGAGTTGCCGCCGCTTTCAGGGCGGCAGCCCGCTCCCGCACTCCAGAAGGGCAGCGGCCCAACGGGCGAAGTCTGATCCTGCTGATGCTGCGCAGCCGAGGCCTGCCCGCCTTCAGGGGGAGCTGATGTCACGAGAAGGCTGGCGCTTGTCTGGGGAGTGCAGCCACTGCTCGTGCCGCCGAGCTCGGATACGGACACAATGGTTCGGCTTTCCCTGGAAACAGCCCGCGAAAGCGGAGCGGTGAAGAAGGGCGACCTGGTCGTGATAACCGCTGGGGTGCCCGTGGGAGTTCCCGGAAACACCAACCTGATTCAACTGCGGCAGGCGCCTTAGCCGGCGACTGGCAGAAGCGCGCACGGCGGGCAGGCGCAATTTCGCCGCTCACAGCCTTCGCCTGCGGTGGCCCTTCGGACCGAGGTTCGCCTGCCCGGCTGGCCCGAGGCGAGGCCTGTGGGCTCGCCCAGGGAGCCGGGAAGCCCGACTCGGGTTGACCGGCCAGGGCCTGCCCGAGCCGCACGGCCAGGGATTCCCACCGCCTCCACCAGCCTTCGCCAAGGCTACGGCTGGCAAGCCATTCTCCAATGGCAGGGCTTCGGCAGCAAACTACCGACACAACGAAAACACTGACCAACACCTTCTGGAGCCAGACCTTGGGATCGGTCCACCCGCACGGGCGTCACCTCGGGGTTTTGGGATCGGGAGAAAAAAGTGCGATCCTTCCTGCGGCGGCCCAACGACACGCCGGGCGCAAGCGGGGCCAGCCTGTTGTCGTCGCCCCCGACGCGAGCGTCGAGGGGAAGCGACGACTCTAAGTCACCATTCGTGGTAGACTGGACAGTGTCAACACCCAACACACGCAGGGGAAGGACAATGAGTGACGCGGATACGCAGACAATAACCCTCACCGCCGAATCCGTGCCGGTCATCGCCAAGGCGGACATCCTCGTCGCCGGCGGCGGCACGTCGGGCTTCATCGCGGCGACGGCCGCCGCGCGCACCGGCGCGAGGACGATTCTCGTCGAGCGTTTCGGCTACCTCGGCGGCTGCACGACTGCGCCCTACAACACGTCATTGAGTTCGTTTTTCGACTCGGAGGGCGCCCAGATCATTCGGGGAATCCCGTGGGAGTTCATGAAGCGCATGGAGGCCGATGGCCAGTGCATCCTCGGCCCGGGCGGGCGCAACCAAATCTGGCCGACGTGGACCAAGAAGGTCGCTCTCGACATGATCGAGGAAGCCGGCGTTGACCTCTACTTGCACACCTGGGTTTCTAGCGTTCTGAATGACGACCAGGCGATTGCCGGAGTCGTCATCCTGAACAAGGGCGGGCGCGGAGTCATCCTCGCCAAGGCCTTCGTGGATGCCACGGGCGATGCCGACCTGGCCGCCTTCGCCGGCGCGCCATTCGAGATGACCGAGACCGACCAGTTGCAACAGGTGTCCTGCGACTACGTGGTTTGCGGCGTGGACGCCGAGCGAGTGCGGCGATGGGCCAATGAGAACAGGGAGAAGCTCGATCTGCGCGTCGGCGGCGCCGACGAAGAGTCGCGCACCGGGGCGCAGAACATGCTGACGATCGTGATACCGAACAGACAAGAGGATCCGCAGGGCAACGAGTATCACGTTGGCGTCATGCCGACGGTGAAGCTCTGTATCTACCGCGAAGCCGCGCGCATCCAGGGCAACGCGGACATCGATGCGCTCGACGCCAAGGCCCTGACGCAGGCTGAGGTCGCGGGGCTGCGTGGCGCGCTCGAGCACCTCAAGTTCCTCAAGGACACCGTCCCGGGATTCGAGAACGCGTTCCCCGTCGCGCAGGCGCATTTGGGCGTGCGCGAGACCCGCAGGATCTGCGGCGACCATATGCTTACGATCGACGAGGTGAACGGCAACAAGCGCTTCGACGACGTCGTCGCGCTCAACTGCCGGGCGCTGGACTACCACCTGAAGGGCACCGTATTCAAGATCTCGCACATCACCGGGCACCACGACATCCCGCTGGGCGCACTGCTACCGAAGGGCATCGCCAACCTCGCCGTCGCGGGACGATCAATATCGTGCGATCATCTCTCGCAAGCATCGCTTCGCGGGGCCGCGACGTGCATGGCGACCGGCCATGCCGCGGGCGTTGCCGCAGCGCTCGCGGCGAGGCAGGGATGCGGCATTCGCCAGGTCGGCATTGAGGGGATCCAAGAGATGCTCGTCGGTCAGGATGCTGTCTTGGGACGGTAGCCGCGGCCGCCTGACGACCGCTCCGCGCGCAGAACCGGAAGGACGCCTTCCCCGCAGTGTGAGAGCCACGCACAGGCCGCTGAACGATGCCAATGAACTTCCGGTATTGGCGGAGGGCACCAAGTGTGGCTGTCAGGCGGCGATGAGCCCGCTGGGATGCGCCGAGACCGGCGCTGAGATGGCCGTCACAGCGGCTTCAGAAACTGGAGACAGCTACCTATTCGCGCTCCGCGACACGCAATCGGCCATGAGAAACGCGCTGAGGCATGTTTCGATGTGAGTGAACCTGGCCAACCAAGACGCTCTGGCATCGAAATCCCCGACCTCCTCCGATGCCGCGCAGTTTCGACCTGTGGTGAGCCTGGCCGAACCATGGCAGGATGTTTTCCTCCACCATGCTCTCGGTCTCGAACCGTCTCTCCGGTTTTGCGCTACCTTGCGGGGAGAGCGGAAAACGCCGCGTGTGCGCTACTCTGCGCCTGCTCTCGCCCCTTTGCGTTCGCAAGAAACTGTGGACGAGGTCACGTCGGGCAGGCCGGTTCTAACCCCCCAAACGGCTCATTCGCTCTCTCTTCCTCTGAAAACTGTGGACTTTGCGCAACTCGTCCACAGTTTCAGTCCACAGTTTTGAGAAAGGGACAAAATTGGGGCATTCTGGCCGCCCGTGATAGAATCGCCGCGCACCCATGAGTCTGGAGCGCTGGCGAACAGAGGGACCACATGTGCCTTGCTGAAAGCGCTGGGCCAGAGTACGGCGATCGGTCAGCGAAGATCCTCAGGCTTCGTGAGGGCGACGAACATGCTGCGGTCCGCGTCGTTGAGGATCTCAAGTTCCAAATGGACGAGGTCGTTGGCGTATCTGTCGACCCAGCGTACATGCGCACCTTCCTTGCCGACGGCCGGCACTACTTCATCGTTGCCTACGTCGAAGATGAGCCGGTCGGCTATGCTTTCGGCTACCGGCTGTGCCGCTTCGACGGTAGGAATCCCGTGATGTTCTTCTATGAGGCCGCCGTGGCAGAACACCATCGCAGGCTGGGCATCGGGCGCGCTCTCGTCGAAGAGCTCAAGCGTCTCGCCAAAGCCGATGGGTGCGGGAAGATGTTCGTGCCCACGAACAGGTCAAATGAAGCGGCGATGGCTCTGTACCGCTCGACCCGCGGCGAAGAAGGCGCTGCCGACGCGACGGCGTTCTGGTGGAACTGGTGGTAGGAGTGATCGCGAATGCTCGGCTACGAACAGCATCTTGTCAGACTCGTCCCATACGCTACTGCGGCAGGACGCAGACAGAACACCGTATGAGAGAGAACTGCCCATATTATCGCGCTCCCGCCGGCTGGGACCCGTCTCGTGCGAACCCCTTCACGCCGGATGGGACCTACGGCCGGGATTGGAGCTGTTTCTGTGTGCTGGACCAGGATGACGAGACCTTCGCGACTGGGGGACGACCAAATGGTCCCTTCGGTGTGCAGGCCGGGAGGCGCGTTCCCGATCTGGCCCAGCGGCTGTGCGATTTCATCCGCTACGAACGCAGCCATGGGCGGCAGGTCATCCTTGCCGTCCCAGAGGGAGTCGATAGTGAGGCGATGGTCCGCAGTGCATGGGAGATCACCGAGGATAAGCGTGCCGTACGGGCGGACGATCCTCCGGTCGTCGTGCACTCAACGTCACAGGAGGCCTGGCTGGTGATCCAGCGCGATGGCATGTTGAAGTCGACCGCGCGCCTGCGCGCAGAGGGCCACCTTTCCGCTTTCTCATCTGTGGAGACATCCGCGGTCGCCCACTATCAGCAGAATGAGCCGGAGGAATATGCCGATTACATCATGTTCGGGCACCTGGGCAACCCCGTAGTCGAGTGCATCACAGTGTCGAAGCAGTGCGGAGATTTCAGTCTTGACCCCGATGCCAGGTACACGCCGGGCGTGCGGCTCTACTTCGACTTGCATGCCGTCGTCCGGGATGGCATAGGCGTGCGCGACGGTCTTCACCTAGTGAAAGTGCGCAACCATCTCCCGCTTACGCCATACTTGTTAGCCCGGATTATTCATGAAGAAAGCAAGGGAACGCTTCCTTGGCGTCGAAAGATTCAGTCGTAGAACCGAAAATCTGGAGACGCGAAAGGAGCGTTCCCAATGACACAGTGTTCGACGCAGCT
>Ga0315280_10003419_pt1 | contig 24461 bp, 14 predicted proteins | sample YL17G06_40_MG_FD_203697 | JGI IMG/M metagenome (GOLD analysis project Ga0315280, IMG submission 203697) | Sediment microbial communities from Yellowstone Lake, YNP, Wyoming, USA - YL17G06_40 | ecosystem: Environmental > Aquatic > Freshwater > Lake > Sediment | place: USA: Wyoming | collected... | reverse complement strand
TTTCGAACCGGTTCTCCCCCGGCCGGTTCGAATGCCGAGGCGGAGCCTGTCGTCCCCCCCCGCGACAGGCCCGCCGCTTTTTTGGCGGGGCCTATGACCTGCGGAAGGACACCCCGCCTCCCCCACCGGCCGCGTTGATACTCGATTGACCAGCAACGGGTTAGCCTCACTCAGGAGCAGGTAATGGCGCTACGAGTAACGTCTCGACGCGGCGCAAAGCCAGGCCGTCGTCGGCTGGGGGACCTGCCATAGGTGAGTGCTGTGAATCCCGGGCCGCCCCGTGTCCCCCCCGCCTGGGCCGTATTCCGGCCCCCACGCTTGCGCAGAAATGACCCCCAAAGTGCAGACTAGACCAGTCGGCCCCCCCGTTCGGCCATGACGTAGTTCATGCAGAGCTCGTCCCTTCCTGCGGTTGCCTCGGCGGCGTAGATCGTGGCCATGATGCCGGGGACGCAGGGGTCTATCAGCCCGGCGTCCATGCCGTGGTAGATGGCCTGGGCCAGCAGGGCGAAGTTGACGTACTTGCGCTTCGGCAGGCCGAAGCTGGCGTTGGAGCAGCCGCCTCCGATGTGGACGCCCGGCCAGGCCTTGCGGATGGCGGCGATGGCGTCGACCACCGCTCTGCCGGCGGTCGAGTCGGCCGAGAGGGTCAGAAAGCATGGGTCGATGATTATGTCTTGCAGCTTCCTTCCGGCGGCGGTGAACTTCTCGATCAGCCGCCCTGCACTGGCCAGGCGATCGTCCACGCCGCGGGGGGTGCCCTCGTCGCTCACGAGCAGGCCGATAACCATGCAGTCGAACTCCGCCAGGATCGGCATCAGCCGCTGGAGATGCTCCTTCTCCAGCGAGATGCTGTTGAGGATGGGCCTTTTGCTGGCCAGCGAAAGCCCCGCTCTGACCGCCTTCGGGTTGGCGGAGTCTATGCAGAGAGGCACATCGGTGCTGGCCTGGACCGTCTCGGCCAGCCAGGCGATGTTCTCGGCCTCGCGACCGGGGGAGGGGTCGCCGCCGTTGATGTCCAGATAGTGGGCGCCGGCCTTGGCCTGCTGGCGGGCCGTTTTGGCGATCACCTTGGCGTCGCGCGTCTCCAGCGCGGCGGCGATGGCCTTTCGCGTGGCGTTGATCTTCTCTGCGATGACGATCATCTCCGCCTCTCCTGCGCTGGCTGCTGCCAGCGGCTGAGGGGCCACATTCTTACCGCTAGGGTCTGGAAAGACAAGGCCCTCGCCGCCGGCGGCGGCCGCCGCGCTTGACTGGGCGGGCGGTGAGGCGGAAAATGGAGGTTTTCAGGCAGCTTTCATGCAGACTGGAGTGCGACAAAGCAGCGGGTATGCTGAAAACCTCAAACACATGCTTCGCGCACTGCGGGGGAGGAACTACGCGCTGTTTTTCGTCGGCCAGGGCCTGTCGCTGATCGGTACCCAGACGCAGCAGGTGGCGCTGGTCCTGCTGGTGTGGAAGCTGACGCACGCGGAGGTCTGGCTGGGGCGGATCGGCTTCGTCGCGCAGATCTTCGGGGTGGTGCTGGCTCCGCTGGCCGGGGTGCTGAGCGATCGCCGCAACCGCCGCAGCCTGCTGGTGGCCACCCAGTCGCTGGCCACGGTGCAGGCGATCGTGCTGGCGGTGCTGACCCTCACGGGGCACGTCGGGGTCTGGCACATCGTGGTGTTGGCATGCTTTCTGGGCATGGTCTTCGCCGTGGACATCCCCACGCGCCAGAGCTTCGTCGTGGAGATGGTCGCGCGCCGCGAGGATCTGCCCAACGCGATCGCGCTGAACTCGTTCATCTTCAACGGGGCGCGGATTGTCGGCCCGTCGATCGCGGCGGCGATCATCGTGGCGGTGGGCAGCCACTTCACGCGGCCATACGCCGGCGAGGGCGCCTGCTTCGTGATCAACGCAGTCAGCTACCTGGCGGTGATCGTGGCGCTGCTGGCGATGCGGCTGCCGCCCCGTTCGGCGGTACGGAAGCATCCGCACGTGCTCAAGAGCCTCCGCGAAGGATTCCAGCACTCACTGGGCTTTCCCCCCATCCGCAACATCCTGCTGATGCTGGCGCTGGTCTGTCTGGTGGCCACGCCTTACGTGGTGCTGCTGCCGGCTGTGGCTGACAAGGTGCTCCACGCCGGACGGGAGCAGATCACGTTCATGCACGTGGGCGCCTGGCGCGTCCAACTGCGTCTTGAGGCGACCACGGGCGTGCTGTTTTCCTCGGCTGGGGCAGGGGCGCTGCTGGGGGCGCTTTTCCTTGCAAGCCGGCGGAGCGTGACCGGCCTGACGAGGCTGATTCCCTTCATGGCGGCGATCATGGGCGTCGGGATGATCGGCTTTTCGCTTGTCAGGTTGGTGATGCTGTCGGCGCTGCTGCTGCTGGTGGTTGGGTTCGGCTTCATGGTGCTGATGGCCTCCAGCAACACGGTGATTCAGACCATTGTTGACGACGACAAGCGGGGGCGGGTCATGAGCTTCCACATGATGGCTTTCATGGGCACGGCCCCGTTCGGATCGTTGCTGGCGGGCAACCTGGCCGAGCGGATCGGGCCGGCCTGGACGTTGACAATCTGCGGGGCAGTTCTGCTGGGGGCGGCGGCGCTATTTGCCACGCGCCTGCCGAAGCTGGAGCGCCTGATCCACCCGATCTACGTCCGCATGGGGATCATGTCCGAGGGGGCCCCTGTGCCGGCCGAGGCGGCGCGGGCGGACATCATCCAGCCGAATGAGCAGACTCCCGACTCGCCGGGCCAGACTCACAGCCGGGGGGAGTGACCCGGGCCAACACCGCCGACGCAATCAGCTCGCCGATTCCCTCCCATAGACGAACCAGTAGATCGTCCCGACGAAGAATGCACCGCCGATGATGTTGCCGATCGTCACCGGCAGGAGGTTGACCAGCAGAAACTGGTTCCACGTGACGGCGGCACCGTGGAAGATGCCGAGGGGCACGAAGAACATGTTCGCCACGCTGTGCTCGAACCCCAGCGCAACGAACGCCATGATCGGCCACCATATGGCCAGTATCTTTCCCGCCACGTCCTCGGCGGCGACGGCAAGCCACACCGCCAGGCACACCAGCCAGTTGCAGCCGATGCCCTTCAGTATCAGCGGCAGGAAGCCCTGGCTGACCTTGGCCTCGGCCACGCCCCGCACCGACGACAGCCACGGCTCATTCGCCAGTATGCTGGTCATGTACACCAGGCAGTACGCGACGAACAGCGACCCGACGAAGTTGCCCACGAACGATCCCACCCAGTTGCGCGCCAGGCCGCTCCAGCGCGCCTTGCCGGAGAGCACCGCCGGCATGAGAAAGGCGCAGTTGCCGGTGAACAGCTCCGAGCCGGCGATGACGACCAGCATCAGGCCGACAGGGAAGACCCCGCCGAACAGGAGCTTCTGCACGCCGGGGTTGGTAGCGTTCAGGCCCGGCACCGCCCCGCCGACTACCAGTGCGAGCATGCCCCCAAGGGCGATGTAAGCTCCGGCCAGGAAACTGAGGACCAACAACTTTCCCCACGGAAGCGACGCCTTCGCGCTGCCCAGGCTGGTTGCGGCCTGGAGGGTCTCTTTGGGTGTCTTGAATGCCATGAGAACGCTCCGTCAGTGCTGGCCGGGCCCCGGCTGGCCCGCGACGCTGCGGGCCGGATGCCGGGACTCGTCACTTATGGTGCCAAAGTTATCCCCGCCTTGGACTCAGGTCAACACGATGTTCAGACAGGGGCGGACAGGCGAGACAAACGGAAGGACGCTCGTCGCCTTGAGCGGGTTCCCCATTGTCGGTTCGTCAGGGGGCGCCGGCGCCAGGTCTCACTGGGCCACGCTAAGCTGCCGAAAGATGGAACTGTGACGCAGGTCGCCCGTTGACTCCCCGCGGGTGACTGCGACCTGGACTTGCAGCGTCACTGTCTGCGGGGCAAGGCATTGATTGTCATTGCACGCCTGGAAGTTGACCTCGACCTCCAGGTCCGCCTGTCCGTCAGGGGAGTCTTTGCTCACGGTCAGGGGGACTACGAGCCACACACGACCCTCATACACGTCTAGCCTAGCGTGCAGGACTGGATCCTCTGCACGACGGCTCTTGGGCAAGGTGACCGCGCCCGGCTTCAGCCAATCGGCGGCCTTGACTGAGATCGTGGTGGGCACGACGTAGCTTGCCGCCGAGGACGGTGCGTAAAGGTGCCAGCCTTCGGCGATGTCCAAGGCGACGGCCAGGTGGAACGTTTGCTCGGGCTTGGCGGTGAGGCGCGAGGCATAGAGTTCGGCCGTCACCGGATGCTGGACGGCGCGTGCGTCTGGCTTGTGGGCATCAGGCGGGGCGGGGCGATCGCGGGCGGCTGAGGGCGCGGTGGCCGTCTCCGCCGGCACGGGAGATTCCAGGCTCACGGCTGCCGCCAGAATCAGCGTCTCGGCGGCGAGGGGGTACTGCCACATCAGGCTGGACAGCGAGTCGAGCGTGCTCAGGCCGGCCTGCGTGTAGCGGGCCTCGCCGGTCAGTCTCCCCAGCCGCAACAGGACGCCGACGGCTGCACCGTTGGGAGAGGGCATGTTGCCACCGCCGAGCAGGTTCTTCGACCTCGGCAACACCTCATCGTGTTCGGCCGTCGAGAAGAAGAACCCGCCGTCGGTCTTGTCGCGGAAGTCCTCCAGCATCACGTCGGCCAACCTGCGGGCGTGCTCCAGCCAGCGGGTGTCGCGGTCGGCCCGGTACAGCTCCAGCAGCCCGGCGGCCAGGGATGCATAATCGTCCAGGTAGCCCGGCAGTCTGGCCCGCCCGGCCCGATAGGTTCGCAGCAGGCGGCCATCGTCGGTTGTCATGGCAGTGGTGACGAAGTCAGCGGCCTTCTCGGCGGCCTGCACGTAGCGCGGCTCTTCCAGCACCCTGCCGGCGTGGGCCAGGCCGGCTATCATTAGCCCATTCCAGGCTGCCAGGACCTTGTCGTCCTTGTGAGGGCGTGGCCGGCGGTTCCGCGCGGACAGGAGCTTCTCCCGCATCGCTCGCCGCCGGGCGGCGAGCTGTGCGGAGTCGGGCTCATTGTCCTGTCCGGACTGCTCGCCTGTCTTGGCGAGGTGGATGATGTTTGTCCCGGGTCGCTCGCCGGCGCGTTCCTTGTGGTAGTTGCCGCCTTCCGTCAGGCCGTAGACCTCGCAGAACAGCTCTCCGTCCTGCCGGCCCAGGATGTCCAGTACCTCCGCCCGCCGCCAGAGGTAGAACTCCCCTTCTTCGCCAACCGCGCCGGCGTCGATGGCGGAGAGGAACGCCCCGTTGGCGTCCGTCATCTCGGCCTGGAGCCAGCGGAAGATGTCCTCGACGACCTGGCGGTACTGCCGGTTGCCGGTCAGGGCGAAGCCGTCGGCGTAGGCCCGCATGAGCTGGGCGTCGTCGCAGAGCATCTTTTCGAAGTGGGGAATGAGCCAATGATCGTCCACCGAATAGCGGTGGAACCCCCCGCCCAGATGATCGCGGATGCCCCCTCTGGCCATCGCATCCAGCGTCCCCGTGATCATCTCCAGCAGCTCGCTGTCCCCGCTGCGTCGATATTCGTGGATCAGCAGGGCCAGGCTGCCGTGTGGCGGGAACTTCGGCGCGCCGCCGAAGCCGCCATTGGTGGGGTCATACGAATGGCGAAGTTGGCTGATGGCCCCATCGACCAGGGACTCATCCACCGGCCCTGCCTGGGCCGCCGGGGCGGAGGCGGCCCGCCGCATGGCCTGGCTGACCTGATCGGCCTGGCGCTCCACGTCCGGCCGGCGGGTCTTCCACATCTCGCTGAGCCGCTTGAGAATCTGGATGAACTGCTGGAGCGGGAAGTAGGTCCCTGCCATCCACGGGCTGCCGTCGGGCGTCAGCCAGACGGAGTTTGGCCAGCCGCCCCGCCCGGTCAACAACTGCGTCGCCAGCATATAGTGCTCGTCGATGTCCGGTCGTTCCTCCCGGTCCACCTTGATCGCGACGAAGTTCTCGTTGAGGACCCTGGCCACCTCGGCGTTCTGGAAGGACTGCTGCTCCATGACGTGGCACCAGTAGCACGTCGAATAGCCCACGGACAGGAAGATGGGCTTGTCCTGGCGCTTGGCCCGCTCCAGGGCCTCGCCGCCCCAGGGGAACCAATCCACAGGATTATGGGCATGCTGGAGCAGGTACGGGCTGGTCTCGCGAATGAGCCGATTGGCGGGCACCGAAGTCGCGCTGTCGTTGGGTTGCCGTCTCACGGGCTCATTCGCCTTCCGGCTCCAGGTGACGACCACCATCGCCGCTGCCGCAGCGCACGGGGCGGCGAGTACAACCGCGCCCGGGCCTCTGCGCTGCCCCGGCGGCTGGTGCCGCGGATCGCTACTCGTTGCCGGTTGCTCTTCACGCGTGGTTCACCTCGCAGTGGCGCCCGGGCCGGCCTTGAGTCTCTATGGCATTCTAGGGGCGTCCGTCGCAGGTGGCGCTGCGGGCCGGTGGGCCCGACTTTACATTTCGCCCGATGCTGATATACTGCAACGTTTTCGCGGCTGCTCGCGCTGATAGGCGCGTGTAGCGGCCTTCATAGGAGTAATGCCACATGGCACGCACGCGACGGACCAGCTCCAGGAAGCGATATGCCCAGGTGGGCATCGGCAGCCGGAGCTACATGTTCACCAAGGCGATCACCGAGACGTTCAAGGACTGCTGCCAGTTGGTGGCGATCTGCGACACCAACCAGGGCCGCATGGACCTGTGCAACCGCCACTTAACCGACAGGGGCGTCAAGGCCGTGCCGACCTACCGCGCTCACCAGTTCGACCGCATGGTCGCCGAGTGCCGCCCCGACGTGGTCGTGGTCACCAGCATGGACGTGACCCACAGCGACTACATCTGCCGGGCGATGGAGCTGGGCTGCGACGCGATGACCGAAAAGCCCATGACCACCGACGAGGTCCGCTGCCGGCGAATCCTGGAAACCGCCGCAAAGACTCACCGAAAGTGCCGCGTGACCTTCAACTATCGCTACGCCCCGCCGCGCAGCCAGATCCGCGAGATGATCATGGCCGGGGCGATCGGCGAGGTGCTCAGCGTGGACTTCTGCTGGCTGCTCAACACGCAGCACGGGGCCGACTACTTCCGCCGCTGGCACCGCAGGAGGGAGAACTCCGGCTCACTGCTGGTCCACAAGGCCACTCACCACTTCGACCTGGTCAACTGGTGGATAGACGACATCCCGCAGGAGGTCTTCTGCCACGCGAGCCTTTCGTACTACACGCCCGCCACGGCCGAACGTATGGGCCTGCACGACCGGGCGGAACGCTGCCTGGTCTGCCCGTGCAAGGACCGCTGCCAGCTTACCCTGGACCTGGCGGCCAAGAAGCCCCTGAAGGAGATGTACCTGGACAACGAGCAGGAGGACGGCTACTTCCGCGACCGCTGCGTGTTCTCCGACCAGATCAACATCTGGGACAACATGTCCGTGACGGTGCGCTACCGCCGCGGGGCGCTGCTGAACTACTTCCTGCATGCCTACAGCCCGTACGAGGGCTACAAGATCGCCTTCAACGGCACGCGCGGGCGCATCGAGCACACCGCCTGCGAGAACACCTACGTCAGCGGCGACGGTACGGTGCCCGGCGAGCTGGCCAAGGGCAACGTCTCGGTCACGCTGATCCCGGAGTTCAGCTCGCCGCAGACCGTCGAACCCCGCACGGGCGCCGGCGGCCACGGCGGCGGCGACCCGGTGCTGCTGACCGACCTGTTCGCCCCGCGCCCCCCCAAAGACCCGCTCCGCCGCAAGGCCGACCAGCGCGACGGGGCCTACTCCATCCTGGTTGGCGTAGCCGCCTGCCGAAGCATCGACTCAGGGCAGGCCGTCCGCATCGCCGACCTGCTAGCGGGCGCGCCCATCTAGACACACAGCCCGTACCGGACAACGCGATTGCCATGAATGACCGAATCCAATGTGCACTTCAATTCGCCGCAGGGTCCGGGAATTGTGCGGCAATCCTCAACCTGCTGCACAGCGGCGCAGAGATCCACGCGATCAACAAAAGCGCTCGTACCCCGCTGCACGAAGCCGCCTACTGGAACCTGCCCGACGTCGCCCAATACCTTATATCGCAAGGTGCCAACATCAATATCAAGGCCCTCCTTGGGTATACCCCGTTACATGCGGCTGTAGATGGCGGGAACCCCGCCATCGCAAGTCTCCTCATTATGAATGGCTCGAACGTAAACCCCTTGTACATGGAGCGATTCACCCCCCTGGATTTGGCTGCCCAGAAAGGCAATCAGGAGCTTGTGGAGGTCCTTCGCCAGCACGCGGGCGTAAGCGGAGTCGTGCTGCGACCCCAGAGGTAGCGTATGACCCCCCGGCAGAGGTTCATCGAGACGTTGACGTTCGGCAATCCCGACAAGGTGCCGTTCAACCCCGGCGGGCCGAGGGAATCGACCGTCGCCAACTGGCACAGGCAGGGCCTGCCCGAGGGCGTCAAGTGGCGGCCGTACCTGCTGGAGCAGCTCGGCGTCGAGGACGACAGGCCGAAGACCAAAAAGGTCTCACTCGGCGTGAACTACCAGATGATGCCGGAGTTCGAGGAGAAGGTCCTGGAGCATACCGGCGGCCACTACATCGTCCAGGACTGGAAGGGCAACGTCTGCGAGATATCCGACCGGTTCGACGTTAGCTACCTGCGCGGCGCGAGGGACTTCGTCACGCGGCGGTGGATCAAGTGCCCGGTCGCTGGCCGCGACGACTGGGAGCAGATGAAGGCCCGCTACGATATCGACACGCCCGGGCGATTCCCCGCCGACTTCGCCGAGCGGGCGAAGCGGGCAGCCGACCGCGACTACACACTCAACTTCGGCGTGGTCGCCGGGCCGTTCTGGCAGCTCCGCGAGTGGTGCGGCTTCGAGGGCCTGTGCTTCATGATGATCGAGCAGCCGGACCTTGTGGCGGAGATGGCCGCGTTCTGGACAGAGTTCGTCGCGGGCATCTTCGAGAGGATCCTCCGGCACGTCGTCCCGGACGCCCTGTTTTTCAGCGAGGACATGGCCTACAAGGGCAAGTCGATGATCTCGCCGGCGATGGTGCGCCGGTTCTGCAAGCCCAGCTACGACCGCTGGTGCGGCATCCTTCGCCGGGCCGGCGTGCCGATCATCGACGTCGACAGCGACGGCCACGTCGGCGAGCTGATCCCCATCTGGATCGAATCGGGCATCAACGTCACCGATCCGATGGAGGTGGCCGCCGGCAACGACATCTGCGAATACCGCCGCATCTACGGCCGCAAGATGGGCTATCGCGGCGGGGTCGATAAGCGCGCGATGGCCAAGGGCGGCGACGTGATACGAGCGGAACTCAAGCGGATCGAGCCGGTCGTCCGCAGCGGCGGATACATCCCCGCCTGCGACCACGGCGTGCCGAGTGACGTATCCTGGCCGAACTTCGTGGACTACTCGCGACTGCTCGCCCAGATGACCGGCTGGCTGTAGCGCCGGCCCGTCGGCGAGCCGGCGAGCCGCCGGGAGGAATGCAGATGAAGATCACGGCGATTCGCACCAAGATCATTCAGGAGGGGTTCCGCAACGGTCTGTTCACGTTCATCGACACCGACGAAGGGATAACCGGCGTCTCGGAGGTGATGATGCGGCGGAAGAACAAGACCGTCGAGACGCACATCGGCGAGCTGGCGCGGTTCCTGGTCGGGCGCGACCCCACCTGCGTGGAGGACAACTTCGAGAAGATGTACCGCGACTCGTTCTGGGTCGGCGGCACGCTGCACGCCACGGCGCTTTCTGCCGTGGACATCGCGATGTGGGACATCCGCGGCAAGGTCCTCAACGCCCCGGTCTACCGCCTGCTTGGCGGGCCGTGCCGAGATGAGATCCTAGTCTACTGCCACGTCCCCGGCGGGGCGAATCCGGAGGAGTTCGCCGCCAACGCGCTGGAGGCCAAAGGCCGCGGCTTCAAGGCCTTCAAGACCACCATCCCGCTGCTGTACGGTACGGACAAGGGTGTCGAGGGGTACTCCGGCTGGTCGTCGGACCGCTACCGGCGGCTGAAGGAGACCGAGTACCTTCCCGCCGGCTTCCTGAAGCGGATCGGCGAGTTCTTCGCGGCCGCGCGGCAGGCGGTCGGGGGCGAGATGGAGATCGGCCTGGACTGCCACGGCCGGCTGAACTGTGCCAATGCCGTTAGGCTATGCGAGATTCTCGAACCCTACGACCTCATGTTCGTCGAGGAGCCTATCCCCCCGGAAGATGACAGGGCGCTGGACTTCGTCATCCAGCGAAGCCCGATACCGATTGCCAGCGGCGAGCGGCTCGCCACCATCTATGACGCTCGGCGTTTCCTGGCCCGGCCGGGGCTGGCCATGCTCCAGTGCGACGTGGTCAACTGCGGCGGGATCACCACTATGAAGAAGATCGCGGCGATGGCTGAGGCGGCGTACGTGGCGATGGCGCCGCACAACCCAAACGGCCCGCTGTGCACGGCCGCCAGCGTGCAGATATGTGCCGCAATCCCCAACTTTATGATCCTGGAGACGATAGGATCGCGGGAGGACGCCCGGCTGGCCAAGGAAATCCTGAGCAACCCGCTGGAGATAACCAATGGTGTCATCCGGGTGCCTCAAGGTCCGGGCCTTGGTGTAGACGTTAATGATGACATCTTCGCCAGGGGGCACAAGTACCGGCCATTCGAGGGCTGGCGGTAGCGATTAACTGCTTGTGGAGGCGGCACCTGCTGTAACAGCCAGTGTTCAGGGCCGCCCAAGGGGAGCATCTGCCGTTAAGGTTTCTCCAAGTTTTTGTGATTTTGCGGTCTTTTCGCTAATTGCGGGGTTATGATATCGCCGATGGGAGTTCCAGCCGCAGTCACCATCGGTCATCAGGATTACCAGGCGAGCATGTCAGAGGATCGGTGCAGGCGGCCAACAATGGGGCGGCTTGGCCGAGAGACGATTTGACGAGAGGTGACTGGTCGGCCGCCTGTGAGGGCCGGCCTGAGCGAAGTTGGCACAGAGCAAAGCGTCGGGGCGGCTAGTCAAGAAGCATCCAGCCGGGCACGGCGTCTGTTCGTTCGGCCTAGACGGCTGAGTTGCACGATAGACTGCGGGCGCGGGCTGCGGCCTCGTGGAACAATACCGACCCCGACCGAAGCCCCCACGAGGTCCTGAGGCCCTGTGTGGGGCCGACAAGCGCTCGCTCGACAGGTCGGCTGACACAATCAGCCGGCCTGTCACTTTGTTGGCGTGGCGCGGGGCCCCTCAGGCAGACGCGCGACTATCCGGTGCCTCAAGACAGAGGTAAGAGCGGGGGTGATAGAGCCGGGCTGCGGGGTGGCCGTTGGCGCGATGGCGCGCCGCTACTTCTTGGCGGCGGCGAGTTCTTCTCTCATCGCCGCCAAGTGGTGGGCTAAGATTGAGGCCTCCTTCTCAAGGACCTGGAGCACCTCTTCCGTGACTAGGGGATCGTCTCTCAGCCCGCGATTCTCCAGGTTCTGCGCCACCTCGTACGCCGACTGCGCGAAGAGGCTGCCGACTGCGCCTTTCAGGACGTGGACGGCCCGCTCGAAGTCCTCGCCGGCTCGATCGCGTGAGGCGCGCCTGACCTCGGCCATCAGGCCTGGGCAGACCTCAAGGAACGCCTCGATCATCTGGCGGACTAGGTCGCCGTCACCGTGGAAGCGGTCGATGAGGGCGGCCTTGTCGACGATGGACTCAATGGTGGTGTTGGCCACTGATCAGCCTCCGCGCGCACGGACCCGACCACTCAGATGGATCATCGGACCGTGCCGGCGTGTGCTTTAGCACTTGCCGCCGCCGCGGGGGCCGGTGTCCCCGCCCGCCGGCCGGCATATCGTGCGGCCGGGCCGGTAATAAAGTCCTTCCCCTTCGCTTCCGATAGCTCAAATGGCCATAGTGGCACAGGGCAGAATGGTCTTTGCAGGCGGTCTGCCCGTGTTGGCAACGGAGGGCTGAAGGGTCTTGTGCTTCGGTTGCGTTTGACTGGACGGCGGCTGGGCCGGCTGCGGTCGCGGCTGGCCGGCGCCGCTCGGGCATCGGGGCCCAGCGCACCGAACGGACGGCTCTCTAGCAAGGTTACCGGAGATGAGTGAAATAGAAATTACAGGGGCGACTTCCCAGGCAGACACCAAGGATACGTCCAGGCTTCGCCTGCTTCGGCGGGCGCTGCCGGGCTGGAGCATCGTCGGGCCGATGCTGCTGGCAGCGGTGGTGACGGTCTCAATCGTCGCGGCGATGGCCTGGCACCATGACAATTTCAAGAAGGAAATATTCGCCAGGTTCCAGCAGTACCAGCTATCTTCCGCCCGCGGCAAGGGCGGGGTCATAGAGTCGACATTCTCCACCGCCGTCAGGGACCTGAAGGCCCTGGCGGCCTGTCCGAGCCTGCTGGATAGTCCGACAATAGCCTCCAGCGTCGTGGACAGCTACTACGACACTCACAGCGGGATCCTCGACAGCGTCGACGTGGTGGACTCCAGGGGCAAGACCGTCCTTCACCGGGGTCGGTACAAGGCGCTCTCAGAGGAGACGACCGGCCGATCTGGCTCCGCTGAGGCTAAGGCCAAGGCCAAGGCAAAAACCGACAACAACCAAGGCACAGGTCTCGACGAGAGCCACGGGGCGGTCGTGTACATCAGCACTCCCGTGCAGAGCGACACCGGCGAGGGCGGCGTGGTCGAGGCGGGGATCAGCGTGCGCAAACTCTGTGCCAAGAGCCTCGCCGGCTCGGGCGCACTGCCGCAGAGCTTCCTGGGGCTGATCAACAGGCAAGGGGCGTTCGTCTACAAGATGGACCTCCGCAACAGGTCGTTGCTTCCTGAGGCCCTGGAGGCCGACGCAAGCGACTCAGAGCAGGTGGGGGGCTTGCCCGCAGACTCGCTCGTCAAGTCGATGAGGGCCATCTCCATGAGGGAGACCGGCGTGACGCAGTTGACCAGCGCCGAGCCCCGGGGCCACGGCGTGTTGCTCGCCTTCGCGCGCGTCAGGCTGGGGACGGAAGTGTTCAGCGTGGTGCTGGGCACGAGCGAGTCGGAGATATCGGTGCCCATCACCGCCTACGAGCGGCTGACGTTCACGCTGATATCGGCGTTGGCGGTTCTGTTCTTCGCGGTCGGCTACCTCACCTACCGCAGCGCACAGGGCAACGTGCAGCTTGAGAAGGAGCGCCGCCTGGCTGCCGAGTCGGCCAACCTCATGAAGAGCCAGTTCCTGGCCAGGATGAGCCACGAGATCCGCACGCCGATGAACGGCATACTCGGCATGACCGAGTTGGCCTTGGGCACGGAGCTGACGGCCAGGCAGCGGCGGTACCTGACGCTGGCCAAGCAATCCGCCGACGGGCTGCTGACGGTCATCAACGACATTTTGGACCTCTCGAAGATCGAGGCCGGCAAGTTGACGCTTTCGGAGGAGAGCTTCAGCCTCCGCGACTGCATGGACAACGCTCTGGAGATTCTCGCCGTGCAGGCCAAGAACAAGGGGCTGGAGCTTAGCTGGAGCGTGCCGTCGGAGGTGCCTGATTGTCTGGCGGGCGACGTGGGCCGGCTGCGCCAGGTCCTGACCAACCTGGTCGGCAACGCGATAAAGTACACTCCCACCGGCGCCGTGCGCGTCATGGTCCGGCCCGAGCAGCACCCGCCCGGTAAAGTGGCGCTCCACTTCATCGTGGCCGACACGGGCATCGGCATACCGTCGGAGCGGATGTCGGGGATATTCCAGCCGTTCGAGCAGATTGGCGACCACCCGTACCGCAAGGCCGGCGGAACCGGCCTGGGGCTGGCGATTTCCGCGCAGCTCGTCGGCCTGATGGGTGGGCGAGTCTGGGCCGAGAGCGAGGTAAACAGAGGCAGCATGTTCCACTTCACCGTCTGCCTTGGCGGGTCGAGAGTCCCGCAGCGCCAGGTGGGTCTGAGCGATCCCAGCGCGCTTATCGGCCTGCCTGTGCTGCTCGTGGACGACAACGCCACCGCGGCCCAGGACCTCCGAAGGACACTGGCCGGATGGGGCATGAGGCCGACGGTGCTCCAGTCGCCCGCGCAGTTGCACGCGGTCTTGCAGCAGGGCGAAGACGCCCAGGACCCCTTCGTGCTGGTCATGGTGGGGGCCGCGATCAACGGAGTTGACGCCTTTGAGCTGGCCGGCGGCATCAAGCAGCGGGGCGGATCGAAGCCGCCGGCCGTAGTCATGGTGTCGGCTGCCGGCATGAGGGGCGACATGGCCCGATGCAGTTCACTCGGCATAGACGGCTATCTCACCAGGCCGATCACGCCGAAGGTGCTCCTCGAGACGGTCATGTCGGTGGTGTCGGGAGGCGGCGCCGAACAACAGCCCGTGAACCGCCACCGCCTGCGACAGGCGCGGCGGCAACTACGCATCCTGCTGGCCGAAGATAACCTGGTCAACCAGGAACATGCAGTGGCTGTCCTGGAGAAGTGGGGGCACTCGGTGGCAGTGGCCGCCGACGGCCGGAAGGCACTGGCGGCGCTGGCGTCAGATCGCTTCGACCTGGTGCTCATGGACGTCCAGATGCCGGAGATGGACGGCTTCGAGGCCACTGCCGCGATCCGCAAACAGGAAACCTCCAGCGGCAAGCATCTCCCCATAATCGCAATGACCGCCTACGCGACCGAAGACGACCACCGCAAATGCCTGGAGGCCGGGATGGACGCATACATATCCAAGCCAATCAGCAGCCGTGCCCTAGAGGATGCGATTGACAGACTATGCCTGGACAGCGGCGCCGCCCCGCCACTGGCCAGCACGGTTAGCGTTCCGGCGCCGCATTTGTCCGCTGAGCCGGCCTTTGACCTGGCCTCGGCGCTGGCCCGGTGCAACGGGGACGAGGCCCTGCTGGAGCGGATCATAAAGATATTCCTGGCCAGCATCCCCGGCACGATAGCCGACATCGGCAAGGCGATAACCGACGGAGACTGCCCGGCGATTGCCCGCGCGCTGCACAAACTTGAGGGCTCTGTGGGCGTCTTTGCCGACCGTACCGTGATCCAGGCGGCTGAGCGGCTGAGGCAACTGGCCGCCGCCCAGAACACCGAACCAATGTGGGGGGAGCACAAGAAGCTTGAGCGCGAACTTGAGCGACTAGCGGCTTCCCTCATGCCAATGATTAAGGAGCGAAGCTGATGAAGGTACTGATTGCCGACGACGACCCCGTCTATCGCAGCCTGCTGGAGAGCATGCTCAAGCAATGGGGTTATGAGGTGATCGTGGCGTGCGACGGCAAGGAGGCGATGGAGATTCTCAACAACCCGGGCGCCCCGATGCTCGTCATAATCGACTGGATGATGCCGGAGATGGACGGCTTCGAGGTCTGCCGAAGGATCAGGCAGCTCCGGCCGGACAGCAACTGCTACATCATCCTCCTGACGGGTAGCAGACAGAAGGAAGAGATCATCAAGGTCCTGGTGGCTGGGGCGGATGACTACCTGCTTAAGCCATTCGACCCGCTGGACCTCAAGATCCACCTTCGCGCCGCAAGACGCATCATCGACCTGCAATCGGCCGTGGCGGCCCGCTGCTAAGCCTTGCCGGCCGTTGCCGCCGCGCGGGCGGCCGCCGCACGCCTGCGCGCAATCGCTTCGCACATGGGGCGGCACCGCAGCAATGCGCGTGCCGCCACCGGGGGATTTTGGGGGCGGCATTCCACCTCCGCGCGTCTGCGGCGGGTGCCTGGTTCTCCAACCTTGCCTCTGCCCGGTTGAGGCCGTCGATCACACGGCCCCGGGCCTAGGCCTTTGCCGGATAGTATTCCTGAAGCGGGCGGACGGTCCAGGAATCGTCGATGCCCTCGCCGCCAGCCCGGCCGCCCCGCAGCGCGGCGATGGCTTCCACGGCCGCCTCTGCGCCGGTCATCGTCGTGATGATGGAAACATTGTGCAGCGTGGCAAGCGCGCGGATCTTGCCCTCGTCGGTGGTCGGCCCGCGACGCGTCGGCGTGTTGATCAGCAGGGCTACCTCCTTGTTGGCGATCATGTCAGCCACGTTTGGGCGCCCCTCACTCAGCTTGGCCGCGCACCGGACCGACACACCCGCTTGGCTGATCGCCGCGTGGGTGCCCTCGGTCGCGACGAGCTGGAAGCCCATCGCGGCCAGCCGCCGCGCAATAGGCACGACAAGGGGCTTATCGTTATCGTTGACGGAGATGAACACCGTCCCGCTGGTCGGCAGCGATGAGCCGGCGGCCATCTGCGACTTGGCGAACGCCAGGGCGAAGCTCATGTCGATGCCCATCACCTCGCCGGTGCTCCGCATCTCCGGGCCCAGTATCACGTCCACGCCCGGAAACTTGGCGAACGGGAAGACGCTCTCCTTCACCGACGTCTGCGCCGGCCTGGGCGCCTCGCGCACGCCGAGCTGCTCCAGGCTCATCCCGGCCATCACCTTCGCCGCCACCTTCGCCCAGGGCACGCCGGTGGCCTTGGAGACGAACGGCACGGTGCGCGAGGCGCGAGGGTTGACCTCCAGCACGTAGACCTGGCGGTCCTTGACGGCGAATTGCACGTTCATCAGTCCGCGGACCGCCAGGCGCTGGGCCAAGCGGCGCGTCTGCCGCTCGATCTCGGCCACAACATCATCCTCAAGCGAGAACGGCGGCAGAGCGCAGGCGGAGTCGCCGCTGTGTATGCCCGCCTCCTCGATGTGCTCCATCACCCCGCAGATGACCGCGCGGGGGCTTTTCTCCGCCGCCCCGTCCGGCCGGGTGCCGAAGTCGGCCACGCAGTCCACGTCCACCTCGGTCGCGGCGGCCAGAAACTTGTCGATCAGGATGGGATGCTTTCGGCCGACCATCGAGGCGTCGACGGCCTTGGCCATGTAGACGTCAAGCTGCTGGCTGTCGGAGACGATCTCCATGGCCCGCCCGCCCAGGACGTAGCTCGGCCGCACGAGCACCGGGTAGCCGATCCGCTCGGCGATCTTGCGGGCCTGCTCGATGGTGAAGGCCGTGCCGCTCGCGGGGCTGAGCAGCTTCAGCTCGTCCAGCACCCGCGCGAACCGCTCGCGGTCTTCGGCCAGGTCGATGGAGTCGCCGCTGGTGCCGATGATGGGCACGCGGGCCGCCTCCAGGCCGCGGGCGAGGTTCAGGGGCGTCTGCCCGCCGAACTGCACGACCGCCCCCAGCAGCAGCCCGCCCTGGCCTAGTGGCCGGCCGTTGAGCTTCTCGCAGATGTTGACCACGTCTTCCAGCGTCAGCGGCTCGAAGAACAGCATGTCGGACGTGTCGTAGTCGGTCGAGACGGTCTCGGGGTTGGAGTTCACCATCACCGCCTCGTAGCCCATCTCCCTGGCCGCGAAGGCCGCGTGCACACAGCAGTAGTCAAACTCGATGCCCTGGCCGATGCGGTTGGGGCCGCCGCCGAGGATCACGATCTTCTTGCGGTCGGTGACGCGGACCTCCTCGTCGACGAATTGCGGATTGCGGATTGCGGATTGCGGATTTGACGTGTTCCCTGAGCCGACCTGCACTATGGGAGTTTCGTAGGTGGAATAATAGTAGGGCGTGTAGGCCTCGAACTCCGCCGCGCAGGTGTCCACCAGCTTGTAGACGGGCACCACGCCCAGCGCCTCTCGCAGGGAGCGGGCCTGCTGCTCGGTCAGCCCCCACGCCGTGGCCAACTGCACGTCGCTGTAGCCCCACTGCTTGGCCTTGCGCAGTGTGGCCAGCAGCGAGGCCGGCACCTTCGCCGCCTCGCGACGCTCGACGTCCCGCAGCGCCTCTGCGGCCAGGCCGCCGGCTGCGATCAACTCGTCCTCGAAGTCCACTAGTTGCTTCAGGTTGGTCAGGAACCAACGGTCGATCCGCGTCAGCTCGTAGACGCGATCGACTGTCCAGCCCATCTTGAAGGCGTAGCGGATGAAGTACAGCCTGCCCTGTGACGGGACCGACAGCTTGCGGAGCAGCTTGGCCTCCTCCACGGGGTATGCGCCGTCCTGGTCGCCGGGGCGGGTCCGCTCGGCGGCCGGCTTGGCGCCTTCTCGCTGCGGGCGGACCAGCGCGTTGAACCAGTTGTCCTGCCTGTCCAGCCCCAGGCCGAAGCGCCCGACCTCCATCGACCGCACGCCCTTCTGTAGCGACTCCTTGAACGTCCGCCCGATCGACATCGCCTCGCCCACCGACTTCATCTGCGTGGTGAGCGTCTCGTCGGCGTCGGGGAACTTCTCGAAGGTCCATCGCGGAATCTTGACGACGCAGTAGTCGATCGTCGGCTCGAAGCACGCCGGCGTCTTGCGTGTGATGTCGTTGGGGATCTCATCGAGCGTGTAGCCGATGGCCAGCTTGGCGGCGATCTTGGCGATGGGGAAGCCGGTGGCCTTGCTGGCCAGGGCGGACGAGCGGCTGACGCGGGGGTTCATCTCCACGGTGATCATTCGCCCGCTGGCCGGCTCGATGGCGAACTGGATGTTGCTGCCGCCGGTCTCGACGCCCACCGCGCGGATGACGGCGATGGCCGCGTCGCGCATGAGCTGATATTCCTTGTCGGTCAGCGTCTGGGCCGGGGCGACGGTGATCGAGTCGCCGGTGTGCACGCCCATCGGGTCGAAGTTCTCTATCGAACAGACGATCACGACGTTGTCCGCCTTGTCGCGCATCACCTCCAGCTCGTACTCCTTCCAGCCGAGGACCGATTCCTCGATGAGTATCTCGCTGATCGGCGAGCTGCCCAGGCCGCGGGCGGCGATCGTGCGGAACTCCTCGATGTTGAAGGCAAACCCGCCCCCCGTGCCGCCCAGCGTGTAGGCCGGGCGTATGCAGACCGGCAACCCCACCTGCTCGACGACCTCCATCGCCTCCGCCATGCTGTGCGCGACGCCGCTGTGCGGCACGTCCAGCCCCGTCGCCAGGCAGATGTTCTTGAACTCCGTCCGGTCTTCGGCGCGGTGGATGGCCTCCCGCCTCGCGCCGATCATCTCCACGCCGAACTGCTCCAGTACCCCGGCGTCGGCCACGGCCGCGGCGGTATTCAGCGCCGTCTGCCCGCCGAGGGTCGGCAGCAGGGCGTCGGGCCGCTCTTTGGCGATGATCTTGGCCACGGCGACGGGGGTGATCGGCTCGATGTAGGTGCGGTCAGCGAACTCCGGGTCGGTCATGATCGTGGCGGGGTTGGAGTTGATCAGCACGACGCGGTAGCCTTCCTCGCGGAGGGCCTTGCACGCCTGCGTCCCGGAATAGTCGAACTCGCAGCCCTGGCCGATGACGATGGGCCCCGAGCCGATGATCATGATCGTTTTGAGGTCGTCCCTGCGGGGCATACTGGCACATCCTGCGCCCAAAAACCAACCTGCCGGCCCGTCGGCCTGCTGCGAAATCGCAGGATGCTAACACGGCCGCCCCCGTCGGGCAAGGCCCCCGGTGGCGGTGGGCTCATTTCGAGCTTCTAAGACACAGTGCAGTGAGGCCATCACCAGGCCGGTCATGTTGGGCCGTACCGTCGGACAGAGCAACCAGGGCAAAGCCCGGCGGGCTGACGGACAATAGCCGGGGGCGCAGGTCGTCGGGCGACCAAGCCCCCGGTGCCTTGGCGTTATCCACCCCAGCCCCGAAGGGGCGGGAGAGCCGTGAGCTTCGCCCTGGGTCGGCTTTCCCGCCGCCCCTGCGGGGCTTGGAAAGGATTGCGCCCTGCCTACCGGCGGCTGACGCCGCCGGCTATCTTCTGCCGGCCCTGCGGGCCTTGACCATCTGCGCCATCACTAGGCAACGCCTGTGGGTCCACAGGATGGAGACTGGGGGAACGCCAGAGCGTCGTCCTGAGGTATCCCCTCCCGGTGAGGCGGCGCGGCCGGTCAGCCTGCGACCTCGCCGCGGAAACGGTCGAGGGTCAGGTTGCGGACGTTGACGCACTGGATAACCGGCGAGTGCTTGGCCTGCACCTGTACACCGATGAGGGCGATGTCCGCCGCCTCGGCGATGGTGACGCCGGCCTCGGCAGAGAGGGTCGCGTTCTCGATGGTGATCGCCTCGATGGGCATCTCCGGCAGGCCGCGAAGATTGATCGCCCGCCCGGCTGAGCGGCAGGTGATGTTGGCGATGTGGAAGTTGCGGAACCGCGGCGTCCTCTCGCTGAGCGGCTCGGGGCGGTCTTCCTTGATCGCGTAGTACATGTCGAACAGGATGGCCTCGTTGCGGATGTTGGACATGGCGAGGTTGGCGATGCGGATGTTCTCGACGACGCCGCCGCGCCCGCGGGTGGTCTTAAACCGCAGGCCAACGTCCGTGCCGTCGAAGACGCAGTTGACGACCTCGATGTTCCGCACGCCGCCGGACATCTCGCTGCCGATGACCACCCCGCCGTGCCCGTGGGCGACGGTGCAGTCGCGGATGGTGATGTTCTCGCTGGGCCGCCCCAGCCGCCGCCCGGCCTCGTCGCGCCCGCTCTTGATGCAGATGGCGTCGTCGCCGACGTCGAAGTGGCTGCCGCTGACCAGGCAGTTGCGGCAACTGTCCAGGTCCAGCCCGTCGCCATTCTGGCTCCACCAGGGGTTCAGCACCTTGACGTTGCGGATCGTCACGCCGTCGCACAGCAGGGGGTGGAGGTTCCAGGCGGGGGAGTTCTGGAAGGTCGCCCCCTCCAGCAGCACGTCGCGGCACTCGATCAGCTCAAGCAGACAGGGGCGCAGGAACTCGCGAGCCGGCTCGTAGTCCTCGACGCCCGGCTCGGCGCCGCTTTGAGTGAGCTTCTTGACGTGCGCCGCCCCGTCGCGGGCCTGCCGCGTCGGCCACCACGTCTGCCCCGCCTCATCCGTCACGCCGCCGCCGGCCAGCAGGTCGGCCCACTGCTGGGCGGTCATCTTGGACTTCTTCACCGGCCGCCACGCCTGGCCCGACCCGTCGAAGACGCCCTCGCCCGTGATGGCCACGTTGCGCAGGTCCCGCCCGTGGATGGGCGAGGTGCAGCGGACTCTTCTGAGCCCCTCGTAGTGCGTTTGCACCAGCGGGTAGGCCTTGCAGTCTCGGGTGAATGTCACCCTCGCGCCGGCCTCGACGTGAAGCTCGACGTTGCTCTTCAGTATGATCGGGCCGGTGAGGTACTCACCGGGCGGCAGCAACACCCTTCCGCCGCGGGCCGATGAGCACGCCTCGATTGCCTCGGCGATGGCCTTGGTGCAATCGGTCTTGCCGTCGCCGACGGCGCCGTAATCCGCGATGTTGAACACATTGCTCACTTGGCTGCTCCGGTCCTTGTGAAATCTAGCGGATATCCTTCAGGTCCGCGCCGAGCACCTTCTTTGCGAGCGCCGCCAGGGCCTTGGCCGGCCCGGCGAAGTGGAAGGTGCGGTGGATGTGTGTGATGGCGTGCCCCGGCTCAAGCTCGGCGGCGGGGCTGGAGGTCTCAAGCTCGTAGAACGGCCCGAGCTGTCCAGCGCCTGGGGTGGCTGGGCCGTCGTTGTAGCTGTTCACCACGTCGCCGCCGAAGGGCCGATCCTGCATCTCCCACAGACTGTTGACGTAGGGCACCCCAGCCGCCCCGCGCGGCAGGTTGAACTGGGCGATTGTCAGCACCTTGCCGTCGGGATCGTAGCTGCCCAGCACGCTGCGGGCCCGGGCCGGCGAGATGCCGATCTTGCTGCGGTACTTCCCGTCGCACTTCAGCAGCAGCAGGTCCTCGCCGACGCGGCAGCGGGAGGGGGGTATCTGGCCGAAGTAATTGGTGGTGGCCTTGGGCCCGAGCTTACCTTCCTCGCCGGGCTTGAACGGCACGATCACCTTCCCGCGCGGCAGCGGCTTGAACTGGCCGAGTATCCAGATGCTCACCATGCCGCCGTCGGGGTTCCAGGCCTGCACGCCGGCGTTGGTCAGCGTGTTGCGGGACTCGAAGGCGACCATCTTGACCGCTGGCGGCACGACTGCGCGCAGCGCCTGGCGGGCCTTGGTCCGGGACAACACCGCGATCGTCCGCCGGACCAGGCAGCAGAACATCGTGCCGGCACAGTTGGCCACATCCATCCGCCGGGCCATCGTGACGGAGTCCTTGCCACGCCGGATGACCTCGAACGCGCCCGTGTTGAACCCGGGCGGCGTCTTCCAGTGGGGCAGGTCGAACGGCTCGCCGGCATGGAAGAACAGGGCGAACTGCCCGCCCTCCGGGCCCAGCCAGAAGCGGTCCTCCCCGCCATAGTTGTTGAACTGCACGTCGTCGGCGCCGGAGGCGATGAACCGCCGGTGCAGCCAGCCGAAGCTCCTTCCCCGCGGCCCGGCGAGTGTGGAGGTCATCACGCGGCCCTGATATGCGGGGGCGACCGCGACGGCCGCATCCCGCCCGGCGGGCAGCTCGATGATCTCGGTGTGCTGCCTGAGAAAGCTAACGTCCGATAAGTACGTATCCTTCGCCATGGTCTTTGCCCTTCGATGTGTCCGGTCAGATTGACCGGAGATGTTAACTTGCGCCGCTGGGCCTTGCCACTGGCAAGCGATGAAAACCTTCGGGCAATTGGCGGCCCGGGCGGGTAGTCGGAGTGAACTTTTGGCCGTCGCGGACCGATACTACCTAAGAGCCTGGCATGATTTACCAGCCGGCAAACGGGCGTGAAGCGCGGGAACTTGGCCGCAGCGGCGCCCCGGACCTTGATTGGCTCAGCAAGTGCAGATACAATGACTTGCAGAACCGACGGCGGCTTGGACTTGCAAGCGCGCGTCGGATTAACCAGTAAGCATGCCCCCGAGGGCACGGAGTTAGGGCGGTATGTTGGAACGACTTACGGAGCGGGCCAAGAAGGTGCTCGCCCTTGCCAACCAGGAGGCCCAGCGTTTCAACCATGAGTACGTTGGGACCGAGCACTACCTGCTTGGGCTGGTCAAGGAGGGCACGGGCGTCGGCGCCAACGTGCTGAAGAACCTCGGCGTGGACCTGCACAGGGTGCGCCTTGAGGTGGAGAAGATCGTCAAGCCCGGCCCTGAGACCGTGCAGATAAGCGCGCTGCCGAAGACTCCGCGCGCCAAGAAGGTGCTGGAGTACGCCCTGGAGGAGGCCCGCAACCTTAACCACAACTACATCGGGACCGAGCACATCCTGCTGGGCCTGCTGCGCGAGCGGGAGAGCGTCGCCGCGCAGGTGCTGATGAACATGGGCATGAAGCTGGAGGACGTGCGGGCGGAGGTGCTCGAGATCATCGGCGCCGGGGCGGAGCAGGACGAGCAGACCCCTGCTGTGGGCGCCGAAGCGCCGGCCCGGCGGACCAAGAGCAAGACTCCGGCGCTGGACAGCTTCGGCCGCGACCTGACCGAACTCGCCCGCCAGGGCCAGCTCGACCCCGTCATCGGCCGCGAGGACGAGATCGACCGCGTCGTGCAGGTGCTGTGCCGGCGCACAAAGAATAACCCGGTGCTGCTGGGCGAGGCCGGCGTCGGCAAGACGGCCATCGTCGAGGGGCTTGCACAGAAGATCGTCGGCAACGACGTGCCGGAGATCCTGAACGAGCGGCGGATCGTGGCTCTGGACCTTGCGATGATGGTCGCGGGCACCAAGTACCGCGGGCAGTTCGAGGAGCGCATCAAGGCCGTGATGAACGAGGTGCGCCGCGCCAAGAACGTGATCTTGTTCATCGACGAGCTGCACACGCTGGTGGGCGCCGGCGGGGCGGAGGGCGCGATAGACGCAGCCAACGTGCTCAAGCCCTCGCTGTCGCGCGGGGAGATCCAGTGCATCGGCGCCACCACGATGGACGAGTACCGCAAGTACATCGAGAAGGACGGCGCCCTGGAGCGGCGGTTCCAGACGATCATCGTCAACCCGCCCAACCGCGAGCAGACGCTGAACATCCTCCGCGGGCTGCGCGACCGGTACGAGGCGCACCACCGCGTGCGCATCACCGACCAGGCACTTGAGCAGGCCGTCGAGCTTTCCAGCCGCTACGTCACCGGCCGGGTCCAGCCGGATAAGGCCATCGACGTCATCGACGAGGCCGGCGCGCGCGTGCGCCTGAAGACCATGACCAAGCCGCCGAACCTCTCGGCGTTGGAGACCGACGTGAAGCGGCTCCAGGCCGAGAAGGACGAGGCCGTCAAGAACGCCGACTACGAGCGGGCGGCTGAGCTCCGCGACAAGGCCGAGGGCCTGCGGGCCGAGAAGGAACGCCTCCAGAAGGAGTGGAAGGAACGCGCCGACGAACTTGGCGGCACGGTGGACGAGGAGGTCGTCGCCGAGGTCGTCAGCAAGATGACCGGCGTGCCGCTGACCCGGCTGGAGAAGGAAGAGGCCCAAAGGCTGCTGGAGCTGGAGAACGAGCTGCACAAGCGCGTGGTGAGCCAGGACGAGGCGATCAAGGCGGTGGCCAAGAGCATCCGCCGCGCCCGCGCCGGGCTGAAGGACCCGCGCCGCCCGATGGGCAGCTTCATCTTCGCCGGGCCGAGCGGGGTCGGAAAGACCCTGCTCTCCAAGGCGCTGGCCGAGTTCATGTTCGGCGACGAGGAGGCGCTGGTCCAGGTGGACATGTCGGAGTACATGGAGAAGCACAACGTCTCCAGGCTCATCGGTGCC
>Ga0315280_10003417_pt1 | contig 24470 bp, 19 predicted proteins | sample YL17G06_40_MG_FD_203697 | JGI IMG/M metagenome (GOLD analysis project Ga0315280, IMG submission 203697) | Sediment microbial communities from Yellowstone Lake, YNP, Wyoming, USA - YL17G06_40 | ecosystem: Environmental > Aquatic > Freshwater > Lake > Sediment | place: USA: Wyoming | collected... | reverse complement strand
GTGGAGGAAGAAAAAGCGCTTCCAATCCTTGAAAAGAAAGGTGAAAAACTAACTAAAAGCGAGGAAAAACTGCATAAACAAGCGTTGCAAACAGCTCAGTTAATAGCAAAATATGGAAAAGCAGCGGTATTGGCGTTATGTGCCAGAAAAGTTCAACCATCAGATGTTAGGGAAGTTCTCGAGAAGCAGCCTAGGCTCAGCGACGAATTTTATGAACTCGTTCTTGAAGTTGAACGCAAAGCCATGAGCAAAAGATTCTGGTAATAGGTGAGACTTACAACAACTTTTAAATGAAAGCCTGTCATATTGTGCCCTAAACATCTTATCACTTCCTGTAAGGAGAAAACCAGTTTGGAAATAAGTCGAAAAAAACTCCGCGAAGAAGTTCTTGAAAGAATTAAATATGTTCAAACATGCGTTTTGGCACGGGAAATCTGCTTACTTGGTCGCACAAACAGAGCCGTGCTAGAGCCTAATGACGTACGTGAAATCTGCCTTTCCATATCAAAGCTTTGCAAAGAATGTGGATGTCAAGAAGCAAGCGATATCTGCAGCAAAGCCTCTGAAGCCATTGGTTCAGGAGATGAAGGAAAATACCTTGAGTTATGCGCTCAAAGCTGCATGAAATGTGGAGAAGCCAAAAAACCAACGCCTAAAAAAGCCACGTACGTTGCTTAGAAATGCGGAAAATCTTTAAAAGAGCCAAGACATTGGATAAACCAGAACAAGTAATAAGTCACATTTAACCGAGGGTTCATAGATGTATATAGCACCATATGTTCCAAGCCCACCACAAGTAATCCGCCAAATGCTCATTCTAGCCCAATTAAAATCTAGAGAAGTTTTCTTCGACTTAGGCGCAGGCGACGGCAGAGCAGTTATAATGGCTGCAAAAGATTTTGGCGCAAGAGCCGTCGGCGTCGAATTGCGAGAAGACCTCGTGAAAAAGGCGCTAAGCACAGTCTACGAGACCGGCCTCCAAGATAGAGTGACGATAGTGAACGGGGACATGTTTAACGTAGACTTAACATCGGCAGACGTCATCTTCCTATACTTAACAACAAGCGCAAATGAAAAGGTTAAGCCAAAACTTGAGACTGAACTTAAATCCGGAGTTCGTGTGGTTTCCCATGACTATGAAATTGTTGGGTGGAAACCCGTCAAAGTTGAGAATTTCTGTGAGAACCAAACGTTAGGATACCCTTCGCACACAATTTATCTATATAAGAAAGTTTAGGCTTTCTCGCATAGTGAAAATCATGTCGCCCGCTACGTTTAAAACTTCATTTAGAGTTTCATGGATAGACACCGACGCTGCCCAAGTCGTGCATTTCTCAAACTATTTCAAATTTTTCGAAAAAACAGAAGAAGAATTTTACAGACACTTAGGCTTTACATTCACAGACGCTGAAAACAGAGGACTCTGGTTCCCACGGGTTGAAGCTTTCTGTCAGTTTAAAAAACCAGCCAAATTCAACGACTTACTTGAAGTAGAACTAACGATAGAGGAGTTAAGGGAAAAATCCATAAAATACGGCTTCAAAATCTTCAATAAAGAATCAGCTGTTTTGTTGGCAAATGGGCATGTGGTAGTTGTGGTAGCGGATAAACAAACAGGTAAAGCCACGGAAATTCCAAAGGAAATTGCTGAGAAGCTGAAAACATTTTGCAAATAAGTTTTTAAGAAAAAACGATTTCTGAAAATTTTAGAGTAGGAGATGAGTAGGCACATGCTGTTTGTCCCATGGCAATACATTGCTGATTGGAAATGCGACGCATGCGGTCAATGTTGCAAAGCTTACAGTGTTGTTGTAAACTTTCACGAATGGCTGAAAATCGTTAAAAACTACGGCGTCGAAGCAACCGCCTCTGGCTTGAATAAGTTATTCATAAAAAGAAGGAGCGATGGCTCATGCGTCTTCCTATACAACCTTTCAGGCATGTATCTATGTGGGCTTCAGCGAATGAAACCAAAAGCGTGCAAGATCTGGCCTTTCAAAATTGTCAGCAAACCCGATTTTGGATACGCAAGTGAGGCAGCTTACGGCTATGGCGAGAATAGACTTTTTGTTTATGTAGATTCTACGTGCAGTGGTCTTAGATATGGAAAGCCAACATGGGAATTCAGTAACCACATCCTAAAAGAGTTTATAGAAATCGCCTTAGGATTCCGAATTGAGCAATATAAAACAACTGCTAACATCAATTTTTCCAGTCTTATGCTATAATGATTTAGTTGGGTATCGTTCATATTGCAGCTCGCAAAGTTTCTTCAATTTTTCAACGCTGTCTATCTCGTCAACAGTCTTATCCATTCTAAATCGAACTATTTTTGGCAATAGATTAATGGCTTCATACACTTCACCAACCGTTAACTCAGTATCTCTAGGCTTTTTGAGCAAATAGGCAACTTCGCCGTGTTCGCCATAGTCAACTAATAGTTTTTAACTTCGCCTATCGGGGCGCCCGTTGCTAGACTAATGCTTCTTTCTATTAAGCCTAGCCCGATTTTTAGGCTCTCTTGCGTTAGAGTTCCTAGGGCGAAGCGGGCTTTAATCTCTAGTGTAAGGTCTGGGTTTTGGAAGAACTTTGCTAGTGCAGTTTCCTTTCCCTTTTTTCCGCGAATTACTGCTAAGCGTTCGTAGACTTCCACTATTTTTGAGAATGAAATGCTTGTTTTGGGCTCTACGTCTTCCATGTATAGGCGTGTGCGATAGTATGGTATGCCCATCTTCCACTCTATTTGTTCGGGTGAGAATCCAGCTTCGATTAGGTGAATTATCGCCTTTTTTGGAGATCCGTAGGTTTTAACAAGCTCTTCGAAGGATGGCGGCTTCACTATTGACATTTACTTTTTCACTATTTTGTTTCTTCAGTTTTCGGTATAGGCTCCAAGGCTCTTAGAAAGCCGTCTGGTGTTATGTCAATCCTTATTCTTCTTCTTTCGAAATTGCACATTCTACAGTCCAAAACCCGTGATATGCGAACAAATTCCCCTCTGTTCAAGGCTAAATCGACTTGCTGGTCTTGCCAGTAAACACGCCCATAATCAATCAATATCGTTCCATCCAGATTGTGGGCTAAGCCAATGCCGCCTGCCATGTCGTAACTGTCCCAGACCTCTGAGCTTCGTTGATTAACGTATAGGGCTGTTATGCCGTGAACTTGGTTGTATCTGGCTAACTCCATAACACGATATTTTAATGCCCCACGGTAGGCTTCAAGCACCGTTACAGAGTCAACTATTGCCAGTTCAATTTTCTCCTTCTCAGCAACGTAGCGATAAGTTTCTGCAAAAGTGTTCCAGTCTCGCAGTTCAGGATAAGCCACAGTGTCAAGCACAAAAAGGTTTTCACGAATTTTGCTCCAGTCTAAACCTAAAATATCCGCCTTCTGTTTTAGGCGTGACTGCAAATCGAAGCGTGGAGTTGCGCTTTTCCATGTATCCTCAGCAGTTGCAAAAAGCACTTTTCTTCCAGAAACCGCAACTCTTACTGCTATTTCTTCAGCAATTATTGATTTTCCAGCGCCAGGTAAGCCTGTTATTGCAAATTGTCCGCATATTGGCACTCCGTTTAGCGGCTTTCCTTCTGGCGTTAAGAAGAAATTGTCTATGAATGTTCCTGTTGGGAAGCCTAATAGGGGTTTTTTGGCTTCAGGCGCAGTGTCTGGTCTTAAGACGAGAGAGCTTAGTTTTTCTTCTTTCCTTTCAATTTTTGTAGCCATCGGTTTTGTTGCCAGTTCCCACTCGTCTGCTGGAGTTTGAGCGGTTTTCATCGCTTCTGCCATGGTTTTCGCCAGGGCTTTCATGAGTTTTTCTTCCTCTGGAACTGCAACTTCTTTCTCCGCTGTTGGTTGAGCAGGTGCCTCCGCAACTTTTTCTAAAGGCTTAACTTCTTCCGCAACTAGGGTCCAAAGTTCACCGCGACGTTCAATAACGCCCTTAGTTTTTAAGGATTGTAAAAGTGCATAGGCAGAGTTCGGTCCATATTTAGGAATGCCTAAACCCTCTGCAACATCATTTAAGGACGTTTTACCATCGTGCACTCTAAGAAATTCCACGATATCTGTTTCTTCAACCATGGTTTTCCCAAGTTTAAAATAAGAACATGAAAACTATAAAGCTCACGCTTTTAACAGTTTCAAATGCTCATTTACTTTCAAGTTTCGCCTTCGTAATTAAAAAATAGCAAGATTGATTTTTACAAATCTTCTCTGCGTCAATAATTTTTATTCGTCTTTTGAAAAACGGAGCGTCAAGAACAAGGGTTTCGTATTCTCCTCCTTCGCCAACAAGTGAAATACCATAATGCCTATTCAGTTCTATTAAGGCCTTAATGGTGGTATCATCGATTTTTCTTCCAAGCCATTCTTCGCTGAAGCCGTATGCGTAAACTCCAGTTATCATCACTTCAAATTTGAGGTTTACAATTTCCTTTAAAATGTTTAACGGATTTTCGTGCCAAAGAGGTGTTATGCACTTCAGTTTTAACTGTTCGCATATTTTCTCTATTCTTGATTTCTGATAAGTGGAGGCTATTGCCCCAGAAACTATGGCATCCACATCAAGCTCCTCAATTAACCGCTTAAGGTCTTCAACCTCCCTTTCTTTAACCGCCAAAGTTTCAGCCTTTACAAGCGGAATTTCCACAGCCTCTGCAAAAAGGTCCACCAGACGAATGTTCGGGTAATGAAACATCCAACTGTCCTCCCTCATCGGAATCATACAAGCCAAACACTTCACTTCATAACCCATCTTTAAAACACGGTAAAGCGCCAAAGCAGAATCCTTCCCGCCAGTCGCTAAAACTGCAACTCGCATCGCAATTGCACATCCTCACATTCACAGCATATCATATTTGGCTCCAAATAGACGGGCCTAGCGCCATTACACGCACACACAAATAATCATTTACTCCATAGTCTTTGACTTAGCTTCTTTGAATAAAGCCTCAGTCTTAACCTGCCATTCTTCAAAGTTCTCAGGCGTTTCCGGATAGTTTCTGTAATGGGCTTGAACTTGCTTAATTAAGTTAACTGTAAGCCTAAGATTATTAAGAAAACGTATTCTCTTCAACCCTCTAAAAACGCGTTTAGCAGTTTCAGTAATGTTAAGACGAAATTCTTCGCCTAAACCAGCCTTTAGAACATCTTCCTCCGTCAAGAGTTTATATTTCATTCCATAACTTAGATCTTCGTCGCGGCTTGTCAAAAGCAGAAGGCGAAAAACATCTAGCCCAGCCTGTTTCACCCCATACATTTCCATATATTTGCGGTTATAAGGCCACAAGGATTTTTGGCTGACATCGCCCTTTTCCAAGGCTTCAATTATTGTCTTCCCAGCAAGATAGCCACTTAGCATTGATGGGCCTATTCCTCCGCCGTGTATGGGGTTTACTAGGCATGCTGCATCGCCAATGATTGCGATTCCATTTCCAACCATGTTGTCTAAGGGCTTGCGTGTAGGGTCATACCATGCACCACCGTTCAGAAGTAGGGAACCTTCGAACATTGGTTTGGTTAAAATGTGTTTATAGAACTGGTTCTTTGGGTTTGGAAACTTGCCTTGCATACAAATTCCTAAGCCAGCATTAACCTTTGCTCCGCTCTTGGGAAAAATCCATGCATAGCCTCCAGGAGTTACATTCTGGTTAAAATAGATTTCACAGTATTTAGTATTTTCAACTTCTTGTCTAAGCTGTCTAATTTCCCGATAACAAGCTTCCACATCCTCATTTGCAACTTCATTTTCTATTCCCATTTGTTTGGGAAGTTTTCGCCGAATTACTGCCAGAAAACCACTGGCATCCAAAACCACTTTTCCTCTTAACTGAATGTTCTTGCCAGTTTTCAAGTTTTTAACTGAAACTCCAGTTACGAAACCCTTCTCAATCATCGGTTCTAGACAGCGTGTAGAATCAAGAAGAATCGCGCCTTCATCAAGAGCCATTTTCAAGAGCCATTGGCCAAAAAGGCGCCTATTCAACAAGTAACCCACAAAATCTTCATGTGCAATTGTGAAAACAGTTTCTAAATCTGGCGAATAAATCTTAATCCCTTCGATTCTCTTTTCCAGTTCGCCGTTCTGAGGTTTTTCTAAATTCAAATTCTTTAGGTGATGCTCTCCCATGGCGTCTCCACAGATTTTTTCTCCAATCTCCTCCTTTCTTTTCCTCTCGATTAGGCAGACTTTTAAGCCTGCTTCAGCTGTTGTTTTTGCAGCTAGGCATCCGCCTGTTCCAGCACCAACCACTATCACATCGAATTTTTCCAATTACTATTACACTTCTTGATCGCTTTAGTTTTAATTTCACTCGCTATGAATTCATAACCTTTACTGAATTTTCTTCAAAAATTGCTTGCTTAATGGCACGGTTAATTCAGTTGTTTCTTTTTGGGTGTCGAAAACCATGCATGTTAAAGTTTTCTCTATGCCTTTAACTGTTCTAAGCTTATCTACTACAAAGTTTCCGACAGCATCAACATTTTCTTCCTTGATTTTGATTAGAATATCCCAGTCTCCAGATATTATGTGAACATCTTGGACTTCTGGAAACTTTGCAATCTGCTCAGCAATAACTCTTTGTGAAAGAGGCGTTTCGCCGTTTCTGTAGGAAAAGGAGGCCAAAATGAAGGCGGTTGTACCAAGGTTTAATTTTTTTGAGTCTAAAATGGCTTTGTATTCTTTTATGACTTCTTGCTGTTCCATTCTTCTCATTTTTGCGAATACCGTTGTTATTGGTGAATCAATTTTTCGGGCAATCTCCCTTGCAGTCATTCTACAATTCTTCTGCAACAGCATCAATATTGCTAAATCCTTCTCATCTAATTCGGGTTTCATATTGTAATTTTTATATAAAATGATGTATAAAAGATTATCTTTTTGGAAAAAACACAGAATTTTTTATAAAAAATTTATAGCAAAGAGTGCGTATTTGACTTTGTATAGAATTGATCTGCCTCTGACATATTAATTAGAAGGTGAATGCATGAGTAGAAAACAAGCGGCTATTCAAAAAAGCTTAGCTATTGGTGCAAGTAGATTAATTGAAATTCCCAGGCCTTTGGAGCAACTCTCCAAAAGCGAAATGGAAAGAAAGCAGTGCATCAGCAAGTTAATGACTTATGTACTAAGGTATCTTACCTACAAATTTGTGGATGACGGGTTCGAATGGTTGCTGCCAGTGATATTTTCCAAGTCAACCGACCCTTTATGGCCCGATCCAGGTTCATCCATCGAGAAACGCATTGAGGTAGAAATTTATGGAAAAACCCTTAGAACAACACTGAGTATGATAGTTCACAAGGCGGTTGCTTGCTCTTTAGCCTACCCCAAGTTGTTTACACTATCCCCAAACGTGAGAATCGAAAGAACGGAAAGGGCAAACACCGGAATACACGCCTATGAATTTACACAGCTAGATTTTGAAGTCAGAAACGCCACTTCCAAAGAAATCAGAAGTTTCGTTGAAAAGATGACCTGCGGATTAATAAGCGACTTAAAGAGAAATATGAACGAAGAGCTAACGCATCTTGGAAGAAACAATAGTTTAAAGGCTCCGAAAATGCCGTTCAGAGTTTATGATAGAAAAGAACTTGAAGATAACTATGGGGAAAGCTGGGAAAAGCAGCTAATTCTTGAAACTCTTAACCCAGTATGGGTTACGAATGTTCCTAGAGAGTTCTATGACTTTGAAGACTTCAAAGAGGGCAAGTGGGATAACTATGATTTACTACTACCTCAATATGGAGAAGTGTTATCTGGTTCCAGAAGGGAATGGGAATACAGCAAGATGGTGAGAAAAATGGAAAGAGATAATGTCAGTAAGGAAAACTACGAATTATTGTTGACGTTGGCGAAAGATGGCAGACTGAAGCCTTCGGCTGGTGCAGGAGTCGGTATAGAAAGGCTGGTCAGTTGGATAGCAGGAGCCAAACATATAGGAGAAACGCAACCGTTTCCCAAAATACCTGGAATAGTCTACGACTTGTAAAAATGTAGTATATCCAAACACACAAGAGCTTGATAAACAGCGAAACGATACGAAGTGAAACTTATTCTCAAAAGGGGCATAGAAAGCGAAATAAGTGCCGAAATGCAAAAATGAATTTCGCATATAGATTAGTGGTTCATAATTGTTATTTATATTGTTGGCTTACCATGGAACAAACTTAAAACCAAAATGAAACGGTGTATCTAAAATGATGAAAAAGACAACTGTTAAGAAAAGCATGGTGTACTTAATTGATTTGACGAAGATCGATGGAGATGGAGCCTTTCCATGCCCCAAATGTGGAAGCATAATATCTCCAGACGACGAAAGTGAAGAAGTTTACCAAATCGTTGAAACAAAAGTTAAGAATGATGAATTAGCAGAATTAATGTTGACGTGTAACAAGTGTGGAAGCACCATTAAGCTTGTAGGCTTTCTGTCACAACCAGAAGACAAAACCTAAATCGTCGAAAATCGTCTCGAGCTACTTTTCCACTTCAAGTCTCCTACTTATAACAGTGAAAACTAACCACAAGATGACGCTATAAAAAAGACCATTAAAAACCGCACTCAAATATCCCGCATATTCGCTTATCGATTCTCCAATCAGCGCGCAGAAAAAGGTTCCAGGAAACATTGGCGAAGGGATAAGCAGCGACGCAAATGTGAACATTAGAAAGAAAACTATTAAGATTAATGCTCCCCTCGTGCGAATTCACCTGAAATAGTGTTTGTTTTGTTTTTGGTGTACTTATCTACCAGACATCTAATATCGCAATATTTAATAAACGTTGCTGTCTATGTGTTCAACATAAATACAAAACTCACACGCTTTAGAAAATTGGAAAAACCAATACAAAAATGGCTACTAACAGAATTGTCAAAAGTTTTCTGCTAGTTGACAAGCTGGAAACATCATCCAATGGGCCAGGATGCCTTTGCATACCTATAAAAAGAATAAAGACTGCCATCAGCCAGAAGCCGCTTACAATCAGTAACACAATTGATAATACCATCAAAACAGTTCTTGTTTTTTCGCCGGCTAAAGATCGGGCAACATGCCCGCCATCAAGCATTGCAGCAGGCAACAGATTAAGCATCGTAACAACCATGCCGAACCACCCAGCAAGTTCAACAGGATGCATAAACAACTTTTGGGGCTCCGGAGGAGCGGAAGGTGCCACACCGAAATTAAACAATAATTCGTAGATTAGAATAGAGAGCAATGGCGTTGGTAAAAGAGTCCCTCCTTCGGGAGGAGGAACTGCAGGAATCGCCATCGTCATTCCCACGGCAGTAACTATAGTGGCTACAATGAAACCAAAGATCGGACCGCTTGATCCGATATCGAATAGCATGTCTTTGTTTGGTGGAAGCGACTTTTGAAATATAACAGCGCCGAAGGTTCCAAATCCGAGCATTGGCGGTGGACCTGGAATAAAATATGGTGGTGTAGCTTCTATTCCTTCCTTGTTTGCAGTTAACTTATGACCCATCTCATGTACGCCAGACACAGCCATTATCGCTAATGCGTATGTAGCTCCGCCGAATATAGGATCAATCAAACCTACAGATAGCAAGTATCCCGTAACGAAAGTTGTTCCAATAGTTGCAAAAAACAGCAACCAATTAATCAAAACGTTACTTGGTTTTGTTGAAGGCTTTGGAATAATTTTTAGAACAATTCTTCCATCATGCCTACGCAGAATTGCTATAAAATTCATTGGTTCCAATTTTTTTAATAGTCTGAGAAAAGCTTGTTTTGTTTCTTGTGGTTGTTTTAGGTAGTAGGTTGGGATGTTATGTTCTAGTAGGGCTTCTTCTATCTGAAAGTTTTCGGAGGCCATTGTAGTTATTTGTTCAAACTCAGCTTGGGCGAAGGGGACTTCTTCGGCTGGTTCGCTTGGTATTTCGCTCATAGTTCTTTATCCTTTTTTTTGTTGCCGTATTAGAGTGTTTAGGAATAGAAAAGCCTATTGGAATTGCAGCTTATATTCTTGTTCTGAATCCGAACCACTAAAAACTTTTTAATAATCGTCTAAAGACAAGACAACTCGCCAAATCAAAACAGACACAAACACAGCAAACTGGAATGGAAAACTCCCAAAATGGCTCAAGTCCCAACAAAAGGATGGAAATCCTTGGAAACACTTGTCGAAGAAAACTCGAGAATAAATTCTGATGTAGGCATAATCCTTCCAACATACTGTGAAGCAGCAAACATTGAAAAACTAATCGAAGAAATTGAAAGTTTAGAATTAAACACGTGTATTTTAGTCATAGACGACTCAAGCTTCGATGGCACGTCAAATATCGTGAGAAGAATTCAAAAGAATTATCAAAACGTTTTGCTTTTCGTAAGACCTAGAAAGTTGGGTCTTGGAACCGCAATAACAGATGGCTTCAGAATATTCCTTTCCCTAAAAAGACCTCCAAAATACGTTGTTACAATGGACGCAGACTATTCCCATAATCCAAAATATATTCCTCAATTAGTATCGACGGTAGAGGAGGGCGCTGACCTTGCTATTGGAAGCAGATATTGTAAGGGAGGAGAAACCAGAAACTGGAGCATTCTACGTCTATTTATTAGTAGAATAGCTAATTTTATTGCTTTCACTATAATAGGTGCGAAGATAAGCGATTACACCAGTGGGTTTCGATGTTATTCAACAAGCCTCATCAGAAACATTTTGAACGACTTGCACAGTCAAACCTACGAAATACAAATAGAGACAATAAGACAGACGCACCTGAGAAAACTTAGAATAAAAGACATACCAGTGACTTTCACCAATAGAAAAAAAGGAAAGTCTAAGCTAACCTTTAACGAAATACAGCAATTCCTTTCCTACATACTTTTAAAAAGCACAAGAACCCGACGGAGATAATTTTGCGTATAGCAGTATTCGCTGAATATTTTCCGCCAAGAATGGGCAGCGACCGCAGAATATATGAATTAATGAAACGAAACGCAAAAAAGCACAAAATTAATTTCATATTGATTCCTTCTTTTTACGAACTACAAGGAGTACTGAAAAAAGAAAATTGCAATACTAATGCGACTTGCACCTACACTCATGAAAGCATCGAAGCTCACCGCCTTGAAATTCCCAAAATGGTAAAAAAATTATGGAGAAAATCATTAGAGTTGGCTTATTTAATTAGCATGGTCTTGTTTATTCCAAAAGCTATTAAGAAGTTGATCGAGATCGATCCTGAAATTATTATCCTTAATTACCCAAGTGTCCACACTGGTATGCTGGGATTTTTTGTCGCCAAAATTTTACGAAAACCATGCGTAGTGGATTTTAACGATTTGATAGCCCAATACACAATACGCTTACTAAACTTAAAGCGGACAAGCCTCCCAAGTAGGATAATAGTTCTTATCCAAGATTTCATTGTTAAAAACTCCAACCTAGTCATCGCCCCCACTAACTTTATCAGAAAGTATGCGTTGGCTCTTGGAATGAAAGATGAAAAAATTTCCGTTATTCCTAATGGGGCTGACACACAGATTTTCAATGTGAAAATGGAATCCAATTATAGGTCAAAGCTGAATTTACACGATAAGAAGGTTTGCATCTACTTTGGTCGCCTTGACGGTTGGGCAGGGGTCCATATGCTTGCTGAGATATGCAGTATTTTTGAACAAACAAGGCCAGATGTAAAGTTCTTAATGGTGGGTGGCGGAATTGAACAGGTAAAGTTTCCTAGTAATGCAATTATGATTAGTGAGGTACCACATTACGAGGTGCCAAAAATGATCGCTGTAGCAGATGTTGTTCTCGTTCCATTTCCAGAAAATGAGGTGTCTCATGCGGCAAGTCCTTTAAAGCTTTTTGAGGGAATGGCTATGGGTAAAACTGTAATTGCGAGTAGAGTGAGTGGAATCCAAGAAGTTGTTCAAAGTGGTTACAATGGCTTTCTTGTTGATCCTAATAATCCTAAAGATTGGTGTGAAGCCATCGAAGCAGTTTTAGATTGTAAATCGTTGCAAGTGGAATCGAGCAAAAATGCGGTAGAGAGTGTCAAAAAGTATGATTGGAATGTTTTGGCTGCCTTGTTTGAATGCACATTGTTGAAGTTAATTGAAAGAGAAGATTAGATAGAATAAAATGTGAGAAACTAAGAAAAGGAGCATGTAACCCCTTATTAACTTCAAATTATTGGAAAAATAGATTGTTATAAACGGAAATGCCCATAGAAGATACCATGGATGAAACTGTGGAAGTAAAAAGGGTAGAATCAAAAGGCAAATACCACAAGTTTTCATTAAAGACCACTTTCGCCGAGAGGAAATGATGAAAATCAAAGCGCAAAACTCAATTAAAAGTATAATTGCCAGCAAATGAAAGAACATGATTGACGACGGGGTAAAATTGAATAACAGATTAATTAATGATATAAGAACTCCGTAAGGCACAGAATAGCGAGTAACACCAATAATCATAGAAATGTACCCGTCCCAAGATAATAGAACAAATGGCAAAGAAACGGTAAACAAAACTGCGACAAGCATTGACAAGAAAAACAAGGCAGATTTCTTATTATTAGAATAAAGATGTCTCAAAACGAAGGGAACTAGGACTACCGGAAAAATCTTGGAAAGAATCGATAAAGCCATTAAGACAGATGAAACTGCTACGCTTTTATCTAGCAACGCAATCGAAGCAATTAGTAAAAGCACTGTAAGTGAATCGTTATGCCCAGATACAGAATATTCAATTAATGAGACGGGAAATAAAAAAAGCAACATAGAAATTCTGTTTTTATTTTCCGCGCCTTGAAGAAAGACCTTATAGACAATGAAAACAATAAGTATGTCACACAAAGAAAAAAAAGCCTTTAGAAATCTTAGATCTCCTGTCATTACAAACGGAACAGTTACATAAAGAGAAAGAGGAGGGTAAGGGGCAGGAAAATCTCTGTAAGGAATCCCCCCATTTAGTATTTTGTTGCCTAAGAAGCTATATTGAATTAGGTCGTTAGAGAAAGTTGTTGAAAGCACTAGGCACGGTAAAAGTCTATACATTATCGCAATTGCGACAATCAACCAAAACAACTTATCTGAATATTCTTTAATGCTGACCAAAAAAACCGCGTAAGCAACTATGATAAACGAGTATATAATTAACGCATTTAATCCTTTTTCAATGTTAAGAACCAAAACAAAGCATAAACTGGTGAGCAATATAGAAAAGAGTAAGGCAAAGTAATTCTTATTTTTAAAGCCAGTTTTCAGGCGCCTCCACGATTGTGAACATGTGCATTTATTGAGTAATGATTGTTCCATCGTTGCCTTCACCGCTTAAATCAGGCATAATTGTTGAATTTCTATCTATAAAATCATATTCAAGGAGTAAACCCTCTCGTGTTATTTCTCCTAAAATGTTATGTGATATTTCAGAAAAGGATAATGTTCTATTGTAGAATCTCAGTGATGCAAAAAAACCATTGTAGAAAGAGTTGTCATAAGCTTTTCCAATGCGTAGCGGTTCTTCGCTTAGAAACGGTGTCCAGTTGCCAGTTTTGGTTACTCCAACTAGCACACCATTGCTATACGAGATTATGTGAGTCCCGTTAAAGGAAAAAACGACATGCGTCCATTCGTTCAGTTGAACTGCTACAAATTGGCTTCTTTTTTCGTCACCACTCTCGTTCCACATGACCATGCAGGTTTCAGGATTCGCAGGGTCATCCGTCCACATAATTTCCCAACCTTTTTTTTGTTCAGAAGTAAAAACGCTCTTTCCCATCCACCTAGCCCATCTATTAAAACTGGTTGGTTTAGCCCAGAATTCGATGGTGAACATTGAAGGTATAAGTTTGCTGTTGTTAAAGACCTCGATATATGTTCCGTTTTTGAAGCTAAGCAATGTTGTGTTTGCGGTCAAGTATGGTGGTCTGAAGTCTTTGGGTCGCACGTATATTGATACACTGCCGCTTGTATAAACTCGTAGGAAGCTTAAATCATAGTTGTTTTTCGGTATTGGCACATTTGTCCACCAAATGAGATAGATAAAATTGTAGTCGCATGTTAGACTCTCATCTAAAGCCCCACTAAATTCTGTATAATAGTAGGAAATCAGAGTCACATTACTTCTAGGCGTCAAGTTTAGCAGTACGAATCCTGAGAACGGTGTCTCGAATAGTATAACAGAATGCTCTTTGACGTTATTGTCAAGCCACCGTACACAATTTTCTAAATCTGGAATGTAGTCGAAAGGAATCGCCGTTTTTTGCATGGTTTCAGGCAAATACAACATGGACGGAAACTGATTATACAACACAAAAGGATCAGATAATGGACGAGTAGCGTACATGAAAGACAGAAAAAAGAAACAAGACGCCATTGTAGATACGAAGGTTGCTTTGACCAACTTTCGTACAGAATCTCTCAACTTCAATTTTGAGATTTTATTGGTTATTACAGAGATCCCTGTATACACGTAAACACTAAAGGGAAAAATCAAAAGCCACATCCATCGATCCCAGTGAAAGAGGGAGATTCCCGTCACTACTGGACTAAGAGTGCACAAAAGTACTATTATAATATAATATTTGAAAAGTGGCGTGAGTCCTCCATGTTTATATCCTATTATTATCAACGGAATCAGCGGCGCATAGGCTACAATAAATGTTAAGGATATACGGCTAAGAACCTCAGAATAACTCATAAACTCCAGATAATTCACGAAGAATTGTGTTCCAGCCTCCTCCATCATCAATTCTCTGTACGATATCTGAAAAGGGTTCGCGTTGTTGTAAACATATTTTGGCAAAGAGATTGTCAGAATGATAATGAAAAAGGCAGGTGCCAGGCTTATGATTAAACTCTTAATCGAGATGTATGAATTTCTCTTGAACAAACTTTCCAAAACTAGGAAAAAAACAATGCTAAAAAGTATAAAAGTTGTCAGTTGATGAGTTAAAGCGGTTAAAACGGACAAGACAGAAAACTTTGCATATGTTTTTGTTTCAACATCTTTTGACCTGCTAATTTTGCTTAATTCGCTCAACGCAAAAAACATGAAGGATAAGCCGAGAACGTTATGAAAAAGATCCCAAGATAGACGCAACGCAGGCACCTGCACCAATAAAATCAATGAAATTAGAAAACTTCTTTTGTTTGACCATTTTAACGAAAGTAAAAAATTGTAAAAAGAAACTATTAAAAACCCATACAATTCCGGTCCAACAATCTTTAAAGCAAGATAAGGATTACTTTCGGCAATTATATAATTGAATTTTAGAAAAAGCCAGCTGATCAAGTGTCCCCAATAAAACATGTTCAGTAAATCGAACCTGAACTTAGCCAGATAAGGAGCATAGAATGTAATTGTATCGTTCCCTATTGGATATTTGCCGACCATAAATTCAGGAATTAGTCTTAGGATGTAGGCGCATAGAAAAAGGATAACAGCGTGAACAAATCGAGTATGCTGAATAGTAAGCTTAAAAGCGCTACTGAGCTTCTGAATTGCGAAGTTTGGAAGGTGAATGCCATCCTTAATCTCACACTTTCTAAAAATGTTACGGGAGTTTGATGCCAAAAAACCGATCTGCTTTTCATTTGGAGTTTTATTCAAATTTCTTTCAAGATTTTTCCTAAAATCTCTGCACATTAGCACAAACTTTGCATAATTTCTGAAGAGAAATCTTGCAAGTCGTAGTTTTTCGAACAGGACCATCATTGTTTTAGCGTTTTCAAGGTTTGGTTATAAAAAAACTATTTCGATTTGCGGATAGTAATTAACAAAGTGAACGAACACATTGCTCTAACGCAAGTAAAATAGACGCAAATACTTAACTCCTAAAACTTGGACCCGTGTACTTTTTGTTTATCCGGGCAAATTTGCATCAACTATTTTTTATGGATTGATTGTATACTGAAATAACTTGTTCAGCTATCTTTTTCCAATCAAAAGCGTTTACTGTGTTCCTTGATTCCTGACCTATTAAAGAAGATGTTTGATTATTGTTTAAAATTTCGATGATTTTCTCTGAGAGTTCTTCTACATTGCCGGGGTTAATAAGAAAACCGTTCTTTCCATGCTTGATTAGTTCTTGCGCCACTCCCGTTTTTGTTGCAATAATAGGTTTTCCAGCGGCCATTGCTTCGAGAAGAAAGATGCTGAATCCCTCGTAGATTGAAGATATTATAGCGATGTCTGTTGCCGCTAATGCTTCAAGTTTTTCTCTCCCATTGACTGGCCCATAGAAGATCACTTTGTCTTCCATCTTCATTTCTGCAACAAGCTTTCTAAGCTGTTGACCATAGTTAAACTCAGGCCCAGCGATTACAAGTTTTATTGGAGCCGTTTTTTCGCGAATCTTGGCTAGAGCCATTATTAGATGGTGGAAGCCTTTTATTTCTTCAAGCCTTCCTATGGAAAGCGCCATTTTCTCGTTTTCTTTAATGTTCACGCGTTTTTTGAAGTTTTTTCCATCTGGCATGTGTTTGAACTCTTCTAGGTCGATTCCGTTTGAAATTATGCTAATATGTTCTTCTTGAACACCTATTGCCTTGAATTCACGTGACACGGCATTGGAAACAGCGATTATTTTTTTAGCGGCTGTTAGAGTTTTTTTGCCGATTAGGTTGAAGTAAGTTTTGTGGGTTAGCTTGGCGAATCCTCTTGGGAACCCGTGTAACGTCAGAATCAATGGTTTTCTCTTGATTTTGCCCACTATTGCTGCTACGTCTGAAGTGAAGAATTGATAGCCGTGAGCGTGTATTACATCAGGGTTTTCTTTCAACAACATTGGAACAAGTTTCGGTGTCATTGGATAGACAGTTTTTGGAACATAGAATGTGGGAATTCGATGAACTTTTACGTTTCCAAGCTGCGTTTCCACCTTTGTTTTTTGTAGAAAGAAGGGCTTTTGGATGCCGCATGTGAAAACTGTGACGTCTATACCTCTTTTAGCAAGTTCTCTTGTAAGGTTATAAACGTGGTAGCCTCCTCCACCGATTAGAGGCGGCGGAAACTCGGGCGTAACTTGTAGCACTTTCATGTTTTCTGCCCAATTTTGCTTTCTTTTTTAATCTTTATAAGATTAAAAGTTGATAAAGAGCCTCATGGCTGAAGCCTCTGTTATCGTCACCGTTAAAAATGAAGAGAAAGCCATTATTCAGCTATTACGTTCTCTTCAGAATCAGTCTCTAAAACCTTGCGAGATTATTTTTGTGGATGGGGGTTCCAAAGACAAGACCATCGAAAACATCAAATCCTTCGTGGGTCCTGATCCTTCCTTCAAGACCATTTCTGCTGACGACGTGAACCGATCTAAAGGCAGAAATATAGGCATATCAGCAGCAAGCTCAGACATAATTGCTTGCACGGATGCCGGAGTTGTTTTGGATAGGCATTGGCTGGAAAGTCTTGTTAAGCCTTTAGTAAATGGTGATGCAGAGTTTGTTGCTGGCGTTTATGTTCAGAGCGGTGAAAGTTTGTTGCAGAAATGTATTGGGATTCTTCAATATCCAAATTTGGAGAAGCTGGATTCCACTTTTCTTCCTTCAAGCCGTTCTGTCGCCTTTAAAAAGAGTGTTTGGAAGGCTATTAGGGGTTATCCTGAAAATTTGGAAAAGGCTGAGGACACATATTTTGATTTGATGGTTCGGGAGAGAGGTTTTAAAGTTGCTTTAGCGAAGGATGCAGTTGTTTTTTGGCCTGCTAGAGATTCTTTGAAGAATCTTTTTCTACAGTATTTTTCTTATGCTGAGTGGGACGTGAAGGCAGGTTTATTTTCAAAATTGAAAATCTACAGACTCATGATTCTCGCTTACATTTTTTTAGGCTTCCTGCTGTTTCTAACCTTTAAGTTTGGTTCTTGGGGTTTTTTGTTCTCTTTTTTAACAATTTTAACATATCTTGGTTTTAGCGGCGTCAAAGCTTTTAGAAAAACTAGGAAATTTTTGTCTTTCTTTCTTGGAATGGCTATTAAGATCACGATATTTTTGGCAGAAACCTTTGGACTTATTAAAGGGTTAATTGGTAGAGTTTCCAAAAGAAAATGATTTTTCTATATGAAACAGAAAAATGTGGAAAATAAAAAAAGGAAGGTTGTTGGTTTATGGGTCGTGTATTCCGCCCTTTATGGTTTCTACTGTTGTTTCGCTTATTGTCCCTAGACATTCAACTATGGTGAACGTTGGGTGTGATGGATCTGTGTAGTCGATCTTGAGTATTATTGATGTTACACAGTGTGGGAAGTCTTGTAGTTCGTATATGATTTCTTCGTGGAAGAACTTGGACGCATAGAAGGTGTCTCTTGGACCAATACCCCATATCGATAAGCCGACAGTTCCATTAATGTCTTTGTATGTTGCTATAACAGCGTATCCTGTGTCTAGACTCGCCCCATATGCTCTCTTTGTGCCGTTCCAGCATGTTAAGGCGACAACTTTGTCCTGCCATGTCGAGTACGGAGTGAAGGTTTCACCGTAGATTGAGCAGTTGATTCCCCAGAAGGCATCTGTGAAATCGTTAAGGTACAGTGTAAACACGTTTGCTAGTGGTCCACCCACTGTTATCATGTTGGAACTTGTTATTGGCCAAGTGGTGCACCAGTCATCTTTGAGAGCCGTTCTCTGTCCGGGTGTTGAACCGTCATCTTTGTAATCTGCTCTTGCGCCAGGGGCTGTTCCGAAGCAGTTCATCACGTAGGGTATGCATGACAGACCCCAATCTTGGTACATCATGTCCATTCCTGCGTTGCCTATTTCTATATCCTTGTTTTTGAAGGCTGCCGTGACTAATGTTGCTCCTAGAGAGTCTGATGTTTGGGCGTCTCTGCCCAATACTGTCCATTCGTAACGTCCTTTCTCGTTCTCTTCGATGGTTGAGTAGAGTACTTTGACTTCATGACCATAGAGATCCCAAGTAATATAGCGTCCGAGCTGTGAACTCCATGTATAGAATTTCAGTGTGCCGTTGATGAAGTTTATGGTGTAGTATGGTCTGTGTACGCCTGTGCCGGCTGGAACAGGGTCTAAGCTCTGATAGTTCTCTCTGGCTATCAATGTGCCGTCTACCATCACTCTCTCACCGAAGTTGCAGTATGCATCCCATTCACATGGAATAACCTTGTCTTCTTCCATATTGTAGACACGTTCATAGCGTATGCCAGATGGACGTTGCAGGTAAGCTACGCTTAAGTCGTCGACATATGCCACATTCCCTGCATTAACTTGGATGCCCACGGAGCCTACATAGTAGTTGCCCAGTTTAGAAGTCCAATACTCGAATGAGTGAAATGTATCGTTAGGTAGACCCGCTGAGTTACCTGTCAAACAGAAGGCAGTGTCTGATGTATGGCCATCGATGAAATTCTCTATGGTGTTTAGAGTGTAGTGAGTCCAGTCAGTTGTTGATTTCTGAGTATTGGTATTCTCTGCCATAATGTTTGCCCAGTTATAGCTTTCACCGCCACGAGGATCTGAGTATACTTTGATTTGGATGTGTGGGCCTTGGGTTCCGCTAATGAACTTGTACCAGAAACCGAAGTCAACCAAATCCTTGAGCTGTAGTGTAAGCGGAGCAGTGCTTGATGGTGTGTCGTTTCGCAGGTATGTGGGAGTGACCTTCAGCATCTCGTAATCTCCAGTACCGTTCAATATCAAGGCCCAGTTCTTGCTGTGAGCGTCTATGCTATCCTCGAACTCGTTCACCCATACGGACTCCGCTGGATAAGTTCCTCCATCCCTGAGGAAGCATCCTGTCCATGTTGGACTAGTTGCACCTAGACTCTGATATTCGGAACTCATAACCGCGTAATATAAGTGGTCTCCGAGTCCGCTTGTGAGCTGTACTTCGCTCGTTTCCTCGCCTATAGTGTCCTTATATAGCCATCTGTATTCCTGCTTCTCAACAGCATCGTTTAGGTCCCATGGCTGGAATATTTCGTCAAGTTGGTATTGAGCTTCTCTGTCAATTACGTTTGCAACTCCATTCCAATAATGTGTTGCTGTTGCGTTTTTGTCGTCTGCATCATGCCAATCAGTTACACCCTTAACCTCAACGCACCTAAACTGAGGCGCCAGATCAGGCTCCATCAGAAAGTCCCACTCACCTATTACGAGTGGAGACCGCTTAGGTTCAACGCTCATATCCGCCTCGTTAACCATGACCAAGGGCTCTAGGTATCTTGCTATGCCATCTACCGTGTAGTCTGACACAGGCGGCCACATAGCTGTCCAAGCAACGTACTTGCGATCTGAAGATATCACCTGCGCTATATCATATTCGTGATTCCATGTTGGAACCCTGTCATCTACTTCTGCGTCTGTCTTGAAAATATACTTGTAGTGGAACTCGATATCAGCGCCGTTCGCTGGGGCCACGGTGAATGTTACTGTTTTCTGGCCCCAGTTCACACTGTACCCTGTGTATTTGAAGACATCGTTAGTCCAGATTTTCATGAAGCCCGATGCTAAGTCATAGCTGCCCGTTGGAATAGAGAAAGTTTTTGTTGATCCGTCTCCAGTGAGATGCGTCACGTTTTCTCTAAGTAGGTCATCTGTCATGTGCCAGTCAGGCCCATAACAGGTTGTGCCATTCTGTGCATAGAAGTGGGCGAAGCTGGAGTAACCTGTAGCCGGTCCTAAGTCGTACTCTTCACGGTTGCTGAACTGCACATCCACATAGTCTGTAAGCTTCATTTTCTCTATCGTAAGCTTCAGGTCCTTAAGCAAAATAATTTCTTTCGTATCCTTGTTGAATATCAACGTTATTAAAACGTCTAATACAGGCCAAGTTGTAGCTCCTTGTGTGTCGTTAACGTGAGTTACTGACTGGGCAATGAAACGTCTGGGACCGTTGTAAAGAATCTTCAAGGCGTCAGTTAAGCATGTTCCATTAGTCTTTCTGCCCACGTGAGGCTCATCACCCGGAAGTTTAGCCCAAGTCCAGTTACCACCCCAACCAAAGCCATCAGCGAACATAGCGTAGGCCCAAAGGTGCCTGTCCTTGAGTGCACCAGACATAACAGGACAAATGTACTGTACGTCAAGGTACCAGCCGTTAATCCAATCATTCATGCTAATTGTAGTAGCTGGAGTAAATGGATCCCTGCCATCATATTCTAAGCCAACCCAGTTTGTCTGCACGTTCTGATCAGCGCCAGCAGCTATGCCAATCAACTCACCGTACTTCGAAAAACCAACCTTCAAACTCTTCTGTGCATACGGATAAAGTATATAGTAATCGCTGTCAAGAACCCCATTTACAGTTGTGTAATAACTAGATGGATCAGTTGCTCTTGTTATCAATATTGGACTAAAGATTGTCAAAAGTATTACTATCGAAGTTACTGTTGCAATAACTAGTTTTTTTCTTTCCATTTTTTCATTCCTCTTTTAGGATCATTTATGAAAGCATTGATAGGTTTATTAAAATTTTTTAGTGGTTCTGATTCAGAATTAGAATAAAAACCTAAAAACTATTCAAAATAAAAATATTGAACGTCTATTATATTTCAAACTATTCAAATATCATTATTCAAGAACAGAAAAACACGACAAAAACCTTGCTATTTCCTGAAAAACTTTAACAGTCTAGGCTTCCCGCTTTCCTCACCAAGTTTATAAACTTCAAAAAGTTCAAATCTGGCTCCGCAACATTTACACTGAACATGAACATGGTCACCTCTCATTCCCAACCAAAAACCTTTCCTAGAATTGCACTTAGGACATACCTTGAAACCGCCTGATGCAGTTTCAATTTCTTGCAGTTTCAAGCCCTTCTCCAATCCCCGTAAAATGTTTCTTTTCCGAAAATTTAATGGTTGTGGTAAAACGGTTTATTAGTCCTAAAATATATTTAATGCAAATGTTTGCCCATACCACCTTGACGATATTGCATGATAAAGAATTAGTGAAGTTGGGGAAATGGTTCTAAAAACCATGCATATTCCAATCATAATTACAATGCATTTCTAAACAGGTCTTCTTCACTTAAAATTTGTAGTTCTTTTATGCTACATTTGTCACAGAACTTGACGACATCCCCTAATCCCTTAAAAATGACAACGGGTCTTGCCTCTTTTGCTTGTCCCATAAGTAACTCTGCTGCAGCAGCAATTTCATCTATCACTGCAACATTTTTCACTTTAAGAGTCTCCCCAAAAAGATCCTTCTTTCCCCTATAATCCTTGAATGGCTGAATTCCAGCCACACCTATTGCAAAGTTTACCTGTCCACGTCTAAAGGGGCGACTGTAAGTGTCACAAATGATCACTGCAACGTTTTTACCCATTAATTCCTTAATCTCCATGCAAAATTTTTCCGCCGATTCATCCGGGTTTTTTGGCAACAATGCAAAATTTCCCCTGCCTTGCACGTTTGACTTATCTATTCCAGCGTTTATGCATATCAAGCCACGTTTATCTTCCACAATCAATATTTCACGAGAAGCCTTCACCATATTCTTTGTTTCTCTCAAAACTAGCTCGACAAATCTTGGGTTTTTTCCAGTTACCTTTGCAATTTCTTCAGCTTTTTTTGACGGAACAACATCTTTCAACCTTATTACTCTTTTTTCAGCTTTAGAAAAAATTTTCTGAGCAACAACTATTACGTCTCCATCTTCAATTTTTAAACCGTTTTTTCTGGCTGTCTCAACAACTATTTCAGCTATATTGTCTCCAGGTTTTATTAAAGGAAAGTTGTCCAGAGCAGATGCAGTGAAAGTTTTCAAACACAATCCTCCACTTCGCTTTTTATGTTGTTCTTTTACTGCGTTAAATCTCTTGCTAATGTCCCGTTACACGAGATGCTGTACAGATTTTGAAATTTTATTTTGAATTCATAATGTTTAAACTAACATTGATCAGAGGGATAGTGTAAGCCCAGCTACTAAAATGGATGCATGAACATGAAGAAGCAATTGAAAATGTTACTTATTTTACTGACTATAGCTTCTAGCATTTTTAACTTTGCAAACAGAACATTGTTTACTTCTGTAAATGCAACTTATGTTGAAGGACCGATTACACAAGATACAATTTGGACTAGGGTAGACAGCCCGTTTGTAGTGTCAAAAAATGTTACAGTTTATTCAAATGCAACATTAACCATAGAACCTGGTGTTGAAGTAAAGTTTGGAGGAGACTTCTCTCTAATTGTTTTGGGAAAATTATACGCAAATGGCACAAGTAAGCCAATAACGTTCACCTCAAACAAGGAACAACCAGAAGTTGGAGACTGGAATGCAATCACATTTAACGGAATGGAAAAGTCTGTGTTAATAGGCTGTTTTGTAGCCTATGCAGAAAATGGAATATTTGTGGACAGCGGCAATGTAGAACTTGGAAATAGCGCTATAAGCTTTTGTCAAAACGGAATCATTGTAGCAAATGGTAAATTAATGGTTGAAAACAGTACTGTTAGCCTTTGTCGCCAAAACGGAGTTAACATAACAAACAGCGAGTTAACTGTCCAAAACAGCCTAATAGCAGAGAACCAAGAAAACGGCATATGCATAACTGGAAATGCACAAGTCACTATACAAAAAAACACCATAATGGCAAATGGAAATGGAATATGTTTAACAGGAAATGAAGCTTCAAACGTGAACATAAGCCAGAATGAAATCTCTGCAAACAAGCAAAGCGGAATAAAAATTGACGCAAGCAACCACACTAATATTACGATAGTTAATAACATTGTTTCATCAAACAGTGAAGGATTTTATGTTTCAAGTCCAATAAGCATGTATATCACCAATAACTCTATCTCCTACAACAAAATCGGAATTTTATATGACCAAGGAGATCATACAGCTAGCTACAACGATGTATACGGCAACGAAATGGGCATGGATGTATCATCTAACGTCACTGTAAACGCGGAACATAATTATTGGGGCGACAAAAGTGGACCATATCATGTATTGCTAAATCCGAATGGACAGGGCAACCCTGTTGGCGGCAATGGAGTTAATCTTGATTTCATATTCTTTTTAGCCAAACCAATTGGAATCATCAATACTCGCCCAACAGCAACCCTTCTGACTGATAAGATTTGGGTTCGACCAAATGAAGATGTTATGTTTTTTGCCACAAATTCATTTGATAGTGATGGACGTGTTGACAAATACTTTTTCAATTTTGGAGATGGAAAAAACAGCGGTTGGACAACATTATCGATTGTCACCCACAAATATTCCTCAAATGGAACTTATTACGCAAACTTGACAGTGATGGATGACTATGGCACTGTAAGCAACAATGTAACTACGACAACAATAAATATTCAAAACCTTCCACCACTACAAATTAGCGTTGACTTAAGCAATTCCACAATACATGAAGGAGAACAAGTTTCAATAACAGTTTATGTGACAACAGGAACTGCTGCTGTGGAAAATGCAACCATAACGATGTTTTCAGTGAAGGAGGGAAATTTCACAGAATCATCTGGGCTCACGAATTCAACTGGTTATTTCGTTACAACATTCACCGCGC
>Ga0315280_10003416_pt1 | contig 24480 bp, 22 predicted proteins | sample YL17G06_40_MG_FD_203697 | JGI IMG/M metagenome (GOLD analysis project Ga0315280, IMG submission 203697) | Sediment microbial communities from Yellowstone Lake, YNP, Wyoming, USA - YL17G06_40 | ecosystem: Environmental > Aquatic > Freshwater > Lake > Sediment | place: USA: Wyoming | collected... | reverse complement strand
AGAAAATCCTGATTTCCATCTGGAGCAAGCGATCATCCATGATCTTCCCGTTCTGGTCGGCGGGGAGACGCTGGACGGGTTGGCTAAGGCATCGCGCTATGCAAAGGCAAAGGGTTGCCGCCAGATAGTCCTTCTGCCGGATGTGTCACAACTGGGCAATCGTATAGACATGATGGTAGTAGCACGACGCTTGGCAGTGCTCTCCCGCGATTCTGATCTGGGCTTCCCCCTGGCGTGGTGGGAACAGGCGGGTGACCCCGACCTTGCCGCCGGACTGGCGATCATGCGCTATGCATCACTGCTGGTGCTAAAGGACACCGACTGGGCAAGGATAGTCCCCCTACTCGTGCTGGTGCAGGAGTTGTGGTCCGATCCGCAAAAGCCGATCAGCGTTTTACCAGGGCTCTATATGGTGGGAAACGCCGGTGCCGATTCACCGCTGTTGGTAACCACCAACTTCAGCCTGACCTACTTCCTGGTCACGGGCGATGCCGAAAGCTCGGGGGTGCCGTGCCATGTGCTATTGGTGGATGTGGAGGGGCAGTCGGTGTTGACCGCCTATGCTTCGGGCAAGCTTACCGCCGAGAAGGTTGCCGCCACGCTGCAGGAATATAAAGCAGTGGAGCATGTGAACCATAAGCGATTAGTCATCCCCGGGCTGGTGAGCCGCATGTCGGGCAAGCTGGAGGACGCCAGCGGCTGGCAGGTGGATGTGGGACCGCAGGATTCGGGCAGACTGCCGCAATATCTGAAGGGCTATAGCACGACGACCGGCGCTGCTCTATAAGCTCTGGCTGGGTAATCGTCAGTGCGCTACACGCTCCCCCAGCGCATTGCCATCGTAAATATAGCCTTCGTGGATATCACCGGTATAACCGGGAATCATCCTTATTCGACCAACGCCAACAGGATAGTTTAGTGTTTCCTCCGTATAACTCTTTCCACCCTCAACTCGTTTATACATCCTGGTAACTCCATTCTTTTCACCCAGCACCATCTCATACCCGCCAGGTGATGAGCTAAAGGCTTTATCACCGGGGAAAGCAGTGTCTTTTACCAATTCACCAGCATACAAGCTGGTATAAAACCCATCATCAGTACAGAGCGTCAAGTTCAAATCTCCACTTACATCATACAGCTTGAATGAATATGGCTGGCAACTCACAGTATTGCCGTCCCACAGCAGCAGATAATTATCGGAGGTGATGGCATACGCCGTTATGTCGTTTATCATAGTTGCACACAAAACATCTCCAGTTACATTGGGTAATGTGCAGGTGTGAAAAGCATCATTAATTACCGTATAAACACCGGAATTGACATTATTCATGTGGCGGGTAAACATGACGGCTGTGTCCACATTGCATGCGATAGGTCCGGGATCAGGATGGGCATAGACTAACTCAAAGCCCTGAAATTGATAGGGAATATCTATGAATTGATATAACCCGCTCGGTTCCAGCGTGGGATTTCCCACGAGAGTGACATAGATACCATTGTAACTTACTCCCACATCATAGGCATAATAATCGCCGGGTGTGCCTTCGTCCGCCCAAGCTTGCCAATCCCCGCCCGGCTTGCGGCGAGCCATGCAGCGGTGGCTGTTGCCCGGCGAACCCAGATAGCCCGCAATCCACAACGTGCCGTCCTCCTCCACCGCCAGAGGAGGCACTTCCTGGATGCTGTGGAAATAGGTGGGGTCATCCATCACATAGTCCCAGGTGAACACGGTCGCCGCTCGGGGTGAGGTGGGCGAGTTTTCCTCGCAAGATATTGTCAGAAACGCTAAGACAAGCAAAGCCAAGACTGGAAGATATTTAATAAAGGTGTTCATTACTCCTCCTTATTGCACTACCCACTTGCGCTCTAGCAAGCGAACCTCATCCAGAATAAACCCATGATAAGGAGCTGTTGTCTGCAATGGCACCATCAACAGTCTTCCCTTACCGGTTCCTTCAGTCGCTTCCTCCGTATAGACGCCATTTTTCAGCTTCCACACTTTCTTCGTCCCATCTTTCTCACCCAGAATCCACATCTTCCCGCCGGCGAACGAGAGGGAATATGCCTTATCGCCGGGGAAGGCGCTCTCCTTCGTCCAGGTCTCATTCAAGTTCTTGTGATAGAGCCCGTCATCGGCACAGAGCCAGCCTTCGTCCACCCCGATTATCTCTATGCTGTAAAGTGTTCTATTCATTTCCTCAAGACTCATGTATTGATCAGCCCAGCGCATGACTTTCCCATCTTCTGTGATGGCGTAAGTAAGATAATTCTGACCGTAGGTGGATATATCAATCACATCACTGTGAATGCCAGCCATTTGGAATGGCTGGCTGGTCCAGTTTTGACCATCAAACAGCCATAAGGATGAAGCTGGTTGATCCAGATGCCGTGTGATCATCACCCCATGAGTCTGGTCGTAGAAATCCAGCATGCCGGCATCAGGCAGTGGTTGCACGACTATAAAGTGAGGATTGGATAACTCTGACGCAAAACGGTAAATACCCTCTCCACCGGCAAAATCAGTGTTCTTTATCGTTGCCCATACCTCGTTGGCGCCCGGCTGCATCTTGATGTCATAGGCATAGTTATTGTACGCCTGATTTGCATATACATAGCTATACCAGCCACTAGAAGTGTAATGTGCAAGCACCGGATCATTGAACGATCCATCCAGCATATAGCCGCAGGTCCACATCTCCCCGTTATCCCCAATGGTGAACGGTGGTAATGGTTGGAAGTATTGCAGATAGGGTGAACTCTCTATGTATGCCCAGTTGAATTCATAGTCGTGCGGCGTTACCGGATGGTTTTGTTCCTCCTCGCATGCCGGCATGAGTAGAATAAGAGTTATCGCAAGGAGCAATGTGAGCAGGAAACGACGATATATCAGGTGAGTTTTTGGATAAAAGCTATGAAGTAATCTGGACATAGTCAAACCTCCAGGATATTGTTCTATCTATTATTTTATCAGATTCACCTAGTCATGGCAAACAACAAGGGATTTGTAATTTACTTCACGGTGTTATAATAGAGCATGATTATTCAACTGCTCGCTTTGTTCAGCATCATTACCTGCGCAGCACCCGTCCCACCGGAGGGCATGGTCTATGTTTCTCCCGGCACCTTTATGATGGGGGAGGAGGGCGACCGTGATGATGCCATTCCTGTGCATAAGGCTGAGATAAAGGGCTTCTTCCTGGATAAATGCGAAGTAACTGTTACCCAGTTCGGGGAATTCGTGAAGGCGACCGGCTATGTCACCGATGCCGAGAGCGCGGGTTCGTCACGAGCGTTTGACAAGGACAAGAAGGTGGTGCCCATTGCCGGTGCCACCTGGATCCATCCCTACGGTGATGACCGGGTTCCCGACCCGCAAAGTCCGGTTACGCAGGTATCGTGGAATGATGCGGTGGTATACTGCAGCTGGGCGGGGAAGCGGCTGCCTACCGAGGCGGAATGGGAATACGCGGCACGGAGTAATGATGGCAGGTTCTATCCCTGGGGCAGCCAGTGGGATGAGAAGCGCTGCAGCAATACCTTTAACTCCGGGATGGCAGTGGCGAAGGTGGGGAGCTTCCCCGGTGGCACGGGACCCTTTGGGACCATGGATCAGGCGGGCAATGTATGGGAGTGGTGCCAGGACTATTACCAACGCGATTACTATGCCGTCTCACCGGTTAAAAACCCCCTCTGCGACACTCCAAGCGGAGCCCGGATTTTACGGGGCGGCAGCTTCACCAGTCACCCCGTGCACTGCAAATCTACATACCGCTACTACAGCGCACCTGAAAAAGGATATATAATGGTAGGCTTTAGGTGCGCCAAGGATATAGAGAAATAGGAGTATAGTTGTCACCAGCGGCGGTTAAGGCTAGGAACATCCCAAATGTGAAGCAGTGGGTTTGCTGCTATTGTGGGGCATGTGTGGCGGTTTGTCCCACACTTGCATTGGAACTGGCAGAAAAGCAGTTGATTGTGCACCACGAGATTTGTAACAAGTGCGGCAACTGTCTGATAACATGTCCGGTGGGTGCTCTTACTGATTGATTTGTAATGGAAACTCATTTGTCAAATAACTTTTCACACAATGGCAAGCCCAGTGATGCCAGTTTCAGGCGTATAAGCCTGGAGTGGGCTTGGCACCTTATTACCAACATAATTCGCGTAAAAATACTCAAGTCTGATCGTATCCGACCACTTTTAGTCAGCTTTAATGTTACTCACGATTGCAACATGGCGTGCAACTATTGCGGCTATATAAAGAATCCCATCCCCTCACTGGATACCGACTCGGTCTTCAAGGTGCTGCGCGCCATTCGACCTGGACATCCAGCACTCAACATTACCGGTGGGGAGCCGCTGGTGCGCCCCGACATCGTGGAGATCCTTGCCGAAGCCCGCCGGCTCAAATTCGCGCCCATCCTCCTGAATACCAACGGTCTTTTGCTGCCCAAAAAGGAGGAAGTGCTTTACTACGCCGACTATGTCATCATCTCACTTGATAGCATGAACGAGCAGCGCTGGGACAAGGTCGTGGGCGTTCCCGGTGCCACGCGCAAGGTCAAGTCAATCATTTCGCACTATGCAAGGCTGCAAAACAAGTTCCAGTTTGAGATGAATGTGAACTGCGTGATCACCCCCACCACTATGCAGGATGTGCTGGATGTGCTGGATTTCTGCGAACATGCAGGCGCCAATTTTAGCCCCGGACCCCAAATAGACGGCACCGAACCCAACGAAGCGCTTGCCGATAGCGAGGAATACCGCAGGCTATTGCGTAACATCATAGGTCGCAAGCGGGATAAGAAGCCAGTGCTATCAACCATGCTCTATCTGGAGCAGGTGACCAATTTCCTGCCGCACCGCTGCTACCCGATGCTGGTGCCCAAAATAGACCCCGATGGCAGCGTGTTTTACCCCTGCATCAAGCTGGGGCGGGTGGTGGGTAACATGGCAACTAGCAGCGAAACACTGGAGGTCATCCTCACGCGGGCGGCGCGGCAATATCCGCTGGTGAGCTGCGAAAAGAATTGCCACATGTCGTGCTACTTGGAGCCGGCGAATTACCTGGAGCATCCCTTCCTCATCCTGGCGGAGAAGCACCTGAGCATCAGCAATCCCTCGGGACCGCGCGGGCATATCGCGGTCTGATTCCACCCCAATATAAAGCCGGTTTTGTGACCGGCTATTATTTTCAGAAGTTAATCCCTTTTAATGCGGGGTAAACCTGCCATCACCCTTATCATGTCTGCCAGGCGATTGGAATAGCCCCATTCATTATCGTACCAGGCAAGCACCTTTAGTAGCGTGCCATCAACCACCTTGACGTATTCAGCGTCCACATGGGCGCTCTGGCTGGTGTGGTTGAAGTCATGGCTGACCAGCGGCACCTCTACATAGTTAAGTATCCCCGCCAGACTGCCGGTGGTGGCGGCTGTTTTGAAGGCAGCCTTCACTTGATCCGTGGTAGTGGGATTGGGCAACTCGCAGGCAAGATCAATCAAAGAGACATTGGGCGTGGGCACACGAATTGCCATACCGTCCAGAATGCCCGTCACCGCAGGGATGACCAACCCCAGCGCCTTGGCAGCTCCGGTGGAGGTGGGGATCATGGAGACGGCGGCAGCCCGGGCACGGCGCAGGTCCTTGTGCGGCAGGTCAAGAATCTTCTGATCATTGGTGTAGGAATGGACAGTGGTCATAAAGCCGTGCCTCATCCCAAAATTATCCATGATGACTTTGACCACGGGTGCAAGGCAGTTGGTAGTGCAACTGGCATTGGATATTATGAGGTGCTTGTTGGGATCATAGAGATGGTCGTTTACACCCAGCACAAAGGTACCATCAATTTTATCCTCGGGGGACTTCTCCTTGGCGGGGGCGCTAAGAATTACCTTGATATCCTTCTTGCGGGATTGGTGGGCGGCGGCTTTCTGGCGGCTGGTGAACAATCCGGTGCTCTCCACTACGATGTTGACGCCTGCGGTATCCCAGGGGATCTCGGCGGGGTCTTTGAACGCCCACACCGGATATTCCCTGCCGTCAACCACAATCGCCATTTTGGTGTCGGATTGGATATAACTGACATTGCGATGATAAATCCCGTGCACCGAATCGTATTTGAGCAGGTGGGCAAGGGTGGCGGCATCGGTGATGTCGTTGATGCCCACTACCTCCATATCGGGGTCTTCAACCAGCAGGTGGAATACCTGCCTGCCAATTCGTCCAAAGCCGTTGATCCCTATTTTGATGGTCATAAATCCTCCTCTATCGTGTTTATCTAGTTTTCTTGTGTGGGATATTTCTCTTTATATTCTGTAATAACATCGGGTTTGGATTCTTTGTTCATGAGCATCAAACGGTGCATGAGCAGGCTACCGGCGGGAATTTTGGTGAAGGTGACCGTGATGGCTGTTTTATCGGGGTCGTTGATGGGACAGCTTTCTAGCACCTCCAAATCCCACTCCGGCGCCAGAAAATGGATGGTTCCTTCATGTTCAATTCGCACTATGTCCGATGGCACAAATTCCTTTATCACATCCAATATGATATCCAGCGGCTTTTTGCCGTTCCTATCCACATAGGATTTATCCATACGGAACACTATCATTGAACGCATGGTTTCCTCCGAATCTAGGTGTCTGATCCCAGCACCGCGCTTGATAACACCACACACGATACTGAAGCTGCCCCGGCATCCACCAATGTTTGGGCACATTCACCCAATGTGGCGCCGGTCGTGGCTACATCATCAACTAGAACGATATGTTTGCCATAAACGCGGCTGGGTGCGGTGCAGCAGAAAGCGTCCTTCACATTTTTAAGGCGATGAACCCTGTCCTTGCCCACCTGGCTTGGTGTGTTGCGGACTCGCCTCAGAATTCCACCGTAATAGGGGATTCCCAGCAATTGGCTGAGGGGGCGTGCGATCTCTGATGCCTGATTATAGCCACGCTTTATCTTACGGAAAGTATGGATGGGAACTGCGGCTACACCATCCCATGAACTACTGCCCGGGTGTTTTGCCAGTTCATGAGCCAGCTTGCCCGCCAGCACCCCTCCCAGCCGCCAGCGCTCCTGATACTTAAGCTCGTGGATTAGCTGGGACAAGGTTCCCTTATGCTCGCCAAGATAGAATACGGGCAGTCCGTATTTATCCTCAAGAGTGCCGGCAAAGGATTGCTCCAGACAATCTCCACATACCGCGAACTCGTTCCAGCGCAGTCGCCGGTGGCATATATCGCAGTCCTCAGCCCAGAAAAAATCCCCGGCTATCTGAAGCAGAGCATCCCATACTTGATTCAGTTTCACAAGGCAACCTCAAAGCGCACAATGGTTCTATCCGCCAGATTAATCATATAGATTCTGCCGTCCCAATCCACCGTAATGCCGCCGGGGCGGAAGTCCAACTGGCGGTGGGCAACGACCTCACCCTGCAGGCTAATCACTTTTAACCGGTCTATGGAACCGCCCTCCACCGTCAGCAGCAACTCCTGCTCCGCCAGATGCTCGGGGATTACCCGCAGCTCCGTCAACTTGTGCGCAAAGCGGTTGGGCGGGATGATGACTATGCCCACTGCGGTATCAAAATCGTCTGGTCGATGACCATACCTGCCAAAACGGGTTATATAGCCATCGTTCCTGTCATAGACCCAGAGGGTTTGGTATTTAGAATCCAGCGCATACAGTCTGTCCGCTTTGTCCACCACTAAGGCGATGGGCTCAGGGGCGGGGTAATTGCTATCGTCGGGGTTGCCGAAGACGCGGATCTGATTTTTAAACTCACCGGTGGGGAGAAAGCGCTGGATGCGATGCTGGTATGGCTCGGCAACAATGATTTGCTCCTGCGAATCCATGACTAGCGCCCGGGGACGGTCAAATCCGCCTTTTTCGTGAGCCAGCGCAGGCACGGTGAGTCCTGCTGCATCAATCTTGCCCAATACCCGCAGCAGTTGCCCGCGGCTGTTGAACTGCTTGATGGCATGATTACCCATGTCGGCGACCCAGATATTGCCATTTTTATCTATGAATATGCCGCCCGGCTGGTTGAGTTGGTTCTTCCCTTCGCCGTGTTCCCCGAACTCCACTACGGTATGTCCATCGTCCTTAAGCCCATATATCCGGCTGGTAGGCGGCGAGATGAAGTAGATAAGCTCACGACTAAAATCTGTGCAGAGGAAGGTGGGGGAAAAGTTGCCTGCTTGTTTGGCAAATGTGACGAAAAGCTCCTGCTTGAGCACGGTATCCAGCGTGTATTGCGCCGGGATGATCTCGGCTTTGGTGGCGCAGCGAGTGTCAGTCACACCGCTTTTGGACAGCACCTGCAGGCAGCTCTGGTCAAACACCTGCGTGCGGTTGCGCCCCGCCTGCTTCGCCTGGTAGAGCGCCACATCGGCGTATTTCATCATGTCATCGGGATTTATATCCGTGCCGTGCTCCGGATATGCCGCGACGCCAAAGCTGGCAGTTACACGGAGATCAGCTCCCTCAGGGGATGTCAGCCGAAGCGCTTCTATCGCTTTACGCGCCTGCTCTGCCAGATCCACGGTCTCAGCAACACTGCTTGTCGGTGCCACCAGGCTGAATTCTTCGCCTCCGTAGCGCGCCGCCCAGTAAAAATCCGCCGGGTCACTCCGTCCCTTGCGCATGGATTGCTGACGACATTCTTCATCCAGCGTGGCTGCCACCGACCGCAAGACCAAATCACCCACATCGTGCCCATAGGTATCGTTAAACTGCTTGAAATGGTCTATATCCACCATTACGAACCCCAGAGACTTTTGCTCCTTTTGCGCCCGCAACTGCTCATCCGCCAGATGCTCATCCAGATAGCGCCGGTTGAACACCCGCGTCAAGGGATCTTTTTGCAGATTGTATTTCTCTATGGCTTTGGAGATGATCAGCTCCACGAAGTTATTGACCTTTTCCAAATCGGGTTCGGGCAGGATGTTGTTCTCCACCCGATAGACATCCAGGATGAACGAGATGTGGCGGTCGCCTACGAAGATGGGAAATGAAAGCAGCGGGCGACCGTGATCGTGGGAGTTGGAGAAATCATCCGATTGGTAGAGCGCGCGCACCGAGCCATCCGTCAGCACCTCGGATAGCGTAAGCTCGCGGCAATAGGTCTTCTCCTTGATGCGGTTGAGGATGGACTTGATTACAGTGGGGAAGTCAAACTTGGTGTCAATTTTATTGGTAAGGGGTATGACTTCTTCCAGAACAAAGCTGATTTCCGATGGTTTGATGGATGCCATCCGTTTGCTTCCCCCTTGGCTTGCATTCATTATAGCACGATAAGCGCGGATTAGTCTTTGCAGTTGAATACAGGTTCGCATGTGTTTGTGCTATATTTGCCGCAGATAGAAATGGTTGAGAGAGAAGAACGCGCAGGATTCGTCCGCTCGGCTTTGATGCTATCCATTGCCACAGTGGTATCCCGCGTGCTGGGGTTTATCCGCGAAGTGATCTTTGCCGGGCTGTTCGGGGCAAACTACCTCACCGATGCCTTCCGCGTCGCCTATACCATTCCCTACATGCTGCGGCGCCTGCTGGGCGAAGGCAGCATGAATGCTTTCATCGTCCCCATCTACACCGAGCAATTGGAACGCCATGGGGAGGAGAAGGCGAAGCTTTTCACTTACACGGTTTATACCTTCTTCGTCATTGCAGTCGGGATCATCGTTCTGCTGCTGATTGCCATTGCGCCGTGGATTCTGTGGCTGTTTGCGCCGGGGCTGGCGCGGGTGCCCGATGTGGCGGAGTTCACCGTGATGCTGATGCGCTTCATGGCGCCCTATATGATTCTGATGATGACCAGCGCGCTCATCATGGGCGTCCTGAACTCCTACCGGGTGTTTTTCTGGCCCGCCATGTCGCCCATCGTGCTCAACCTGATCAACATTACCGCCATGGTGCTCATCTGCCCGCTCTTCCCCGGCATGGAACATTCCCAAATGGTGGTGCTGGCAATCGCGGTGCTGGTAGGCGGGCTGGGGCAGGTTGCGGTCCAATTCCCGCAGATATGGACGCGCGGTTTCCGTTACAAGCCGAACTTTGAGTTCCGCAATCCCGGCGTGCGAAGCATGGTGGCGCTGATGATCCCGGCGCTGTTTGCAATCGGCATCACCCGCATCAACCTGATTGTCTCCAGCGCGCTGGCAAGCCTGGTCGGTCCCGGCACTATTACCATCCTGAATTATGCCGAACGGTTGCTACAACTCCCCATGGGTATCTTTGGCTATGCTATTGCCATAGCAATCATGCCGCTGGTAGCCACTTATGCCGCCCGTGGCGAGATAGATAAGGTTCGCTCTTCGCTGCCGTTTGGGTTGCGACTGGTGCTGCTGGTGGCGCTCCCATCGCTGGTGCTTCTTACCGTGTTGGGGCTGCCCATCACCCGCCTGGTCTATGAACATGGGGCGTTCACCGCTGCCGACACCTGGGGGACGGGCACCACGCTGATTGCCTTTGCCACCGGGTTGCCAGCTTTCATAGCATTACAAGTAGTCATCCCTTTCTTTTATAGCTTGAAAATCCCCCGCCAATCTGTTATTGCTGCGCTGTGGGCGATGATTACCAACCTCATCCTCTCGTTCATTTTGGTCTGGCCACTGGGGGCGGTGGGATTGGGGCTGGCAAATGCCGCTGCTGCCTATGTCAATGTGGCAGCGCATATGTATCATCTCCGCCACAAGATGGGCTGGCTGGGACTGAGGCAGATGGTAGTGCCGGCGCTTAGACTGCTGGGTGTAACTGTGGTTATGGCGGCTGCTACCTGGGGAACTTATATAGTGTTGGAGCAATATGTGAGTGTGGGCAGGCTTTGGAGCCAGATAATCTGCGTGGGGGGTAGTATTAGCGTAGGCTTCACGGTCTACATAGTGGGATTGTGGGTCAGCCGGGCACAGGAACTTACGCAGTTGATAGAGAAGCTGCGGGAGCGGAAGAGCAGGCGCGCTAACAGTAATGGGAACACCAATGCCGCAGAATAAATCACTCATCGCTGAAATCATCTCCAAGCTCACTTCCATCTACGGCGAGAAGAAGCTGCCCACTAAGCGCATCGCCCCGCTGGATGAGCTGATCTTCACCATCCTCAGCCAGAACACCAACGATGTGAATCGCGACCGCGCCTATGCCAGTCTGCGGCGGCTCTATCCCACCTGGGATGCAGTCTTCACCGCCACGCCCGGGCATATTGAACCGGCAATTCGGGTAGGTGGTCTGTCCCGCCAAAAGTCCCAACGCATCCACAATATCCTAAGCGAGATTAAGCAGCAGCACGGCAGCCTCTCACTGGACTTCCTCCAATCGTGGGATATGGATGCCATCCACGACTATCTGATCCAACTCAAGGGTGTGGGGGAGAAGACCGTCGCCTGTGTCCTCCTCTTCAGCCTGGGGCTGCCCGCGCTGCCAGTGGATACCCATGTGCATCGGGTAGCACAACGCTTGGGGTTGGTTCCCTCCGGTATTGACGAGAAGAAAACTATGGAACTGCTGCTGGCACAGGTGCCTCCATCCGATCGCCATGCCTTCCATGTGCTGCTCATCCAGCACGGTCGCACCACCTGCCATGCCCGCAAGCCCGATTGCCCGAACTGCGTTTTGCTATCCATTTGTCCATTCGACAAAAAGTTTACCAACCAATCCTAATCGTCTGTTTCAACGAATCTTATCCTTGTTGCCCGATGCTGGTGTTCATGCTATTCTAGCCCTTCACAAATCCAAACCATCCATGACCAGAATAAAGAAACTTGAGATCAGCGGGTTCAAGTCCTTCGCCGAAGCGGTGACCCTTGAGTTCAGCCCCGGCATAACCATGTTGGTGGGTCCCAACGGCTGCGGAAAGACCAATGTGGTGGACGCCGTGCGCTGGGTGCTGGGCGAACGCAGCGCTCTCCGATTACGCGGCGAGCGCATGGAGAATGTAATCTTCGCCGGCACTACGCGGCGCCACCCCTTGGGCATGGCAGAGGTCGTTCTGAGCCTGGACAGCGAGCACGATCCCAGCCGCGAAGGGGATTTTACTGTCTCACGCCGTGTCTACCGTGATGGCGAGAGCACCTACAAGCTTGGTAAAACCACCTGCCGCCTCAAGGATGTGGAGGAATTCCTTATTGATGTGGGCATCGGCAGCGGCGGCTATCTGGTAATTGAGCAGGATATGGTGGACATGATCCTCTCGGAGAAACCGGAGGAGCGTCGTAACCTGCTGGATGAAGCCGCCGGCATCGTGCGCTACAAACGGCGCAAGGATGAGGCGCTGCGCAAGCTGGAGGCGACCCGCCAGAACCTTGCTCGGGTGCGCGATGTAGTCGCCGAGGTGCAGGCGCGGCTTGAAATCCTACGCAAGCAGGCAGCCCGCACCCGTCGTGCGCGACGGCTAAGTGAGCAGATTCACGATCTGGAGCAAAGCATAGTCCTGTGGCGGGGTTCCGATGTGCTGAGCCGGTTGGAGGAACTGGAGCAGAAGGCACGCGTAGCGGGGATGGAGGAGGCAAAAGCAGCGGCGGAATTGGCGCAGGCGGATGCCGCGGCGGCGGAAGCACGGCAGAAGGCGGATGAAGCCGCGCAGATACTCACGGGCAAGCGGGAGGAGTTCTATCGCTTCCAACGGGAGTTGGATGCCATGATCAGCCGCGAGGAACTGTTGGGTGAGCGCATAGAGCACCAACGACAGATCGTTGCCAGCGCCCGTGAAGAACTTGCCGGCAATGTAGGTCAGGCAGGTGCATTTGTCAGTGAGATCGTCACCATGGGCGAAACTCTTACGCTGGGACAGGAAAAATTTAATCAGGCGCAAAATGATAGGCAGGAGAAGGAAAGAGCACTAGCGGAATTGGAGAAAGAGCTGGGGCAAACCCGCACCGAATCGGAGCAAATAGAAGAGGAGTTGGGGAAAGCGCAATCGGAGCTGGCGACATTGGTCGGGAAGCAAGCAGCGACTTCAGCTAACCTGCAGGCGGTTAATGCCACTTTAGAGCGGTTGATTAGAGAGAGAGCCGAAATTGTTGATAAATCCGGGCAAATAGCTGCAGATATCGCACAAAACCAGGGTCAGTTGACGAATCTCACAGATGATGTCAGCAAGGCGGAAAGTGAGCTTGCCGCGGCTCAGAATGATATGAAAGTGTTGGAGGAAAGAGAGCTCAAGTTAAAACATCACCAGCAAGAATTGATAGCGGAAAAAGAGTCGTTGACTGCCAGAATCAATAGCATCACCGAGGATTTAAAGCGCATGGAAAGCCCCCTTACAGTGCCACAGGATGCTCTTCCACCTCCTTCCCGCTGGCTGGAGGTTCCTCCCGAACTTGAGATAGCGGTAGCCGCGGTCATCGGCGAACTCCTCTCTGCACCCATCCTTCCTGATATCTCTCAGCTATCAAACGCATTTGCCGAATTAACCCAAAAATCCGGCTGGTGGCTGTGGCAAAATCCATTGCTTAATCGTCTGCAATCACCGCCGGCTGGTCTTCCCCGTTTAATTGATAAGATAGGTTTTCCCTCTGAATATCGCGATTTGTTGGAAAGCATGCTGGGTAATGTGCTCTTGTTGGATGAGATCACTCCGAAAATAGTCAACCAGCTGGGTGGTGACTGGGTGGGGGTGACGAAGCACGGCATTGTGGTGAACCGCAACTCCATGGGCTACCCGCAGGCAGTGCATGTCGCGCCGGAGCTTAATCTACGACGGTTGTTGGCAGAGGCGCAGCGGGTTTTAATAACTAAAGAAAAAGTCCTGCACGATGTTACAAGAGAACAGGAAGAATTTTTAACCCGGGAGAACAAACAAAGGGAGAAACTTCAAACAAAGATTACTCTATTGGAAGATGTGCAATTCAGGTTGCGGGAGGTGCAGGCAAAAGTTCAGGAACTTGTAGAACTCATCCGTCGTCAGGAATCCCGTCTAGCAGCGATAGACGGGGAGGTAACTCCGTTATTGGCTGAGAAGGCGGAATTAGGTATGCAAATGGATGCGCTATCAGGGCAAAAAACCACGCTGGAAGGGGCTATAGCGGAGTTAATTAGCCGGGAAGCATCCATCCGGCTTGATTTGAAGGAGCTGGAGCAGAAGAGGGAAACGATCTGGCAGGAGGTGCTGGGCAGCAGGTCAGCCGAAAGTGAAGCGGGTGACAGATTAAATAGCATCACGCGCCAGTTGGTATGGGTGAAGGAGCAGCAGACTAAGCTTAGTGATAGGAACAGAGTTCTTGAGGAGGACGCGAATAAAGCTTCGGCAGAAGTTGAGAAAGTGACAACAGAGCTGGTGGAACTGCGCCTGACCATCAAAGAGAAATCCGCAGCGCAGGAGAGTCTGGCTGAATTATTGCACCAGGCGGAGGAAGCGCTTAGCCAGGCGCGCAGCATAGCCGCCTCCTGCGACGATACTGCCCGCCAGCGCCGCGAAGCCCACCGCGTCGTGCAGGATGGTGTGGGTGAGCTTAAAGCGCTATTGCTACTTGCCGAGGCGGAGTGGGCAAACTTGCGTGAACGCGCCCTGGCAGCAGGTATAGAAGTCACCCCCACCGCGATTAGAGCACAGGAGATAACGCCTGAAGTGACACTGGAGAAGCTGGAAGAAGAGTGTGAAAGAGCCAGAGCCAACCTGGGGAGCATGGGTGAGATTAACTACCTGGCTGAGGAGGAATTCAACCAGGAGGACGAGCGCAATAAATTCCTTTCAGAACAGATAAGCGATTTGGAGGAATCGGAAGGGAATTTGATGAGCACCATAAACGCTCTTGATCGCAATTCTCGCGAAGTGCTGTTAGCTACTCTTGATCGAGTGAACATCAACTTCCAGAATATCTTCGGGCGTTTGTTTGAAGGTGGCGAAGCAGCTCTGGTGCTTCCGCAGGACGAGGATCCCATCACCGGTAACCTGGAGATCATCGCCCGCCCGCCGGGCAAACGGACGCGGCACATCAATTTACTCTCCGGCGGCGAAAAAGCCCTATCCGCCATAGCTCTGCTTTTTGCGCTCTTCTGTGAGCGCCCATCACCCTTCTGCATCCTGGACGAGATAGATGCCTCCTTGGATGACGCCAATGTTCAACGCTTCCTGAGTCTTCTCGGAGACTTTAGCTCCAACACTCAGTTTCTAATCATTACACACAACAAAAGGACTATGGAAGCCGCTGATAGCCTTGTCGGGATTACCATGGGTGAGCCGGGAGTATCCTCGGTAATCAGCATCCAGCTGGCTGATGTGGACAATGTGATTGCAGCAAACTAGCAGTGCCGTTTAATCACTCATCATTCCTGTTACTTAATTCCATCTCCCAATTACCTGTTCCGTTTTCGCTAAATACATCCAGTATGAATCTTCCAGCACCATTCAGCGTAATCATATTACCGTTCCTAAGGTCAAACTCACCGAGTTGGTTGCCAGTTTGACCTAAAACACGAACCCGAAGCTCCATCTCTTCATCCCAGTAGAACACGGCATAAATAGGTGATTCATCGGTTTCCACCGCTATTTCATCCACCTGCGTTTCGGATTTTATCTGTCCGGTAGTAGGTTCCGCGTCGATATATGCCCAAAGGCATGTGCTAGCTGCCAGCAGCAACAGCGGTGCTTTCAGGCACAAAGGTAAGCCTTTATTTCGTGCCCAAAGCATCGGGGTATGCCGAAAGCAGATCGGTTTTATTCAGGAATTGCCCCTCCCAATGTCCGGTTCCATTCTTGGAGTAAATTTGCAAAGAAAAATCGCCACCACCTGATAGTTCCACCAAATTTCCCTTTCCAAGGTCATACTCGGCAAGCGTATCGCCCTTCTGCCCGATGATTTTCATCCACAAATCCATGTTTTGGTAGAAAACAAGCGCGTAGACGGGATCTTCATCGGTGCTTACTTTGACAATGGAGTTTAGGTAGGTTCCCGTTATATCGTCAGCAGTCGGTGAGGCATTGATGTATGCCCACACGGAAATAGGAATTACTGTTAATATTAATAATACCAACAACGATTTTTTCATGGCTGTCTCCTAGGTTGAATGGTGAAGGGATAATATCTTATTTAAGAAACAAGGGAAATGAAAAAAACTATCCACATTTTGTGGCTGTTGCTGGTTTTTTTTTCCTACTCCTGTGCTTTGTATCAAATTCAGGTAGCTGGAGGACCTGCTTACGATAAATTCTTTGGCAATACTGGTGATTTCTACTCTGAGTATATTGGTTTGAATGTAGGTGGTGGATTGCTTTTAAACCGCTTGGTTGAACCCCATGTGCGGTTTGGAGGCGGTATTCTATATCCTGGACCCGAATTAATCAGACAATATCGCCTTTATTATTATCCAAATTTCCGCAAGCTTGTAATGTATAGGTATCCGGTCAGTCTGGGAGTCAGTGTCTATCCTTGGATGGATAAGGGACCAACTCCATTCTTTGGTGCAGAAATCGGAGCCGAGGTCGTGAGCAGTTTTGTGCAAAATGCCTATGCCGACAGGCAGGAGGATGTAGGCTGGGGACCTGATTACGGCATTATATCCGGCATCAGCTTCCCCCTTGATGATGTGGAGGAATTCTTCCTGAAGACTGGCATACGGCTGCGTTATTCCAATTCCACACGCTATGTGCTTGCCGGCGAAAGCAATATGGCTCAAAATGCCTACTCGGGGTATATAACTACTTCGCCAGAACATGTCTTTGCCAATACCTGGACTTTGGGACTTTGGGTTGAACTTGTATGGGGTAACGGGGTAGATTAAATCAATTCACATAAGTGCTGTTCTTCATCAAAACATCAATCATCCATGCCCGTTTTTCGCAAATCACTGCTTCTTGATTCTTTCCCAATTCCCGCAAGATTTTCGCCTTGGTAGCCAGAATCTCGGAAGAATCGGGATTGAGTTTCAAAGCCTGATCAGTCCAATCCAGTGCGCTGGCGAAGTAGCCCACATCTTCAAAATAATAAGCTTTGCTCATCAGGATATTAAGTTTTGAGACAGGTCGGAGGATTTTATCTATATGATCCATGATTTTACCGTTGCTATCCAATTGCTCATCCCAGATCAATATATGGAAGCCAAAAACATAGAGTCTCAAACAAGTTTGGAACCCTTGGGATGATGCAAGTTGCATTGTCATCGTGAGCTGTTCCTCGGTGGGGAAGAGTGCCAGTCCGGAAGGATGTTGCGACATTAACCTGATAACACGGGAGGAATACAGGTTTTCCGGTTCGGTGGGAATTGGAAACGAGTTGACAGCCCCCTGATTGTAAGGGGGGTATGTCGTTAATCCAAAATCTCCCCAGGGAACAAGGATTACTCCGGAATGATCAGCTACCTGGCTGTAAAGTTTCGCCAGTGCGCGATAATCCATCTTTTCCCCATGAATACGGGTAACCAAAGGTTCATAACACCATAAAACCAAACTCGCCGATATCGTTAACATGCCAACTGCTGACCATAGCTTCGAGCGAAGTTTTAATAGGTCGAGCAGTCTGTCTAATAGCCAGATAAGGGCGAGAGCGATAAACAGAACCATTCCCGGCATCAGATAGTAAAAATAGCGGAAGCGGAAAATATAGACGCAGAGAAGCATTAAGGCAGCTGCACCTATAGTCCCACCCAAAAGGAAATGCACTGTCAGTTCGCGATGCTTAAACCACATCACCGCCATGCCGATGAGAGCGAATGCCCATGCCAGTAGGTGCATCCGGCGGTATCCGAATGCCAGATTGGCATAAATCATCTCCCAGTTGTTTATACCGGCTATGGGTGTTGGTCCCGTAATCACATCGGGGGTCAGATTGAAGTTGGAAAGGCGCAGATAAAGCAGAATCGCCGTTACAACGAGATATGGTAAGTATTCCCACAGTAAAAAAGTCCAGCGTCTCTTGTTTTTCGTAAATAGTTGCTTGTAAAGATCAATTGCCAGCAGAAACATCCCCGGCACTACAGCAAAATAATGGGAAATAGCCAGCACAACCAACCCAATGCAATAAGAGACTGAGTATCGGGTTCTGCGCATATCTCTCACATAAAGCCATAAAACCAATGTGGTGCTAAAGATGAGCAAGCCATAAGGGCGCGCATCCTGACTGTACCAAAATGCCGTGGGATGGATACAAAAGATTAGTGCGGATAGAAGTCCCACCCGCTTCCCCGCAACTGCATTGCCCAATAAAAAGGCAATGGGAATGGTCGCTATGCTGGCAAGGCAGCTTGGCAGGCGCAATGCAAATTCGCTAAAGCCGAATATCCTGATCATGGGGAAGGAAAGAAGATAGATTAGCGGCGGTTCCCACTCGCGGAACAGGGTCACATGCAAAAGTTCATCCAGGCGAAATGTGTAAAGAAAGAACGCCTGCCAGTATTCATCTGTCCATAGTGATTTGGTGCCTAGGTCGGTGAGTCGCAGCCAGGCACCAACTGCGGTAATAAGAGCAAGTGAGATAACTACGATTAGATTGGAGCGGTTCAGAAAGCGAAGTTGTTTTGTCGGGCTGGGAGGATTCATCAGATGGCTATTTGTCCGCCTTGCGATTTACAAAATAATCCCGGAAGAAATCCACAACATCCCTGTCGGTGAAGATGCCGATACATTCATCCCGCTTTAGTTGTTCGTATCGTTCGTTGAATGCCGGATCCTGCGTTTTTGCTGATCCAATCAGCATGGTTGCTTCATCCCGCTGATTATTGTCAAACGCTGCGCGGGCGTCCGCCGGCAGAATGGTGCGGAAAGCTTCCAGGCGGCGCGCATAGTTCTGCTCGGGAGTTTCCTTAAAGCTCGCCAATAAAAGCAGGATGCCTGCAACCCCTATGGCAGCAACTATGAAAATCTTCTCAATCTTCCAGTTCATTGGCTTTCCTATCGTGATGTTAAGATAGAATCCGAGGTTATGTCAATGAGCAAGCGGGAGATGGACAGGAGCTGGATTCAACAAGGTGCTCGGAGTCGCTTAATTCAGAAAGCTCCCGGTGAGGATATAACGCGGGAAGCGTCAGTTGGCTGGATTTCAGAGATTGACGGCTTGGTGCTTGATTTAGGTGCGGGCGAGGGGCGACTGGAAACACTCCTTAGCCATGGTAGAGTCATTGGTCTGGATGAAAATATAACCCTGTTGAAGCATTCCCGGATGATTGTTCCATCAAGTATTGTCTTTCTTGCTGTTGTAGGTAGCTTTTTTTACCTGCCTTTCGGTCACGAGAGCCTTGATGGTATAGTTTGTTTAAACACCCTTGAGAATTATCCCCCTAATTATGTGAAACAATTCCTTGCTGAGATGTTGGCACTTCTTAAACCGAGTGGCAGGTTAATAGTAAGCTATAGAGGAGGGGCTGGCTTGAGGATCAGATTTTCGGAGATGTGCATCAAAGCAATGGGTGGGGATCTCCATCAATATCGTTTTAATCCGCGAAAATTTATAAGCAGGTTGGGCAGCAATTACATGGTGAGGATAACACCTCTGCTCAAGCAGCCCAAAGGCTGGCGCAGGTGGTTTGGATCGCCAGCGGATGCCCGGGCTTTGCTTATTGTTGATAAGCTCAAATAGCAAGATCCAAGGCTAATGTTCCGGTTCAGACGCAATAAAATTCACGACAAAAGTGTCGCTAAGCTGATTCTCAATAAACAGGCTAATGGTCGCAGTCCTTATGTTATTTAATCCTTTTTCCAACGGATAACGGAAGTTAGCGTTTGTATTCGTTACTGTTTCTATGGCAGTACTGAACTCCTCCCTTTCCTCCCTGCCATTTTTATATTGCCAATAAATCAAAAACCGCACATCCACACTCACGGGAGATTCACTGGCATTGTAAGCTCGGTCATAATCGGGATAATAGATGTTGTATGAGATGTTTTCACCATCATAGCCCAGTATTTTGCCCTGGATGAACGCATGAGCAGAACCAATCATCAGAATAATTGGTGCAATCAACACTAAGGTGATAGCAGCTCTCAACACTGTTATTCCAGCCTATTGGGTAACGGTAGCGTGATAGGTTACCTTGGTTTCACCGCTGGAGGCGCCGAAGCGGCTGGAGAGGCAGGCGCTGCGTATCTCTATGGATAGATCACCATTAGAGGAACTCACATTCACACCATAGACCGAGCCATCCTTGCCAATGGTGAAATTGGCGGTGGCGGTTCCTGCCTTGGAGGGGGACGCCGAAATCAACCCAAGTTGCACCCGCTTGTTGAAGTTGCCGTTGATTTTATCAGCGATAGAGTAGCCCGACCTGCCGCCCCCGGCATCACCAGTCACCGTGGCGGTGCCGGAGATGACATATCTGCCGCCTGCCGGCTGTGTGCCTGCCTCGCTGCCAGTCGTGGACGCATCCTTATTGCCAGGTTGCGGAGGAGCCGACGTCGCAGGAGCTGCCTTGCCCGTGGCGATGAGCGCGGTCTGCCCCAGCAACACCACCGGGGGACCACCATCATAGAGCAAATCCAACCGCCAAAAGCTGTTCTCCTCCTTGAGCACCACCAGGCTGCCATTAGTCAAGGTGATATTTGCTGTGTTCTCCTTCAACTCCAGCTTGCGAATTTTTAGCACGGTAGGATCGGGCAGGTCCTTTGCCTCGGCGAAGGATTTTTCAAACAGTTCTTTGCCGCTTTTAAAGGCGGGAGGACCGCTCTTGGGGCGTGGTTTGGGTGGCTGCCCGGTCGGCACCGGCTTGTATGCCGGCAGCTTGGCTTCCTCCTCGGCTTTCTGCTGGCTTGTCCTATCCAGCTGATTATATAGATCCACCGCGTTTTTACTCTTTATCGTCTCGCAAAGCTTGTCCCAGGCATCCAATACCAGATAACGCCGTGCATCGTAACCAAAGGCGCCGGGATCCAAATCCAGCTTCCAGCCATCGTCTTCCTTGGTCAGCCAGAACATCTTGCCCTGCTGCGTTGTAAGGGATACTCTCCCACCCTCCAGTTCCTTCATGGTCGCAGGCTGGTCGCCCGCGGGGAAGAACATCTCCAGGTTACCTCTTTCCAGCGCTGTCTTCACCATGCTGGAGGAATCGGATTTTTCGTCCAGTGTGCTATCCAGGCGCTTTTCCTTGGGAAGGAGTGTATCCAACCGATTGCGGCTGGCGGTGGATAGCAGCGAATAGAGCGCAGTGGAATTCTTGGAATGGACTGCGGCAGCAGCGCTTTCGTAAACCTTCTTGTAGTCCTCCTGCGGGTTGGGTGGTGGCGCGGTGTTAAATACACCACCAAAGTAGAGTGCGCCCAGAATCACCAGGATTATGATGATGACAACTGCCACTGCCCCGCCATGCGAGCGGCGCACTGGCATATCATAGTCATCATAGGCGCGGCGTGTGGCATATGATTCCTCAAAGCGGGGCGAGGGACGCACCGGCTCCGGCTTGGGAGTAGGTGCTTCATATCCCTGCCAGGCTGCCGGTGGTGCCTGCGGCGCCGAAGGCGGCGCATACGGCGGGGTAGATGCAGGCGTCATGTAAGGTGGCGGCGTAGGAGCTGGTTGAGGCGACGGTGGTGGATAGTCCAGTGGTGGCGGCGGAGGTGCCGGCGCTACCAGGGGAGGATAGGTGGGTTGAGCCGGCTTTTCGGGGGGGAAGGGGAAATCGGGAACCGCAGCGGGAACAGGCGGCGGTTCCATTATCTCACCAAAGGGACCGGTCAGGGGCACAGGTGGCGGCTTGGGCACTGTCTGTGGCGGTGGTGATGCCGGAGGAAATGTCGGGGCAGGTTCCTCATAGACATCGTGCGGAATATTGGTGCCGCATACCGGACAATACGCGCTCTTGGGCGGTGCCGGCTTCCCACATTTAGGGCAATAGGGCATCGTGTCCTCCTTCCCTCTATCATCAATTATAATACATTCATCGGGTTCCTTTTGTTTTCAATCCTTTTGTTATAAAATCAGTCTTTTGGAGGATGAATGACGGAAATACGGGTTCGCTTTGCCCCCAGCCCCAGCGGTTATCTGCATGTGGGCGGGGCACGGACTGCGCTATTCAACTGGCTCTTCGCCCGCCACCATGGCGGCAAATTCATCCTGCGAGTGGAGGATACCGACAGGAACCGCTCCAGCGACGAATCCATCGCCGCTATCACCAATTCCCTGCGCTGGCTGCTGCTGGACTGGGACGAGGGTCCCGAAGTGGGTGGACCCCAAGGACCCTATTTCCAGTCGCAGCGTGGCAAGGTATACCAATGCTATCTGGATAGATTAATCGCACAGGATAAAGTCTACCGCTGCTTTTGCTCCCCCGAAAAATTGGAGGAGGAACGCACACAGGCGTTGGAGAAGAAGAAGCCGCCGCGCTATGCCGGCACCTGCCGCGATTTGGGTAAGGATGAGATTACCGAGCGCATCTGCCGCGGTGAACAGGCAGTTTACCGATATATTAATCCTCGTGTGGGCGAGGTAGCATTTGATGATCTGGTGCGGGGCAGGGTGAGTTTTCCCACAGCCGAGATGGATGATTTCGTCATCGCCCGCGCCGATGGCTCCCCCCTCTATAACTTTGCCGTGGTCTGCGATGACCTGGATATGCGCATCAGCCATGTCATCCGCGGCGATGATCACCTCTCCAACACGCCCAAGCAGCTTCTGCTATATCAGGCGCTGGGGGAGACCCCGCCGCAGTTCGCCCATGTGAGCCAGATACTCGGTCCCGATGGCTCGCGGCTATCCAAGCGGCACGGCGCCACCAGCATAGACTCCTACCGCAACGAGGGTTTTCTGGCAGGCGCGTTTGTTAACTTCCTGGTGCTGCTGGGCTGGGCATACAATGATGAGCGGGAGATCTTCAGCCTGCAGGAGTTGGTGGAGGCTTTCTCGCTGGAGCGGGTCACCAGTAGTCCCGCCATCTATAATCAGGATAAACTGCTGTGGATGAACGGGCTTTATCTGCGCCAACTTACGCCCGACCAACTGGCGGCGGCGGTGGTGCCGTATCTGGCGCAGGCAGGCCTGGTAGACCCGCAGTGCGACCCTGATGAGAAGCTTGCCCGCGTGCTGGGGGCGGTCACCCTGGAGCAGGAGAAGTTCAAACTGCTCTCCGATGCGCCCCGGCTCTTGAACTTCCTGCTGGTCAATGACGATGAATATCCCTTTGAGGAGGACGCCGTCAAAAAGCACCTGGAGGGTGGCAAGAACGAGCATATCCTGCGGGATGCGGCTGCGTTGCTTATCAAACTGGAGCCATTTAACCTGGAGCACATAGAACAGGCAATCCGCAGCTATGCCGAGGAGAAGGGGCTGGGCGTGGGCAAGGTGATCCATCCGCTGCGGGCGGCGCTTTCGGGGCGCAACCAGGGACCGGGGCTGTTCCAGATGATGGAATTCCTGGGCAGGGAATCGTGCCTGCGCCGCATCCAGCGGGCGCTGGATTTATTCCCGCGGGAATTGCCCGCCGGCGAATCAGATTAAGCGTCCAGACCATTGTAATCAGCATGAAGCTAGGCACTTGTATAGCTACCGGATTGTTATAAAATCCGAAGTGAGAACGATGAAGAGATACTTTCTATTGATGATCCCCCTGGCGTTGCTCGCGTTGATCTCGACGGGGTGCTGGGGGAACGGCAAGCATAAGGAGACCGCTCCGTCCAGTGCCGATCTCACTGTTGTGGGTGGCGCCGACACTGCTGAGCAAGCCATGCGGGAATACTGTCAGGCGATGGGGCAGCGCGACTATGAGAAAGCATCGCTTTATGTGTGGTTGAAGGACTGGTTTGACGATCCCGCCAACCTGGAATACGAACGCAAGATTTTTGTGGATAACCTCTACAAGCAGGGATGGATGGCGGAAGACCGTGATTTTAGCAAGTTTGAAATCATCAGCCAGAATCCCAAGGGCAGCGATGTAGTGGAGATGAAGGTGTCCATCGGTTCACGCAAGGGCTACTATACTGAGTATCCATACACCGTGATCAGGGTCAACAATCGCTGGTATGTGCAAATAGAATCAACCACGGGGACATTTGGGATAAATCTATAAAACGCTTATAAAAGGGTATCCTAAAGGATACCCTAAATTATTGATTTTATTGGACTAAGCTATTATAAATTGTTTACTAACGGTATTTGGAAAATAATTCTTGACATCCAGAAAACCCGGAAATATACTTATCTTGGGTCGGTCAAAATGAAAATAAGAACAATAAATATATGGAAATTGAGATGGATTCTTGCTTTCTTCATTGTTTTATTTGCAATATTAAGCTGTGACAACACTCCCACCGATCAGGGACCACTTTGGGAGAAGTTCTGGACAATAGTTTACGAGACCCAAGAAAGCTTGGGACAGATTTTCTTTGTGAGTAATGACGAAGCTTGGATAGTAAGTTCACCGCATAATATGCTTCACTATATTAATGGTGAATTCATCACGGTTGAACTACCAGCTTCAATTTATGCTCAGGGCAATTACACTGTAACGCGCTGTTCTTTTTCCGACCCTGACCATGGTTGGGCGGTTGGAACTAACGGCAATGCCAGTGCTGTAATCTATCGCTATTTATATGGAAGTTGGACTGAACAACCTCCCCTTCCCAATTCC
>Ga0315280_10003414_pt1 | contig 24490 bp, 16 predicted proteins | sample YL17G06_40_MG_FD_203697 | JGI IMG/M metagenome (GOLD analysis project Ga0315280, IMG submission 203697) | Sediment microbial communities from Yellowstone Lake, YNP, Wyoming, USA - YL17G06_40 | ecosystem: Environmental > Aquatic > Freshwater > Lake > Sediment | place: USA: Wyoming | collected... | reverse complement strand
GAGATGCCGAACAAGGACGAGGCGGTCAAGGCTATCAGCGGGCTCAACGGCAAGGACATTAAGGGCCGGAACCTCAAGGTCAACGAAGCCCAGCCCCGCCCGGCCGGTGGCGGCGGCAGGGGCGGCTTCGGCGGCGGCCGCGGCCGGTTCTGATCGCTGCGGGGACAGGCCCCGATTCGGGGACATGCACCAAATTCTCTTGAAATTGGTACGTGTCCCAGGAATCGGAAGGTCCGTGTCCCCCGAAAACTGAACGATCCTTTCTTTTTCGGACGCAAGGGCTGCCCCGGCCGGGGCCGGCATTTCGCCGATGACGGCCGGGACGGCCCTTTTTTTTGCGGGGAGGTCGCTCCGTCATCCAGCTACCTAGCGCCGCCGTTGACACCGGGCGGTCCGAGTTCTCTGCTGTTCGAAGGGACGTCGCGACGCTCGCGGCGGCCGCGCCCGGTTCCGATCGCTGACGGGGACATGTCCCCCCGGTCCGTGTCCCGGTGCTTCGGGCGTTCCGACCGACGATCCGCCGGCCGAAGCCCCGGGCTGCCGGACCCTGATTTCTTGACTCCCGCCCATGGCAGGACTATTCTCTTTTGGTGATGCGAAGACCCGATCTCGAGCCGGTACTTGACGACTTTCCGCCTTATGACCGTCATGAATCCAACCCTTCTTATCTTAAGCTGAGAAGATCTTTCCTGGGGACTCCGGCCGTCGCTCTGTCGACGGGCTTCGTGGTCCTCTTGTTGATAGCGTTGCTCGAATACACGCTCCCGAACACCTTGGAAGTGGACCTGCTGTACTCCTTGCCCATATTCATCATGACCTGGTATCGCAGCCGGTTGATGGGCACGCTGGTGTCACTGGCGGGGACGGCCGTCTGGCTGACCGACGAGAGGATATTCTCCCACGATTTCACGGCGCATCCCCAGCTTTATCTATGGAACGCCGCGATAAGGCTGGGCACCTTCCTGTTATTCGTGCTGCTCTTGTCCGAGATCAAGGCGCTTCTGGCCCGGGAGAAAAGGGCTTCCGCCCTGAAATCCCAGCTCATTCGCACTGTCAGCCACGAATTCAACAACGCCCTGATCAGCTCGTACGCCAGCCTCTTCCTGCTCAAGCAAACGGAGCCGGACCCGGTGAGTGGCGACCGCTCCAACTATTACGAGATGCTCGATGCGACCAACCAGAAATTGAAGCTCTACGTCAAGAACATCCTCAATGAGGCGCGCATGGAGGACGGCCGCTTCAAAGTGGAAAAGACCAAGCTCGCGCTCGGCGACATCGTGGAAGAGGCGGCCGGTTCCATGTCGGACCTCTTGAAACAAAGGAACCTGACGCTCGTCCGGGAGAACCAAGCCTCACCGGTGCTGGTCAGCGCGGACAGGGAGGCCATGGCCCTTGTCATAAGCAATCTGATGGGCAACGCCGTGAAATACACCCCGAAGAACGGCCGGATCACCGTCCGGATCTCGCTCCTCGGCCAACCCACGGGCAAAGTGAGGGTGGAAGTGGAGGATACGGGGCTGGGGATATCCCCCGAAGATATCAACAAACTGGCCGCCGGCTTCCACAGGACGGCGGAAGGCAAGGCGGCGGCGGAAGGTTTCGGTTTAGGCCTCAGGATCTCGAACGAGCTGCTCGCCCTCCATGGCAGCCGGCTGCAGATAGCGAGCGAAAAGGGCAAGGGTTCGACCTTTTTCTTCGATCTTCCGGCCCTCCCCTTATCCGGCGCGTAGCCCGTCTGCTCCGCGTTTCCCTGGCGGTGATTCCACGGCTCCTATGGATTCGTCCGGCCACCCCCCGCGGGGGGCGCGACGGAACCCGAGTAGAACGGGACGCAGGACTTCGGCTCGATCAGCTTCTTCCCCGCGCCCAGCAGGTTCGCCAGGGGCCCCGCGCGCGATTTCAGGGTGCTCACCTTGTCGGCCTCCGGACGGGCGGACGTCCCGTGTATCTTCTGGCTGAAAGTCGCGCAGCGCTGATTTCTTGACACCCGTCCGCGGCCGGACTATCCTCGAAAGCGCTGATGCACTTCGGGATCGATCCCGTCAAAGGAGTGCAGTCCAAGGCCAAGGAACAAGGGCGTGCCGGCCTGAGGCCGCCTCTTGGAAGATGATGACATGGAAATGGCCACGCTCGGAGGCGGGTGCTTCTGGTGCCTTGAACCGATCTTCAGGGACATCACAGGCGTTGAGCGGGTCGTGGTCGGGTACTCGGGAGGGGATGTTGCGAATCCATCCTATCGCCAGGTTTGCGAAGGGACAACGGGGCACGCGGAAGTCATCCAGGTCACCTTTGACCCGACAGTGATCTCCTACAAAGAGATCTTAGAGATATTTTTCTCCGTCCATGATCCAACGACTCCCCATCGGCAGGGCCCCGACACGGGACCACAGTATCGTTCGATCATCCTCGCCCACAGCGAGCAACAGGAAAAGATCGCAGAACGCATGATTCAGGACCTCGATGCAGCCAAGATATGGAGTGCCCCCGTTGTGACGGAGGTCGTCCCCTTCAGGGTCTTCTACAGCGCCGAAGACTATCACCAAGAATACTTCAAGAACAACCCTCACCAATCCTACTGCCGTGCGATCATCGAACCCAAGGTCGGCAAGTTCAGAAAGAAATATAGCGCGAAACTGAAGAGCAAAAGCCTGTAGCGAGTCGCTCAGGGGTCTTTTCCCATCCGCACCTCCATCTCCCGTTGATCGAGGGCGGCTTGGACGCTGGCCGGGGCCGGCCGCAGGCGGCCGGAAAAACCACGGTTGACAACCCGCGGGGGCTCCCTATAAACTCCCCCTCAGATAGGGGTCATGACCAGCACCAATCCATCACCGGCTCCGACCAATGTCCCTCGGCGGGGTTTCGCGGAGAAACTGCTGAAGGTCGCCCGCCTGGCCATCATCGTGCTGACGGTCGTTCTGGTGATCGTCGCCATCCCCGCCAACTACAAGCGCCAGCACATCGTGTCCCTGGGCGGAGTATCACTCGCGATCAACGGCGCCGGACAGGTCGTCTTTACCCAGGTCGCCGCCGGGACGCCTTCCGCCCTGGCCGGCATCCTGCCCGGCGATATCCTGGTCGCCGTCGGCGGCCGGGCCGTGGAAAAGAATCCCTCCGGGGTCGAATTGCTCGACCGGATCAACGGCTGGGTGAACACGCCCGTGACCCTGGCCGTGCGGACGGGCGATGCCGCTCCGCGCACCTGCTCCGTGGTCAGGTCCCCCGAGCCCGGCAGCATTGCCGCCCGGCTGGCCCCCCTGAACATCGGCATGGACGTCATGATCAACGAGATGATCGTCATGGACCTCCTCGTGTTGCTGGTGTACCTGGCCGTTTCCTTCATCCTCATCTCCCGCGGGCGCGGCACGCCCCTGACCTATTTCGCAGCCATCGCCCTGGTCACGTTCAGCGCCGCGGCGACCAGCAGCGTGCAGTCTCTGGCGCTCGAGCCGTCGCCCTGGCAGGGGCTGGCCGCCGCGCTCGTGCCCACGGGCTTCGCCGCGGCCTTCACCTTCCTCGGATTCCTGTATCCGGACGGGCAATGGGTGCCGCGCCGCAGCCGGGTTCTGGTCGGGATCGTGTGGGCCTGGACGGTCGCGCAGTGGTTCTGGCCGGCCGCGCGCCCGGTGAATTGGGCCCCGAGCGCCGCCCTCCTGGCTTACCTGTTGATGATCGTCGCCATGTTCGGCTCCCAGGTCTACCGCTACCGGCGCGTGGCGACGCCCGCCCAGCGGGAGCAGATCAAGTGGTTTGTGGCGGCGTTGGCGTCGGTCGTCGCCGGTTACGCCATATCCCAAGTCGCTGCGCTCTTCCTCAATGGGCTGGGCCGGGACCCGGCGCGCGCGTCGGCCGTGGTCGTGTTCATCCTCTGGCAGGTCAGCATCCTGGGCTACCAGGTCCCTTACGCCCTGATGGCCGTCGCGATCGGCCTGGCACTCCTCAAGCACCGCCTGTGGGACATCGAGATCGTCATCAACCAGTCGCTCGTCTATAGCACGCTCACGGCGGCCCTGGCCGTCATGAGCGCCGCCATCCTGGCCGTGCTGACCAGCCTGATCGGCAAGGCCTTCGGCAGCGTCTCGAAGCTACTGGCCGTGGCCATGACCGCCGCCTTCCCCGTCGCTGCGTTTAATCCCCTGCGCTTGCGCATCCAGCGTTTCGTGGACCGCCGGATGAAGCCCGAGGAGGTCAGCTTCATCGAGACCAGCTCGCTACTCGCCCTCGAGGTCCAGGCCCTGCTCCCTCCGGGCGACCTGCTGGCGACGCTCGTGCGTGCCGTCGCCGGACAGCTGAACCTGGCTTCGGTGGCCGCCTATACACCCGCAGACGGCGGGCGCCTAGTCCTGGCGCGCGAAACGCCCGCCGGCGCCGGGTCCCCCCCGGAGCTGCCCGTCGACGAAGCGACGCGAGACATCCTCCGGCAGGGGAGGATCGTGCCGACGCCGGAGGGCTCGGGCTTCTCGCATTTCGTTCCGCTGACGACGGCCAGGACGCTTACGCACAGCCTGAGCGGCGTGTTGGCCCTCGGCCCGCGCCAGAACGGCAGGGGCTATACGACGCCCATGGAGCGCAATCTGCGGGAATTGGGCGTCGAGGCCGGCAAGGCCCTCTACGTGGCCCAGCTCCGTGAGTCGAACCTGAGGGGTGCGGAGAGCGGACCGGAAGGGCTCGAGCGCCAGGCGGCGCCGCCGAAGGCCTAACAGGAGACCTCAGCCGGGCCGGCCGTAGCGCTCCAACCTGGCGCGCGCGATCCCGCACAGGTAGGGTACGGGTTCGGTCAACGTGCCGGTCTCCATCATCGACCACGCCGGGCATCGCCCGCAGTAGGGGAGGGCAGCACAGATCCGGCATTCGGGTGCGGTCGCAGGCGCGGCCTCAACGTATTGATAGACCTGCTTCCAGGCCTCGGGAAAGCCGATCTCCAGGGGCCGGGCTGCTGGCCGAGGCAGAAGCGCACAGACGTTCATCTCTCCCGACGGATCGATGACGAAGGCGGCTTTGCCGGACCGGCAGTAGAAATTGTCGTGGCCGCCCCCGGCCGTCCCCTTGAGCGCGACCTCGGCCCAATCGTCGGCCGAGGCGCGGTCCGTGGCCTCGAGTACGACGCAGTCGGCCGCGGGCAGGCGGCAGTCCTCCACCTCGGACGGGGCCCGGTCGGGCCGTCTGGAGAGCAGGCAGCTTGCGGAAAACGGCACGCCCCAGTCGCGTGCCATTCGGCGCATCGCTTCGAGCTCGCCCGAGTTCCGCCGGGTCAGAGTCGTTTTGAGCCCAAGGGGGACGCGGTGGGCGAGCAGGGCTTCGATGCCGGCGCAGCATGCCGCGTGGCTTCCCGCCACCCCCGTGACCGCCTCAGATGTGGCAGCGGTCGCCCCGTAGATGGTGATCTCGGTGCGGCTGGGCGGCGCCTCGGCCAGGCGCGTTGCGATGTCCCGCGTGATCAGGGTGCCGTTGGTGAAGAGGGCCAGGACCAGGCCCATTCGCGTGAGCGGCTCGTAGATCTCGAAAAAGTCGCGGCGCAGGAAGATCTCGCCCCCGGTGAGAAGAAGAAAGACCATGCCATTGTCCGCCGCCTGACGGGCCAGCTCCAACCAGGCCGATGCCGGCAGCTCCTCTGCCATCGCCGCTCTGTCGCCTGCGGACCGGCGGACGTAGCACATGCGGCAGGAGAGATTGCAGCGGCCGGTCAGCTCGAAGGTCCCGTGCGCCGGCTGCCGGCGGGCGGCCGCGCGCCCGAGCATCTCCCTGACCAGCGTGCCATATTCGAGGGGCGGCGCGGTCACGGCTCGAGCATCCCGAGCCGTCCGAGGCGGTCCAGGAAGGCCAGGACGTCCGACCGGGTTCTCTCCGGGTCCGCGTCGAACTCACCCGTGATCGCCGCGACCAGATCCTCCGCGGAACGGTCTTCGGAGAGGAGTTCCCAGACGCGGAGCCCCGTCGCATTGAGCGTGATCAGGGCGTTCATGTCCCTGACCCTCGCACCGATCGGCACGAGAAGGAACTGCCCTCCGACGTCCCTCAGCAGGAAGTCCTGGCTTCGCTTCATGTCTTTGGGGAAAGGCAGGGACGTCCGCGCATTATTAAGTATTTTAGGTAGGGAGGAAAACGCCCCGCTTTCGGCGGGCCTCTCCTCTCCCGGTCCGGCCTGATGATGCCTCTAAAGGCCGCCGCTCACTCCGTCAGTTCGCAAACGCTGATCGTGGAGAAGTTGCACCCCAGGACCCGGTCCTCGAGTCGGACGGGGACGACGGCCGCATCGGGTGGTTCGTAAGATTGTTTCGTGCTGTCGGGTTCCCGGAGATCCTTCTGAACATCCCGGTCTTCCATGGCGATATACCTCCCTTGCCATCAGCGGACAGCGAGACGGATCCCCCGCTCCCTGATGACAAATTTTATGGTCCGAAATATAGCACTTCCGTTCTTCTTGTCAAGACGAATCTCCGGCCGCCATCGGGACCACCTCTTCTTGGGTTCGTGGGGAGGGCCTTGACAACTCTTCCTTACTTGAAGATGATAATCTCAATATTCGAAGGAGGTTTCCATGGGTCGACCGAGGGATCTCTCTTCCTCCATTCTCCGTTCCGGAGCGAAGCCGTGAAACCCGCCACGCTGAAGATCGCCGGCGGCGTCCTCATCGGCTTGGGCCTCGTCCTGGGCGTCTTGGGCCTGCTTCTGGGGCCGAAATCACCCGCGGGCGAGCTCACGCTCGACCTGAAGTTCAAGGACCGCGTCATCGGGGGCGCCTACAAGGCCTACGGCTCCCGGGATTGCCCGGTGCCGATGTGGCTGGCCAAGTCAGTCTTCCGCAACCAGACCGGCGGGCGTCTGGCGAACCTGCGCGTGCGCTACCGCGTGTCCGAATACGCGGAGTCCGACTGGAGCAACTGGCACCAGTATCCGGCCGTGGACCCGGGCCAGACGGTCGTGGACCTGTACTATCCCATCTTCACGGCCCAAACGGCCCGGTTGACCAGCCGGGCCCCGGCCGACATGTACCTCGAGTACGAGTACACGGACGCCGGCGGCAAGAAGTCTGAGTTCACCGATTCGCGCCGGCTGACGATCATGAGCCGCTACGAGTTCTTCTTCTCCGACATGACAGCCGAGGAAAGGACGGGCGCCTTCCAGGACGAGGATACCTACCATCCTCTTTTCGCGGCCTGGGTCTCGCGCAGCGACGACGCCGTGATCGGCCGGCTGGCCTCCCTGGCCGACAAAAAGTCCGGCGGGCTCGGTGCCTCGGACAGCGACGACGATTGCATCAGGGTCCTCGGGGAGCTCTACGAGATGATGCGGACGATCCACATCAGCTACCAGCACCCCGCGAATCTCCAGGACCCGAACATGTCCTATGACATCAAGTCGGTGCAGAGCCTCCAGTATCCGCGCGACACGATCGAAAAGCGGAGCGGGACCTGCATCGACCTCGCCATTCTGATGGCGGCGATGATGAATTCGGTCAACATCGAACCGATCCTGGTCAGCATGGACGGCCACTGCTTCCCCGCGGCCCGCCTGCCCCGAAGCCGGGCCTTATTTCCCGTCGAGGCAACGGGCGTCGGCGACGGGTATGCCAAGAGCATGAGCTTCAAAGAGGCGAACAAGAGCGCGGTGAAGACATTGACCGAGATCATGAAGACCGGCCGCTACGATCTCATCGACGTCCGGAACTGCTGGGTGGCGGGCGTGGCCAATCCGGAGCTCGACCCGCTCCCGGCGGACATCCTCGAAAAATGGGGCATCATGGGGCTGGCGGAAGGGGCGGGGCCCGCCGCGCGGCGTGCCCCCGCGGCGCAGGAGTACGCCCAGGCGCCCCAGAGTGCCCGGGGCTCACTGACGGGGAACTGGGGCTGCAAGATCACCTTGCCGAACGGCCAATCCCAGACAGGGGCCTGTCAAGTCGTCCAGCAGGGCGATCAGGTCCAGCTCGTCTTCCGCTTCGCCTACCAGCAGATGGGCCAGGACGGGCGGCCGCACCAGGTCCAGGAACAGAATCCGTTCCGGGGCACGTTTGACGGCGCCACCATCCAGGCCGTCTGCCAGCAGGCCCAAGTCTCGATCGACGGCGCGGTCATGCCGGCCCAGGGCCTGCCTTACCGCCTCGCTCTCCAGGTCGTCTCCGGCGGCCTGCAGGGCCAGTTCGCTAACGCGGCAGGGATCACGGCTTCCATTGTCCTGGTGCGGCAATGAGGCGGGCAAGGAGACAAACCATGAGACAATGCCATAGGCTGCGAAGAGCGGTCCTCATGACCACGGCGTCCATCCTGCTGCTCGCCGGGGCGACGCTCCGGGCGCAGGAGATCGGTTACGATGGAACCTTCACCCTGTCTCCCGTCGGAGACCTGGACATGGCGCTGAAGCTGACCTTGCCCATGGACAGGTACCAGAGCCTGCGTAACAGCGTCAGCAATCTGTACCTCTTCACGCGCGACTTGGCCTCGAACCGGGCCGGCGCCGAGATCGTGGAGCGTAAGGCCGACTGGGACGACTCGGCGCGCACGCTGACCTTCACCATCCGCATGCTCGGCGCCGCCCGGAACATGGGCAACCACTGGGAATTCGACGTCGGGCCCGGGGCCGTCTTCAGCAATCTCGACGAGAGCAAGAAGGCGATCTATTTCAACGAGAGCGGCGCGGGCGAGATGGGGAACGTCCGGGGCAACAGCCGTCTCCTGCTCCCGGCTCAGGCGACGCAGGCTAAGTACGACGCTTCGCGGAAAATGGTGACTTACGTCATGCCGAAGCCGTCCTCCGGGTCCGCGAAGGCGGCCCTGCTCGTCCCGGCGGCCGTCCTGCTCCTGCTCGGCCTGGGCGTCTTCGGCGCGTCGTTCATCGTCGGGCGCAAGCCGGCCCATTTGCCCCCGGCCTGACGGCCGGGCGGCATGAAGATCAAAACGGTCGTTTTGACCGGCGTTCTTCTCGGCCGGTCGATCGTCCTTGGGACCGGTTTCGGTCAGGTCCCGGGAACCCGCATCGTCCCAGAAGTCGGACCCCTAAAGGTTTATCAAGATGGTCGCCTCGCGGCGCGCTATCGACTCGATGCGGTCGATCACGGCCGCGTTCTCCGGCACGGACAGGGACCCGGGATGTGCGATGACCGCGGCGCCCGAGAGGCCATCGTCTTCGAGTGGAAGGGCGTCTATTACCTCCATTACGACGGCGCCGGCCCGAAAGGCTGGCTGGCGTGCCTGGCCACGAGCACGAATTTGAAGGATTGGACCAGACACGGCCCCGTGCTGGATCTTGGCCCTAAGGGCAAAATGGATTCCGCGTCCGCTTCCTCGCCTTGGGTTTATCATGACGGCCGGTGGTGGCAGATGTTCTATCTCGGCACTCCGAAGACATCGCCCGCGCCGGACTTGGTGCCGGCCTTCCCGTACGTGACCATGAAAGCGCGAAGCCCGTCGCCCTTGGGACCTTGGGAGAAGCAATACGACGTGGTCCCTTTCACGCCGAAGCCGGACACATACTACTCGACGACGGCAAGCCCCGGACACGTTCTGAGGTCCGGATCCGAATTTGTCATGTTCTTCAGCGGGTCGGTCCTCTCGCGCGGCACCAAGCGAACGCTCGGGATCGCCCGGACAAAGGACCTCGATGGGGCCTGGACCTTGGACGCGGAACCGATCGTCCCGCTCGAGGAGCAGATCGAGAACTCTTCCCTCTATTACGAAAAGGCCGGCAAAACGTGGTGGCTGTTCACGAATCACATCGGGACCGATGACCGCGGCGAGTATACGGACGCGGTGTGGGTTTATTGGACGCATGACCTGGAGAAATGGAACCGCGAGCAGAAGGCCGTCGTCCTGGACGGCCGGAATTGTACGTGGAGCAAGAACTGCATCGGGATGCCGTCGGTCGTCCAAGTCGGCCGGAGGCTCGCTGTGTTCTACGACGCGCCCGGCGGGACGAGCGTCAGCCATATGAACCGTGATATCGGTCTTGCCTGGCTCGACCTGCCTCTCCTGCCCCCGGATGGGAGCGCCGGCGAGAAGAAATGACCCGGGATTGAGGCGAGGGAGCCGCCGGTGATGCCCATCTTCCTTCCCTCTCGAGACCGAAGTTGAACGCCTGATCCTGTCTTGCCCTCTTACCTTTCGTCCCTCCGCAACCAAGACGGGAGTTCGTCCGTATATGCATATGAAATAGCGTCAAGCAGGCGGCGCGTTCCGCCGAGCAATGCCAGGTCCCGAACGGAACCGGGAGAGGTCCTCATGAAGCGAGGATATTTCGGCGCGGTGATCCTGATCGCTGTCGTCTTCGCAGCCATCTCCATGATGGTCAGCGCCCGCGTCCCGGCTGGCCTCCGGGCTCAGCAGTCGGGGCCCGCCCTCACCGGCGCATCAAGTGACGAGCGATGGGCAAAGGTCAGCGAGATGATCTCGTCCGGCCTCGAACAGAGGAACATTCCGTCCGTTTCTATCTCGGTCGCCCGGAAAGGCCGCATTATTTGGGAACAGTCGTTCGGATGGGCGGACCGTGAGACGCACGTCAAGGCCTCCCTGGACACGCTCTACTCCCTGGCTTCGACGACGAAACCGATGGTCGCGACCGGGCTCCTCATTCTCGTGAGGGCGGGCAAAGTCGACCTCGACGCCCCGGTCGAGCGGTATATCGGCTCGGGCCAACTAACCGTCTTCGAAGGACTCGCCAAGGATGTCACGGTCCGGCGGCTCCTCCATCACACGGCGGGATTGCCGCAGCATTTCAATTACTTCTATGCGGATGAGCCCGACCGGCCGCGGCCGCTCGAGGAGACCATCCGGCGCTTCGCCATCATCGTCCGGCCGCCCGGCGAGGAGTTTGTCTACGCGAATCTGGGGTATGCCATGATCGGGCATGTTATCGCCCGGGTCTCGAAGAAGCCCCTCGGCGAATTCATGAGGACGAAGGTCTTCCAGCCTCTAGGCATGGCGGGCGCGGTCTTCGAGCCGGACCCGGACCGGCAGAAAGATCTCGCGGTCACATACGACAAGCAAGGCAGGAGCCTCCCATTCCATTGGGCGGACACGCCGGGAGCCGCGCACGCCTACGCGAGCGTTCATGATCTCATCCGCTTCGGGATGTTCCATCTCAAGGACCACTTGAAAGACCAAAGGCCGGTCCTCGACGACGCCACGATCGACCGGATGCAGACGGAGAAGGACGGCGCCGTGCATCAAGGCCGCGGAAGCGAATCGTATGGACTGGGCTGGTTCTTCGATGAAACGGCCCACGACATCCGGACAGTCTGGCACGAAGGGGGCTGGACAGGTGCCAGCGCCATGCTGAAGCTCGTCCCCTCCGAGGATCTCGCGGTCGCCGTGATGATGAACGTGTACGACACCGAGTTCATCAACGGGGTGACCGAAGAAACGATTCGAGCCATGCTCCCCGGCCACGCGGCTCCGAAAAGCCCTACGGCTGATCGTAGCACGGCGCCGGCGCCGCCTTCGTTCAACCTGCCGGCGGGCACATATTCAGGCGAGATCCGCACGTTCGAACGAACGATCCCCTTGATCCTGGAGAAGTCGGACAGCGGAGAACTACGGGCCCGACTCGGCGATCCGGCATCACCTTCACGGCCCGTGCAGGACGTGCCCGCGTTCGTTCCCCGCGCGCCGGGGCAGATCCTCGTTTTCTTCCAGGGTCCTCTCGGCGACCGGGATGCCGCGAGACATCCTCACAACGTCGTGCTTGACCTGAGATGGGTCGGCGATGAGCTCGTCGGGACCGCGTCCGCTATGACGCCTAGCGGACAAGGCTCCAAGGGGATCGACGATCAGCGGATGCACTTTTGGCTTCCGTATCGCGTGTCACTGAAGCGAACGAGTTCATATTCGGCCCCCTCGGCGACTCCGTCCGGGGCAGCGCCGCAGCTGCGGCTGTTCGACGGCGCCGGAATATTCGCGCTGAACGACGTGCCGGTGACCGACGGCACTGGCGCCCGCTGGAATCCGGCGAAATAAGAAGATCCGCGGTCCCCCTGTCAACGAAACGGCCCCTCGATGCGTATATAATAACGATATGCCTGCGGACTATCTTACCTTCTCGGAGGAATCCATGACATCATTCGCCGCCCGTGCCTCGAAACCGCTTCTCGCCCTTCTCCTTCTCCTCGTCTGCCTGGGGAGCGCCGTTCCGCTCCGGGCCCAGGACAGGCCCCTGTGGCTGCGCTATCCGGCCATCTCCCCGGACGGGCAGACCATCCTCTTCTGCTACAAGAGCCACATCTACCGCGTCCCCGCCTCGGGAGGCCAGGCCGTCCCACTGACCATGGGCGACTCCTACGACTACTCTCCGGTCTGGAGCCACGACGGCAAGCTCATCGCCTTCGCCTCCGACCGCTACGGCAACTTCGATGTCTTCGTCATGCCGGCCGCCGGAGGGGAGGCCACCCGCCTGACCTATCATTCCGCCCCCGACATCCCCTCGAGCTTCACGGCCGACGACAAGAGCGTCCTCTTCAGCTCGACGCACCAGGACCTGGTGACGAACGCGCAGTTCCCGATGGGCGTCTTCCCCGAGCTCTACAGCGTCCCGGTCAAGGGCGGCGAGGCGGCGCTCGTCCTGACCCAGCCGGCCATCTCCGCCACGGTCGATCCGGCCGGGGACAAGATCATCTATCACGACCAGAAGGGCTACGAGAGCGACTGGCGCAAGCACCACACCTCCTCCGTGACCCGGGACATCTGGGTCTATGACCGGAAGACGAAAAAGAACACCCAGCTCACGACGTTCGCCGGCGAGGACCGCAACCCCGTCTTCGACGCGGACGGCGACGATTATTATTACCTTAGCGAGCAAAGCGGCTCGTTCAACGTCTACCGCAGTTCCCTAAGCCGGCCGGCGCAATCCACGGCCGTGACCTCCTTCACCAAGAACCCCGTCCGCTTTCTGACGCGCTCCGCCGCTGGCGTCCTGTGCTTCGGACACGACGGCGAGATCTACACCCTGGCCGCCGGCGCCACCTCCCCGCGGAGGGTCGAGGTCCGGGTCGCCGAGGACAGCGGCCATGTCCTCCAGCGGACCATGCCCGTTCAGGGCGGCGTCACCGAGATGCGGCTCTCGCCAAACGGCAAGGAGATCGCCTACGTCTTCCGCGGCGAGGTCTTCGTCGGCAGCGTTGCGGGCGGCGTCGCCAAGCGCGTCACCAACACCCCCTGGCAGGAGCGAAGCGTAAGCTTCAGCCCCGACGGCCGGAGCCTGGTCTACGCCGCGGAGAAGGACAACAACTGGAACGTCTACATGACCTCCATCGTGCGGAAGGAGGAGCCCTACTTCTACGCCTCGACGGTCCTCAAGGAGGAGCCGGTCGTGGTCACGGCGGCCGAGGAGTTCCAGCCGGCCTTCTCTCCCGACGGGAAAGAGGTCGCTTACCTCGAGAACCGGGTCGTGCTCAAGGTCATCAACCTGGCCACCAAGCAGACGCGGACGATCCTGCCCGCGGACTGCAACTATTCCTACGCCGACGGCGACCAGAGCTACCGCTGGAGCCCGGACGGCAAGTGGTTCCTCGTCCAGTTCGGCTACGTGCGTCTGTTCACCCCGCAGGTCGGCCTTGTCTCGAGCGACGGCCAGGGCAAGGTCATCAACCTGACCCAGAGCGGTTTCGCCAACTACGACCCCCGCTGGGGCATGGACGGGACGATGACCTACTTCGGCTGCACCCGGGAGGGCGCGGCTAACCTGTCCGGCGGCTCGGTGACCGCGGACATCTACGGCCTGTTCTTCACTCGCGAGGCCTACGACCGCTTCCGCCTCTCCAAGGTCGACTTCGACCTCGTCAAGGAGCAGGAGGACAAGGCCAAGGAGGAGAAGGACAAGGCGGACCAGGCCGCGGCCAAGGAGGCCAAGGGCAAGACTCCGGCCGCGAAGAAGGAGGAGCCGAAGAAGGACATTGTCATCGAGCTTGAAGGCCTCGTCGACCGCAAGGCCCGTTTCACCATCAACTCTGCCGACGTCGCCGACATGGCCCTGACCAAGACGGGCGACAAGCTCTTCTACCTGGCCCGCTTCGAAAAGGGCTACGACCTGTGGGTGAATGAGCTCCGGACGAAGGAGACCAAACTCTTCGTCAAGCTGGGCGCTTCGTACGCGGGCATGGAGCTTTCGGCCGACGGCAAGGCCCTCTTCGTCCTGGCCGACGGCAAGGTGACCAAGATCGACCCCGAAAGCGGCAAGACGGAACCGGTGGCCGTCGGCGGCGAGATGGCCCTCGACGAGTCTGCCGAGAAGGCCTACATGTTCGACCACATGTGGCGGCAGATCAAGCAGAAATTCCTGGTGGCCGACCTCTACGGCGCCGACTGGGATTTCTGGTACACGACCTACCACAAGTTCCTGCCGTATATCAACAACAACTACGACTATGCGGAGATGGTCAGCGAGATGCTGGGCGAGCTCAACGCCTCCCACACTGGCTGCCGCTTTTACCGGGGGAGCGGGCCCTCGGGCGACGCCACGGCCTCGCTCGGCCTCTTCCTGAACTACGATTACGCCGGTCCCGGCCTGAAGGTCGCGGAGATCATGAGCGGCGGACCGCTGGACAAGGCGGCCCTCAAGATCCGGGCGGGGCACGTCATCGAAAAGATCGATGGCCGGCCGCTCGACGGTTCGGTCGACCACTACCAGCTCCTGAACCGGAAGGCCGGACAGCTCACCCTCCTTTCGGTCTACGACCCGGCGACGCAGAAGCGCTGGGAGGAGGCGGTCAAGCCCATCACGCTGGGGCAGGAGAATGGCCTGCTCTACAGGCGCTGGGTCAAGGCCCGGCGTGCGGAAGTCGACCTGCTCTCCGGCGGCCGGATTGCCTACGTCCACGTCCAGAGCATGGGAGACGCGAGCATGCGGACGGTCATCGAGGAGGTCTTGGGCCTCGGCGTTGACAAGGAGGCCCTGATCGTTGACACTCGCTTCAACGGCGGCGGCAACCTCCACGACCAGCTGGCGGACTTCCTGAGCGGCAAGAAGGTCTTCGACATCCTGCCCCGGGGCCAGCTCGTCGGCTACGAACCCTACGACAAGTGGATCAAGCCCTCGATCGTCCTGATGGGCGAATGCAATTATTCCGACGCGCATCTCTTCCCGGTCGAGTACAAGATCCGGGACCTCGGCAAGACGCTGGGCATGCCCGTGCCGGGCACGGGGACCTTCGTCTGGTGGGAAGAGCAGATCGACCCGACCCTCGTTTTCGGAATTCCGCAGGGCGGCTGGCGGACGCCGGACGGCAAGCTGTGCGAAAACAACCAGCTCGAGCCCGACATCCGGGTCAAGAACGACCCGGACGTCATGGCCGCCGGCCGCGACCAGCAGATCGAGGCGGCGGTCAAAGAGTTGTTGAAAAAATAGCGGCAGGCCGCGCCTCGGCAGCCGCGCCGCCCATGCCGTTTGACACGGCCGCGCGCCGGGGGCTATATTGCGGGTCTGACCGGTCCGCCGGTCCCCGCCCGGAGCGGGCCGACCGGCCAAGGAGAGACCCATGAAGAAGCTCTATTCTGTCCTGCTCGTCGCGCTCCTCGTTCCGGCCATCGTCCTGGCCCAGGATAAACCGGAAAAGAGGAAAGACAAGGGGACCTTCGTCGAGCCCAAGAACGCTTTCTGGGACGAGATCCAGAAGTCGACCGAGGAATTCGGCAGGAAGAAGCCGGAGCCGCGGAAGGCCTTCGTTGTCGACCTCACCGGGTTCGTCGTGCCCAAGAGCCTCGACGGCTTCAACGCCGTCTGGCACAACCCGCCGACCTCCCAGGGCGCCACCAACACCTGCTGGTGTTTCTCGACGATCTCCTTCTTCGAATCCGAGGTCTATCGGACGCAGGGCAAGAAGGTGCGCCTTTCCGAGATGTACACGGTCTACGGCGAGTACCTGGAGCGTGCCAAACGGTTCGTCCGCGAGCGGGGCGACTCGGCCGTCGCCGAGGGCTCCGAAGCCAACGCCGTGACGCGGGACTGGAAGATCTACGGCTGTGTCCCCTGGGAGGTCTATTCCGGCCTCAAGCCCGGCCAGAAGTTCCACGACCACACCAAACTCATCGGCGAGGTCAAATCCTACCTCGAGCACCTGAAGGCCGCCGGTGCCTGGAACGAAGAGGAGGCGGTGGCAACCGTCCGGGCCATCCTGAACCACCATCTGGGCGAGCCCCCGGCCCGGTTCACGGTCGAGGGCAAGGAATACACGCCGCAGACCTACCTGAAAGACTACCTGAAGGTCGACCCCAACGATTACGTCGACGTCATCTCCTACATGCAGCAGCCGTTCGGACAGCAGGTCGAATACGAGGTCCCGGACAACTGGTGGCACAGCAAGGACTACTACAACGTTCCGCTCGAAACATTCATGAAGATCCTGAAGTCCGCCCTACGCAGCGGGTATTCCGTGAGCCTTGGCGGGGACATCTCCGAGCCGGGAAAGAACGCCGAAAAGAAGGTCTTCATGGTCCCAACCTTCGACATCCCCTCGCAGTTCATCGACGACAGCTCCCGCGAGTTCCGCTTCGGCGACGGGTCGACGACCGACGACCACGGCATCCATCTCATCGGCTGCAAGGAGGCCAAGGGCGGGGACTGGTTCCTCATCAAAGACTCCGGGTCGAGCTCGTTCAACGCCGAGCCGAAGGGCTACTACTTCCTGACGGAGGATTACGTCAGGCTGAAGATGATGGACTTCATGGTCCACAAGGACGCCGTCAACGGCTTCCTTGAGGTGAAGTGATGAGCCGGCGCCGCTCTGCCTTCGGCTTCCTGGGCGCCCTCGCCCTGAGCCTGGTTTTCGCCGCCGGGGCCTTCGCCCAGAATCGCGACGACAGCGACCTCGCCCGCAAGCAGCTCGAGTATACCCGGGCCCACTACACCAAGCATGACCATCGCATTCCGATGCGGGACGGCGTCAAGCTCTTCACCTCGGTCTACGTGCCGAAGGACCGGAGCCAGGCCTATCCGATGCTGATGGAACGCACCCCCTATTCCGTCGCGCCGTACGGCATCGACAACTACAGGGCGGTCCTCGGCCCTTCGGAAGCGTCCGAAAAGGAAGGCTTCATCTTCGTCTACCAGGACGTGCGCGGGCGCTGCCTCTCCGAAGGGGAGTTCGTCGACGTCCCTTTTCATAAGACCAGCTTCTCCGGCCCCGCGGACACGGACGAGAGCACCGACACCTACGACACCGTCGACTGGCTGGTCAAGAATGTGCCGAACAACAACGGCCGGGTGGGCATCTATGGGATTTCCTATCCGGGCTTCTATGCCGCGTTCGCGCTGATCGACGCGCATCCGGCCCTGAAGGCGGTCTCGCCGCAGGCGCCCATGGGGGACGTGGGGAACGGCGACGACGCCTTCCACAACGGCGCCTTTTACCTGGCCGCGAATTTCGGCTTCTACATGGCCTTCAAGCCGCGCCAGGGCGGGCCGGCCGTCCCGGAGAGGTTCACCCGATTCAACTTCGGCACGTCCGACGCCTACGATTTCTATCTGCGGATGGGGCCCCTCGCCGAGAGCAACGCGAAGTACTTTAAGAACGAGAACGCTTACTGGGACGTCAATCTCGATCACCCGGACTACGATAAGTTCTGGCAGGTCCGCTCGCTTGCGCCGCACATGAGGAACATCAAGCCGGCCGTCCTGTTCGTCGGCGGCTGGTTCGACGCCGAGGACCTCGCCGGCCCGTTGAAGCTGTTCAAGGCGCTGGAAAAGAACGGGCCGTCGGCGCCGGATACGCTGGTCATGGGGCCTTGGCTTCACGGCGGATGGTGGGGCATGGACGGCGACCGGCTCGGCAGCCTGAGTTTCGGGTCGAAGACCGGCGAGTTCTTCCGCGAGTCGATCGAGCTTCCCTTCTTCGTCTACCACCTGAAGGGCAAGGGCGACGGCTTGAAAGGGCCGAAGGACGGCGCCGTCCCGAAGGCCTGGCTGTTCGCGACGGGTGTCAACGAATGGCGGCGCTTCGATACCTGGCCTCCCCGGGAGGCCCGCGAAAAGAGCCTCTATCTCGGACCCGGCGGCAAGCTCACCTTTGAGCCGGCGGCATCCGAGGCGGGAGCCTTCGACGAGTACATCAGCGACCCGAGCAAGCCCGTGCCCGTCATCGGGGGCATCGGCTCGGGCATGCCCGGCGACTACATGTCCGAGGATCAGCGTTTCGCGTCGCGCCGGCCGGACGTCCTGGCTTACGAAACGGAGCCGCTCGACCACGATGTCGTCATCGCGGGGCCGGTCGTGCCGTCGCTCAGAGTTTCGACATCGGGCACGGACTCGGATTTCGACGTCAAGCTTGTCGACGTCTATCCGAACGATTACCCAAATCCGGATCCGAATTCGAGAACGGTCCCCATGGGCGGATACCAGCAGCTCGTCCGGGGCGAGCCGTTCCGGGGCAAGTTCCGCAACAGCCTGGAAAAGCCGGAGCCGTTCACGCCCGGCCGGATCGAAAAGATCGAGTTCGCCATGCCGGACGTCTTCCATGTCTTCCGAAGGGGCCACCGGATCATGGTCCAGATCCAGAGCTCCTGGTTCCCGCTCACGGACCGGAATCCCCAGAAGTTCGTGGACATCCCCAAGGCCAAGGCGTCCGACTTCGAGAAGGCGGTCGAGCGCGTCTACCGCGGCGGCGCCGACGGGTCCAGGCTCCGCGTCCTGGTGCTTGAATAACGGCACGAGGCGCGAGCCTCGAACACATCCGGAGGAGGAGAGACATGGCCAAGATCCAAGCCTACTGCGGCCTCGATTGCGGGGAGTGCGAGGCCTATGTCGCCACGCAGAAGAACGACCGGGCCGGGCTCGAAGCGACCGCGAAGAAATGGGCGCAGCAGTTCGGCGGCAAGCCGGTCAGCGCCGACGCCTGCATCTGCGACGGCTGTTCGTCCGGAAAGAAGACGAGCACGGCCCACGCGTCGACCTGCGCGATCAGGGTTTGCGCGTCCGCGCGCGGGGTCACGACCTGCGCCCATTGCCGGGACTACGGCTGCGAGACGCTGAAGCAATTCTTCGCCTTCGCCCCCGTCCTCAAGGACAAGCTGGAGGCGATACGCAAGGAACTCGGGAAGTAGGGCGTGGAAGTCCGCGCCGCATCTCAACCAGAGGAGGCATCATGAATCCCTCTCAAGGTCAGAACCGCCTGAAACGACTGGCGTGGCTGCTTGTCTCGGGCCTGTTGCTCGCATCTCTTGGGCCGGACCTCGCGGCCCAGAACGCCGACAAGGAAGTCACCAAAAACCTCCTGGGCTTCGACGCCTACATGACCAAGATCCTTAAGGACTGGAACGCGCCGGGGATCGGGGTCGGCATCGTCGTCGGGGACAAGCTCGTCTTCGCCAAGGGCTACGGATACCGGGACTACGGGAAGAAGCTCCCCTACACCCCGCTGACGCTCCACCAGATCGCCTCCAATACGAAGCTCTTCACCGCCGTGGCGGCGGGACTGCTCGTCGACGAAGGCAAGCTGACCTGGGACAAGCCCGTCCGGGAATCCGTCCCGACCATCAACTTCTACAACGACCAGCTCAACACGACGGTCACCCTCCGGGACATGTTGGCCCACAGGACCGGGATCACCCGGCATGACACGATCTGGTTCAAGTCCGACCTTTCCCGCAAGGAGCTTTTCGACCGGATCAAGTACCTGGAGCCGAGCGAGCCCCTTCGCCAGACATTCCTTTACAACAACCTGATGTATGCCGCCGTCGGCTACATGATCGAGCTCCAGTCGGGCAAGACCTGGGAGGACTTCGTCCGCGAACGGATCTTCGGACCGCTGAAGATGACGAGCACGACCTTCTCCGTCGCGGACATGCTCAAGCAGCCTGAGCCCGGCGTGCCCTTCTCCGAGAAGCGGGATTCCTTCGAGCTCTACCAGATCCCCTACTACGAGGACATCGGAGGGGTCGCTCCTTGCGGGGCGATCGTCTCCAATATCCAGGACATGTCGCACTGGCTCATCGCCCTGATGAACGGCGGGAAATACGAAGGCCAACAGGTCATCCCGGCGGACGTCCTGAAGGCCACCCTGGCCCCGGCCATCGCCCTCCCGAACACGGCGACCGAGACGCGCGGCTATTGGGAGATCCTGAACCCCGCCTATGGGATGGCCCGCTGGACGGCGTCCTACCGCGGCCATCTGCTCGCCTATCACGGGGGAGACCTGCCGGGTTTCCATTCCCAGGTCTCCTTCATGCCCAAGGAGGGGATCGGCGTCATCGTCTTCGTGATCGGTGACCACTGCGCCGGGCTGTACAACATCGTCAGTTACAACGTTTACGAGCGTCTGCTGGGCATGGACCAGACCCCGTGGAGCGCCCGTCAGCTCGAAACGCGCTTGAAGGCCAAGAAGGCGGGCACCGAAGCCCGGGCCAAGGCCGGCGGCGAACGCGTCCCGAACACGAAGCCGTCCCATGCGATCGCTGATTTCGCGGGCGTCTACGAGCACCCCGCCTACGGCCTTCTGAAGGTCAACCTGAAGGACGGCGGGCTCCAGCTGGATTTCCACAAGATCGTCCTGCCGCTCAGCCACTTCCACTACGACCGTTTCGACACGCCCGACGACGAACAGTACGGGAAGACGTCGTTGAATTTCCAGACCAACCCTCAGGGCGACGTCGACAAGGTGGTCACGTCCGTCGACGAAGCCGAGGCCGTCTTCGTCCGCAAGCCCGAGACGCTCGGCCCGGACCTTCTCAAGAAGCTGGCCGGGACCTACGAGACACCGGTCGGGGTCAAGTTCGAGGTCGTGCTCAAAGAGGACGGCAACCTTTACCTGAGGTTCGCGGGCCAGGCCGACGAAAAGCTGATCCCCTATAAGGGGACCAAGTTCCGGATCAAAGACTTTTCCGACATCGTTTTCGAATTCACGGTCGAGAACGGGACGGTCAAGTCCCTCAAACAGGTCGACCCCTCGGGAGAAACGGTCTTCCCGAGGAAATAACGGCCGGTGCCTTCTTCCTTTGCGAAGATCGCCTACTCCACTCTCACGATCTTGACCGGACCGATGAGGCCCGAGGGAAGCAGGGGAGAGTCGGCGCGGTAGAACTCGACCGCCGTATAGGTGTATATCTTTGCGGCGCCGGGCTGCTTGTCCCCGACCAGACGGTTGACCCAGAGGTTGGCCACCTTGATCTCCAACGTGTTGGTGCCGGCCTTGAGCGCCGGGGTCGCATCCACGCGGAACGGCGTCTTCCAGACGATCCCCAACGGCTTGCCGTTGACCGAGACCTCGGCCAGGTTCTTGACGTCGCCCAGGTCGACCCATAGCCTGGCGCCGGCTTTGAACCAGTCCGCGGGGGCCTGGACGGTCTTGGTGTAAGTCGCCGTGCCGGAGAAATATTTCACACCCGGATCGGAGCTCTCGCTCCACGAAATGAGGGCCGGAAGGCTCGTCTTGTCCGGTGCGCCGCGGCCCGGCTGGAAGGCGATATCCCACGGACCGCCGATCGCGGCCAGCTCCGTTTCGACCGGCTCGGCCAGCGCGCGTGCCGGCGCCGCAGACGCCTCGCGGAAGATAACGAACACCGCGTCGTCGGGCTCGAGGCGCAACGGCACGATCGTCCGTCCGTTGGCGACGAGGTAGGAGGCGGGCTCGACGAGGCCGGTTTCGGCATGCCAGAGTTCGGGCGCCTTACCCTTGACACGGAAGCTGGCTTCCAGGGTCTCCACGCGCGTGTTGCCGTTGACGACCCAGTAGAGATCACCGTCGGCGAGCGCGCGGTGGACGAACGCGAGACTCGTATCCTGTTGCGGCCTGGTGTATTCGAAGTCGGGTCGTGCGCCTGCGGCGGCCAGCGCCTGGGCGATCGTCGCCGCGCCATTCACCTTGCCTTTTCCGGCGCCACTCCCCCAGAGCGCATCCACGATGGCGCGGAATTCGGTCTGGTCGTCGGCCAGGCTGGGACTGTCGATGGGCTTGGGGCCGACGACGACGGCTCCGGCGTTCACCATGTCGCGGATCTTCCGCAGCACAGGAAGCGACATGTGCCGGCTATTGGGATCGAGCGCCAGCACGCGATAGCTCATCCCCGAGGCCGTGGTGATCCGGCCCTCTGCCACCGCCAGGCGGTTTATCAATGCGTCAGCGTTGACAAAATCGAGCCTGTAGCCTGCCGGGATGTCGGGCATCTTGTTGCCGAACAGAGCCGTGATGTTGGAATCCTCGCCGTAATAATAAACGATGTCGGCCACGAACCGGCCCTGCTGGAGCATGTAGGAGCTGCGGGCCAGGTAGGTCGTCCAGGGCCTGGCCATCTCCGCCCAAGTCTCGTGGCGGGTGAACCATTGGCCAAAAGGCCCGAGCCCCAGCCCGGGGATCTTGTCGTCGACGGGCTGGTGAACAGAGGTGTGGATGATGAACCGGTTCAGGCCATTGATCATCATCCGGTCCGCGGTGGACTTTAGGGTTTCCGGCGAGTAAGCCCACGCGTTACGGTAGACGGTCAGGGACTCCGCCGCCACTAGGTTCTGGCCGTAGATGTGGGCCACGGAAGCGGATTCGTGGATGTCGGAGTCGTAGTGGGGGCTGGCCTTGCCGGGCCGCTCGAGCCACGTGGCGCTCATGGGGATGTCGGCCCGGCGTTTCACTTCCATCCCGTCGGCGATGAAGGCGCGGCCGCCCTCGTGCGATTCCGTATAGCGGCCCATGCCCCGCGCGTGCAGGATGTCGGTGAGCTGGTCGTAGTGATTCTCGGCGACCAGGTCGGACAGGGTCCTGCGGAAATCCCAGAGGAAGCGGTCGCTCTTTTCGGCGCTTTCGACGACCCGGCCGGCGAGGACCGGCAGCCAGGGGTGCATGTCGTAGCCCCGGCGCTTGGCGAACTCAGACATCATCAGGTCTGTCCAGTTGGCGACCCCGGCTTCCCAGCTGTCGGTGATCACGAACTGGAGGCCGCGCTTTCCCATGAGGCCGCCGGTCGCATTCTTGTACTGATCGAGGTAGTTGTCGAAGTAGGCCCTGACGTGGGCGCGGCTGAGCTTGTCGACCTCGAGCCCCGTGGCCTCCGGGGAGGCCGGGGCGTTGCGGGCGCCGGTGAGCGAGTAACCCATGCGGAGGACGATCCAACGGCCTGCGGGCGGGGTCCAATCGAGCCTGCCGTCGGGGCGGATCTTTGAGGTGAGGTCGATGACGCCGGACGTGCGCACAACATCGCCGTCCGGAACGGCGGGCGTGGCCATCTCGTAGATGTCGGTCGCGGCGGAGAAAGCGGCCTTGTCCTGGAACCGGTTGACGGGCGACACCGTATGGAGGACGAGCTCGGCCACCTCGATCCCGGCGGGGGCGCCGGTCTTGGCCTGGGAGCCCTGCGGGGCCGCGGCTGGAGGCGCAAGCGTCCGGACGCTGACGCGGAAGAATCTGGCCGTGACAGGGGAGAAGGCGATGGTGAGGACGTCCGGGGGGACCGGCAGGACGGTATGGAAGTTGCGGCCGTCATCGCTCGATTCGAGCTCCGGGTCGCCGAACTTACCGCCGCGGTCTTCGCCTTTGACGACCAGGGTGAGCCCGCGCATGATCTGGGGGCCGGCGAATTCAAGCTGGATCCAGGCTTTCTCGCCCGCCGGAGCGGCCGGCAGCAATGCGGCCTTGGAAAGGTCTCCGTCGGTGAGGGCCGTCAGGCTGAACGCGCCCCCGCTCGAGGTCACTTTGGCTCCGAGCTCGGCGAGCGTGCGGTCGTTGTCCGGAGCGCGGAAGGCGATGACGGCGCTGTCGGCGTAAAACTCCGGCTCCGCAGTCTTCCCTCCGCCGGACCGTTCCCCTTCTCTGCCCAGGTTCTGGTAGGGCCCGGTCGCCGACGGCGGCTTGGGCAGAACGCCGATGAAGGGGCGGCCGCCCTCGACGATCGTTTCGCCCCAGACGTATTTCTTCATCGCCTGCGCCGGTGTGACCCAGGGCCCGCCGCTCTCGCTCCATCCGGGCGAGCCGGCGATGGCCATCTCCAGGCCCAGCTGGTCGGCCAGTGTCGCGGTGAACTTGAAGGCGTCTTTCCATTCCGGCGTCATGAAGACGAGGCGCTTCTTGACGATCTGGGGCGTGTCGAGGCCCGCGTCGAAGTTCTGGAAGCCGGCGATGCCGGCGCGCTTCATCCATTCGAGGTCGGCCTTGATCCCTTCCTTGGTGATGTTGCCGCTCATCCAGTGCCACCACACCCGCGGCCTGGCGCTCGCGGGCGGGTTCGCAAAGGCCCGGGCGAGGGGATCATCGGGGCTCTGCGCGGAGACGACCCAAGTCCCTAATAGTGCGCCGATCGCGGCCGCCAGACAGATCCGGTTCGTCTTTTTCGATATTGGTCTCATGGACTATCCACCTTTCAATAGGGCAGGGGAGTTCTTTCGAGCCGGGCGAATTCTCCTCCCCTCGAGGCCGGGGTGGCCGCTACCCTATGTGCGTCAAGGATATTGCGGGCTGCCGGCCGATGTCAACAATAGCGGGCCGGCCTGCGGTGCAGGCCCTGCCGGAAACATCGGTGCGTCAGCTCGCCAAGGAACGGCTGAAGGCGGTCCGTAAGAAGGAACGCCGGCGTCAGTCATCGCCGGTCGGAACGATCCC
>Ga0315280_10003413_pt1 | contig 24490 bp, 19 predicted proteins | sample YL17G06_40_MG_FD_203697 | JGI IMG/M metagenome (GOLD analysis project Ga0315280, IMG submission 203697) | Sediment microbial communities from Yellowstone Lake, YNP, Wyoming, USA - YL17G06_40 | ecosystem: Environmental > Aquatic > Freshwater > Lake > Sediment | place: USA: Wyoming | collected... | reverse complement strand
GGTCGATGTCGCTGAGTGCCTTCCTTGCGAGGGCGGTGGATGAGGTGCGGCAACGCCGGTAGAGTTGGTCTGAAGAAGGGGGTTCTTTCCGTTTATGTTTACCTTGTATGCCGTTGCGCGGGTGACCTACGTATGCTAAAAGGAGACATGAGAGGGTTTATAGTTTTGTGTTCTAGCCGCCACAGGCATCTTCTAGAGGAACTCCTGGGCTGTGTTTAGAAAGCTGCTCGTAGCCAACAGGGGCGAGATAGCCCTCAGGATATTGCGATCCTGCCGCGACCTGGGCATCGCTGGCGTGGCCGTCTACTCGGAGGCCGACCGTGACTCCTTGCATGTGCGCTACGCCGATGAGGCCTATCTCATCGGCCCTGGGCCAGCGAGCGAAAGCTACCTCAACGCTGCCAAGATCCTTCAGGTGGCTAAGAAGGCCCATGTGGATGCCATCCACCCCGGCTACGGCTTTCTGGCCGAGAACGCCGACTTCGCCCAAGCCTGCCGCGAGAACCGCATTACCTTTGTGGGGCCCAGCCCCGAGTGCATCCGCTTGTTGGGAGACAAGATGGCGGCCCGCGGTTTGATGAGCCAGGCGGGCATACCGGTAGTGCCCGGCAGCAAGGAGCTGGCCACGGCCGATACGGCCTCTCCGGACGCTACCCGCATCGGCTACCCCATTCTGGTCAAGGCGGCGGCGGGAGGCGGTGGCAAGGGCATCCGCGCTGTCTATCGGGCTGAGGAGCTGCCTATCGCCCTGGAGGTCGCCAGCCGTGAGGCGGGCTCGGTCTTCGGGAACGGTGCCCTGTATCTGGAGAAGTTCCTGGAGACGGTGCGTCACGTCGAGGTGCAGATCATTGCCGACTACCATGGGAACGTCGTTGCCTTGGGCGAGAGGGAGTGCTCCATCCAGCGCCGATACCAGAAGATGATCGAGGAGGCGCCCTCCACAGTCGTCGATGAGGCGCTGCGCCAGCGGCTGATGGAGATGGCGGTGAGGGCTGGCAGGGCCGCCGACTACGTGAACGTAGGCACAGTAGAGTTCCTCTTGGACGAGGAGGGCAATCCCAGCTTCCTGGAGGTAAACACTCGCCTTCAGGTGGAGCATCCGGTGACGGAGTTGGTGATGGGTGTCGACCTGGTGGCCGATCAGGTACTGGTGGCAGAGGGGGAACCCTTGTCTTATCGACAAGGGGAGAGGAAACTGCGCGGCTGGGCCATCGAGTGTCGCATCGCCGCGGAGGACCCCTTCAATGAGTTCCTCCCCTCGATGGGCAGGGTGAGCTTCGTGAGTGAGCCGGGCGGCCCCGGTGTACGGGTGGACTCTGCCCTCTACAACGGCATAAGCATCCCCCAGTACTACGACCCCCTCATCGCTAAGCTGAGCACGTGGGGCCGCGATCGTGCTGAGGCCATCCAGCGGATGCGCCGTGCCCTCCAAGAGTTCAAGATCGTGGGGATCAGCACCAACATACCTTTCCATCTCCAGGTGATGGACAACGTTCACTTCATCGCCGGCGCCCTGGATACGACTTTCGTGGACAAGCACTTCCATCTCGAGCAGCAGCACGAACTGGAGAACGAGGAGATCGCTCTGGTAGCTGCTTCCCTCTTGGCTCACAGTAAGCGGAAAGGAACCCTCGGTTCCTCATCGCTGGCCGCCGTTTCTGGTGACCCTTGGCGATTTCAAGGCAGACGCAGCGGGCTGCGCGAGCGAGACTGGGGAATGCGAAGGATGACATGGCGGAGAAGTACTTGATACGTCTGGCTGACGCTCTGCGGGAGGTGGAGGTGGAGGAAGGGCCAAAGGGGCTGCGGGTGCGTGTCAACAAGCGCTGGCATACTGTTAGCCTGCAGCAGATCGGCCACACGAGCCTGTTCTCCCTCATCGTGGACAATCGCCCTTATGAGTTCTTTGCTGAAGAGCGTAGCGGCGGTTTCGACATCGTGATCGGTCCCCGGCGCTACCCAGTGCTCTTGGAGGCTCGTGCGAGGCAGATGCTTCCGCCTCCGGCTAGGGCCCCAGCCGCCGAGCCGTCGGAAGCTGCTGACTGGCTGGTTCTGTCTCCCATGATGGGCATAGTGCGGCAGATCTACGTCTCACCAGGCGACGTTGTCAAGACCGGCGACATTCTTGTGGTCATCGAGGCTATGAAGATGAACAACGACCTGAAGGCTCGCCGGCCCGGTCGGGTGCAGGAGGTCTACGTGTCGGCGGGTGAAAGGGTGGAGCAGGGTCGTGCCCTCCTTCTGCTGGCCCAGGATTGAAGACTCTTGACAGGATTGAAAACTCTTGAAAGGTATGCTACACTTAGCTACACCGTCGATGGATAGGGTGTTCTTTCGGCGAGGGTAAGAGTTATACACGAGCAGTTTCGCATCAACGAAAGGATCAGGGCTAAAGAAGTTCGTCTAATAGGGGACGGAGGCGAGAACGTGGGTGTTCTGCCTAGTTCCCAGGCCTTGGCCCTTGCTAAGGAACGCGACCTCGACCTGGTAGAGGTTGATCCTCACGCTGACCCACCTGTCTGCCGCCTTCTGGATTATGGCAAGTGGAAGTATAGGCAGTCCAAGAAGGACCGGGACTCGCACAAGCATCAGAAGGGCCTGCTGCTGCGCGAGGTGCGGATGCGGCCTCACATTAGCGAGCATGACCTGGAGCGGAAGGTCCGCTTGGCGGAGAGACTGCTTCGGGAAGGCGACAAGGTGAAGGTGACGGTGAGATTCCGCGGTCGGGAGATGGCTCATCCGGAGACGGGGTGGGCTTTGCTGGGTCGCTTCTGTGCTCAGTTGAAAGACATGGCCGCCGTTGACAGGGAGGGTAACATGCAGGGTCGATTCCTGGCCGCGATCCTGGCGCCCACCAACAAGAAGGCGGCCCGGGCCGTCAAAGAGGCGAGTGAGGAGCAGGTTGGCCAAACTTAAACTCAAAACCCACTCCGGCGTTAAGCGACGCTTTGCCGTCAGCGGGCGAGGCAAAATCCTGCGGCGTAAGTCTCATATCAATAACGCTCGCCGCAAGAAGCGACAAGCGGTGAAGGGCGAGTTCGACACCATGCGTCCGGTACATCGCAGCTTTGACCAGCGCCTACGTCGCCTTTTTCCCTACGGGGGCACCTAGCCTTTGGCTAGCTGGCTAAGGGGGTCAGGATTTGACTAGGATCAAGAGAGGCGTCAGCAAGAGGCAAAGGCACAAGAAGGTAATCACCCAGACGCGGGGGCATCGGGGTGTCCGCCACCGCCTTCTGAAACGAGCCCGCGAATCCCTCATTCACGGTCTCTATTATGCCTATGAGCATCGGAGGGACCGCAAAGGGCAGTTTCGCTGCCTCTGGATAGCCCGCATCAACGCCGCTGTTCGCCTGCATGGCCTCTCCTACAATCGCTTCATCGATGGCCTCCACAAGGCGGGGGTGGATATCGACCGCAAGGTCTTGGCCGATCTGGCGGTTCGCGACGACCTTGCCTTTGCCCGATTGGTGGAGACGGCCAAGGCAGCATTGGCAGTCCAATAGCGTCTTGTACAGTAGCATCGCCGGGCCCTGAAGATCTATCTTCGGGCCTTTTTGCTAAAAGGGGCGGCCGCGCTCCCGGGCGGCCTGTTTATAGAGGGTCGAGGGAAAGGCTCCCCGATGGGTGTCGTTGATAGCCAGGCCACCGCTGAGGGCGATGGCAGGGTGGCTTCCAGGTCCAGGCCGCTACCTCTTCTTGCCTATCTGCTCATTGGATTGGTAGTACTGCTGCTTGTCGTGGATAGCTGCCGCACCAGCGCGGCGGACCTGACAGGGCCCGACTACGACCTCGATGGCCTGGGGGCGGACGTTTGGCTGGACTCCTCCATACGGGTAGTGGTCGACAAGCCGATGTCGTTCCAGGAGGTGGAGAAGACCTTCAGAATCGAGCCCCAGCCGGCCGATTGCTCTCAGTGCTTGACTGTGGCCAGGGATGGGCTTACCTCCTGGGATGATTGGGCACCCTGGGCCGAGACGACCGTCGTCTTCAATGGCCACAGGCTCAAGGTCTTGCAGGCGGAGACAAACTACACCCTATACATCCTCGGGAAGCGCTTCTCCTTCCGCACTATCCCTGTTCCCAAGGCCATTCGTTTCTCGCCCTCGTCGGGCCAGGCCGGGGTGTCGACGACAGCCCCCATCGAGATCGAATTTGACCGTCCCCTGGCCGACAACCCGCAGGACTTGGTGACCATCACGCCCGCTGTCCTCTTCTGGCCTCGCTGGCAGGGGCGAAAGCTCATCCTGGAGCACGAGCGATTGCGAGCCGGCAGCCCGTATCGGGTGATCCTTTCGCCTGGCATCCGCGATTCGGCTGGCCACCCCAGCCAGGAGCGTTACTCCTTTGTCTTCGCCACTGTGAAGCCCCCCACGGTGGTGAGCGCTGAGCCTGCTGGAAACAGCATCCAGCACGTCTTCAGCGAGGTGAAGGTGGTCTTCGACCAGGCGGTGGATCAAACGTCGGTGGAGCAGTCCTTCAGGGTGGAACCGCAGGCCTCCGGCAGCTTCGGCTGGCTAGACGACAAGACGCTGGTCTGGAAGCCCTGGGCCCTTCTGTACAGCACCACCTATCGAATCAGCGTCGGGGGCGCCTCGCGGGTCGGCGATCCTCTGGCGCAGGATTACTCCTGGCAGTTTCGCACTCAGGATGCGCCACCACCGATGATCAGCTCCAGCGATGACGGGACCATTGTCCTCACCTTCGACGACCAGGGCAGCAAGGCCCAGGTGGAGGCCATTCTGGACATTTTGGCCCAGAATCGGGTGAAGGCCGTCTTCTTCCCCGTGGGCAAGTGGGCAGAGCAGAACACGGAGCTCATCGACAGGATGAAAGCGGAAGGGCATCTTGTGGGCAACCATACCTATAGCCACGCCAACCTGACCAAGCTTTCGGAGCAAGAGGTCCGCTGGGAGATTGAGCACGGCGCCGGCCGCGACCTCCTTCGCCTCCCCTACGGGGCACGCAATGCTTTGGTGGACTCGGTGGCCGCTGATCTGGGCTATAGCATCTACGGCTGGAATGTGGACTCTGAGGACTGGAAAGGGGTCACGGCTCAGGAGATCGTGGAGACGGTGATTCGCGAAGTGAAGCCAGGCTCAGTGATCGTGCTGCACATGCATGGAAAGAATACCGCCGAGGCCCTGAAGCACCTCATCCCGCTGCTGCGCCAGATGGGCTACAAGTTCTGGCGGCCGTAAGGCTCTAGCTCCTGAGGACGGCTCCTGCCTCTCGCGACAGGCGCTCCAGGATGCGGCGGCGCTCCCGATTCACCTCGGCGTCGGTCAGGGTGTGGTCCAGCGATTGGTAGGCGATGGAGTAGGCCAGCGACTTCTTGCCCGCCGGCACCGGCGGGCCTGTGTAGACATCGAACAGGGCGGCCCGCTGCACCAGAGGGAAGGCCTCGATTATGGTCTGCACCTGGGCGGCGGCCATCCCCTCGTCTACGACGACGGCGATGTCCTCTTCCACCGCCGGAAAGCGGGAAAGCGGCTGGTAGAGGCGGGGTTTCCCCACCTGGGGCACGAGTGTCTCCAGGTTCAGCTCGAACAGATAGACGTCCTGCTCGATATCGAAGGCAGCGGCCACCCGCGGGTGCACCTGCCCCGCCAGGCCCATCCTCTGGCCGCCCAGCCGTACCTCGGCGGTTCGGCCGGGCACGAGGGTGAAGTCCTCGCCGTCGTGGTAGCTGACGGCGAGCCCTAGGCGGTCGAAGAGGAACTCCAGATAGGCCTTGGCGTCGTAGAGGTCGACTGGCTCGCCCCCGGGCTGGCCCCAGCGGTCGGGCCGATCTCCAGTCACCGCGCCGGCCAGGGATTCCACTTCCTGGGGCAGCTCTTCGGGGCGAGGCAGGTAAACGCGGCCCACCTCGAATAGGGCGATGCGTCCCTGATGATGGCGCAGATTGGAGGCCAGGGTCTCTAGAAGCGCCGCCCTGAGGGTGGTGCGCAGGTACTCCTGCTGGTAGCTCATGGGGTTGGCCACCCGCAAGGGTGGGCGCTGACTCAGCTCCTCTGGTGGCAGCACCTTGGCCAGACTCTCCAGGTTGGTGAGGGAGTAGGTGATGACCTCCTGCATGCCAGCAGCAGCCAGGATATCCCTGACCCGCTCCCGCAGCTCTCGCGACGGCTGTGGCTGCGCCGGCGGGATCGCGCCGCCGAGGGTGGTGATGGGCAGCTCTTCGTAGCCGATGATGCGGGCCAACTCCTCAGCTACGTCATCGGGGATGCGCACGTCGGTGCGCCAGTAGGGCACGCGCACCACATAGCGGTCGGGCGGAACCCAGCGGCAGCTGAAGCCGAGGGAAATCAGCGTCTGACGAACCTGGGGGGTAGGAAGCTGAAGGCCCAGGACACGGCGCAGCCGCTCCTGGGTGACGGTGATGCGTGTTTCCCGCCGCTTGCCTGGATAGACATCGATGATGCCTTCGGCCGCGCGGCCGCCTGCTAGCTCCAGCATGAGCCGTACGGCACGCCTGATGCCTACCATCGCCAACTCGGGGTTCAGGCCCTTCTCGAAGCGAGCAGAGGCATCGGTGCGCAGCTTGAGGGCAGTGCTGGTGCGGCGAATATTGGCCGGGTTGAAGTTGGCCGCTTCCAGAAGGATGGTGGTAGTGTTCTCGGTCACCTCGCTGGCGGTCCCTCCCATGAGCCCCGCTACGGCCACCGCCTCCTTGGCGTCGGCGATGACCAGCATGTCGCGGTTCAGGGGCCTCTCGGTGCCGTCCAGGGTGACTAGCACCTCGCCGGGGCGGGCTCGTCGGACAATAATTCTGCGATCGCTGATGAGGGAGAAGTCAAAGGCGTGCAAGGGCTGTCCCACTTCCAGCATCACGTAGTTGGTAACGTCCACCACATTGCTGATAGGACGCACACCGGCCGCCACCAGCCGTTCCTGTAACCAGGGGGGCGATGGGCCGATCTGCACGCCCTCGATGAGGGCGGCGCAGTAGCGCGGACAGAGATCGCGGTCAGCTATCTCCACCTGCACGCGCTCCTTGATAGGGCGACCCAACTCTTGGTAATCGCCTGGCGGCTCGCGAACGCTGCCGCCGCTGAGGGCGGCCACCTCGCGGGCGATGCCCAGCACGGACAGGCAGTCGGGCCGGTTGGGGGTGATGTCCAGGTCGAGGATGGTGTCGCCTAGATACTGGCCCAGGGGCATGCCCACCGGGGCATCCTCTGGCAGTACCAGGATGCCCTCGTGGTAGTCGGACAGGCCCAGCTCCTTCTCGGAGCAGACCATCCCTGCCGATTCCACGCCGCGGATCTTGGTGGCCTTAAGGATGGTGGGCTGGCCGGTATGGCCGTCAATCAGTTCTGCCCCCAGGCGTGCGAAGGCCACCTTCTGGCCCGCCGCCACGTTGGGCGCACCGCACACCACCGTCATCTGCTCGCCGCCGAGGTCCACCGTGGTCAGGCGGAGGCGATCGGCATTGGGGTGAGGGGAAACGTCAACCACCTCGGCCACGCTGATCTTGTCCCAGTCACGGCCAGTGGTGAGGATGGCGTTCACCTCCGTGCCGGCCATGGTGAGACGACGGGCCAGCTCGCTCGGGGCCAGGTTTATGTCAACATATTCGCGTAGCCATCTAAGGGGTACTCTCACAGGACTACCTCAGAACTGCTCAAGGAAACGCAGGTCATTGGCGTAAAAGAGGCGGATGTCCTCGATGCCGTGGCGGAGCATGGCCACCCGCTCCACTCCTAGGCCGAAGGCGAAGCCCGTGTAGCGCTCGGCATCGTAGCCTACGTTCGCCAGAACCTCGGGGTGGACCATGCCTGCGCCCAGGATCTCGATCCAGCCAGAGTTGTTGCAGGCACGGCAACCTTCGCCCCGACACAGTGGACAGTCGATGGACATGTCGGCTCCTGGCTCCACGAAGGGGAAGTAGTCGCAGCGGAAGCGAACCCGCCGCTCGCGGCCGAACAGCCGCCGGGCGAACTCGTACAGGGTTCCCTTCAGGTCGGCCATGGAGATATTCTCGTCCACAGCCAGGCCCTCGACCTGGGTGTGCATCCATTCGTGAGTCGGGTCGGTGGCCTCGTGGCGGTAGCACTTGCCCGGTGACACGATGCGCACCGGCGGTTGCATCTGCTCCATCACCCGGATCTGCATGGGCGAGGTGTGGGTTCGCAGGAGCATGGGATATTCCTCGTTGCGGACGTAGTCGATCCAGAGGGTGTCCCACATATCGCGAGCGGGGTGATCCTTGGGGATGCGGACGGCTTCGAAGTTGTAGTAATCCCACTCCACTTCAGGGCCCTCGACCACCTGGAAGCCCATGGATACAAAGGCAGCGAGGATGTCCCTCAGGACCTGGGTGACGGGATGAAGGCGCCCCATGGCCAGCGGCCGACCAGGCAGGGTAACGTCCAGGCGGCCCCGCTCGACGACGGCTGTGACTGCTGCCTCGCGGAGCTGGGCCTGACGCTGGCTCAGCCCTTCCTCCAACTCCGACCTGAGGCGATTGGCAGCAGTCCCCACCTGTCGCCGCTCCTGCAGGGGCAGGGAGGCCAGACCACGCAGAATGAGATTGAGGCGGCTGCGGCGACCCAGATGAGTTATTCGCCAGCTCTCTAAAGCCCCCTCATCGGCGACAGCCGCCAGTTCCGGTCCGGCTTTGTCTTCGATTTCCTTCAGCTCTTGCAGTTGGGGAAGAGTCATGCGTGCTTGGCAACTCCGGGGCCAGCGCTGGTATTATATTATGAAGTGGTATCGCCAGGTCAACGGCTGGGCCGTCTTGACAACGATTGCAGCGGCGATATCATTTGACCGCGCGGTGGGTCAGTTCGCCAGAAGGAGGCGTGACGATGGCAACGCGAGCATACATCCTGATCGAGGCGGCGGTGGGCAAGGCCAAGCCGGTGGCCGAAGGCGTGGTCGGGATGAGTTTTCCCAACGCTAGGGTGGTCACCGTTGATGCTGTCACCGGCCCCTACGACGTCATCGCCCTCCTGGAGGCCGATGACCTGGACCGCCTGGGTACGGCAATCACCGACGGCGTCCAGCAGGTGGACGGCGTTCAGCGCACCACCACCTGCCTGGTCGTCAGGCTCGGCTAGGGGCCAGGCACTCCCGCCGGCAACCCCTCCGTTTGCTAGCGGGCGGTTGGTTGTTGCGAACAGGCCGATGCTACAATGGGAGCGCGGCTGGTTGGCTCAGTGTGTTCATTATTCTATAGTCGATATTTGCCAGCGGTTGGCAGGGCGGTGGGGCGGCCCCCTGGGGTAGGTGAGCAGATATGATCAGCGTCGAGGAAGCCCTGGAACGCATCCTTAGCTACGTCAGTGTCCTGGAACGCGAGGAGAAGCCGACCCTCGCCGCTCTCGGTCAGGTGCTGGCCGAAGACGTGACCGCTCCCTTCAACATCCCGCCCCTAGACAACAGCGCCATGGACGGCTACGCCCTGCAGGCAGCCAGCACCGCCGGCGCCTCTCGCTCCATGCCGGTGGAGCTTCGGGTGGTGGGCGAGCTAGCGGCCGGCTATGTCTTCGAAGGGGAGGTGACTGCCGGCACCGCCGTTCGCATCATGACCGGCGCTCCTGTCCCCAGGGGCGCCGATGCGGTGGTTCCCTTCGAGGAGACGGAGGGGGCGGTCCACAAGGCGCCCACGGCGGCGCGGCGCATCGACGAGATGGTGCGCGTCCTCAGACAGGCCAGGCCTGGTGATAACATCCGGCGCGCGGGTGAGGACATCCGCGAGGGCCAGCAGGTGCTGGCCAAGGGCGTCGTTCTGAGGCCGGCGGAGATCGGGCTGCTGGCCTCCGTTGGCCGGACCACGGTCAAGGTGGTGCGGCGGCCGGTGGTGGCGGTGCTGTCCACCGGCGACGAGCTGGTGGAGGTGGGTAGGCCCCTACCGCCCGGTCGCATATACGATAGCAACGCCTACAGCCTGGCCGCTCTCATCGAGCGCTACGGGGGCATTCCCAAAGTGCTGGGCATCGCCCCCGATACGGTGGAGGCCCTCGTCGACAAGATCCAGCAGGGGCTGGATGCCGATATGCTCCTCACCTCCGCGGGCGTGTCGCGAGGCGACTACGATATGGTGAAGGACGTGCTGGCGCGCGAAGGGGAGATAGACTTCTGGACGGTGGCCATGAAGCCAGGCAAACCCCTGGCCTTCGGCTTCTTCCGCAGCGGTCAGAGGCGCGTCCCTCACATCGGCTTTCCCGGCAACCCTGTGAGCTCGATGGTCTCCTTCGAGCTGTTCGCCCGCCCGGCCATCCTCAAGATGATGGGCAAAACCCACTGGCAGAGGCCAGCCGTTCGCGCCATTGCCAAGGAGCGCATCGTCAACCGGGATGACCGCCGCCGCTACTTCGCCCGCTGCGTCGTCACTGAGGAAGGTGGCCGCTACTATGCCTCTCTCACCGGGCCTCAGGGCTCGGGCATTCTCAGCTCCATGGTCGCTGCCAACGGCCTCACTGTCATCCCCGAGGGTGTGGGCGTGGTGGAGCCGGGGGAGGAGATCACGGTGATGATGCTCGACTGGAGCCAGGGCGAGGAGTGGGGCACAGCTTAACGAGCGGGCGCCTGCTCGCACCGCTCACCCTTTAGCACGCCGCCCTGACCGGGCGGGATTCGGCCCCACGACGTCTGGATCAGAACCTCGTCACCATCCGCCTCGGCTTGTCACTGGTGCGCGCCTCTCGTGAGATCCCCGTATCTAGTCACAGGGCAAGACCTGTAACTGATTTTTCAACTGAGCGTCCTTGATAGTGAGGCCAGCGGCAAGATGGCTTCTCGGTGAGCGGGCCCAGTCGCTTGGCCACAAATCTGCGGGGTCTCGCCCAGTGCATCCCGCCAAGGCCGAACGGCCCTGGGCTGCCTCCCCGTTGGCAATGTGGCCGAGGCCAGACCCTATCCTGAAGGAGGGGTGCTGCCCACAATGCTTAGTTTAAGATCAGCGCGGGGGCGAGGCGTCCTGGCAAGCGCGGTGCTCATTCTCGTGCTGGTGACCGTCGCCATCGTGGCGGTTCTACGCGTCCGCCAGCACCAGCACCGACTCCTCGCACTGGAGGACACGGCCACCGCGGCTGTTTCTTTGGAGCACGTCCGCGCCCAGCTCTTCCGCGAGCTGGCCGCCCTTTCCGGCCTGGTGTTTTCAGATGACGCGACCCTTGTTGACGACTACCGCGAGGCTGCGGCGGCGCTGGAGTGGGACCTGAACCAGGCTCGAACCGAGGGCGTGGGCACGGGCAGGGCCGGCTATGTCGCGACCCTGGGCGACGTGACTGAGCGGATAGGCAACTTCAATCAGACAGCGAACACAGCCATTCCCCTTCTGCTCGAAGGCGATCCCCAGACGAGAGTCCAGGTGGTGGCTGCCGTCATGCCGCAGATTTGGGTTGAGGTCGACGCTATCGTGGCCGATCTCGACCAGTTAGCCGAGGACGAGCGGACCGAGTTGGCCGCCGAGAGAGCGACAGCAACCAACGCTGCAGACGTCACCATCTGGATCGTCGTTGGCTTTGGCGGCATAGCCCTGTTGATGGCCACTGGCGTGGTAGTAGTGATCATCGCCTCGGTGGTGCGCCCGTTGGTTTCGCTGCGGGCAAGCGCCAGGGCCATCACCTCCGGGGATTTGGCGGCGAGGGCCAAGGTGTTCGGCCCCGAGGAAGTGGCCTCTCTCGCCCGCGACTTCAACGAGATGACGGAGGCCCTATCCGCTAAGACGAAAGAATACATCGATACTACCAATCTGACGGGGGACATAATCGCCAAGCTGGACAAGGATGGCAGGTTGACCTTCGTCAACGACGGGGCCTGCCAATTCTTTGGAAGGCCGAGAGAGGAGCTCCTCGGTACCGACGGTATGTCTCTTCTGCATCCCGACGACCTGGAGCGGGTTGTCCACACTGTCCGAGAGACGATAGAGAGGAAGGAGCTAGTAAAGGGGTTTGTGAGCCGCCTCGTCACGCCGATGGGGGCGAGGGTGGTGGAATGGAACGGCTGTCCCCGCTTCGATGAGGAGGGCCAGTACGCCGGACTCCAGATTACGGCCCGCGACGTCACCGACCGCGAGAAGGCGGAGGAGGCGCTGCGCGAGAGCGAAGAGCGCCTGCGCACTCTCGTCACGAATGTGCCCGTCATTTTGTTTGCGGTCGACCGGGCAGGTAAGTTAACTCTCTCCGAAGGCAAGGTCCTGGAGGGCCTTGGGTTGCGGCCGGGCGAAGTTGTGGGGCGCTCCGTCTTGGAGGCATTTGGCGACACGCCGCAGGTCGCCGAGTACATGCAGCGTGCGCTCGCTGGCGAAGCGTTCACCGCGATGGTGGAGGTGGCGGGGTTAGTGTTCGAAACTCACCATACGCCGATCCGTGATCAGGACGGTGAGGTCTCCGGCGTCATCGGCGTTGCTGTCGATATCACCGAGCGCAAGCGGGCGGAGGAGGCGGTCAGGCAGGCGGAACAGCGGTATCGAGCCCTGTTCGAGGAAGCGCCGGTGATGTATGTGATCGTCCGCGATCAGGAGGGTGTTCCTATCGTCGCCGATTGCAACCAATTGTTCCTGAGCACTCTGGGCTATACTCGTGCTGAGGTGCTCGAGCGACCGTTAGCCGGCTTCTACACGGCGGAATCGCGTGCTGAACTACTGGAAGGCGGCGGCTTCCAACGAGGGCTCAAAGGCCAGCTTGCTGAGGAAGAACGCCAACTGCTAACGCGCGACGGCACCGTCGTCGAAGCATTGTTACGCGCGGAGCCCGAAATCGATCCTGATGGCCACGCTCTCGGCACCCGAGCAATGTACGTAGATATCACCGAGCGCAAGAAGGCGGAGGACGCCCTACTGGCTAAGACGAAGGAATACATCGATACCACCAACCTGACCGGCGACATGATTGCCAAGGTGGATGAGCATGGCAAGTGGGCCTTCCTGAACGATGCGGCCTGTCAGTTCTTTGGAAAGCCGCGAGAGGAACTCCTGGGCACCTACCCCACAGCTCTTGTGCATCCTGAGGACGTAGAGGCGACAGTCCAGGTGGTTCAAGAGGGGAGAGCACGGACAGAGCCAGTAAGGGGGTTTGTGAACCGCCAGCTCACACCGATGGGGATCAGGGTGGTGGAATGGAACGGCTGTTCCGTCTTCGCTGAGGACGGCCGGTACGCCGGAATCCAGATCAGCGGTCGCGACATCACCGACCGCAAGCGGGCGGAGGAGGAACTAGAGAGTTCGGAGGAGCGGCTAAAGATACTATTTGAAGCTGCACCGGATGCCTACTATCTGAGCGACCTAGAAGGTAACATTGTCGACGGCAATAGGGCGGCGGAGGAACTGCTCGGTTATAAGAGGGAGGAACTGATCGGGAAGAACATATTCGAGGTGAACCTTCTACTTCCAGACCAAATCTCGAAAGCGACTGAAGGTTTCGCCCAAAATGCTCGGGGGAAAGCCGTTGGACCGAACGAGTTCACTCTAATCGAGAAAGACGGCAATCAGATTGCAGTTGAAATAAGGGCGTTCCCAGTAAGGATTAAAGATCAAACTCTGGTATTGGGTGTTGCCCGCGACATCACCGAGCGCAAGCGGGCGGAGGAGGCCGTACGGGAGAGTGAGGCACGCTACCGTCTACTTGCCGAGAACACATCAGACCTCATCTGGATCATGGACATGGGCTTGAGATATACCTATATGAGCCCCAGCGTGACGCGTATGCGAGGCTACACCGTTGAGGAGATAGTGGGCGCCTCGATAGCAGAAACCATGACTTCTGCCTCCATTGAGGCTGCCAGGAAGGCCTTGGCAGAAGAGCTGGCCATGGAAAGGATGGACCAGAAGGACATCCACCGGTCGCGGAAGCTGGAGTTCGAGATGTACTGCAAGGATGGCTCCACCATCTGGACTGAGATGAACATGACGTTCCTGCGCGACTCAGAGGGCAAGCCTACTGGGATTTTGGGCGTCACACGCGACATCAGCGAGCGCAAGAAGGCGGAGGAAGAGCGAGAGAGGCTGCTCGCCGAGCTGGAGGTGAGGGCCATCACCGACAGCCTCACCGGCCTCTATGACCACGCCCACTTCTACCAGCGCCTGTCCGAAGAGATAGACCGCTCCAAGCGGTACAATCACGGCTTCGCCGTGGTGATGATGGACGTCGACGACTTTAAGCGCTTCAACGACTCCCGCGGCCACCAGGCGGGTGACGGAATGCTGCGCCTGGTTGCTGACTGCATTCGGTCGGGTGTGCGGAGCTCAGACATCGCCTTTCGCTATGGCGGCGATGAGTTTGCGGCGATACTGCCGCACGCCGACTCATCAAAGGCACGGGCCGCGGTTGAGCGCATAAATGGGCGCATCACCAAGCGCCTCAAACAGATAGACGGCGGGTCCGCAGTTCGCCTGAGTCTCAGCGCTGGCGTAGCCTGCTTCCCCGACGACGGAACAGCCGCGGATGACCTGGTGAGGTTAGCAGACGCCGCCCTCTACAGCGCCAAGTGGGTAGCACGGGCTCGTGACATCATGGGGCAGAGAGAAGATATCCAGTCATTGATCTCTGCTTTGGTCAGTCGGCGAGGCGGAGTCGAGGGTTCAGCAGGGGGAGCCATCTTCCGACCCGAGGCCTTGCATGAACAGCAGGCGAGAATCGTGTCCAGTGTCGCCAGTTCCATCGCCGTGGCTCTGAAAGATGCCGGCGTGTGTCAGGCTCTTGAAGACCCGGACCTGCAAGTTCTTGCCACTGTAGGCGCAGCGGCCGAGATCAAAGATCGGTACATCCGCGGACACCCGGAACGCACCAGCGAGGGTGCTGCGGCCCTCGCCGAGGAGATGGGGCTTTCTCCCGAACGAGTAAGGGACATTCGGATCGCTGGCCTTCTGCACGACATTGGCAAGGTCACCGTCAGCGAGAGCATTCTCAACAAGCCTGGCAAGCTGACCAAGCGGGAATTCGCCAGCATCAAAGCTCATCCCATCGTGGGGGCGAGCCTTGTCTCCCAGGTCAAGGGCTTCGAACGGTTGGTCCCGATCGTTCGCCATCACCATGAGCGCTTTGACAGCAAGGGCTACCCCGACGGGCTGACTGGCGAAGAGATCCCCCTGGAGGCGCGCATCCTGAGCGTGGTGGATGTGTTTGACGCCCTGAAACACCAGCGTTCCTACCGGGAGGCGATGAGCAGTGAGGAAGCCATAGCTGAGTTAGAGCGTGGTGCCGGCACTCAGTTTGATTCTGCAGTGGTAGAGGCGTTTCTGGCGTTGGTCAAAACGCGAGGTGACGAGTTGACAGCCTTCGCACAAGCAGCGAGCGCAGACAGGTAGCTGGCGGCTGCGAGAACAGCGGGACGGGGGAAGCGGCAATTGCGGGCTGGCAAGAAGCGGAGATGCCTCAAGCGCTTGCCTTCTCCGGAGGCGCTCAAACGTTTCCAGGAGGCCCTCGAGCGCCCTGTAGTGGCTTCTCAGGAGGCCCTCATTTTTGGGTCACTGCATCAGCGTCGTCGATAACGGCGAGTTGGCCAGCCCGGGTATGCAGGTTCTCTGCGAGGCTCCAGGGAGTGCCTGCTTCGGAGTAGGGCCTGGCGTCGACCCAGGGCGGGAAGTGAAGCTAGAACGCCACTCCGAAGCGAGCGTACCGCCCGCCGGCCTCTCCCCACTGCACCTCGACGCCGTCCACCCGCGCCCCGCGCGGCCCCTCTCTGAGCTGTGCGAGGAGCAGCTCTAGGCGTTCCCGCTGGCCCTCCGCCACCACCTCCACCGAGCGCATGTCGGCAAGGTTGCGCACGTAGCCCGTCAGCCGCAGGGAGATCGCTCGTCTGTAGACGAAGTGGCGGAAGTTGACCCCCTGCACGCGGCCGCGAACGATAGCGTGCAGGGCAACGGTGGCCATCAGCGATTCAGGCCTCTCGCTCATGGGTCTAGGCAGGTAGCAGTTCGCCCAGCACCTCTTCCACCAGCGCGGGCGGCACGTCGCGGCGGATGACCGGCCGACCGATGCCCTCCAGCAGCACCCAGCGGATGGCGCCGCGCTTGATCTTCTTGTCCAGGGCCATGGCAGCCAGCACCTTCGCGCGGTCCATCCCGCTCGCTCGCAAGGGCAGGCCGAACCTGGCGATGAGGGCGTCCTGCCGCTCGGCCAGCTCGGATGGAAGCAGGCCAAGGCGGCAGGCGATGCGAGCGGCACCGGCCATGCCCACAGCCACCGCCTCGCCGTGAAGCATGCCTGCGTATTCGGCGGCTGTCTCCAGGCCGTGGCCGATGGTGTGGCCATAGTTGAGGATGGTGCGTCGGCCTGTCTCCTCCCGTTCGTCTTCGCTGACCACCGCTGCCTTGAGGGCAATGCTGCGGCTGATGACCTCGGTGGCCACTGTGGGCTCCAGGTTCATGATGGCGTCGGCGTTCTCTTCTAGCAGGCGCAGGAGCCCTTCGTCCATGATCAGGGCGTGCTTGATGACCTCGGCCCAGCCGGATGTGAGCTCTCGCGGCGGCAGGCTCTGGAGGGTCGACACATCGGCGAGCACCAGGCGGGGCTGATAGAAGGCGCCGATAAGGTTCTTGGCCTCCCTGTGATTGACCGCTACTTTGCCGCCGATGGCGGCGTCCACCATAGCCAGGAGGCTGGTGGGCACGTGAACCAGCGGCAGGCCACGGGCGAAGGTGGCGGCCACGAAGCCAGCCAGGTCGCAGACCATACCGCCGCCCAGGGCAACGATGGCGTCGCCCCGCTCCGCTCGCTGGGAGACCAGCCAGTCGTAGATGGCGGCGGCCGTCTCCAGGCTCTTGCTGGTCTCGCCGGCGGGAACCACGCGGGAGGCTACCCGCAATCCCGCCGCTCGCAGGGCCTCCTCGGCGGCGGCACCCCAGCGGGCATGCACCATGCTGTCGCTGATGAGATAGGCACGGCCAGCCAGCCCAGCATCGGCCATGTGATGGCCCAGGTCGAGAAGGGCGCCCCAGGAGACGAACACGGGGTAGGTGGCGCTGCTGGTTCGCACCACGCAGGCGGCTCCTGGCGGCTGACAGTAGGGAGCGTCCGCCTCGCGGGCTGAGGGAGCGGCTGTCAGTGCGGCTACTCTCCCTTGGGCTTCCAGAGCGGCTGCCGAGAGCTCCTGCCAGGCGTGGACGACTTCGGCGGCCACTTGCTCCACGCTTAGGCCATCGGTGTGGACGGTGTGGTCGGCCAGGGCGTAGTAGGGCTGGCGGAAGCTCTTCAGCTCACGGATGCGGCGCAGGGGGTCCGGCGTAGCCAGGAGAGGACGGGCGACGGGATCGCGCTCGAACTGCGGGCGCAGGCGCTCGAGGATGGTCTCTGGCCTGGCTTCCAGGCAGACGATGAAACCGCCCTGGGCCATGAGGCGGCGATTCTCGGCGGCCAGAATAGCCCCTCCACCAGCAGCGATGACCATCTTGGCGTGGGAGCATAGCTGACGCAGGGCGGTGTGCTCCAGCGTTCGGAAGTGGGTCTCGCCGTCGTCGCGGAAGATGGCGGGGATGGGCTTGCCGGCCGCCTCGACGATGGCGTCGTCGCTGTCCACGGCCTGCCAGCCCAGGCGCTCGGCTATCAGGCGGGCCACCTCCGTCTTGCCGGTGCCAGAGAAGCCAGTGAGGATGATGCGCTGGGCTCGTTTCATGACCTACAGCTGGAAGACGCGGATGGCGTTGAGGCGGAGGAACTTCTCCTGGGCCTCCGGCTTGAGGCCCAGCCCTTCGATCTGCGAGATGCACGGCGTGAAGAACAGCATGGGGTAGTTGGTGGCAAACAGCACCTTGTCCTGCCCGCGACTGTTCATGAACTGAACCAGTTGCGGCGGGTAATATTTGGGCAGATAGGCCGACGTGTCGATGTAGACGTTGGGGTACTTGACTGCCAGGCCGATCATCTCGTCGGTCCAGGGGTAGCCGATGTGCCCGCCCACGATGGTCAGCTCGGGGAAGGCCAGGGCCACCTCATCGATGTAGGGTATCGGCCGCCCCGGCTCCGAGGGGCACATGGGGCCGGTGTGCCCCACCTGGGTGCAGAAGGGAATACCCAGCTCGATGCACTTCACGAACAGTGGGTAGTACAGCTTGTCGTTGGGGGGAAGATTCCAGATCCAGGGGAGCATGTGCAAGGCCCTCAGCCCAAGCTCCTTGACGGCGCGCTCCAGCTCCCGCACGGCGGCCATTGGCCTGCGGGGGTCGACGGTGGCCATCCCCAGGAAGCGATCGGGGTACTTCTGGACGATGGCGGCGACATCATCGTTGGAGATGATGACCCCCTCCGGCCGCATCCAGGCCCGCAGGAATGCCTTTTCCACGCCGGTCGCGTCCATCTCGGCCAGGGTAAGCTCGATGGGTATGCCCTCTGGCGGTGGGCTGACCTTGGCCCACCTTCTCAGCGATTCCATCTCGGGCATGTGCACTAGCTTGGGAAAGCCCGGCTGGGCCCAGATGTCGATAACGCCACTGGTGGGTGCGGCCATCACTTCTACCTCCTCGGGCCAATGGTGTTGAGATAGCCCTGATAGTTCCGCTTGGTTTCGTCGATGTGGTCGCCGCCGAACTTCTCCAGCATCGCCTCTGCTAGGACGATGGCCACCATCGCCTCGCCGATGACGCCAGCGGCGGGCACGACACAGACATCGCTACGCTCGTAGTGGGCCTCGATGGCCTGGCCGGTGGCCAGGTCGGCCGAGGGCAGCGGCTTGCCGAGGGTAGAGATGGGCTTGAGGGCCGCCCGCACGATGACCGGCTCGCCGTTGGTTATGCCTCCCTCCAGGCCGCCAGCCCGATTGGTGGCCCGCCGCCAGGGACGGTCGCCCCACTGGTCGGCGGGCAGGATGATATCGTGGGCTTGAGAGCCGGGCAGGCGGGCCAGGGCAAAGCCGCCGCCGATCTCCACTCCCTTAACGGCGTGGATGCTCATGACAGCCTGAGCCAGGCGGCCATCCAGCCTGCGGTCCCAGTGGACGTGGCTGCCCAGGCCGATGGGCACCCCTGTGGCCCACACCTCGAAGATGCCGCCCAGGCTGTCGCCGGCCTCGCGGGCGACGTCGATGGCGCGAACCATGCGCTCGGAGGCCTGTCGGTCGGCGCAGCGCACAGGCGATTCCTCCACCAGGACCCAGTCGGGCTCGCTCTCCATGGCGACTGTCACCTCGCCGATGGCCAACGTGTGGCTATGGACAGCGATGCCGAATTCCTCCAGGAAGCGCCGGGCCACGGCGCCTACGGCTACCCGCGCTGCCGTCTCGCGGGCGCTGGCACGCTCCAGGATGGGGCGCACATCGTCGTGGCCGTACTTGATGGCGCCGGCCAGGTCGGCATGGCCCGGACGGAGGCGGGTCAGCTTCTCGGCTGCCTCTGCCCCAGGCTCCACCTGCATTACGTCCTGCCAGTTTGGCCAGTCGCGGTTGCGAATCACCAGGCTGAGGGGGCTGCCCAGGGTCAGGCCGTGGCGCACGCCGGAGAGGATCTCCGCCCGGTCCTCCTCGATCTGCTGACGCTGGCCGCGACCGTAGCCCTCCTGGCGGCGGCGCAGGTCGAGGGCGATGTAGTCCTCAGTGAGGGGCAAGCCCGCGGGCAGCCCTTCGATGATGACGGTCAGGGCCTTGCCGTGGGATTCGCCGGCGGTGAGAAAGCGGAAGATGTCCATCGCCTAATCCTCACTGCCCTTCGCTGCCATCGTGCCGAACGCTTTCCGCGCCGCTTCGAACATTACGTCGAGTGGTGGCTGTACCGCCGTCCAGAGCTCGAAGGAGTGCGCGCCCTGATAGACAAGCATCGAGAGGCCGCCGAGGGTGCGGGCGCCTCGCCTCTTGGCCTCCGCTAAGAATCTGGTCTCGAGGGGGTTGTAGATTATGTCGACCACTAGTATTCCCGCAGGAATGAGCTCGGGAGGCATTGGGACATCGTGCTCCTCCTTGCTATGGCGCATCCCTATCGGGGTACAGTTTACCAGAAGCTGGCATTTTTTCATGACGGCCGCCGCCAGATAGTCTCCTGCTGCGGGCACGGCGCGGAGGAGTGTTTCGCCCTGACGGCCGAGGTCTTCCACCAGGCGTTGCGCTCTCTCCGGAGCGATGTCGAAGATGGTGACGGAGGCGGCTTTGGCCTGGACGAGGGCCATGGTGGCGGCGCGACCTGCGCCGCCTGCCCCCAGGAGGACGACGTGTGCGCCGCTGGGGTCGAAGCCGCCGTCTTGACGCAGGGCGCGGGCGAAGCCGGTGATGTCGGTGTTGTAGCCGCACAGGCGGCCGTCGCGGTTGACGATGGTGTTGACGGCGCCGATATGAGCGGCCAGGGGGTCGGTTTCGTCCAGCAGGGGGATGACGAGTTCCTTGTAGGGCACGGTGACATTGACCCCCAGGCAGTCAGGGCGGCGCACTCCTGCCACGCGCTCGGCCAGGGCCTCGCGCTCCGTCTCCCAGAGCTCGTAGCGGGCGTCGATGCCCAGATGATCCAGGGCTGCCTGCTGGAAGGCGGGCGATATGGAATGGGCTAGAGGGTAGCCGATGAGGCCGATGATTTTCACTGGCGCCGCTACCTCCCGCCGTACTGCTCGATGTTGCGTAGGTGCTCTTCCAGCGTCTCGGCGAAGACGTGGCTGCCGTCGGCGCGGGCCACAAAGTAGAGGTAGTCGGTCTGGGCTGGCCTGATCACCGCCTGGATAGAAGCGAGGCCGGGGTTGCAGATGGGCCCCGGCGGCAGGCCGACGTTGCGATAGGTATTGTAGGGCGAGTCCACCTCCAGGTCGGCCTGGCTGAGCTCTTGCTTCCAGTAGCCGTACTTGGCGACGCTGGCTGGGTCGTTGCCCAGGGCATACTGCACCGTGGGGTCGGCCTCCAGGGGCATGCCCCGGCGCAGGCGCTTGAGGAAGACATCGGCGATGATCGGCCGCTCTTCGGGGACCTGGGCCTCGCGCTCGACGATGGAGGCCAGGGTGAGCACCGTGCGCAGCGACAGGCCGGCGACGGCCGCCTCCTGGCGGAGGTCGGCGTCGAAGCGCTGATCGAAGTTCTCAAGGATTTGCTTAACAATGTCCTCCGCGGTCATATTGCGACGGAAGAAGTAGGTGTCGGGGAAGAGATAGCCCTCCAGGGTGGCCCAGTAGGGTTTGCTGTACAGGAAGCTGAACTCGTACCACTGCTCGATGGCCTGAAGGAAGTCCTCGGCGGAGACCACCTTCTTGCGCTCCATGAGCTCGGCGATCTCCTCCGCGCGCAGGCCCTCGCGGATGGTGACCACCAGGGGGGCGGTCTGACCACGGCGAATGCGCTCTATCACTTCGAGGGTGGTCATCCCCTTCTCGAGCTCGTAGTCGCCGGCCACCAGCTTTTGGTCATAGCCCTCCAGGGCCGCCAGCACCCGGAAGAGGAGGCCGCTGGAGATGACGCCTTCGTCTTCCAGCTTGTCGCCCACTTCCTGAGCACTTTGGCCTGCCTGGATAGAGATGAGGACGGGCTCGCCCGGCGTGGACGTGGGGAGAACCGTCGGCGGCTCTTCCTTCAGCACCGATCCGGGGGTCTCCGTGATCTGCCAGATGCCGATGCCCACCATGACGACGGCGAGCAGAATTCCGGCCAGAGGAACGAAACGCATCCTCTACGACTCGAGAGGGGGAGATGGGCTGGCCTGGGCCTGGCGGTCCAGGTAGCCTTGCAGCACGATGGCGGCGGCCAGGGCGTCCCGCCGGGCCTTGGCCTTCGGCCCCCTCCAGCCGGCGCTGGCCAGGCGGCGCTGAGCCTCGACGGTGGACAGGCGCTCGTCCCAGTATGCGATCGGCAGCGACAGTCGAGCCGAAAGCTCCTGGCCGAAGGCCTTCACTGCCTGGGCCTGAGGGCCGAGGGAGCCGTTCAGAGAGATGGGCAGGCCGATCACGACGGCTTCCGCTCCCTGCTCCTGCACCAAGCGAGCGATGGCATCGAGATCGGCGGGCAGCTCCCTGCGCTCCACCACTGCGACGGGCAGGGCGACTCGCGCCCGCTCGTCGGCGACGGCAATGCCGATGCGCCGCTCGCCCACATCCAGACCCAGGACACGCATGATAGCTAGCTCTTCTTCGCTACGCCGGAGGCGTATGCCTCTGGCATAAGAACTCTTTGACCAGCGGCTTCACCAGGCCGAGGGCTTCGTCCAGCTTGCTGGCATCGATGCCGCCGCCCTGGGCCATCTCGGGGCGGCCACCGCCACCGCCGCCGGCGGCCGAGGCCACCCGCTTGAGGATGTGGCCGGCGTGGAGGCCGCGCTTCACCAGATCGGGGGTGACCATGGCCATGAAGGCTGGCCGCCCATCGAGCACCGTCCCCAGAACGACGACGGCGGAGCCCAGGCGCTGGCGCAGGACGTCGCCCATGTGGCGCAGGGCATCCTGGCTGGGGGCATCGACCCGTGCTGCCAGCAGCGGGATGGCGTCCACCGTCTGCGCCTTGCTGACGAGAGCCTCGGCGGCGGGGGCAACCAGCGCTCGCTCCAGGGCCTGCACCCGCTTGCGCTCGCTGTCCAGGTCCGAGAGGAGAGAGGCCGCCTTGGCCTCCAGCTCGGCGGGGGCGGCCCCCAGGCGGCGGCTGGCGTTCTCCAGGGCGGCCAGTTGCTCCTGGACGTAGGCCTCGGCGGCGCGGCCAGTGACGGCCTCGATGCGGCGCATGCCGGCGCCGATGCTGCTCTCCCCCACGATGAGGAACAGCCCTATCTGGCCGGTGGCCGAGCAGTGGGTGCCGCCGCACAGCTCGCCGCTGAAGCGCTCGCCGTTCTCCTTTGTCTCCACCACCCTCACCTGATCGCCGTACTTCTCGTCGAAGAAGGCGAGCACGCCCTCCTTCATGGCCTCATCGAAGCTGGAGACGCGGGTGGTCACCGGCAGGTCGGCGCGGATCTTTTCGTTCACTATCCGCTGGATCTCCGCCAGCTCCTCCGGCTTGACGGCCTCCATGTGGGTGAAATCGAAGCGCAGGCGGTCGGGGGTCACCAGCGAGCCCGCCTGGCGGACGTGGCTGCCCAGCACTCGCCGCAGGGCGGCATGGAGGAGGTGGGTGGCGGTGTGGTTACGCATTATGTCGCGGCGGCGGGGCTCGCCCACCTGGGCGACGACGGCGTCGTTGACGGCGATGCGCCCCTCCACCACGCGGCCGCGGTGGACGATGAGCTTTTCTGTGGGCCGCTGGGTGTCCTCGACCTGCACGCGCCCGTGCGGCCCGACTATCTCCCCCGTGTCGCCGACCTGGCCGCCGGCCTCGCCGTAGAAGGGCGTCTCGCGCAGGATAACCTCCACCGCCTCGCCCTCCTGGGCGCTCTCGACCTGGCCGCCGTCCTTCAGCAGGGCGACGACGGTGGTTTGGGCAGTGAGCGTCTCGTAGCCCAGGAATTCGGTTTGCCCGAGGAGAATTTTAACCTCCGGGACCTTCGTTGCCACGATAACTGGCTCGGGGCGAATCACCTGTCTCGCGGCGCGCGCTCGCTCTCGCTGGGCCTCCATCAGTTGTTCGAAGCCTGGCTCGTCGATGGTGAAGCCGTGCTCGCGGGCGATCTCGCGGGTGAGCTCCATCGGGAAGCCGTAGGTGTCATGGAGGAAGAACACCTCCTCCGCCGACAGCGTGTTTGGCTGCGCAGCTTTCACAGCTGCGTCCAGTCTGTGCAAGAGGCTGCAGCGCAAGTGTTCGATCACCTCTTGCGGGTCGGTGCTACCGTGCCAAGGACCGGTCTCAAGGTCGTGGAGCGCTATCAGCTCCGAGCCGGATAGCTCACTGAGGTTGATCGGGCACGACTGCGCGTTACTAAGCTTCCAAAGGAGCGGAATCTCGCCGTGCCAGGAGTCCACTTCATCTCTAATAGCCTCCACAAAATGGTCCTGATAGAAGAACGTGGCGTTCATTTCCGACTCGGTGTAGGTCCTGTGGCTCTGTGGGTCTGTGAGCGCGTCACGTAGGGCGCTCTTCCACTCCTCGCAAAGCCATGCGACCTCCTTCCGGACTGCGCGGTTGCGACCGATGTTTTCGAGCGTTGTGGGGGGGACGAGGGCTCTCGCCTTAGAACGCACCGCGCGAGCAAACCGGCTGGCGGCAGCGGCGAATTTTCTCCTCATGGCCAACAGGCCCTCCAACAGCTCCTCGCCCCGGCTCAACGTCTCCTCGAAGCGCTCCTCCTCGGCCTGCAGCACCCGCAGGGCAAAGTCCGCCTGCTGGCGCAGCTCCGGATAGGCCTGGCCCATGTGGTCCATGACGGCTTCGGCAATGTCGGCCACAAAGGGCTGGCTTAGCCCCAGGTGGTGCTGGCCGAAGTAGATCGCCCGCCTGATCACCCGCCGCACGGCATAGCCCCGCTCCTCGTTGCTCGGCAGCACGGGCGTCTTGTCGTCACCGATAAGGAACGCCGCCGCCCGCACGTGCTCCGCCACGATGCGCATCGCCCGGTCGGTGGCCGCATCCTCGCCGTAGCGGCGGCCGCTCAGCTCCTCCACCCGCCGGATGATGGGAGCAAAGAGGTCGGTCTCGTACAGCGTGCGCTTGTCCTGAAGGATGGCCGCCGTTCGCTCCAGGCCCATGCCGGTGTCGATGTTCTTGGCGGGCAGGGGCGTGCGGGAGC
>Ga0315280_10003412_pt1 | contig 24494 bp, 21 predicted proteins | sample YL17G06_40_MG_FD_203697 | JGI IMG/M metagenome (GOLD analysis project Ga0315280, IMG submission 203697) | Sediment microbial communities from Yellowstone Lake, YNP, Wyoming, USA - YL17G06_40 | ecosystem: Environmental > Aquatic > Freshwater > Lake > Sediment | place: USA: Wyoming | collected... | reverse complement strand
CACGGGCGACCTGGTTGTATTCATGGACAGCGACGCAGACATCAAGCCCGACCTAATCAAGCAGTATGTCACTGTCCTCCGGAATAATGACATAGCACTTGCATCAAAGTGGCATCCCGACTCGAGAGTCTCAACTCCCATGATGAGAAGGATGCTGAGCCACGCATTCAACCTCCTCGTCATGCTACTGACCGGCCTGAGAGTCTCTGACACACAGACCGGGCTCAAAGCGTTCAGGCGCGAAGCACTAGAGAGGGTCATGAGCCTAGTCTCAGTGAAACACTACGCATTCGACGTAGAGTTGCTTGTTGCCGCAAAGCTTCTCAAGCTGAGAACGGTCGAGGTACCAGTCGAGATTCGCATCTCTGGCTCGTTTAGTGCGAGGCAAGTGTTGAGGATGTTTGTCGATCTACTGGGGATTGCGTATCGGCTCAGAGTGATTCACTGGTATCAGAAGAACCTCGGTAATTCCGAAGCGGTATATAGGCCGATAATCAGATGGTAGGATGGTCGAAAGCAGGATTGCGCTTCACCCACACGTCAATCGATGCTCTTTGGGGAGAATCCCGAAGAGTAGGAGTTCTTACACAGCTCTACCGTGAACGCGTTGGCGATTGGCGTCTCCTTAAATGCGTCCGTGCGTACGCAAGACATGTCGTCGAAGTCAAAAACGCCAGACTGATGAGGCTTCTAGCGCGCATCTTCTCATGGATTCTTACACGTATGAGCGAGACATATCGGAAGGCGCGCTTAGCGGTCAGGCGGCTTTCTCAGGCAGGGAAATTCCGCGTCGGGGCTTGTGGTTCAGCCGGACTGCAGGGAAGACTTCTAAGCTTCTGCTTGAGCTTGAAGAATGGGTCAGCCCCCAAACAAATACTGATGGATCTCTATGTTTGAACCAAACCCGGTAATGCAGAGCGTTGTGACATGCTGGACGCTCGCTTCAGAGAAATAGAAGGACTATCGGCATGGAAAGCGAGCAATTGGTCTCGATCATAGTTCCGTGCAAGCAGATTGACGAGCACGCCAATGAATGTATCGTACACTGTTTGGACTTGGATTACGAGCGGCTTGAGATATTGGTCCTTCCTGATGCGGGTGGGATGCGAGGGGACCCCAGAGTCAAGGTGGTGCCCACCGGAGCGTTGACACCGGGGGCAAAGAGAAACCTGGCTATGAAAGAATCTACAGGGAGTATTCTTGCTTTCATCGACTCAGATGCCTATCCAAGAAGAGATTGGCTAAGGACTGCTTCCGGACACCTTAGAGACGCGACGGTCTCGGCCGTGGGTGGGCCGGGAGTGACTCCAGATGCGGACAACGACATGCAGAAGGGCAGCGGTTTTGTGCTTTCGTCCTTTCTAGTGGGAACTCTGAGGAGAAGATACTCTCCAGGAAGCGTTTTTTACTCAGACGATATCCATTCCTGCAACTTTGTGGCCAAGAGAGAAATCATGGAACGTGTGAAATGGAACGAAAAGTACTGGCCGGGGGAAGACACACTGCTAAGCCTGGACCTAAGCAAGCTTGGAGTCAAGATGCTGGAGGCAGAAGATGTCGTTGTCTATCATCATAGAAGAGAATTGTTTCTACCTCACCTGAAGCAGGTTTCCAGTTTCGGGTTGCACAGGGGACTATTCTTCAGGAAGTATCCCGGGAATTCCAGAAAGGTCACCTACGTTCTGCCTTCAATGATGGTACTTTGTGCTATTGCTCTGGCGGCGATGTCCGCGTTCAACCCACCTGCAATGAAGGTCTTTCTGGGTTGTTTGCTGATCTATTCACTCATGGTGTTAGCTGGGGCTTTGCCTGCAGGTTCAGTCAAGCTGATCGCCCTCACATGGATCGGCATAATCCTGACGCATATTGCATACGGAATCTCCTTCATGATCGGCATCTCAAGAAGAGATCTTGAAAGATGAAGGTTAGCATTTCCTATCCTCCGATACGATCAAACAAGGGAGTGCCACTGCTATCGCAGAACCGTCAGTTTCAGTACTTCTCGGAGCCCACGTACATCTATCCCGTCGTGGCCGGATACGCGGCAACCTTGCTCAGTCAGGCGGACTGTGAGGTGATCTGGGATGATGCAATCGCTGAAGAGAAGGGCTACCAGGACTGGCTACGTCACATCGAAAGGACGAAACCCGACCTCATGATGATAGAGACAAAGACGCCGGTCGTGAAGGAACATTGGATGGCAGTCGATGATGTGAAGCTTGTCAGCCCTGAAACGAAGGTTGCGCTTGTAGGCGATCATGTTACGGTACTCCCACGCGAGTCCATGGAAAACAGCAAGATCGACTACGTGATCGAGGGGGGAGATTACGACTTTCTCCTACTCAACCTCGTCAGATACCTGGATGGAAAAGAACGGCGTCTTGAATCAGGTGTATGGTATCGACAAGACGGAGAGATGAAGAGCACAGGACCATTCAAACTCGATCATGCTCTTGATGCTTTGCCTTTCATTGACAGAGATCTGACCAAGTGGCAGTTATACGCCTACAAGAATGGGAACTTCAAGACTACGCCTGGTACATACATGATGGTTGGAAGGGACTGCTGGTGGAGGAAAGATGGAGGCTGCACGTTCTGCTCCTGGCCGACGCTTTATCCATCATACAGAGTCATGTCGCCCGCACGCGCTCTTGATGAAATAGGCTTCTTGATCGATCGTTTCGGGATCAAGGAGCTGTTCGATGACACGGGAACTTTTCCAGCGGGTCATTGGCTTGAGGAGTTCTGCAGTGGTGTGCTCAAAAGGGGCTACCACGAAAGAGTGCGCTTTGGATGTAACGCGCGTTTTGGGCTCCTGAAGCAAGAGGATTACAGACTCATGAAGAGAGCGGGATTCAGAATGCTATTGTTCGGTTTGGAATCCGCTAACCAGGCGACACTCAACAGATTGAACAAGGGAATAACGATCGACGACATTGGCAACGGCTGCAAATGGGCTAGGGAAGCTGGACTAGAACCTCACATTACAATCATGGTTGGCTACCCATGGGAGACACGAGAAGATGCTGAAAATACGCTAAGACTTGCGCAGGAGTTGATGGTGAAGGGGAGGGCTGTGACTCTCCAGGCGACCATAGTCATACCCTACCCAGGTACGGTCCTATACAAAGAGGCGTTGGAGAATGGATGGCTCAGGGTTGGACCGAAGGATTATGAACGATTTGACATGGAGGAACCGGTCCTAACGACTGCTGACATGAGCCCCGACGAGCTCGTCGAGATATGCGACAACATATACAAGATTTTCCTGCAGCCCGAATACGTACTCAGGCATTTGACGCGAATAAGATCACTTCGAGACATGAGTTTCACTGCCAGAGGTCTGGTGAAAGTCTTGGGTCACGTGAAGGATTTTGCAGGAGAAAGAGCGCCTGGCAAAAAGAAGAGTCAAGAGGCGTAGTCACAAGGTCAAGCCGATGCTGGTAGTGTTCTTCAACTCCTGCGTGTCGGGCGCGATGGCGGGCGGTGACGTTCGCCTCGTTCAGATACTGAAGCGAATCAGAACGGTCGAGAAGGTCCTCGTAACTCCGTTGTCAGGCAAGGAAATGTGCGTGAGGAATGACGTGGCAGCTACTTTCTTGTTGACGGCGGGGAGCGCGGAGGTCAAGAGTATTGCAGTGAGCTACGTCCTGAGGATGCTGAGAAGCCTGACGTACAGGGTTAGTCTGAGTGACAATGATACGCTGTTCTCTTCTTCAGATTTCCTGCCTGATGTGTTGCCTGCTTTTGTCCTTAAGAGGCGAAATCCGAGAGCGCGCTGGGTGGCGACAGTCTACCACTTGATCCCTCCGCCATGGACACGGGCAGGTGGCTTCAAGCTGTCGAATCTAGCTGTCTACATTCAGCAAGCAGCAAGCCTAGCAATAATCGTCAGATGGGCTGACCTCATACAAACGGAGACAGACTCTCTGAGGAGAACATTGGCACGCAGGTACCGGTTCTCTCCGCGCAGGATCATTGCAGTACCCAGCGGCGTTGACCGAAGTGTGCTCGAGAAACCCAGCGACAACCAAGCAGTGTACGATGCATGCTGTGTTGCTAGACTGCACCTTTCGAAGGGGGTTCTCGATCTAGTCAAGGCATGGAAGGCTGTCTGCGCGTGGAAGGAAGACGCGGTGCTTGTGATTGCTGGTGGTGGTCTACCTGAGATGGTTCAGAGGCTCGCATACGAAATCAGTAGCTCCAACCTAGAGAACAATATCAAGGTTCTCGGTTTCGTATCCGAGGAAAAGAAACTGGAAATATTGACGAAAAGCAGGCTCTATGTACTTGCGAGCTACGAGGAAGGCATACCCATAACCTTCTACGAGGCAATGGCTTGTGGGGCTCCGATAGTCACCTACTATCTCCCCTCATACGAGGAGATTCGAGAATACATCGTTGGGGTTCCGGTGGGTGATATTCATCAACTGGCTCAAGATATGCTTAGAGTTCTCCGGAAAGAGAACCTCAGACAGAAGCTTCGCGACAGGGGGAGGGTTCTTGCCGAAAAGCACACTTGGGACAAGACTACAGAAAGAATCCTAGAGCTCCTGCAGGAAACCGCAACGAGCGACACCTGTGTTCCGCCACAAATCATGTATGAAATGGGGTAGCGTTCTGCAGATTACAGTCGCGAGGAAACAAAGGAGAGACCTCATGATCATCTGCTCGGTGGTATATGATAGGCCTGACACTGTGCCGGCCGGGGTTGAACTAACACTATGGAAGCTGTCACGACAGCTGACCGAATTGGGATGCGACGTCCACATACTCTTCGACGAGAAATCCGGTACTGCCGGACTTGAAGCGACAGTGGATGGGATTCACTTCCACGGGGTAGGAAGCCATCCCTCTGATCCCCTTTCCCACAAGGTTGTCTTCGCCCGAAACGGGGGACAACGGCTGAGACAGATCCAAAAGGCATTCAACCCCGATGTATTCGCATTTCATGGGCCTGGGTCCCTTCCTCCTCTCCTCGACTTCAGAAGGAAGAGTGCCAGACCTTTCGTCTATCACACTTATGCGGCTCTCCCGTTTGAGGCACGGACACATCTGGCGGGCATGAGCAGGACGTCGCTTTCCGCTTTCTTCGGGAAATCGCTGATGTACGCGTTCTACAGTCCCCTCGAGTTTTTCTCCCTTAGGCGCATACAGAAGCTAGTTCTTCCGATGGACAGGGCGGCAGAGGAGTTCAGAACGTGCTACGCGTGTCCTCATGGCTTGATAGGTATTGTGCCGTTAGGGCAGGATCTCTACGAACGCTATGGAAACAGGGGTCAGGAAGTCAGCACAGAAGCAATGTATGGAAAGAGGATCTTGTTGTTTGTAGGGAACGACTGGCACCGCAAAGGAGTGTGGTCCCTCCTGCTGGCGTTCAGAGCAGTACTGAACCGAATACCAAACGTGATCCTGATTATTACCGGCCCTCCTCAGGAACCATTCGTCTCACTGGCGCGGGACCTAGACCTTGCGGATTCGGTCATCTTTCCAGGCAATGTCGACGAGCGAACATTGGCTGGGCTGTACGAGGCTTGCGATATCTTTGTGCTTCCATCATTTCATGAGGGATTCTCGAATACCGTGATAGAGGCCATGGCATTTAGCAAACCAGTGATTGTCACTAGAATAGCCGGATATCCAGTTGTCACACACGGGAAGGAGGGGCTGCTAGTGAATGCAGCTGATTGTGGATCAATCTCTTCTTCGATCGAACGCCTGTTGGGAGACAGAGAACTGTATGAAGAGATGAGCAGGAACGCTGCGGCAAAAGCCAAAGAATACACTTGGAGAAACGCCGCAATCAAGCTGCTGAAGATCTATGACACTATCAAGAGCTAGCCCTCATTAGAGAATGAGTGGTGGTCAGTTGAACACGAGAGCACCTCTGGTTTCCGTGATTGTCCTAAACTACAATGGATTAGCCTACATACGGAACTGTCTCGATTCGGTGCTCAACACGAAGTACCCATCACTCGAAGTAATCCTAGTTGACAACAACTCGAATGATGGCAGTTTTGAAATCTGCAAGTCGCTGTACGGGAACTGCGGATTTGTCAAACTGGTCCGCAACGACGCGAACCACGGTTACGCCCTTGGCAATAACATCGGCGCAACGCACTGTACTGGCAAGTACATCGTATTTCTCAACAGCGACACAGTCGTTGATGAAGACTGGCTTGGCAATGCTATCAGCGTTCTGGAACAGCGACCGAGAGTGGGTGCAGCCCAGTGCAGAATCATGTCGCTCACGGATCGGAGAGTAGTCCAAAGTGCTGGGAACTTCTTGAGCTGTTTCGGATTAAGCAAGATCCGGGGCGCCGGGGACCTGTACACCGGACAATATCCTGCTGTAGATGCAGTATTCTCGGCAGTGGGTGCAGCGATGATAATCAGACGATCGGTAGCGGAAACAATCGGCTGCTTCGATCCGGTATTCTATCTCACAGCTGAGGACGGAGATCTGTGCTGGCGTGTATGGTTGTACGGATGGGAAGTTGTACATCTACGCGACTCCATTGTATACCACAAAGGTCAGGGTGCGTTCGGAACGACGGGTAGCGATCTCTATTTGAAATACTACCGTCGAAATAACACAATAATGATGCTCAAAAACATGAGCACGAAGAGCTTGATGAAGTCCCTTCCTGTGTACTTGTTCTTGATCCTTCTAATAGGGCTGGTCTCGAAGAGGAAAATAACCTACCTAAAGTACATGTTCAGAGGATATTGCTGGATCCTAGAGAATGTGAGATACGTCATTGCGAAGAGACACGTAGTACAGCATGGCCGAGTTGTTGGCGATGAACAATTGATGCGCCTAGGGGTCCTGAGACCACCCAGTCTCGAGATACTATCCGGCGGGTGGTACTAGAGATTGCTTAAGGCCGGAACGAGAGCAAGTTCCACGATACGTCATGAAAGCAGGCACCCGGAACTTCTGCCGACGATCCTTGCGTCCACTTGCTACTGTCTTTTTGCTGCTTACCTCATGAGGCACCTTTTGATTACTCCTGGTTTGATTATTAATCACGATTGGCCTATCCCCGCGTTTCCTGTGCAGTTCGAGACAAGGCTTCAGTATGCCGGATATGGCTGGCTCGATGACGTGCTAGGCCGAAGTGCGGTCTTCGGCAGAGGCGGAACCGGATTGGCAATGATTCTCACATCATTGCCCGTGTACCTTGGCTTGTCCGGTTACGTGCTATCTAAAGCATTCCTGTTCTTCGTGCTGTTCATTTCCCCGGTCTGCATGTACGTATTCTCTCGGAAGTTCATCGAGGAGAGGCGGATCAGATTTGTCTTGGGCTTCGTCTATGTGCTCTCACCGTGGGTATTCGACAGGGTAGTCGCCGGAGACATCTACGCGCTTGTTGCCTACTGTGTTCTACCTATGCTAGTCTGGGCAGACCTCCGGGCTATCGAAACGGGGTGGAAAATGTTCTATCCACTTATCGCGCTGGTCTTCTTCACACTTGATGACGTAAACTCATTCCTCCTTCTGAGTTTCATTTCGCTCCTGTCCCTATTGTACGCCTTGCTCAATCGAAAAGAGACTCTATTGTGGAAATGGGTGACTATCCACGGGTTGGCGTTCGTGATTTTCCTTGCAATGAATCCGACGGCGTGGTACGAACCCGTGTTCGGCGGACAGTTTGGGTTCACCGGGAAAACCATCGCAAGTATCTACTTGTTCCCACTGTCGCGTTATAGCACCCTCTTGAACACTCTGAGACTGACCGGAAATGTTATGAACTGGTTCATGTCTTCGCCGCGGCCCTTTCCGACTGTCTGGGAGATTGCTGGCATACTGTACGTAGTCATGGTCTTCGCGGGAGCCCTTGTTGACATAAGGAACAAACGCACTGTAGCCTTATGCGCGCTGGCAGTACTTGCAGTGTTTCTAGGCAAGGGTACCAACCCACCACTAGGTTCCCTATTCGTGTTCGGGTACTACAATGTCCCGTATTTCATTCTCCTGCACGAACCCAACAAGATAATACTCTGGGCGAGCTTCGCGTACGTCATCCTATTCGGGACATTCCTGGCCGTTGTCCAAAGACGGCTCACAAGTGTTCTGGACAAATGCGTGTCGAACCTGACGCCTGCACGCTACAAGAATCTGTTGTGTGATGGGGGTCGAGGCGTAAAGGTTGCGAAAGCTCGAGGCGCAAAGGTGGCGAAGGCGTTTGTCCTGATTCTGCTCTGCATACCTGTCGTCGTCTTCTCGTCGCCCTTCCTTTCCGGGGACTTCGGTGGCAACCTTCGAGCCGTAGATTTTCCTCAAGGGTACGAGGACGTGAACCGGTGGCTTTCCACTCAAAATGATTTCTTCTACGTGCTATGGTTGCCGCCAGATACTTATACACAATACGAATGGTTAGGGACTAACCCATATCAGCAACACGACATTATGGCGCAATACTCTCCTAAGCCAGCATTCCGTGTTGAAGAGGCTATTCCTCCTTCTGCGCCCTCCCTTTTCACATACTATGTCATCTCATCCCTCTATGCCGACGATGCGAGATTTCTGCCACACGTTCTTGGTAGAATAGGGGTGAAGTATCTTATCTATCGTCATCATGCGCAAAATTGGCATTGGCGGAACCTGTCACCCAGATTTGCAGTCGACCTCGAAGCCAGACTGCATCATCTCGACGGACTGCGTCTGGTTCGGACGTTCGGAGATATCGACGTTTATCAGAATGCCTACTTTCGGGACCATGGATTCATCGTGGGCACATCCACCGTCGCGCTTGTCGGTGGGGGTCGCTCCATCTTCTCATTAGACGAGAATGATACCCATCTTATCAATGAATCAACGCTCGTCTTTGCCGGCCAAGTTTCGGACGAGACCATACGCGAAATCTACAATAATATAGACGAATTGATACTCACCGAGAATAACTTCCGTGACATTTCATTCGCACTACTGCCTGCTCATTCGATATACCAAGCGGGATTGTTCACCTCTGAAGGCGATCCAGAAAGAGAGTGGAGCAGACTATTCGCAAACTTCTGGTGGTACCGGCACGACTTCCTCGACACGGTTGGAGAATCTGCGATCACGACTGCAGATGGTCAGACCATGAAAATTCCATTTACCCTAACCCAAAACGACCAGTATGAGTTGTGGCTGAGATTGCTGACGGGCGACGCGGCCGTCAACGAAAAAGCAATAAGCGACTTGACCATCTCGATTGACAACAATCAATCGACTCGTTTGAACCCTAGATCACGCGATCCCTCCAGCTATAGATGGATGAAGATTGGGGTCGTGCCCATGCATCAGGGGGCTCATGAGCTAGAAATAAGAAACGAATACGGCTTCAGCATCATTGACCAGATTGTCATAGCCCCGACAGCACAAATTGCTCGCGCGCTCAAGGACTACCAGTCTCTTCTTGACCATTCACGATACAGCGTGATCTATGATCTCAGGCACGCAGAGGAAAGGCTCATTGAGATCCCCAAGCAGTCACGGTATAGGGTGTTCATTCAATTGGACGCAAACTCGACGGCAGATGCTTCGATTCGTGTCGCATTCATTGCTTCGAATCAGACGGTTTCACGGGAAGCCTTCGCAAATCACGCCAGCACTATCGGATTCGAAGCAGTCGACCTCAATACCGGCACATACAGGCTGAGTCTGGTCCCCAGCTATGCCGCGAAACTGATCCTCATTGAGGAACCTTCAGACGACGGCCTCGAGAGAGGACACAATGACACAGTCGAACTGGATTACGTCAGAATGAATCCCGTCTCATACAAGATTTCAATGAGGACCGGCGGTGAATATGCATTTGTGACAGTCTTCCATTCGTTCGACCAGGACTGGAGACTTGACGCCGACGTTCTCGAACACTTCACTTGCTTCAGTTTTGCAGATTGCTACTTCGCAAGAGGTCACGGGAGTATGTCCCTCGAATACTACGGCCAGAAGACATTCTACGCCATGTACGTCATAACTCTTGGCGGTCTGATGATGAGTCTCGCCCTCTGCGTAGGCCCGTTTGTTGGAAGGCGTCTCAAGCATCGCGCTTCTGGCAGAGTCTCTGCCGTGGCGAAGCTCACTCGGTGATGGAGTTTGCGGAGAAGGCCTGTGATTGGATTGCATTGGCAAGATTACGTGACCACTGACAAGAGGTTCCTGAGGCCGTTGGATGGTGAGTGCTTGATAGACGATTCGTCGAAGGCCAAGTCCGATCTTCGGGATTTCCGAGTACGGACTTGAATAGGCTTGTCGAGATAATGGTGAAAGAAGATCTGAGAAAGTGGGAGAGTTAGCTTGCGGGGGAACGTTTTGCTTGGGATGCGCCTAACCATCCTGTGAAATCACGCATCTTGACGCGTGGTTTGAGGATGTGACCCCTTGAACTATCGTATTCCGGCTGCGAAGCCGGAGATAGGAAGGGAGGAGCTGGCGAACGTGGCTAGGGCCGTCAAAAGCGGATGGGTCAGCTCCAAAGGCTCATTCATAGAAGGGAGGGATTCTCGAATTACATTCACGCAATCGCGCACGGATTGTTGAGTACATCGAGAGTGCCAACCTCCGATTCAGAGGCATATCAGCAATACTCGGAATATCTGCAGTCCTACTGCCGAGGATCATCGAATAGAGTTCAATTTCGGAGAGTTCTATTGGCCTCCAGTTTCTGGGTTTTGTGGCCTTGAGAAACACCCCGGGAGCTTCGGGGTCTGATACCAGACTAAGCATCATGAAATCAAGGAATATTCGTCTCATGTCACTCAGTTCATAGCGCCAGAAATCGTAGGGCCATCCATGGTATGGGAATCCTTTGGAGCGAGTGGTAACGTATATTGTTCCTTCTTTCCTAAGCGCCCTTTTCGTGTTCTCCACAACAACTCTCCAGTTGCTGACATGTTCAAACAGTTCTGTTGAGATTATTACGTCGAAGCTCTCCTCGCCAAAATGCTCAACAATTCTTTCGGCAGGGAGCACCAAATCAACGAATCGTCCTGCGGAGACGTCGATTCCTATGTATTCCTTGGGAGAGCAGAACTTCTCTACAAGAGGTCTCACGCTCCCATTCACGTACCTAGCCCCCACCTCCAGAACCGTTCGACCCTTGAACTCGTCAGGATCGATCCTATCGACGAAGAATTGAATCACTGCCATATGGCACAAGTAGGACACCTGTCCGATTCAATTCTGAGCAAACGTGGCATTGAAGGTTGTGATCCCAGCAGCCGGGCTAGGCACCAGACTTCTTTCCGCCATTGGCACTCCTAGCAGTTACATATGAGTTTAACCGATACGTTTTTGTTCGACAACAAGCTGAGAACCGATGCACACGACCAAGCCTTCGTAGTGCTCATTGGCGGTAATGCCGCGCAACTTGCAAGAGTTTCTTCATATGACCTGTGCTGAAGGATTTGGTAGCATGGACGTGGAAGCCCGGTGACCATTCCGACCCAAGCCCATTAATGCGTTTATCTAGGATGTCAAGGCTTTTCGCGAATAGGTCTGCGATTTCGGCCATCGGCCGTGGGGAGGCCTGGCCGTACCATGACACAATGTTTGCCAAGAGCGATAGAATCCCGCCTTCATTCTCCAAATCTTGTATGTTGAAGCCTGTGTCGTTGAACAACTGGAAAAGGCTGTCTTGCGTGAATCTGAAGTAATCGCCTGGTTCGGGGTGATAGGGGAAAACGAATCTGGTAGTCAATAGCACGTGTCCTTGAGGCTCTAGGACTCTACAGATTTCTGCCAAAACGGTTCTGGGGTCACTAATGTGTTCTAATATTTCAGAGGCGATTACCAAGCCGAAGATATCTGAACGAAAGGGCAGATGACAGGCGTCGCCTGTCATCCACATATCTTGCCTTGGCTCTCTCTTCGCCAGATCGATCCCGACATACTGAAACCGCTCGAACAAGTCTGCATATGGAGCGCCCCCGCATCCGATGTCGAGAACAAACATGCCATCGACCAATCCAGAGCTCATCATTAGGACAGAGTGTTCGACATATTGGTCGATGCGTCTTCTGAAAGGGTGTTTCAAGTGCTGGCGTTTGATTCCACTACCATGTCGCAAACTCAATTTCTCTCTACCCTGACACATATCACTATGAGCCTATCCCAAAACCTTCTGATTTCTTGACTCTTACTTGATGGTTTGGTTCAACTGTTCCGAGTCTTCTTGTTGGGAAGGTTGAAAGAAAGGCTAGGAGCAGGGTCTGGGGTCGCATCAGCAGGTCGCCATGGGTAGGAGTAGGAACCGCAAACGTACGAGGAAGAGGCTGGGAACGATCAGGCGTATTCCAGACGACTTGTGGATGGAGGTTCAGCCCTTGTTCCCCAAGGAGAAGAGGCTTGGCACAAATGGGCGTCCTGCGGTGCCCTTCAGGAAGGTTCTGGATGGCATACTCTACGTTCTCCGGACTGGTTGCCAGTGGAAGGCGTTGCCAGCGGAGTATGGCTCAGGCTCCACATGTCACAGACGATTCCAAGAATGGGTTAGGGCGGGAGTGTTCCGGAAGCTGTGGATGAAGCTTCTGGAGCGATACGATGAGCTCAGCGGCATCAAGTGGGAGTGGCAATCCCTTGACAGTGTCGCTGTGAAGGCGCCTTTGGGGGGGAAGCCACGGGTTCCAACCCGACGGATAGAGGTAAGCTTGGCACGAAGAGGCATCTCCTAACAGACCAGAGGGGAGCCCCGCTTTCAGTAGTGATCACAGGAGCGAACACGCACGATATGAAAGCAACCTCTGAAGCCATGAATGGCATAGTCGTTGAGAGGCCGAAGCCGACAAGACGTGAACAGAACCTCTGCCTCGACAAAGGCTACGATTATCCAGAGATAGAGCGGAAAGCCATCAGACGCGGCTACGTTCCCCACATCCGTCACAGGGGAGAAGCATCGCCATCCCGTCACAGCATATGTCACCAAGCCAAACGCTGGGTAGTCGAACGGACCGGGTCATGGCACAACAGGTTCAGGAAGCTTCTGATCCGTTGGGAGAAGAAGGCCCGAAACTATCTAGGCCTCGTACAACTTGCATGCTGCCTCATAGTCTACAGGATAACGGTTTTGGGATAGGCTCTATGTCGAATTCCCCGATCCTACGAGACATCATTCAGGAGCATTGTCACTCATAGCAGTTTTAGATGAGTTTAAACGATACGTTCTTGTTCGACAACGAGCTGAGAACCGGTGCACATACATGGAACAGGGCTTTTCGAACACGACAGTAGAAGCCATGGCATTTGGCAAGCTTGTGATTACCCCCAGAGTCGTAGGTTACCCAATTGTCGATCATGGAAACGAGGGCCTGATAGTTGAGCCAACTGACTACAAATCCATCGCTTCCTGTGCGGGGATTACGCTAAGAGATAGGGGCCTATACGAGAAGTTGAGCAAAAACGCAGTGGAGAGAAGTCGGAAGTACACATGGAGAGAGCTCGCGAACATGCTACTCGAAATCTATGAAACAGTCCTGACCTAGTGGCGTGAAGATAGGTCAGCACAACGCATGCGACTGGCGGGTGACAGATGCCGGGAAAAGTCATGGCGGAAGCAGAAATTCAATGAGTGTACTTGTCACCGATGCTCATCTGAGATATAGTCGCGTTGTTCTTCAATCTTTAGGCAGAAAGGGAGTTGTAACTGACGCTTCGGGCGAGAAGGATAATCCGAACGTAGCATTTTACTCGCGATATTGCAGGAATCGGTACGTATATCCATCGCCGGAACAGCATGAGGAGGCGTTCGTGCGGACCCTATTGAAGCGCGCTGCTGACTACGACGTTTTGATGCCGATGCATGAGCGTACTGTAGTCCCAATATCAAAGCACCTCAAATCATTCACATCAATTGTCAGGGTGCCCATACCAGAGTATCAGGTTCTGAAACTTGCGCTTGACAAGGCGGAAACGGTGAGAGTTGCCGAGAACGCAGGAATACCAACACCGCGTACGTATTTCATCAGCGATTTGAACGAATTGGACTCTTTGTCTAGACGCCTTGATTATCCGGTCGTGGTCAAACTACGAGCTGAAATGCTCACCCCTCCACCTAGATACGTGTATGCATATTCGGCAGAAGACCTAATCCGTAAGTACAAGAATATGCATGAGATACACCCGTATCCGCTCATCCAAGAACAAATCCCTGGGGAAGGGTATGGGTTTTTCGCTATTCTAACAGAAGACCATGAAGCCGCCGCAATCTTTTGTCATAGAAGAATTCGTGAATTTCCAATTACCGGGGGGCCGAGCACATACTGTGAGAGTGTATACAATCGGAAACTAATCGCGAATGGTTTGAAGCTACTGAAGGAAATGAAATGGTATGGCATTGCTATGGTCGAGTTCAGGCTCGATCATAGGGATGACGAGTTCAAACTGATGGAGCTAAATCCAAGGTTCTGGGGATCTTTGCCACTCGCGATCGCAGCAGGGGTAAACTTTCCATATTTGTTGTATCGCATGGCGCTCGGAGAAGAGGTAAGACCACAGCTGACTTACGCGACTGGTGTGAAGTGCAGATTCCTCCTTTTCGACCTGCTTGCCCTGAAACAGGCGCTGAATCAATCACGTGACAAGACTGCATATGCGAAGAAGTTCATGTCGTCTTTTCTTGACAGGCGAGCAAGTATCGGTGATTTTGCGCTGAACGACTTCGGCCCGACCGGATACCAAATTGCTCATGGAATGAGACGACGATCTGCCGGGTTGGTGGAAGTTTTGGCTAACAACGTAATGCGGTCACCGCATCTGCAAAAGGAAAATATCCAAATGTGATTCGAGCAGGGGGAAGATTGCCTGAGAATAGATCTACACGTACATTCAAAATACTCGTTCGACTCGGCTCTGGAAGTCGGCAAAATAATCAAAGTAGCCAAACAAAGGGGGTTAAACGGCGTAGCGATTACTGATCACAATACGATGAAAGGAAGCCTAGAAGCCATTGAGAAAAATCGTGACGGCGAATTCGTAGTTGTTCCAGCCTGCGAAGTGACGACGAATGTTGGAGACATACTCGGCTATTTCTTGAGAGATGAGGTGAATCCAGGGGACGCGTTCGACGTAATCGATGATATCAAGGCGGTTGGAGGTATCGCTGTTCTGGCTCATCCATACAAAAGGACCAGTAGCTACCCGCCAAAACTGCTCAAGAAACTCGATGCTCTCGAAGGGTTCAACGCTCGAATCGGAAAAGCAAGCCGTCTACAGAGGTGTTGGAATCTTGCCAAAACCTATGGACTGCCCATGACAGGGGGGAGTGATGCCCACTTCTACTTTGAGATAGGGCATGGAATAACCATGTTACGAGGTGCAGTCGACCTAGAAGACCTGCGGAGAGGGATCGAACGACGGGAAACCAAACTAATCGGGACGCTCTCAAGCTGGGCTGTTGAGCCCGCAAGTCAGACGATTAAAATGCTCAAGACAAGAAACCCTTGGTTGTCGGTGAACGTATCATTGAGTCTCATACGCAAGTTGATGGGTAGAGAGCAGCAATTTGCAGGTAAACACGACGGACTGGAAGTGCGAGATTCTGCATATTAAGCAACCCAAAGGTATCCTGAGTGAACCAACAATTCGAGCAAGGAATCAGATTACGCGAACAGAGTTTTTCATTTCTGAGATTGGCAGATTACGTGAAACGATTTCTGACGAACCGAACGGAATATGAAAAAATGAGCGGCAGCCCTGCAAGCACGAAGATATAGCTCGAAGAAGGCAGCTGAAGCAACTTTGTGGGTCTACAGCAGTCTCTTAGAAGAATCCTAAGCGGGCCTACACAAGTGAACCCTGTTTGATCGAGTCAATTTGGCGCTCAATATTGGGCTATGATCATCAAGTGTAGGATGACGACCGACAAGGGCAGAAGACAAGAAAAGAGCTCTGCCAGGTTTGCCAAAGGCAGAACCTAAATCTGTTGAGCCAAGGTACTTCAGCGGGTCCCCCGCCAGTGAGATGAGCGAACGTGACATCGAAGGTTGTGATCCCAGCAGCCGGGCTAGGCACCAGACTTCTTTCCGCCACCAAGGAGCAACCCAAGGAGATGCTGCCAATATTTTTCAGGGATGGTGATGGGTGCCTGTGCCTCCGTCCCATGCTGCAATTACTCTTCGAACAACTTCACGACTTCGGAGCAAGGGAATTCTGCTTCATCGTGGGTGGAGGCAAGAGGGCCATAGAGGACCACTTCACACCCGACCATGAGTTCATCCGACACCTCAACAGCAGGGGAAGGAATAGTGAAGCCGCTGAACTCGAGGACTTCTACAGAAGAATCGAAGCATCCACGATCATCTGGGTGAACCAGACTAGACCGAAAGGCTTCGGCGATGCAGTACTTCGGTCAGAGTCAACAGTGGGCACCGAGCCCTTCCTTGTCCACGCTGGTGACACTTGCATAATCTCCAAGCACGAGAGTATTCTCAAGCGACTTAAGGATCAGCATGCAAGGGGGTCAGCCGTCGCGACACTAGCGCTGCAGAAAATCCCGGATCATAGAGGATATGGCGTCGCTGAGATCAGCGAGGAGGAGCAGGGGAACCTTAGGATCAGGACGTCTTAGAGAAGCCTACGAAGCCAACAAGTAATCTTGCAATTATGCCACTGTACGTCTTCAACCCGATTATCTTCGAAGCTCTCAAGTCTACGCGACCGGGCAAAGGCGGCGAGATCCAGCTGACTGATGGCATAAGGAGACTCGTTGAGGCGGGACATAGAGTACAGGCAATCAAGCTCAGAGAGGATGACGTTCGCCTCGATATCGGCACACCCGAAACCTACTGGGAAGCCCTCAAGCTTTCCCACCGCCATGCGCTGTCAAAGGAACGTTGAGCATGACTTGATGGGTATTGAAGCATTACTGGAACAACCTAGCAAGGATCAACTACGATCGAAGAGACTTATAGTTACGGGTGGGGCTGGCTTCATCGGGAGCTGGCTTTGCGACCTCCTCGTAGAGCCATGATTCTGCTCGTTGGGTCGAATGGAGGTCTATCGTTACGCTTCCTCCGCCATGTTGGCGGAGCCTTGTCCAGAACGTCTCTCACGGTCGAGAGGAATTCTCGAAGAGTAATCCCTTCGATGGTTAACAGCCCAAGTCAACCGTTCAGAACAAGCATCTAATATGGTTTAGAGACAGAGCCCCAACAGGCAGCGATTGACACGAATTGTCAACATCATCCTGCGGGTCGTGGGGAATCCTGCAGTCTACCCAATGAATCCCGATCATGTGCATGAATTCACGATGCACGAACTCAGGGTCCTCCTATCGGCCGCTGGATTTGAGGAATGCGATATCTATTCATGGGGGGTCCTCCGAGGCGCGATTGGACTGACCATGCGATGCCCGCTTGGTGCACTGGCAGATGAACTCGTAGTTATCTCTCGATCTTGAATGTACGTCTGACGTGGAAGGGTATGCGTGGTGCAGAGTGCCAGTGCGGGTCTTCAGGCGCCGAGCATTGTGCGCACCCGTTTCTCTTGCTTAAATAGGAGTCCGCCAATGGCACATCTGTTCTGATGGGTTTCACAATGATTGTGAACCGACGGCGGGGAGGCAGCTCGGCGACAGCAAACCAATGTGGCAGGAAGACGCCGAGAAACGGCTAGATTCCGAGGGAGACCGCTTGAAAAAGGCCGCGTTGATCACGGGTATCACAGGCCAAGACGGAGCGTATCTGGCGAGACTGCTGCTCGAGAAAGGGTACGAGGTCTATGGTACCTACAGAAGGGTTTCGACACCAAATTTTTGGAGGCTAGAATCCCTAGGAATCTTTGGAGAAACATCTCTCATACCAGTTGAACTCGCTGACACGAGTTCAATCATGGAGGCGGTGCGAATCGCAAATCCTGATGAGGTCTACAATCTGGGTGCACAAAGTTTCGTAGAAGCCTCCTTTGAACAACCTATCGCGACGGCCGATGTGTCCGGCGTGGCTGTGACGAGGTTCCTTGAGACGATTAGGCAGATGAAGCCAGACACGAGATTCTACCAAGCCTCCACTAGTGAGATGTTCGGGTCTACAGGGAACTATGCAATGGCATTGTCCGAGAAAGATATCCTGAATCCTCAAAGTCCATACGCAGCCGCCAAGCTTTACGGCCATGTCATTACAAGAATCTACAGAGACGCCTACGATTTGTATGCCTCAAGCGGAGTCCTCTTCAATCATGAATCACCTCTACGCGGCTTGGAGTTTGTTACCAGGAAGATTTCCAACGCGGTGGCAAAAATCAAACTAGGTCTTCAGAAGGAGCTTGTTCTTGGCAACTTGGACGCAAAGAGGGATTGGGGCTACGCTCCAGAATATGTTGAGGCTATGTGGCTAATGCTCCAACGAGAGAAGCCTGATGACTATGTAGTTGCATCAGGCGAAGCTCATTCAGTGAGAGAGTTCGTTGTGAAGGCTTTCGAGATTGCCGGATTGGACTGGCAAAACTACGTGGTAACGGACAAGAGGTTCTTGAGGCCTTTAGATGTCGATTGCCTGCTCGGGAACCCCTCGAAAGCAAAAGCACAGCTCGGATGGTCGCCGAGGACTCGGTTCCAAGACCTTGTAGAGATCATGGTGAAAGAGGATTTGAGGAGATGGGAGAGATGGCTCGCTGGAGAGCGATTCTCATGGGATGCTCCAAACTATCCGAGTGAAGCACGAATCTTGACCCGTGCGGTGAGAATGTGATCTCATGAAACAACGTATCCCTGCAGCTAGTCCTGACATTGGTGAGGAAGAGCTTCGATATGTGACGGAGGCTCTGAAGAGCGGATGGGTCAGCTCCAAGGGTCCGTTCATAGAGGAGTTTGAGAAGAGATTCTCAGGCTACATTGGTGCAAAGCACGGCATTGCAACGTCCAACGGCACGGTCGCGCTTCATCTGGCTTTGGTCGCACTTGGCATTGGCCCAGGTGATGAGGTCCTTGTTCCATCCCTCACATTCATAGCGACTGCCAACGCCGTCACATACACCGGTGCAAAACCAGTCTTTCTTGATTCTCACCCAGACTACTGGTGTGTAGATCCGAACGTCGTCAGAGAGAGCATCACAGACAGAACCAAGGCGATAGTACTCGTTCACCTCTATGGCCATCCGTGCGACATGGAGCCTATCTTGGAGGTCGCCCGCAGCAGGGATTTGTGCGTCATAGAGGACTGCGCTGAAGCTCACGGTGCCGAATATCGACATAAGAAGGTAGGCTCATTCGGGGATGTCAGTTGTTTCTCTTTTTACGGAAACAAGACCATCACGACCGGCGAGGGAGGCATGTGCGTAACAGATCATGAAGAGCTCGCACAGAAGATGCGGATTCTGAAAGATCACGGCATGAATCCCAAGAAAAGATTCTGGCATGACGTAGTAGGATTCAACTATAGAATGACTTCTCTCCAGGCGGCTCTCGGTCTCGCCCAGCTTGACAAGGTTGAGAGACTAGTCGAGAGGAAGAGAAGAATCGCCGAGACATACCGAGAACATCTGAAGCACACCAAGAACATGGTTCTTGCACCCGAGATGTCTTGGGCGAAGAGCACCTATTGGTTCTACTCTGTGCTACTCGATGTGGGACTGCGAGATAACGTAATTGCGCTTCTCGATCAGGAAGGAATCGAGACAAGGCCTTTCTTCTATCCGATCCACATTCTGCCTCCGTACAGCCATGGCCTGAAACTGCCGGTAGCGGAACGATTGTCCGCGGCAGGATTGAGCCTTCCGAGCGGTCCAAGAATAACGAACGAGGAAATTGGTAATGTGACATCGGCTCTTGACAGGGCCTTGAGACTCGGGTAGATCCCGTGCACAGAAGGTCAGAACCTAAATTCTCAAACCGATGTATTGTTGTAAGGATCTTCGGTCGATGAGAGGGTCGGCTTGATAGGGAAGGCTGTGGTCCCTGCAGCGGGGCTTGGCACGAGACTTCTTTCTGCAACGAAGGAGCAGCCCAAGGAGATGCTGCCAGTGTTCGCCAAAGATCATTATGGGAGCCTATGCCTCCGGCCCCTGGTGCAACTGCTCTTCGAACAGCTCTTCGACTTTGGAGCAAGGAACTTCTGCTTTATCGTGGGTAGAGGAAAGAGAGCTATCGAGGACCACTTCACCCCCGACCATGAGTTCATCCAACAACTCAACAGCAAAGGGAGGAATAGTCAAGCGACTGAACTCGAAGCCTTCTACAGGAGAGTCGAAGCATCCACAATCATCTGGGTGAACCAGTCTAAGCCCAGAGGCTTCGGCGACGCCGTGCTTCAGTCAGAGTCTGCAGCGGGCACGGAGCCCTTCCTCGTCCACGCTGGCGATACATACATAATCTCCAAGGCCGAGAACATTCTCAAACGACTCGCAGAGCAGCATGCAAGAGGATCAGCTGCGGCAACGCTGGCGCTGCAGGAAGTCCCGGATCCTAGGCAGTACGGCGTGGCTGAAGTCGACGAAGAGGAGCACGATAACCTGCGGGTTAGGAGTGTTTTGGAGAAGCCTATGAAGCCAAGAAGCAACCTTGCGATCATGCCACTCTACTTCTTCAACCCGATCATCTTTGAAGCGCTCAGGGCCACGCGACCAGGTAAGGATGGCGAGATCCAGCTGACTGATGGTATACAGAAACTGATTGACATGGGGCATGAAGTGCAAGCCATCAAACTGCGGGAGGACGACATCCGCCTGGACATCGGCACACCCGAAACATACTGGGAAGCGTTAGAGCTGTCTCACCGCCATGCGTTGTCCAAGGAACGTTGAGCATTACTTGATGGATCACATCATCCACTCCAACCTTGAAGCGTTACTGAAACAACTGAACAAGGATCAACTACAATCAAGGAGGGTAGCAGTCACAGGCGGGGCTGGCTTCATCGGGAGCTGGCTCTGCGATGTCTTGGTCTCCTCGGGATCCTTCGTTGATTGCATTGACAATCTCTGCACCGGCCTCAAACATAACATCGATCACCTCCTGAAGACCAGCAACTTCAGGTTTCATGATTCTGATGTGGAAGATAGCAGGCCTGGGAATGATATGTATGACTTGATTCTTCATTTTGCAAGCCGTGCTTCACCGAGGGAGTACCAGCAGCACCCAATCGAGACTCTTACGGCGAACTCTCAGGGCACTCAGAATATGCTTGAACTGGCTAGAAGGAACGACGCCTGCATTGTCTATGCTTCCACATCTGAAGTTTATGGAGACGCACAGATAATCCCTACACCCGAAACCTACTGGGGGAACGTAAACCCGGTCGGCCCCCGCTCGTGCTACGATGAGGGCAAGCGATTCGGCGAAGCTTTGTGCATGGCATATCACAGAGCGCACAACTTGGATGTCAGAGTAGTCAGGATCTTCAACAGCATTCTTGCTGACCAAGATGTGATTGTTCTCAATGACCTTCATCTGCACAGAGAGTCAATTGCACAATATGCGGCATTTCTGGAAAGAAATCCAAGAAGGCGGAGGTCCGTGCAGGTACCTGGATTCGATCCAGCTACGCGTCAAATCCGGATGATGGAAGCATCTGCGCTGGTGAAGCACCGCGCGCACAGTTCAGAAGCCTACGAAATCACCCTGCGGTACGGGCGATCTATCAAGGTGACTGGCGACCACAGCATTTTCGTAAGAGGCCCAGACGGCTTGCCGACCTCGAAACCCGTGCGCGAACTTCGGGAGCGGGAGAGCGTAGCGATTGCTGCTAAGCTTCCTGTGCCTGAAACGGACGTAAGTACCGTTCGAATGAGTGACAGACTTCTAGAAGCCGAACAGGCGGATCTCTGGGATTATGCAGTCCACCATCCTTGGCTGCAAACCGTTCTTGAGCAACGCAGAACTGAACTCTTAGATGTGTTGGCAAGGTCTGGTAGGTTTGGGGGCGCATGCCTGAAGAACACCATAGGAAGTGAATATAGGAAGTATCGGATTCAGTGCTTCTTGCCACTCTACGTCATCATACGTCTAGGGTGTGGCGTGCCAGCTGGCGCGAGAGTCCGCATCCATAAGGCTGGCTCAAAGCTACAGTTGCCCAACGACCTTGAGATCGATGATGAAATACTCTGGCTGCTAGGTCTATACTTGGCTGGGGGGTGTCTTGTTGACAAGGCACACGATTACCGTATTAGGATCAGTTCAGAGGAGCGATTTCTTCAAGAAGCAAAGAGGATTTTGGAGTCGAGATTCGGCGTTAGGGTGAGATGTCTTCCGCCGAGCAAAGCGCGTGGATCCTCAATATACTCCGATTCTCGACTCTTGGTTGAATGGATCAAGATCTTGGGGCTATCAGAGAAACGAATACCTGCGTGGGTGTTGCAGCTCCCTCTTTCCAAGCTCAAGTTCTTCCTTGACGGATACCGGCAAGGTGATGGCACCCACAGCGGAAAGAAGTTGGGGGAGGAACTATGCTTCGACACATCTAGTGAAGAACTTGCCAGAGACCTGCTTCTAGCCTTACTCAGGTTCGGCATAATTGGTAGCCTGCGCAAGTATAAGACAAGATTCAGGACCAGATACGGGAACCGTGCGTTTCCTTTCTATCGGGTCACAGTATGCAAAGTTGACAACTTCGACATTCTGACATGGGACAAGGGAGTCAATCAGAGTCTACATGCAGCACGTACAGGGGACATCGTCTGGGCTCGTGTCAAGAGGATAAGACGATGCCCGACCACTGACTATGTCTATGATTTCTGTGTACCGAGTGCAGAGAACTTCTTGGCCGGAACTGGCGCCGTATGTGCACACAACACGTACGGCCCTCGCTTGAGGTCTGACGGGTTCTATGGCCGCGCTTTGTCGAGGTTCATCGACCAAGCACTGTCCGGGAAGGATATCACTGTGTACGGCAGAGGCGACCAGACTCGCTCATTCTGCTATGTGACGGACACAGTAAGGGCCATACTTCTGGCCGCAGTCCGCAGGGAGATGAAGGGGGAGGTCGTCAACATCGGCAATCCGCATGAAGTCTCAATCCTCGAACTTGCCGAGAAGGTCAAGGCAACAACAAGGAGCAGCTCAAAGATTACGTTTCATCCCAGACCGCCTGATGACCCACAGAGGAGATGCCCCGACATCTCCAAAGCCAAGAGAGTGTTAGGATGGTCACCAACCGTAACGCTCGAGGAGGGCCTAGGAAACACAATAGGATGGTTTAGACAGCGTAGAAGAGTGACAGGATAGAAGTTCGCTCGTCCTTGCTTCGCTTTCTCGGATACTTGGTATTGTCTATGTTGGGGTCCGTCCCAAAGCCTCAACGGTTAGAAGGCAATCTGGAGCGATGCCCTGAGACTCCTCGGGTGGACAATTCGGGTGGTTGAATCGACGACGCGATGCAAACAAGCCTTGCCAGTCTCCGTTGTCTCCGCGACATGGAATGAGCGTAAGACACTGCCGGCCCTCGTCCAAAGAGTTCACGAAGTTCTCAGCAACGTTCCGCATGAAGTAATCATTGTTGACGACAGTTCACCTGACGGAACATACATACTAGCATTGGAGTTGGCCGACAAGACAATCCGCAAGGAACGCGAAGGGGAATCCATCGCCTTGCTCACTGGCATACAGCAAGCCGAGTACCCAATTGTCGTGACAATTGATGCCGACCTTGAAAATGACCTATCTAACATTCCGAGGCTTGTGCAAGCGCTCGAAGAAGGATACGACATCGTTGTTGCAGCGAGACCTCGGTTGCCAAGGTTCTCAGAACGCCTCTTCTCGACAACCATCGGAAGACGCCTCGGGATCACAGATGTGCTGTCAAACTTCCGTGCAATGCGACGAGAGCGGGTGAGGCAAATCTCATTAACAGGGAGCGAAACGTTCGGAGCAGAGTTCCTCATCCGCGCGCACAAGCTTGGACTCCGCATTAGCCAGATCCAGGTCGCGGAGACTCAACGACGTTCTAGACCAAGAATCGGCGGAACTGTGACAGCTAACTTTCGGATACTCAAGGCGCTGTTGACTCTCTCCTCGACTGAAGTCGGGAGATTCATGCTTCCACAATGATCCTCTTCTCTTGGGTGGGTCATCCCGTTGTTGCGGTTCCACCCGCATCCATCCCAGCGTAGAAGCATAGGCCAAACCATCGGCCTGACAGCATACCCGCCGCAGCGGGCAGCCATATTCAAGACGCCAACCGCGTCCCTATGCGCCTCCAAGCCGCAGTATAGGCATTGGAAACCACGCAAGACGCGCAACGAATGCCTTGAACCACATCGCGGGCATGTCTGGCTCGTGTACGCTTCCGAAATCGTGCGAACCTTCATGCCATATTCCTCTGCTGTCCATTTGAGTCTGTCCGCGACATACTTGTGGCTCCAATAGTTGTGGACCATCGCGTTTCCCTGCCTACCATGATCGCTGTTGCTTCTGATTCCTGTGAGTTCACCGATAACGATCGTTGACACGCCTTGCCTGTAGAGGTCCTTGACGAGTTGTCGAGCAAATGCGGCTACCGCATGTCTGAAACGGTTCTTCCTGATCCTGTACAGTCTTGCGAGTTGCTTAGACTTCTTTCTTCCATTCACGGTGAGGAGT
>Ga0315280_10003410_pt1 | contig 24513 bp, 42 predicted proteins | sample YL17G06_40_MG_FD_203697 | JGI IMG/M metagenome (GOLD analysis project Ga0315280, IMG submission 203697) | Sediment microbial communities from Yellowstone Lake, YNP, Wyoming, USA - YL17G06_40 | ecosystem: Environmental > Aquatic > Freshwater > Lake > Sediment | place: USA: Wyoming | collected... | reverse complement strand
CCGAAGGCAATAGCTAAACCAGAAACAGCGATTAAAGTGTAAACATTTGACTTAACAAAGTTTCCTATATCAGTAATTTCATCCACAAGTCCTTTCATATCTTGCTTAAATCCTGCTCTTCGTGCCGCTTCTAGCTCTTCAACTGTTGGATATTTTTCAGGAGCGAATGTAATAAGCGTAAAATGAAGATAGATCATATCGGTATTGACATTCAATTTATGGTTTGCATAAAGCCTTTCAACTCCCCAAACACCGTAGATAATTGTTTGATTGACAACTGAAGTATAGAAAATTTTAATATCAATTTCGAATTGATCTGTGGCATTTGTCTCGAACCAAAGTCTTGTTGGATCGCCTCCCCACTGATACATTCCACCACCCAAAGATGTGGCTGTGATACTGCTATTCTTAGTAAAAGCGTATGTCACAACAAGTTTTGTCGGTGTTGGAACATTATATGTTCCAGTGTCAATTGGTGTTGTCGTAGCATTAACTTCGTTAGGAAAAACACAAATGAAAATTAAAAATAAGAAAAGAAAGGGAAGAAATCGATATTTTAGAATCAATCCCCGAATACAAGTCCTCCCTCTTCTGTAGAAGGTGGTAAAGTTTGTTGAGGTGGAGTTTTCTCTGTTGGTTTTGTTTGTTCTTTCATACTTTCAGTTTGAAGACCAATACCACAAACAGGACATGTTTTACTTCCTATAACTACCATTGAACCACAGGCGCCACAAACACCCATTTCCGGACCTGTAACTGGTTGAGTAGCTATAACTCTGGGAGGCGGTTGAGATGTCGGAGGCATAGTTTGAGTGGCTTGAAAACCTGTTGGCACACCTGGATACCCTGGAACCGAAGGTACACTTGGTGGCATTGTTTCTTCATATCTTTCTTTTGATTTATAACGCCGAACACTTGAAGCTAAAACAATTGCTATAATGCCCAAACCAGCTACTCCAAAAAGCTGATACTGTTGCCATTGAAACATATTTTGAAATTCTTCCCGAGTGATAGGAGTCTTGTTAGCTTCCACAGCGTCTTTTATTCCCTTTAATGTTGTATTGCCCAAAACGTCAACCGTTGTTTGAACTTTACCTATCTGTGTCGAAAGTGTTACAACATTATGATCGACACTAGAAACTTTCGCATCAAGAGATGTCCAATTGAAACTATGTTCACCAAGAGTGGTTTTAATTGTAGCTGTATTATTTTTCACTTCTGAAAGCCACGGATTCCACTGTGACAAAGTTTTACTTATTTGAAAACCTGCTTGACCCACGCCCCTGGCATCGGTTGAACTAGCATCAACAACCAACGAATAGAAGCCAGCACCATAAGTTGTGGGAACTGTCCAAACAACTTTGTAAACACCAGCCACCACAGTCTTAGTACAATTATCATTTTCAACATAATCATCAATGAAACGAAAATACAGAAGTTTTGCTCCACTTGTCATATTAATAAGATACGCAGAAACATTGTACACTGAAATAAGAGTATACTGACTTGTAACTATTGAAAACTGAATGTTCTCACCGGGAAACATTATTTTAGGGCAATCAACTGAAACGTACAACTGACTTATCGCCTGAACTGGTTGAGCGAAAGTAACCAAACGAAATATGATAAAACAAACAACAATGAAACCTACACAGAATTTAGATTTCACCTTTCTCGCCTCGATTTTTTAGATTCCCTCTGTTGAAACATTTCTTGAAGCGCATCAGAAATTTCAGCTATAACTTCACCAATTGTAGATCGGGAGAAATGTTTTGGTCTAAGTTTACCCATGAAACTTGTACCATAGATTTTAACATCGTAACCAACAATCGTACCTTTACCCAATTCTTCAACTCTGACACTTGCTTTTCTACCCAAATTGAAACCTCTTATTTTTCGACTTTCTCAAAGTCCATCAATGCTTTCTTAACAGCCTCGGCGAAACCTAGTTTACCGGCATCTTCGCCTTTGCGTCTTTTACCTAAATATTTCCTTAAAGATTCCCAAAAAATCTTAGTTGCATCAGTTTCGCCTTTAAGCATAGCAACTCCAGCGGACAAGAAAACTATGGTGGCTTCACTTATATCCAAATTTTTGTCGATTGCTTCATGTCGAATAGTTTTCCACAAAGAAGACGGGGTACGAAAGGACTTCGTTTCCACTCCTTCTTTTTTCCCCGCTTCTTCAGGTTCAGGAGCCTTGGACAACCCTCTTTAACCCTAATATAATAATAACATGAAAAACATAAAGTAATAAACTAAAGAAATAAATAAATGTAATAGGTGTAAGAAAAGGAAATTCCAGATGATACAGGTGTAAAAATCAAATCAACTTATTCAGAGGTTCCCAAACTCTCAACTTTTTTCACATCAAATTCTAACGCTTCAAGAACATCTTTCTTTGGACAGGGAACTTCTTTTATCTTCTCACAAGCCTCACGTAATTTTTCATTTATTTCAAGAGCTAACTTGAAAACATGCAACTTAACAATATTCACTAGAATTGTTCCAGTGGGTTTTGTTACCTCTGAAACAGGTTTAGTTGGACCGGCTGTTAAGTCTTTGATAAAACCGACCTCTGCTTCTGTTACTTGAATCTTTCCTGTTTCTTCAAGTTCTTTTTTCGATTTTTCAACAAAATCTTTAGTTTGTTCGAGAGACAAACCGTAAGACAGTTCAGCAACTTGAGGTTGATATTCAACAGGTATCTCTGCAATTTTTTGAGCTTGAGTAGCCGTCAACCTTCTCTCTTCTTTTGGCTTTAAAATCTCTTTTTGGACACTCTCATGAAGACTAAGTAATTTTATCCTATCTCTAATTGTAAATTCAGACCTACCAAATTCTTTTGCTAAAGATTCAATCGTATAACCTAATTCAATCATCTTGGCAAAACCTTTACCCTCTTCAAGCTCACTTAAATTTTTCCTAAGAAAGTTTCTTTTTAATGCTAGATAGTATGCTTCTTTATCGCTGACATCAATAATTAAGGCTCTAATCTTTTTCCAGCCAATCTCTTTAGCGGCTCGAACACGACATCCACCATCGATAAGAATATACTTGTCTTCTCTCTTCGTAACCCAAACATCATCCCATTGACTGTCCTTCTTTAAGCTAGAAACTAGATCATCGAAGGATTCTTTCTCAATAAATTCTCTAGGAGAGAAACCGGGTAAGACAATACTATTTATAGGAATTTCTTCTACCTCTGTTTTCATTCAAAAACTCTCCATTATTGGAACCTAATTTTTTCAAGAAAACTTCTTGATCGGCTAATTTAATGGAACGGGCTATAAGTTGGGCGATAACATCATCGTCAAAATGCTGTTTGACTAGACGCCTGAGATTTGTTGCCGCAATGTTGACAAAGTTCTGGTCGTTATATCTTCCAAGACGCCTAACCGCAAGGCTAAGCAATTCGAGAAGTTTCCTCATAAGCTGGGAATCGAGAAAATCACGTTTGGAATAAAGATAAACAACATTGAAATAAACATCTGAATCGTTCTTTGATAATCCTTCAAAATTAGCTGGATGTTTACCCACCGCTAAACGTTTTCTTTCTTGAGCTATTATGCTCTTAACAAGTTTATAGTGATCTGTACCAAGATTCTTGTCGTAAGTTATCGGGTGAGCTGGTCGCCTATAATACGGTTTAATTTTACCAGGATTAGAAACTCCATGAACTAAACCACATTTAGAACAAACTTTCTCATATACAGTTTGTTCCATTGTTGAATCTTCAAGTGGAGCTTCGATAAGATGATTGCCACAACTAACACAAGTTTTTCTCTTGGAAAGTACATCTAAACTCTCTTGGAAACTGACAGCCAAACTCATATGAATCGTAGAGATTTATTGAAATACGTTATTATTAAGATTTATTGTATAAATCAGTTTAAAAAAATGTACGTTTTAAAGACTTCATAATTTAGGGTTGATTCAATTTCCACAAAATAAGTTTTCTCCCTACTTTTCGAGAGGAAACTAGACCCTCAGGCTTAAGGAGATTTCGCAGGACATAATAAATGGTGAAATATGGTATGTGGAGTTTATTTTCTAAATCGAATATGGTCAATTCTCCAGATGAAAGAGTGTTCATAATCTGATCTCGATACTTCTCCATCTCTTTGCTTCGTTTACGCATGAACACCACATCTTTAAATATAAAATACACTAGAAATCTTGATTTATCTTCTCTTTTCTAACTGTGCAATAAAACTTTCAACAGTCCTTATGAAATCATCCAGTCTTCCGAGAACCTGGAGTTTAATCTCCTCTGGAGCTTCAATATTCTCTATATCAGCCCGAATCTCATTGAAACGCCAAAGATTCAATTTTATCTTTGCTAAATGTTTATCTTTACCACTTAGCTTTTCAAGCAAACCTTGTCTTTTCATTTTTGTTCTCTCCCTCAGGCACACAATACTTATCCTTCAACACCGAAATCAAACTTCGTGTGGCGGATCTCGCTATGGCTTTCATACAAAATTCTGTGTCTTCGAGTCTACTCTAAAACATCCGTAAAGAAAGAAAATCATGAACTAAACCTTAACCTTAACTGACTCAAAGGTTTCTTCAATTTTTCATGTTTCAACTTCCGAATTCTCTTTCTTTGTTCTCTAGCCGCCTTATCATCGCATTTAGCATGAAACCACAATTCAATATATTTCGGTTTAACTTTAGGATCATAGCATTTGTTTGGAACTTTGATTTTCTCTTTATCCCAATCTTCCACTTTCTTTGGAAAACCTTCTGGAAATTTGTAGTAAAACTTGCTTGTTTGACAAGCATTCACATTCAGCTTGCCGTAATAACGCCAACGATTAGGAATTTTTCCATTCGGTGGAATTTCAATTATCTCAGATTTTCCACATAAACCACAAATAACTTTATGCTTCACAAAGTATCAACTCTAAAAGAAAAAAGAAAGGAAATGGCTGCAACGTAGCCAACGGGAGTTTATGGTACACCATAACCACATGGAATTGCGTGTGCTAGAAATTCGTGTGTATGGTCTGGATGAGAACCCATGTCAAGAATTACTTCAAACTGTCCCCAGATGATATAACCTCCATCTGGTGTTGGAGACCCTTCGGGCAGACCTTCAGGATTTCCAGTCCACACTATCTTGTAGTGCCAAACTTCACCAGAACCACCATTGAATCTACCATTCCATCCGTTGTCTTCATACGCACCATATGGTGGATTAACCCAACCCTCTGCATTTCCTCTGTCCCATTCGGCGTTCCATTTCATAACTAACCTGTCATCAGCGTATTCTCCAAAGTATGCCTCGATTTGTGCATCAGTCCATCCACGTGCGTGACCCCATGAACGTGCTGTCCCAACGAACACTCTAGCTTGACGATTGTACCCATATTGGTCAAATCCGCCTTGAGCAAATGCTGGGGCTACTGATACGCATAGAACCGCCATGAAGAATATTGCCGTTAGAAGCAATCTACTTTTCATATTTTCATCTCCTCCTTTCTGTTCGGTTTCGGCTCACTTCATAGCCTAGGCACCTATAACCTCGTCATTAATTAAATGACTGTGATTTTTTAAAAAAGAAAGAAGTTTAGGGAATTGGTTGTATTGCTCGTTTTCTCCATTTCAACAGATACAGCGATGCGGCTAAAGCTGATATCAACATTAGTACACCGGCTTCTGGAAACTCTGGAATCGGAACTCCTGTAGGAACTAAGTAAACACTGAAGCCAACTAAAGCGCTTTCAACGAAAGTTAATCCCTGTTCATTAGGTTCGAATTGTGTAAAGTACGGTGGAACATTTGTTATAAGTCTATATGTTCCTGCTCCACTGTAAAGGTCATAAGCTCCATCAAGGCTGTAGCTGTAAACTGTTTCTTCATTAGTTAATGAAAGTTTAGCCCATGATAACGGTAGAATGTTGCCGTTGTGATCGTATGTCCAAACATTACCGTGGATGTATGCAAGCTCATATTCATCGAAATTAACTGTTCCTGCTCCACTTAAAGTCACAGTAATGATCACAACTGATCTTTGGTAATATCCCTCGATGTATGCATAAATTGTGTAAGTGTCTGCTGGTAATCCATAGTCTTTTTGTTTCTGTCCATTAGAGGCTGTGTAATAATTATTCCAGCACACATGACTCGTTCCATAGTAAGAATCGAATCCAATTACTGGAACTGTAAAGTATTGAATTCCCGAAGGAACTTCTCCAATATACGTTCCTCTAAGTTCTTCTTTAGAATCAACCACAAGAACTCTAATGAATCTCGGTTCCTTGGTCGGTGTAATAATTTCCTCTGTTCTAAATCCAATGTTCATGTAGATCGTTGCGCCTATAACTAGATTCATTGAAATATCACTCATAGCTGGAGCATTGAGATAAACTCCTGGGACAGTTGTTTGAATATACCCTGGTGTGTATCCTCGAATCGTGTAACTGTCACTAGGTAAACTCGTATCATGTTCTCCCTTCCAATAAGAAACGGGTGTATCAACCCAAGACATACCCTCAAAGGGTATTGTCACATAGTTTGTTCCACTGTTTTGCTCAGTAACATTATATCCATGACCTGTTCCTGAACTGTCAAAGAATTCCACTCTTATAGGTTCCTTATCATAAGACCAGGGTTTCGGTTGAGGAGGTGTCTCCCAATCGACACTTCGAACAGTCAACGAAACACTTGCACCTTTAAGTAAAGTGAAACTCAGTTTAGATTCTTTTCCACAGTAAGAGATCGAAGCTCCTGAAATTGTTGGCTGATAATAGCCAACTATGTATGCTTTGATGAGATATGAACCCTCAGGCATTCCAGCATCATTCCAATGTCGCCAGTACCAATGACTGAATGGATAAGTAGAACTCCAAATGCCATGTAAAGTCATTGTGTAGTTTTTGCTTCCAGATGGAACTTTTGTTATGTTCCAAGCTCTAACGTTTCCTGAATAATCTAAAGCCTCAAGAATCAACACCTTGTCAGAGGTTGTTGGAATTTCTGGTCCGGTCAATGAATCCCTGAAATGAACTGTAACTTTGAAGTATCCCATTCTATCCATATCCATCTCTCTTGAAACAGATGTAACTCCTGGATAAATTGTTATGAAATAATCTCCTCTTTGAGTGTATTGAACAACATGTGCTTTAAGGCTATACGTTCCAACTGAAAAGCCATCGATATAATCAGCGGTATCGTAAGGAACATAGCCTGTCCAAGTCATTGAACTATTAAGAGTATAATCGAAATAAGTTAAATTGTAATTCGTTGTTGGAAATGGATATGGAGAAAATGCAACTAATTCACTGTCTTTGTAAACTTCAAGATTCACTGTTCTATTCTGTTCCGTGGGAAGAACTCCCGACCACTCACCATATTTTATTCTTCCCCACTTAACAGGACCAACGTCTTTACATTTGCTCCAAATTCTAACAGAGATTGTTGGTCCCTCATCAACAAAGAGATCAATGTCATGAAGTGATTGTCCTTCTGTGAGTGTAATTTGACGACCTAACTCCACAGTTGGGTAACCATCTGCACTAGCTCTTAGAGTGTACACACCTGCTGGTAAACCTAGTAATTGATACTTGCCACTTTGTTCTTTATTGAAATATGCTTCTGCTCTAACTGAACGACCATTAACTGTAGTTCCCTCAGCAACAACTTTACCAGCAACGTTAACTGGAGGACTTGCACCGTAATATTCTCTAAGTTTAACCGTGCCTGTAATGTATGCTGGATTTCTCTCGCCTTTCACAACAACTGTAGGAAATGTTTTCCATGAATTTGAAATCCAGTAAGGAGAACCGTCCAATGTCCTGTTCTGCTCAGAAATGTTACCGTCGCTTGTACCGAACTTGAAGTGATATCTCCCGAGAACTGATGGCGCTGTCATATCGAAAAGTCTTACTTCATAAGTTCCTGGTGGGAACCCTGTTTCAGAATAAAATGTTAATCGATACCAATTTGGAGCAACCGAATTCTTTTCATCAAGTTTCTTGATTTCAATTGAACCATAGTCATTTGTGAAACTTGACCAAATGTTCGATGTATCTCCGGATTCCCAATCAACGGGAGGAATGAAAGCGGATGGAACATAAACTCGAACACCATATGTTTTCAACGATGTCAATGTAAAGATAAGTTGAAAATCACCCATAGTATCTTGAAAAACCGAAGATTTAACATAATTAGTTTCAACAGTTGAAGAAGAAGTTCCTAAATAACCACAATCATATCCTGGATGAAGTATAAGAGAATCACCGTATGCCTTAACTTCTGCTATCGGTGTGAAACTGATAACTGTTACGATGGAGAAAAGCAATACTGAGATCAACATTATGGATTTATTCATTTTCATCTCTCCTTTCAATTCGGTTTTCATCGACACCTATAGTCTCTGTCATCTTGTGACTAGAACAAAGTAATGTATTTTCTAAGTTTCGAGATGACACTTACATCTTCATCGAAAACTTCTCCACATAACTTGCAATAATGGGCGTATTCTAAATCACCATTAACAAACGTTAAAGTTGGAGAAGTTACATGACCAATGATGCTACACAATTTCAACATGATCACCTTTGAAAAGAGAGAGGTACTGTAGCGTTTTCCTTCCTCAGCTTTTTAACGATGAGTTTGCCAATCTCTGTTCCGACTGTGGAACCGAATCCTGTGAAGAATCCTAACGTTGCTATTTGAATTAAATCAATACCGTTCATACTTCATCACTATCTTCTAAAGACTCAGAGAGCAAAATAAAGAATAAAAATTAATATGTCGAAACTTGAGTTATACGTAAATTTCATATGAGAATTATGGATTGAATGTCAGACACTAATTCTTTCTTCATTAATCAACGCCAAGGTGGTTCATCATCCACTCAATCGACATTACTTTACCACAATAACTGGAACTTTTTCTATTCCACGTTTCTTAGCTACAAAAGCTCTATGTCTACCTTCATGACTTGGGTAACCATAGTAAATGTTCGTATAATCAAGCATAAGAGGCTCTAATTTTTGACCTCTATCAATCTTTTCTTCTATCTTTTTTATTGAGGATTTCGTAAAATGCTTCTCATCTAAATCTATAATCGCTGGAACAATTTTACCGTACATTGTTACGCCTGAAGGATGAGGAACTTCACTCAGAAATTCATTTGGGCTCATCCAAACTAATTCCGCATTTTTCTTCAAATAATCATATCTCTTCTTTTCACGTTCAACGCTTTCAAGATCAAGAGGATATTCTAGTACAGAGTAAGTTCTTAATCTTCGAGGTTTATAGGTCAATGAAAACTAACCTTGTTTTCAAAATAAAAATGAGTTGAATAAGAGGTGTTTCTCCCACACTGGAAGCAGCCTTAAAGGGAGAATTGAAGCAAAGTCAAGCACTGAGTTAATAGAGCTATCATAGTTTTAATTCTGCTCTCAGTGTCTTGGGAACACCTCAAAAGAAAAATAGAATCAAAGTTTTTGAGATTCTCGAATTTTCTCATAAATCTTTATGGGAGATTCTTCCCAAACCTCACAAAGATTATCTGGTCTTGAAATTATCATCGCCTTGTAACCAAGCTTACGTGCTTCTCTTGCAGCACGTTTACAAACATCAATGTTCCCGATGTACTTTCGCTCCATCAACTTTCGTTTTGCTTGATTCACTCTCTGAGAGTAATAAGTTCGACTTACATTTTGTTTATAGGACATTAACCTTAGCCTCTTTCAAAGAAAAAATAGAATCAAAGATTTTGAGCTTTCCTAATTTGATCTAACAGCTCCCTTCTCTCTTTCTCTAGTTTGTTCACATCTATATCAAAGTATTCGTACAGCAAATCTTGTATCCTCTTTCCTACCGCAACATATTGGAGAAAGCCTTCTTTTCGAAGTTCTTCATCCATTCTGCATAACTCGATGCCCTGCTCACCGAGCCATTCGAGAAATGGATAGATAGCGTTCCACTCTTCTATATGTTTGTTAAGTTTCTCACATTCAGACATTCAAATCCTCTCCACAACTAAAACAAAATCAACTATAGTATAGTAGGCTCCAGACGCATTAGGAATTATAGCAACAACATCTCCTTTCAATGAGTTTAAAAAGTCTTCAAGTTCTTTAGGTTCTGTCATTCTTAAGTTAAACCTGTGGACAACATACTTACTCATTCACTTCATCTCCTTCCAGTGTTCTAATAATCATTTAGCTATAGACTTTAAGCTTTCAATGTTTTTCACAAGACCACGAATCTGCTCAGTATCAAGAGAAAATCTGTAAGGAACTAATCTACCAACTCCTTTGCCACGTATAATAAGACCTTCTCTCTCCATTTCATGAACCACTTTAAGAGCTGTTGGAAACGAAACATTCTGCTCACGCATAACCTCACTAGCGAACACTGTTCCTCTCTCAAGAATCTTCAAGATAACCGTTCTATGAAGATATTTAGCCCCATATTTTGTTCTGGTTCTACGGAAGAAATAATCTAACACAACATCAACTTTAGACTTTAAAGACGACATCACTATCTCCTCTAACAAATACTTCAATAGAACATTAGATAAAGATAGAATATGCTCTTTAGAGAGGACAATTGAAATATCTCTCTTATCCCATTTACTGAAAATCTTAATCAAAAAAGTCTTGTACTGTTCATTCTTCCAAACTCTAAGGATACGTGTTTTGGCTGTGTTTGAAATTGAGATAATAGGTGCATTAAAACTGAACTCAGAAAAGGCTTTTTGTGTTACTGGCTTAAACCATGACATCGGTCATCTAATATAAAAATACATTAATATAAAACAATGAAATATCATAGATAGCGTAAAATATTGTGTAGAATCTATCAAAGAAACTTTACAATAGAAAATATCAAAGATTCTTTATTACTCTTCTAACTGTTTATTTCTTATCGTTAGCGTTATATGATCTTTCTGTATATCAATAATTGTCACTCTACTACTTTTATGATAAAACTTACAAAACTCTTCAGGTAAATTAAAGAAGATTGCATCTCCCGACTTCTTAAAAGGCATAACAGCTTTTCTCCACGCATGCTTCTCCAAATATGGAATTCTTTTCTTGGATATACCAATAGTCATATAGTCAACTGCATAAATGTAAGCTCTCTTCCAATCTGAAACAAGATCAGAAAAATCAAAAGGAATATCAATCTCTTCATCCAAAAGATTCACCATAAAATTCAACTCCTCAACTTTTCAATATTCTTCTAACTGTTTCTCTACTAACCTTTAATTTCTTAGCGATCCTGCTTTGAGAGTAACCTGACCTCAACATTTTCTTAACTGTGGCTTGAAAAATAGGGTTGCGGACAAGACCTGGAGAAACTTTGAGAATCTCAGGTTCTTCTTTAGGTTTAAATTCACATGAATCTCTTGAACATTCTTGGCAGAGTGGTGCGCCACGTCTGATTCGAGGAACTTTACCATCAGTACGTTTTTCAACATATGAGCATTCAATTAAGTTGTTCTCGATTAAATGTGGAGGTTTCATCGGGATTTCACCTTACAAATTCAATAGAGTTTTTCAGAGGCTTTCATGAACCACTTGAAAACAGCGTAAGCAACGGGTATGGTAACAGGATAAGATAAGAAACCAACTAAAACTCCAATGTCATCGAAATAAAAAGAGAGAATTAGAGGAAGAAAGCAAATTATCAAGAAATACAGTGTAATACCAGAAAAATAAAGAATATCGCTGTCATCCAACCTCGGTAACTTCGGCATCAGAAAATGTGGAAGAGGTATTTTAGGAAAAGTTGGTCTTCTTAGATATCGTTTGAACCGATTGTAAATAGATGTAAGAACCGCCTCTGCTTCAGGATAAGTTTCTTTCAATGCTTGAAGTTTTTTACCCAAATCAAATCACCTTTTCTCTTTCTCTATATAATATGATACAACGATCACGAACATGGATAGCAGCCAAATGCCTAAACCGAGAAGCAAGGAAAGCTGATCTAGAAAATTCATATTCATCATCTCCCTGTTTCAGCGAACTCCTTCATACCAGATATGGTTTCAGACGCAACGAATAAACTGATGTAAGAAAGAACAACGCATTCGGTGAAGATTATGAATTTGTTGTTTTCGTAAACCCAAATGCCGTTAACTGGAGAAAGAAAAACATGAAAAAGAAATAGAGTGTACACTAACAATGCGCCAAGAGTTGCGGCGTAGGATATAAGCTTCCAGAGTTTCATAGAGAAACCTCATGAATTGAAGGCGGTTGTTCTGCTCGGTGATTCAACAACTAACCTTTGAGAGTTTTGCCACTCGGTGAACTGACCGCAGAATCTCAAAGGAGGCGAGGAAAATGGAAGACTCGCCGCTGAACCACCTGAAAGCACAACCACCTTCAATAATCACTTCATATTCCCTGCCTTTATCTATATTTTTTCACCAGACTGAAAATCGTAAACAAAATCAATCCTGTAAAAAACATGAAAACTCCAGATAAAAGTAAAATCATTGAAATGAACACTGTTCCGATAGCCCATTTACTTGTCTCAAAGAATTGGTTCACTGACCACAACACGCCGTAAAGACCGGCACAGCTCATAATGAAGCCAGGAATACCTAGAAGTCTTAAAGGTTGCCTTTCACAGATAACGGTTATAATTGAACTGAGAACTGAGAAAGCATGAGAAAGGGGATTTTGAGTTGAAGTATCTAAGTCTTTGTATTTACAGCCAACAGGAACTTCGATAATTCGTAAGCCTTTGGATTTCATTAGAATTTCAGATTCAACGCCGAAACCTAATTCAGTGATATCTAGAATGTCAAGGACTTTCTTACTGTAAGCCCTGAAGCCGCTTTGTGTGTCGATCACCTTAACTTGACCAACGGTTGAGGTGAGTTCATCTAGAAATAATCTACCTACACGCCTATAGAAAGGAACTTCATTACTTCTACGGGAACCGACAACTATATCAGCTTGATTATTGAATATTGGTTCGAGGAGTTTGGGAATTTCATTTGGATCATGTTGACCGTCAGCGTCGATTGTGACAACGATATCAGGATTAAAACTTTTACAGAAATTGAAAAGAGACTTTAACGTTGCGCCTTTACCCAAGTTCTTTTCATGGCTGATGACGACAGCTCCGAGAGATTCGGCAATCTCTTTGGTCATATCAGTTGAACCGTTGCTACAAACTAAAACCATATCTGAATATTTCTTGGAACCAAGAACAACTTTAGCAATGGTTTTCTCTTCATTAAAAGCGGGAATAGCGACAACAATCATACAACTTTCCTCTTATGCAAATTCCACATGAAACTTAAAGCTCTCTTGAAAACAAATAACTCGAAACAATTAAAATGTAACTCTCCTCTTGGACGTTTGAGAATACAGATTCGAAAAACATCCTTTTTATAAGTTCTTTTGGGTACTTTGAAGGCAACACCTAAACATATTACATCTGAAGTCTTTTTGTCAACAATACTTCTAACAAAAACACATTGTCGATTCGTTGGACATTGAGATTTCTTTTCACGAAAACACTTGAGAAAATTCTTATGAGAAATTCCATAGGTTATTACGTTTGGCTGTCTCATTTCTTAGCCAACTCTCGAAATCTTAGGATTTCTCTTTTACGATAAATTCCACATCTCATCTTCAGACAGAAACCATATTTCATGATTGTTTCACATTTCAGAGGCGTATAACCTCTTCTTTGGGCGTGTTCAACGAAGTACAATGATTTACGCCTGTCGAAATCACTCATATGTTGAAAAAGATCGACAACTTGGTTTGAATTATATCCTGCTTTAAGATATTCAGAAGCTATGCCTAAACGCATTTTATGTGGAATAGTTGAAGATTTCAAAGCCTCTCTAAAGCAAATGCGAACTTTAGTATTCTTAGGAATGAAAGAAGGTTTCTCAGGTTTCAATTGAAGTTTTTCTATTTGAACTTTGGCTTCTTCGAGAATAGGATTAACAAAATCCCTAGAAATTCCATTGTTACGGTAGAAACTTAAAATGTTTTCAGGGGAAACTACGCCAATTGGAGAACATAGTTTACCACTTTCATGAGGAGTGTAAGGTATTCGAGAGAGAGCTTTAATGTTGCCAATGGGATGCTCATCAAGAGTTTCATATGGTTTTTCTGGAAGAAGCTTCTTTTGTAGAAGTTCATAGAATATTTTACATAAACGTTCTTCATCTGGCTTGAACTCTAAGAAATCTTTGAGGAAGACGTAGAGATGATATCCTTTTCGACCTGAAAAGACAATGAAGGATTCAAGGTTGAACTGAAATTTCAAATGTTCAGCGAAGGATTCTGCTTCAAGTAAAGTCTTGTCTAAATCAGGAATATAACTTATGGAATCGAAATCAAAAAAAACTTTCTCTATGCCCAAAACACAATCCCGATGATGATAGGGTTGAACACTCATGAAACATGGAGATTTGAAACTGATGGATTTGTTAATGAAATCAACAAGTTCTTGATTGGTAGAGATGAAATAGCGTTTAGGGTATCCCACTTCTCGACTATAGGAACCCATCCATTGTTGCCAAAAGTCTTGAAAAGACAAATCTCAAACCTCTACCTTCAACAACCATATATTTCATGGCATGGACACTCACAGAGCTCGGGAAGAACCAAACTATGTTCTTTTCTACACTCTGATTCCGGGATGCCATAAGTAATTTCATTGTAGCAATCTAAACAAAGTTTCATATTTTTACTTCCATCAAACTTCTAAGTCGTTTCTTGATCTCTCTTAAAGCCTGTTTATCCAGTTCTTGTTTATGCCGATGTTCAACCTTATTAGCTAGAACTCTTTCATAGAACTCTTTTTGAAGCAATAAAACAGTTCTTAATTCATCTCTCCTCATGAATTTCACCTCGTTCAACAGTTCTTATTATCCAAAAACCGCCATACACAAATGAAAGAAAAACAACTAGAAAAAGAAGAAATAGAACATGTGGAAAAACAAGGCGAAAAGTGGCGTACACACCGATAATTCCAGAAATCAATGAAACTAAACCACATAATAGATCGATTCTATCCATAACCCATCCTCCTAATCTGTTCTTCACTGTAACCCAGATGATGAAGCACTTCATGAAGCAAAGGAAAAGGGTAATAGAATTGTGATTCAGGAAGAACTATTGTACCGACATTTGAACTTGTATGAGAAACATATCGATTGTTCACGACAATGTTGGGCACGGGGACACTGAAGTGTCTAGAGAGAATTCTGATGTAGTTAATAGCTTCATTGAGAGAAAACATACTAGTCACCTTGAGCTTGCTAACCAAATCTTCCCAGTTAAATTGTATTTTTTAGATAATTCATCGATATCGTTCTCTATCTTTCTAATTCTCTTGAGAAGACATTGGCGTTCAACGACAAGTTTTTTGATATGTTCTTTAACTTCATCTAGAATTATTTCTTTATCGGTTTTCATGAACTTCACCTAGAATCCACATAATTCACAGAACTTTCTCTTTCGATAAGCATTGGCATAATCTACAGAAATCAAGATCATTAAACATATTATGGAAACTAAGAAAATCTTTCTTGAAATTATATGACTTCTCTTCAAATCTTACACACCATTGATTTTTTGAAATCATTAATTTTCTTATCCACTTCATCAAGAATTGCTTTAGAAATCTTTTCTTCAAATTCTTGATATAAGCCCTTAATTTGGGATAGCTCCTTCTTGCTAAAACCTTCACTCTTCCTTTTCTCTAACAAAATTTCACATCCTATTTTTCGAATTTACAATGATTGAGAAAGAACATTTAAAAACTTATTTTAGTAAAATTCCCCAACTGTCAAGAGCTTTAACAAGAGCCTCAACATCTTTAGCGTCAACAGTAAAGGTGTAAGGGCGAATCTTACCCATATCTTTCCCATGAATAATTATACCATCACGTTCCATCTCATGAACTGCTCTCCAAGCAAGAGGATAACCAATATCTTGATCTCGCATAATTTCACTAGCGAAGACAGTTTTCTTTTCAAGAAGTTTCATGATAATTGTTCGGTGAACATATTTTGTTTTACCTTTAGACCTTGTCCGCCGAAACAAATAATCACAGATAATACCAACCTTTCCTTTGAAATTATCCATCTTTATCTCACCAAATATGAATCTCAATGAACTATTAAGAAGATTTATCATACTTCCTCTTGAAACAGCTATAGACGTATGACATCCTTTAGTCCGTTCATTAATTCTAAACACAAAATATTCAGGATATTTTGCTGTTTTATAAACAAACGCTGTTTGAAGACTCTTTGTTCCTACAAAATTCCATACTGTAAAAATGGGCTCTAATTTTGGTATTTCACTTACTTGGATTCTTGGTTGAGGTTTAAACCATGGTTCATGATTCATTTGCTGTCATATTATAAATATCGATAATATTCGACGAAAATATAAGAAGTAAATAACACGCAATATTTGTTAGCACTTATATCAAGAGAGACATAATAGAAACACTTGTTTCTAAAATCAGCTAATTAGACATATTAGAAAACTTTATTCCAAACATACTCTGGTATCATTTAGATTCAAGAACTTTATAGCTGTCTTTCATCAATTGAAGGCGATAGTTTTCACTGAGGTTCTTGTAGTTTTCAGCTACAAATGATAGTGTTTGGCTTACACGCCATAAACCATCGAACAGCCAACATTCAGAGACAAAAGCCTTCTTAACTTGTTCTCGAACATGTAAAGGATATTTCTCAATGGTTCTTTCAAGGACTTTAATCAGATCGTCAACTGGAACAGGTTTACATGAACTTTCAACGAGAACTTTGAAAGATTCAAGTTCTTTAAAGACAAGGTTCAATGAAGATTTCATTTTTTCTAGGATTTCGTTTCTGCTCAAGTAACGGTGAACTTGGCGGAACAGATAAACGGGTTTGCTTGAAACAATGGAGAGAGGATAGAAACCGTGGACACGCCAACTAGGGAGAAAACTGATACTTCGATCACCGGAGAAACCGATTCTCAGAAGAATGTTACATGAAAAAACATTTTCTTGAATCTTGAAAGTTAAAGGTTCATTGTTCTTAAGAATCTTGTAGAGGCAGAAATGTACGCCTGAATCTTCCCACTCTTTAGTTTCTTCATGGGTGAAGCCGAGTTCTTTAAGAGATAAGGTGAAATTGTATTTGACGATGATAATTGGAACTTCAACATATTCAGTTGAAACGACACTGTTGACAATGTTGGTGTCGGAGAAACAGCGGAAGACTAGAGGCTTAACTTTACCTTGAACTTCAAGTTGTGTACGTTTATCTAACGCTTCGGAGAGAATACGATTTCTTTCTCTCCAATCATATATCCTCTCAGTATCTTGAAATTCTAAACCCAACTTATTCAAGAACTGCCTTCTGGCATGGATTTCACGGATAATGAATTCGCCTTTATCAGTTGAAACATGAATTTCTTTTGTCATGTTGTGTGGAGGTTCTTTGTTTCGATAGACATAGTAGTTGAGAGAGCTTATGCTAGAACATGAAACTTCGAAGTTCAAAGAAAACACCAGAAAAGAAAAATCACATTTTTATTGTTGTCGCTTTAAAAAACTCGATTGTCGTCTTCTTTGGTTGGAAATATTCCTTGAATAATCTGACAACTTTTCTAACTCTGGATTTATGTCCACACGTAGCCACTGTCAACCAAGCAAATTTGTACTTATCCCATGCGTGAATGGCAATATGGCTCTCTTCCACCACAACGATTCCAGTTACACCAGATTTCAATCCTCTAGGAACTTTCACAACAAATGGACCTTTCAACAAATGCATGTTTGCGACTTCAACTGCTTCTAGAAGCTTAAAACGTAACCCTTTGGCATCGTTCAAGCCATTGTTGCAATCGTAGAACTTGGCGATAGATTGTTTTGTTTTAAGAGTTTTAGTCATTTCTGAATCTAATGTTTCTCCTTATCTTATATCAAAATAAAAATAATCAAGAAATCATTCATTAAAGAAAATATTTGAACTTCAACCTCTTAACTTTAGTTTTACCAACTGAACCAGAAGTTCGATAAATATTTATCCAATCTTCAGGATTTCTCTTCAATAACTGTTCTATAGAACCATCAATATCAACTGGAACAGAATGATAGGAGAGAATGTCATCTGGAAGTTTTCCTGATTTAAGAAACAATTTTTTAGCTTCATTAAAAGACATGATTTCATTTATTTTGTCCTTATTCAAAAACTTCTCCAATCTCTTCTGTCTCGTCTTAGGCACTTTCAACTTAGGAATCTCGCCTTCAATCACACGATAGCCATATTCAGGAAGAATCTTTTGCTTATAGGTCATCCAAGAAAATGCCTCTCTTCTTAAGTTCGGATTCTATGATTCTAGAATATTCCTCTTCAATCATGAAATAATCGCCAACCGCTCTCCGAAGTGTTTTACCTAATTTTCGATACTCTTTAATCAACTTTTTTGTAGGCATTCTTTGAATCTCTTCGAGATAGGTGATTGTTCTCTTTGGTCTATAGCTCATTCTCCATAAAGCCTCTTTTCTCTAGCAAGTCTTTTAGCAATTTCTTCTCTTTGTATTCGTTCTTCGTAGGATATTTCTCCTTTCTCTTCCTCAGTTAATGGAATAACCCAACGTTTAGCTGTTTCGTCTAATTCTATGTTCTCTTCACCAACGGCTTTCTTTATTTTATCTATTGCAAGCGAAATTCTCTCTGGACTCGTAGGAGGTCTCCACCACTGTTTCCCAAGAGAATCCCACCTGAATCCAGCACTTTTCAATACATCTCGAATTGGATAGGTATCTCCTTTAATAAACCATGCTTGACCTCCATAAGAAACATTAATTTTAGGTTTATAACTCATTTTTTCTCGCCTTACGACATTTCATTTTCAAAAGAAAAATAATAACGATAAAAGAAATTATGTAAACACCAAAAAGAAGATTGCCGATGAAATTCAAAGTTGGGTGAACATCACGGACAGGATGAGCAAAGAAAGCCAAAAATGTTAGAGTTATTCTTGTGATCTGCAGGAAGAACCATACTTGAATGTTGAACAATGGAATGAGGTAGGCTAGAATTTCTCTTCGAAAGAGAAAAGTTGCTATGAATGAAAAACCTAATAAAACTAGGAGATATTCAACTCCCATACAGCCAATGAAGAATTGAAAGGAAGCATAACCTCGAATTTCACTCCAAGGAAACATTATTCCAACAATGTTCAAATCCGGTCTGATAAAGACTTTACCACCTGTAAGAAAGAAGAAGACAATGAAAATGGCATAAAGTTCAAGATGAATAATAAACTGCTCAATCAATTGGAATCACGGTTAAAAATTATTTTCCCATTACAACTCTTTATCTTCGAGACATGTCCGCTAAGAGAGTTCAATGAAATTTTAAGAAATTCACAAAGTCTCTGTGAACTACCCTATCCTGAAGGAATAGGGCTTCCTGCTTCAATGATAGAGCTTGCTGGTATCTCTGCCAGTAGAGGCTTTATCTCGACAGGCACATAGGGCTGTCCCAGCCCCGCTAAGCCACGCTCTAAAATGTTGAGCGAAGCATTATAGTCCCTGTCCAATTCGCCATATTTGTATTCTTTGCTTGTGCCTCTTGGATTCACCTTCACAAGTATCCTGCCAGCGTTTTCAGCTTTGTAGGAGAGCATCTGAAAGAATTTACTCCAAGAAGCATCCAAAATCTTTCTGCTGAGATTATGGTTCGTGACCATACCAGCTACGTTCAAATCCTCAACTGCTATCACGCCATAGTTGTTGACATAGAACCTTGAGAGCTTATGCAGAAAGTCATCCCGCTTGTTCACAACCTTCTCGTAAGCCCTTGCAAGCCTAACCCTCGCCTTAGCTCTGTTCCGTGAACCTTTCCTTTTCCTCGACAAGACTCTCTGAGCTTTCTGCAATCGCTCAAGAGAACGCTCATAAAACTTCGGGTTTTCAATCTGCCTTCCATCACTGTCTGATAGGAAATGTGTCACGCCCACATCCAAGCCTATTGCCTTTTCAATCTGACCCAAACGATTAGCTGAATTTTCAACTTGGAAGACTGCAAACCACTTGCCAGACTGTTCTCGCTTGATAAAGACTCCTTTGACATTGCCATTGATTGGACGATGCAGTTTGATGTTAATTACTCCAACCTTTGACAAGTGCAGTTTCTTTCCTTCAAGCCTAAAGCCTGACTGATTATAGTTCAAGGTCTTGAACCATCGCCCCTTGAACCGAAGCTTACCCACTTTTCGACCATTCTTTTTCAATGCAGAAAGTCCTCTAATGTTGCTCCATAACTGATAGTTAACCATCTGCAAAACCTTAGAATACACCTGTTCAAGCTCTGGTTTCTCCGTTTTCAGCTTAACTATGAGAGCCTGCGTGTCTTTCTGAGATAATTTTCTCCCTTCAGCCTTAGCCTTATTCAACTCTCCCAACAGACGATTATAGAGCCATCTACAAAGACCAAGCTGTCGAAACAACACCTCTTCAGTTCTTCTTGAAGGATACAAGCGAAAACGGTAGCTAAGCAGTTTGCTGTTCCTCCACATACTTCTTCAACACATCAAGGCTAACTTGACCAGTACTTGCAATGAAGTAGGAATCTGACCAGAACGAGTCACCCCATAATAGGTTTTTGAGTTGCGGAAACTCTTTTCGCATAAGCCTTGCAGTCACGCCTTTTAGAGTGTTGACAACTTTCACGAGGTCAGTGGATGGTTTTGCCTTGAATAGAACATGCACATGGTCTTCGGCAGGTTCTTGAACTATAATCTCGATGTCAAGTTGCCTTGCCAAGTTCCAGATGATGTTTTTCAAACGTTCTCTGATAGCTTCATCAACAAGAGCTTTCCTTCGGTATTTGATAATCAGAACTAAATGGTATTGAAGCGAAAACACGGCATGTGAAGACTTGTCAAGCTCATACTTCATTAGGCTACACAAAAACAACTATACCCTAAAACTAAATAAAGCTATCGGCTTCCATTCCCAGCCTAAAGGATAGGGACTTCTCGCCGGTAAGTTAAACGAAAAATAGGAATGCCTTGTTTACCATAGATTATCCAATTGACGTTTGAATGAGAAAAATAAGCTAAGATATAGGCTAACTGATGTTTACTTCCAGCTTCTTTTGTAGCTTTCTTGAAAAGGTTTTCTCGAAAATCATCCTCAAAGAAAATAGAATCAATGTCCCTAAATTCAGAGAGTTTCATGGAAATACCTACTGAGATTTCTCCTCTTTCTTCTTTGAACCTTTCTTCTTGAACAGGAAAGCCCCAATGATAGCTCCCACTACAACAGAAACAATGGTTCCAGCTAAAACCACATGAGATTTCTTGACCTTAACTTTCTTTACTCTAAAAACAAGTTCTCGATAAAGTTTTGAAATATCAAACTTTGGTTTTTCACTCATGAAATTTCACCTCCTTTTCCTTTTCTTTGGAAAATCTATAGCCTCACAAACAGGTTTCTCCCGAACTAATCTCTTAACACAGAAGATAGCATCGAGAGGTATGGTTATCAAAAGAGGAGTTTCCTCTCCAAAATGAATCTCTTCTGTTGTACAAACCACAGTACCTTTAGTTATAGGAGCCAAAACCACATTTCTTTCAATGAAAATATCGTTCACTTTCTTGAGGCGACCTACAGCCCAACACCTATTCTCGCAATTCTTGTTTATAGTGGTCTCGAAGTATCCTACCTCTACTGTTGGACCAGCCAAAGTAGAAAGTTCCTTTAACAATTTCAAATCTTCTTTGTTCACCATATTTGCCACCTGATTTTAAAATTTGAACCAATAAGGCTCCCTGTTATCCCAATATTCAAGTTCACCATTTTCATTAACTCTCTCCCAAGTATCATGAACTTTGCAATAACTGGCAAACTCTCTTGTAGGTGGACTTTTTTGTCCTGAAGGATAATCATGTTCTATCATTCAGGTCTCCCCAAATCTTTTTTAGCTACTTTTCTTTCATCTAAAATCTCTTTGATAGTGAGAAGTATCATAATTGACCAAAAAAGAACTATACCCAAATACTGTAGAAAAAGAGGTAATACCACCAAAACTATTTACTCCCTTCTCTAATTGCTTTCAACCACTCTTGAAAAACGAAGAAACGATTACCTTCAAATTCACCGAAACATTGATTATCAGGAATTGGAGGGTAAAATTCAATATGGTAAAACCCTATTTTTTCACCGTTTTTCAATACTGAGTAGTCCTCATTTCCACCCCAATGCTTCTCAACGTAAATTACAACATTATTCGGCAATCTCTCAAAAACTTTCATGAAAATCACTTCAATTCTCCTGATAATAAAAGTTGAAGGTATCTCTCCCATGAGTATAAATGACATCTAAGTTCAGAATCTTTCTTATTTTCTTCACAATATTTCATGTGACGAAGTTCATGAAGAAAAGCCCGAACACAGTCACCGATGTTATCAAGGTTTGTCCCTATTCGAATATTATATGTGCCGTCTCCAAGTGGTTGTAAATAAGCTGAATATTCAAATGGCTCAGGATAACAGCCTTTAACAGCTTTGATCTTACATGGATCGATATTTAATCTACGACACTCTTGTTCAAGAATAGGTTTAACATATCTTTGAATTAACCGATCAACACCAAATATTTTCACTCACTTTACGCCTCTCGGTCTTCCTCTCTTCCTCTTTTCAACTTTCTTTTCAACTTTTGAACGAACACATTGATGACAAAGTTGTTTTAGTTCCTCTGTAAGTTTATCACACCAACAGGGCTGATTATCGAAAGAACAAATATCTACCAACAATTAAACCTCTTTCACTAAAAGACGTAAACCTGAATTATCAATCAACCATTTCCCCAATAAATCTTTAGAAGAATCTATGCCCATTTGTTCTAGAATAGTTGAAGGAATAGAGATTATACGAGTTCTGGTTTTCTCCACTCTAGGAAGTTTATGCCACTCTACAGTTGTTGCTCCAAAACGTGAGCGAGTGGAAACACCAGCTTTTGCTAAAATATAAGCAACATAAGAAACACTTATTCCATATTTCTTACCTACTTTGGATAAACTCAAACCTCGCTTATAATCATCGATTATAGCCTGCCTATCGTAAGTCAAGTAAAGATCACCGGCTCACTTTAATCTCTTTCAACAATGTGAACGAAATAGCTAAACTTACTGATACCAAAATCATGATAAAGATGATAAAGGATTTCTGTGGACATGTTAACTCAGCATGAGAAGCGATAACCCAAATAACGGACATAACAGAGATTCCAGAAACAAAACCCCATAAAGTGGAGAGATTCAATTTACCAAAACATCCAGTTTGGCAATCTAATGAAGTAATCCCTTTCAGGACAAACCAATGCTCTAGCCTTACCATGCGGTGTATCAAAGAAATAACCATGTTCAGGACAACGAGCATAAAAATAATGAATTGTCTCTTTAGTGAAGGCGTAGCCGCAACCAAAGATTTTGATTTCAAGTTTCTTGAAAAATGAAGGATTAATGAAGCGAAATTCTGACAACAAGTTCACCGAAACATGGGTTCACTTGGTGAAACTCCTAACTCAGAACAAACACATTTGAATTCTTTTCCATCCCATTTTTGAATGCAGAAGAAATCCCAAACATATCTACGCTTAGGTTGAAGTATTTTGGGTCTTCCTTTGTAGATTCTCTTTCTCTTCTTCCATTCCTTTCTTCTGAAGAACTTTAGTTTTTTAATGGCTTCCTTAGGCGAATCTGTCAGCCAACAGAGTTGTTCTATTCCCTCATATCCTGTTTCTATAACTAGAAATATATCTTTCATCAAAATCACTTTATTTGTCAAGAATTGTTACCTTTTCGATTTTCCAATTTGTTCTCTCAAATGCTTTAGCGATAACTTCTCGAACATTCTTGGAGAACTCTTCGTTCATAGCTGATGGAAACTCAAAATCACCGACAAGAGAAATAATACAAACTTTCATGAAATTCACCTCCTCAAATTAGATTCTAGAAATTTCAAAACAAAGGAAAGAATCTTCTTGGCATACTCTATGAGTAAAGAGATAACAGATTTTACATCGATCTTCATGGAATAGATAATAAAGAAAATAACTCCGAGAAAGAATAGCCAAGCTAAAAATTTTAAAAAACTAGAAGGTTTCTTAGGTTCTTGAAATTCATAGCCACAATTAGGACAACGCAATTTATTTGCCCTCTGGAAAAGTTTCTCTACAGTTTTTACAATAAGTTACATGTTCCGAGTCAACTAACAATTCAGAACCGCAGTTAGGGCATTTCAAGGCTTCTCCCTCTAGCAATCATCGTAATAAGTAATGTGGATCAACCGAAGCAACGGCATTTGACAGAAATCTAGGTTCGTGGTCAAGTTTTTATAAGGGTCATAATCCGTTGCGGTATCACTCAAGCTTCTCCCTTCCAAGATACTTATTTCGTTCCTTCAATTTCCTTCGACATACGGCACAGCATTTTCGCAAGTCAACCTCCTCGAAGTCGTCGCTTTCCGAAAACCATAGTCCGCACAGCGAAAAG
>Ga0315280_10003409_pt1 | contig 24513 bp, 19 predicted proteins | sample YL17G06_40_MG_FD_203697 | JGI IMG/M metagenome (GOLD analysis project Ga0315280, IMG submission 203697) | Sediment microbial communities from Yellowstone Lake, YNP, Wyoming, USA - YL17G06_40 | ecosystem: Environmental > Aquatic > Freshwater > Lake > Sediment | place: USA: Wyoming | collected... | reverse complement strand
GGTGATTAGCTGGTTTCCGAGGTTTCGGTCGGTATCGTAGACAAGCTCGGTGAACACGCGCACCCTATAGATTTGATTGTTCCAAGCGTCCGCATCGGGGGGCGGCAACCTCAGTTTCCGGCGCATCTCCTCGTCCCACTTCCAGGGGATCCACCAGCTCAGGGCGCCCCATTCACCTTTCCATTTGCGCTCCACCGTCACGGGTATCATGTCGCCCAGACCAAGCAGCTCGGCCAGTTTCCGGGCAGCCATGTTGAAGTGGTACGTATCCCGGAAGCCAATCTCGGCGCGTTCATCCGCGCCCTTCCAGTATGGCTTACTAACATTAATGTTGACAAAGGCGGCATCGTGCGTCAGCGTGCCGTCGCTTAGCGTCAGCCGCCAGGGATGAGTGATGCCTTTGCTGATCTGCACGCTGTTAACCACTTGAGCGTTCAGCAGGAATGCTTCTTTTTGTTCATCCGTCAGGTTGGGCTCATCGCGCAGGCTTGGTTCCTGCGCCCCCATAACGAAGTTGGCGGCGGCCAGGCAGAGCACTACGCCAAGTACTTGTGAGCATCGCCGGGAGGACATATCACACCTCCTTTGAGATACACTCTCGCCAGCCCCGGCAGTCCGAGTCTGCGCTTCCCTGGTCACGAGGCGCGTGCAACCTAGCCATTTGCTCTTGCCCGTATATACGGGTGCCTTACCGGCGGCCGGACTAGCATTCGCGACAACCTCAACAGCCCCGCGGCGTCGGCGCTTCAAGCGCAGAAAGGCACAAGAGGAAAGTGGAAATTCCGCTGGACAGCAGCGGGCTCATGATCATGATGGAGGATCTGCGCTGACGTTTGCCTAAAGGTTTCCCCCGCGGCGAGCGAGCACCTTGGACAAAGGCCCCACTATGCCTGGATGATGCCCGCTTCCCCTTGGCGGACGCGCCGTACACCACGGCTCGGGTTCCTGTCGCCGCGACCACCGGCCAAAAGTCACACCTCCAGCGGGCGCTGGGGTTTCTTAAACACTGCCTCGCTCTCGGCCCGAAGGCGACTCTGCCTTGTCTGCCTTCGCGGTCAGCGGTGCCCCGGCCTCAGCCACGTCGCCGCCGCGCCTGCAATGGGGGTGAAAACGAGGCACAATTACCGCCGAAAATCGATGCGCGTGGCGTGGAACTCACCTTTCTCATCGTACTTGCCCAGGCAGATCACGTCCGAGCCGTCTTTGAATTCCTTCATGTCGATGGTCTTCGTCCCCTTGTCCTTGGTCCACTTGGTGGAACTGTCAAAGTAAATCTTTTTTTCGATAGTTCCCTTGCGGACGTCAATGCTAGTAGCATCCGTGCTGAACCGAAGGAGCGTGCCGTGCCAACGGACTTCCTTGGCAGCGACGGCAGGCTTTTCCTTCTTCTCCTGCGCTTTCACCGTTTGCGCAGCAAATGCTATCGTGGCGAAAACGCCGAGTAAGACTAGGATCAGAACTTTCTTCATGGCATCCTCCATGGGTTCTGCGCCCTGCTGGCGCAGAACTGGCTCCACCGTTTAGATGTCCTCGCTGGCGCAAAGTATGGGGCCAAATCCCGGCGTTGTAAAGCGGTAGTTAGACATTCCACCCTGGCGTGCAGGGTAGGGGCGCAACTGGCTGCGCCCTGGGCGGATGCCGTCCGCCCCTACGCGGGCTTCTTCCGCAGCGGGAGGCGAATCAGGCAATAAGCGATGACGGCAAAAGCGACGAGCGAAATCCGGCCGCCCCAGGCGGCGACGAAGGGCAGCGTCTCGAGGCCGGTGAGGAGTTTGGTGAGCGAAGAAATGCCTGTCAGGAACAGGGCAGCGAGCAAGATGCCGGTAATGGCTTCGCCGGCGATGAGGCCGGAGGCCAGGAGCGTCCCGCGTTCCTCGAACTTGGCGCTTTCTTCCGGAGAGAGTTTCTGGCGGCGAGCCCACTGGTCGGCGACCCACTTCATCACGCCGCCCACGAAAATCGCCGAGGTGGTTTCGAGGGGCAAATACATCCCCACGGCGATGAGCATGGGCGAAGGTGCCTGAATCATCACCAGGGCTATGCCAAACAGAAGTCCCATCAAGATCAGTCCCCAGGACATCTGTCCCCCGACGATGCCCTGCGCCAGCGAGGCCATCAGCCCGGCCTGCGGCGCGGGCAGTTTCAGACCGCCAATCCCGCCGGTCGCCAGATTGGCCTCGTGCAGCGCGATGATGGGCAGAATCAGAAAGAAGGACACGGCCGTGACGCTCAAGACCTCAACCAGTTCCATCTTCCACGGCGTCCCGCCCAGCAAGTACCCGGCCTTCAAATCTTGAATCAGGCTGCCGGAGACGCAGCAGGCGCAGCAAACCACCGAAGCCACCCCCAGCACGGCGGCTACGCCCCCCAGCCCCTTCACCCCGATGGCCACCATTACCAGCGCGGCGATGACCAGCGCCGCAAGCGTCAGGCCGGAGACGGGCTGGTTCGAGGAGCCTACCAAGCCGACGAGATAGCCGCCGACCGCGGCCAGGAAAAATCCGCTCAGGGTCATCACCACGGCGGCCAGAATCGCGGCGCCCCAGCTCCGGGCAAAGTGGTAGTAGATGATGGTTATGGGAATCACCAACCCGGCGATGGAAAGAAGAATCCACTTGATGGGGATGTCGATATCCAGGCGGGTGCGCGCGGCAGCGGTGCCCGCGGCGGAGGAAGCCTGCACGGCGCCGCGGATCGAGCGCAGGATGGGTTCGCGCATGCCGTAAAGCGTGTACACAGCCCCCACGAGCATCGCTCCGACCGCGATGGGGCGAACCACGTTGTACCAAACCGTGTAACTGAGCAGGTCCCAGGGGGCGGTGCCTCCCACCGTGCCGCCCAGGCGACGCGGCAGATCTGGGTCGATGAAAAGGATGAGCGGAATCAGCACAAGCCAGGCGATGACACCGCCGGAAAAGTTGATGGCCGCCAGGCGCGGCCCGATGATGTACCCAATGCCGATCAGCGCGGGCGACGCGGAAGGTGTCGTATAGGCGATGCCTCCCGTGTAGGTTACATCGCCGATCGGTTCTTTTTGGAAACCGAAATAGCCGATGAGCGACTTCGGGAAATGCACGAAGAAGCTGACGGAATCCTTGAAGTATTGCAGGCCCTTGTCGTCCTTGAGCACCTGCAAGAGGGCGCCCATGGCCATGGCCCCGAAGACATATTTGGGCGCGTCGGTCGCGCCCTGCTGGCCGGCTTTTACCACCTCGGCGCTGGCCGTGCTTTCCGGGAAAGGCAAATCCGATTCCACGCACAGCGGCCGCCGCAAAATGATGATGAAGAAAATCCCCAGCAGCCCGCCGGCCAGCAGGATTAGCGTCCCCACCCAGAAATGACTGCGCAGGTCGGTCCAGAGACGCTGCCCTCCCACGTTCACCATCATGAAGGCCGGGATGGTGAAGATGGCGCCGGCCACCAAGGCCTCGCCCACCGAGGCGGCGGTGCGCGTCAGGTTCTGCTCCAGGACGCCGCCGCGAAAGAACGGCAAGCGGAACAGGGCGATGGCAATCACCGCGGCGGGAATCGTGGCGGCCACCGTCTGGCCGGCCTTCATGCCCAGGTAGGCGTTGGCCGCACCAAACACGGCGGCCATCAGGATGCCCGCCAAGACAGCTTTGAGAGTGAACTCAGGCTCGGGCGAATCGTGGGGAACGTAGGGTTTGAATTCGCTCATGGCAAAGGAGTCGACAGGTGACAGTCAACAGTCCACAGCAAGAACGCCACGCCCCCGAACTGTCAACTGTGGACTGTCAACTGTGAACTGCTCTTCGCTACTGCCCCAACAGCTCAAAGTACCGCCCCACCGTCTCAATGCCGCGGTAGAAGTTGGGCAGGTGGAACTTCTCGTTCGGCGCGTGAAGGTTATCGTCAGGCAGGCCGAACCCCATCAGGACACTCGGGATTCCCGCGTGCTTCAAGAAAACGCCGACAATGGGAATCGAACCACCCGAGCGCATGTAAACCGTTTTCTGGTGGAAGACCTGCTCCAAGGCGTTGGCCGCGGCCGCGATATAGCGACTCGCGGTCGAGACCACCGACGCGGGCGCCGAACTCAGCACACGCACCGTGGTCTTGATGCCTTTCGGCGTCAGCTTCTTCACGTAATTCGTGTATTGGCGAATGACCTCCCGCGGCCGCATGTCCGGCACCAAGCGCATGCTGATTTTTGCCGTAGCCACCGCCGGGATGACGGTCTTCCCGCCTTCGCCCGTGAACCCGCCGCGGATGCCGTGGACTTCGAGCGTCGGTCGAGCCCAGGTTCGTTCGAGCACCGAGAAGCCCTTCTCGCCCACCAGGGCCGGGGCGCCGACTTCCTTCTTCAGATATTCCTTCTCGTTGAAGGGCAGGCGCTTCCACGCCTGGAGTTCCTTGGCGCTGGGCTTCTTCACGCGCTTATAGAAGCCGGGGATGCGAATCTTGCCGTCGCGGCCTTTGAGCGCGGTGATGATTTCCGCGAGCGTCTGAAACGGGTTGGGTGCGGCCCCGCCATAGACACCCGAATGCAGGTCGTGGCTTGCGCCGCGGGCTTCGATCTCGGTGTAAACCAAGCCGCGCAGGCCCGTGGTGAGCGTGGGCAACTCCGGCGCAAACATCTCTGTATCACAGATGAGCGCGGCGTCGGCTTTCAGCCGGTCGGGATGCGCCGCCACATACTGCTCGATGTGCTCGCCACCCGTTTCCTCTTCGCCTTCGATGAGGAACTTGATGTTGATGGGCAGCTTGCCCTCGGCCTTCAGGAAGCCTTCCACCGCCTTCAGGACGAGGTACGTTTGCCCCTTGTCGTCCACGGCGCCGCGCGCATAGATGTTCTGATCGCGGATGGTGGGCTCAAACGGGGGCGACTTCCATTCTTCCAGCGGGTCGGGAGGCTGGACATCGTAGTGGCCGTAAAGCAGCAGCGTCGGTTTACCCGGTGCCTCCAGCCACTCGGCGTAGACCAGCGGGTTCTGGTTTTCCTTCCCCTCAATAATCTCCACGCTGCGCATGCCCATCTCGCGCAGTTCATTGGCCACAAACGCCGCCGCGCCTCGGATATCGGCTTTGTGCGCAGGCAGCGTCGAGATGCTCGGAATCTTCAGAAACGTCTTCAACCCCTCCAGAAATCGCTCGCGGTTTGCCTGGTAATAGTCAAAAGTTGTGGTGGCCACGGCTTCTTCTCCTGACTGCTATTCGGTCTTCCGGCCTGACTTCGGGGCGGCACGACACCACCGCTTATCGCTAACCCGGTCGGCTGAAGTGCGTGCGGCAGTCTACACCCTGCCCTGCGCAGCGTCAATTTCGCCTGCCCGCGCCACAGGTCACGCCACCGCGCGTTGCGTGTATATTCAGCGATGGAATAGAATCGCCCGCGGAGGCCGCGTGCACGCGTTGAGCCATTCCCGTTCGGCGAACTGGGTGGTGAGGATTGCCCTGGTGGCCACCCTCGCCCTGGTCGCGACGGAATTCGTGGCCGGGATGCTGGCCCACAGCCTGGCCCTGATCAGCGACGGCTGGCACAACTTCACGGACATACCCACGCTCGTTCTTTCCTGGATCGCTCTCTACTTCGAGCAAAAACCTCCCGACCACAAGAAGACTTTCGGCTACCACCGCGCGGGTGTACTGGCCGCCTTCGTGAATGCCTTGCTTCTGGTGGGCGTGGCCCTGTTCATTTGTTATGAGGGCTACGAACGGCTGCTCCGGCCCGTGCCCGTCTCGAGTCGGACGATGCTCGCGGTAGGCCTGATCGCCTTGGTCATCAACGGTGGGATCTCGCTGGCGCTCGTGCGTGACCGGCGCGACCTGAACCTGCGTGCGGTGTTCATCCACAACCTGGGCGATGCGCTGTCAAACGTCGGTATCATTGCCGGAGCTTGGCTCATCCAGCAAACCGGCCAGTACCTGATCGACCCGCTGCTGGCGTTCTTGATTGCAGGGATGATCCTCTGGAGCGCTGGGGGCATTATCCGGGACTCGGCCAATATCCTGCTCGAGAGCACGCCCAAGGGCCTGAGCCTGGAGCGAGTGGCCGGGGAGATGTTGAAAGTTCCCGGCGTGCGCGAGGTGCACGATATCCACATCTGGAGCCTGGGAGCCCAGTCCTGCGCCCTTTCGTGCCATGTGCAAATCCTGGACGTCCCCACGTCAGAAAGCGAGACGATCGCCCACCGCATAAGAGAAGTTCTGGCCGGCCAATTCGGCATCAGGCATACCACCCTCCAGTTTGAGCACACCCACGCCCCGGGTGATTTTCACGTCTACATGCCGGAGCCGGCACCCACGAAAAACGAGCCAGAGAAATAGCGGCAAGATGCTGCGCAGGAACAATCAGCTTTCCGCGGTCAACCTTGAGCGCAGGCAGGCATCTACTTGGGGGGGACAAGCCGTTCCAGACCGTCGAGGTAGGGACGCAGTGCTTCGGGGATGACGACGGAGCCGTTGGCCTGCTGGTAGTTTTCAATCACAGCGAGCCAGGTTCGTCCGATGGCCAAGCCGCTGCCGTTCAGCGTGTGCAGAAACTCCGTCTTGCCTGCGCCGCGGCGGAAGCGCAGGTTGGCGCGCCGCGCCTGGAAGGCCTCGAAGTTCGAGCAAGAGGAGATTTCCTTGTACTCGCCGCTCGAGGGCAACCAGACCTCCAGGTCGTAGGTCTTCGCCGAGCTGAAACCCACATCAGCCGTGCACAGAACGACGACGCGGTAGGGCAAACCAAGGCGTTGCAGGATGACTTCGGCGTCGTGGGTGAGGGATTCCAGCTCGTCGTAAGACTTCTCGGGTAGTGCGAACTTCACCAGTTCAACCTTCTGGAACTGGTGCTGGCGGATGATGCCGCGCGTGTCCTTGCCGTAGGAACCCGCCTCGCTGCGGAAGCACGCCGTCCAGGCGCAGAGCTTAAGCGGTAGCTGCTCAGCCTCCAGCACTTCGTCGCGATAAAGGTTTGTCACGGGAACTTCGGCCGTGGGAATCAGCCAGTAGTCCGTGCCTTCGAGTTTGAAAAGGTCTGCGGCAAACTTGGGCAGGTTCCCGGTCCCATAGAGGCTCGCCGAGTTGACGATGAAGGGCGGCAGGACTTCGGTGTACCCGTGCTCGCGGGTGTGGATGTCGAGCATGAAATTAGCCAGGACGCGCTCGAGCTTGGCACCCAGCCCCGTGTAAACCGCAAAACGCGTCCCCGCAATCTTTGCGGCGCGATCGAAATCGAGGATGCCCAGCGCCGGGCCTAAGTCCCAGTGGGCCTGGGGCGCGAAATCGAAGCGGCGCGGCTCGCCCCAGCGTCGGACCTCCTGGTTGTCCGGCGGACCGCTTCCCACCGGAACGCTCGGGTGAGGAACGTTGGGGATGTTGCGCAAGAGTTCGCGCAACTGGTCGTCGTACGCTTTGGCCTTGGCGTCGAGTTCCTGAATCTCTGCTCCCAGTTGCTTCATCTCGGCAATCAGTGCCGAAGCATCCTGCTTTTGCTTCTTCAGGGCAGCGATTTCATCGGAGACCTTGTTGCGGCGCGCCTTGCGGTTCTCGGCTTCGACGAGAAACTTCCGGCGCTCCCGGTCCACGGTCTCGAAGTTCTCCAGGATGTCCGGGAAACCGCGCTCGCGTAGCTTCCGTTTCACCAATTCCAGGTTGTCGCGGATAAACCCAAGATCCAACATGCGAGAAGCCGGCTCCCCCTCCCTAGTAGGGCAGTTCGCAAACTGCCCCTCATCGGAGTTGACGGTCAATCTAAACCAAGCAGCTGGGGCTGTCAAATTGCCCCGCGCTGGACGGACGGTTCGCTCTCTACAAGGTTCACCCTCTGCGCCCGCGCCTGCGAGCGCAGAGACAGATGTGACGTGCTAAGAAGACGAGTGGCGGGATCACGCTGCCGAAGGCGTAGAGCGTCGTTGCTGGAAGCACTCCCGGCAGTACACCGGCCGACCTTGCGTGGGCTTGAAAGGTACGGTGGTTTCCTTGCCGCACTGAGAGCATACGGCGGTGGTCTCAACGCGCTGGTAGCCCTGGCCGCTCAGCATATGGCTCCGCTTGACCTTGCAGGGCTTGCACCGCTTGGGTTCGTTCCTAAAGCCTTTGTCCGCGAAGAAGAGCTGTTCGCCGGCAGTGAAAACGAATTCCGCCCCGCAGTCGATGCACTTCAAGGGCTTGTCCCGGTATTCCATGCCTGGCTCCCTTGCTCGAACCGGCGTTCACCTCGGGTCCCAGGGGGAGGGTGAAAACAAGCAATCGTTCGCTAGTTCCCACCCCCGCCTTACCGGAGCAGGCCTATTCCTGTTCGTGCCTGGCCTTCTTTCGGCTTCGCTTCCGAGCCAACGCTTCCTTGACTCGGCGCTTTTCCCCGGGTTTGAGGTAGAAGGAGTGTTTCTTAATCTCCTTAATGATGTCTTCCTGTTGAACCTTCCGCTTAAAACGGCGCAGAGCGTTTTCTAAAGATTCGCCTTCCTGAAGCCTTACTTCAGCCAACCGTTTAACACCCCCATTTCCGTGTGTGAGTATGAGCGCACACCTGGAGCGACGGTGGAAGGATTTTCGCCTATCCGATTTCCCTAAGTCAAGCGCGTTTTTCCTCAGTCAGGCGGGGCGACGAGGTTGGGCCTGCGGGCTGGTGCCCGGGAGCCAGTCCCGGGCGGCGCCGAAGCGGGAGCTACTAGTGGCGGCAGGTTTGAGGTAAGATAGCCTGGAGCGTCGGAGCGCCCTGCGGGCCAAAGGAAACCGACCATGGGCGTGCAGCACCTGGGATTCAGCCTTCCCTGCTTGGTTGGGGGGAACAGGAACGAGCCGTCTGCAACTCTCGCGAAGGCTTCGCTTCCTGCTTTCTCGGGGATTGGTTCGCACCGAGCCTGCGCGGCCCTCGTCGGGGCGCTGGCCGTGGCGGGACTGGTATTCGTTGCGACCCTGAGGCTGAGCGCCGCTCAGGATACTCCGCCCAAGGCAGAGGCGCAGGCCGCGGCGGCTTCTCAGCCCGCAGCCGGTTCCGCCGAGGCTCCTAAGCCCCCCGATCTTCGTAAGATCCGCGTGCGGGTGGAGGTGGTCAACGTCCCTGTGACCGTGTTGGACAAGCGGGGCCACCCGGTCATCAACCTCAACAAGGAGGACTTTGCGGTGTACGAGGACGGAGTGCGGCAGACCGTCCGCTACTTCAGTCGCGAAGTGCGGCCCCCCCTCAGGATTGGCTTAATCCTCGACACCAGCAACAGCGCGCGGCGGGCGCTGGATTTCGAAAAAGACGCGGCCAGCGAATTTGTCTTTAACATGCTCCAGGGCCGGAGCAGCAAGCACCAGATTTTTCTCCAGACCTTCGACGCCACCAGCTCCCTGGTGCAAGACTTCACCAACGAACCCGAACTACTGAACGAAAAAATCCGCGGCCTGAAGGCGGGCGGTGGGAAAGCCCTCTATGACGCGATCTACTTCGCGTGCAAGGAGAAGATGCTCAAGTCGGGCCCGCCGGAGGATATGCGGCGCGTCCTGGTGGTGGTAAGCGATGGCATTGACGTGCAGAGCGAACGCAGTCTGGCGGAAGCCATCTCCATGGCGCACAGGGCCGAGACCATTGTCTATGCCCTCGGGATCGTGGCTTTCGGTTACGAACATCCTGGCAACAAGATCCTCGCGAAGATGGCGGAGGAGACGGGTGGCAAGGCCGAGTTTCCCCGGGAAGAGACGCCGGGCACCGACCTGGGGACCGGCTACTTCTCCCACGGCCAGATCGGCGACACCTCGCAGAACAAGGGCCTGGGTGCTGCGACCGGAATCTACTCCGCCACCCGCCTGGTGCAGCTTGCCGAATCGCTGGAATCCATCGGGCGCGAGCTGAATGAGCAGTACAGTATCGGCTATAGCCCCAAGAAGGATAAGCTGGATGGCACCTATCGGACAATCCGCGTAGAGGCCAAACGCAAGGGTCTCACCGTCCGGGCGAAGCCGGGCTACTTTGCCGCTGCCGAATAGTCCCTCTTTTCCTGGCATTTCATCCCTACTTGCGTGATCACGCCGAAGGAAGCCGGGGTGTACCTTGGGGTTCCTTCCGAGCGGCAGCGGAGCTCGCGCTTCGCAAAGAAGAATCACCAGCTCAATCTCAGACTAGGCCCTGGAAGATTGTGTCGAAGTTGCGGCCTGCTGACTTCTACGTTTGCGCTTCGGCCGGCAGGCTTCATCCTTTATACTTCCGGCCGCTAATCGTAACAACACTCCCACACGGAGTTGGACCATGATCGATCTCTCCAGCCTGAGTGCGAGTCTTCGCGAGGCCCGGGTGGTTGACTTGAGCCAGGCACTCGAAGAGCACATGCCGCACTATCCGACGCACGGCAAATTCTTCCACAATCTCTACACTTCTTATTGGCATGGTGACCGCGCCTTGAGCTATCAACTCGTGATGCACGAGCACAACGGCACGCACGTGGATGCTCCCGCGCATTTCATCAGCGATGCCAAACCTCCGGCCCACGTCACGATTGACCAAGTCCCGCCGACGCGCTTGATGGGCCGCGGTGTGCATCTGGATTGCCGGGGTTTTAGAGAAAAGGACTACGTTTCCAGGAGTTTTGTTATCGCCTGGGAGGCACAGCACGGCGCTCTTCGGGCGGGGGACATTGTGCTGTTTGACTTTGGCTGGTCGGCTTATTGGGGCCTCCGCCCCGACAACCGGCGGTATCTTGCAGACTGGCCGGGCGTGGGCAGAGACGCGGCGGAGTATCTCATCGAAAAGTCCGTTGCCGCCCTCGGGGTCGATACACTTTCGCCGGATCCCCCGGCGGCACTGGCGAAAGATCCGATTCACCCTCTGGTGCTGGAGAAGGGAGTGTTGATTATCGAAAACCTCGCGAACCTGGAGCAGCTCCCGGATTTCTTCCTGTTTGTAGCTTTGCCGCGCAAGATTCGCCAGGGCTCCGGTTCGCCGATCCGCGCCGTCGCCTTGTGCGTTTGAAATGCGACGGCGGCGAGCGTATGATTTCGCTCGCGGCAGAAGAGGAAAGCGCAATATTAAGACTTCAGGAATCATGGAGGTATGTCAGGTATGGGGAAAATGGAGATGAATCGCAGACAGTTTGTGGGCACGGCCTTGGCGGCTACGGCAGGGGTGTTACAGTCGAATGCCTTTGGTTTTCCGAGTTTAACCCCGCAAGAGAAGGGTCCCCAGATGAAGCTTGGCCTTTACAGCATCACTTTCTTGGGGGTTTGGTACCGCGGAGAAGCGCTCCCCTTGGAGGAGGTAGTCAAACGGGCCAAGAAATATGGTTACGACGGCGTCGAGATCGACGGCAAGCGACCCCACGGCAATCCGCTCGATTGGCCCAAGAGCCGCTGCCAGGAGCTGCGTTCCCTGGCGGAGGGGGAAGGAATTCAGATTTACGGGGTGGCTGCCAACAACGACTTCAGCAGCCCGGTTCCGGAACACCGAGAATGTCAGGTCGCTTACGTGCGGGACCTGATTCGCCTGACGGCGGATTTCGGCGCCAAGACCTTGCGCGTCTTTCTCGGCTGGCCGGGTGTCACCAAGCACCCCCAAATCGCCAAATACACCATTGCGGACAGCATCTGGAAATTCAGCCATAAGGACTTCTCCAAGGAGGAGACTTGGGGATGGTGCCGCGAGGGGCTCATCGAGTGCGCGCGTTGCGCGGGCGACGCCGGGGTGACGCTGGCGCTGCAAAACCACCATCCCATCATCGAGACTCACCACGACGTGCTGCGCATGGTGAAGGAGGTCAATTCGCCTTACCTGAAGGTGTCGCTTGACGTCCCCATCATGCCGGCCGAGACCCGCAAAAGTCCGGAGCTTATCCGTCAGGCAGCCCTGGATGTCGGACCGTTGCAGGCGCTGTCGCATTTTGGCGGTGAATACGATCGGGGGCCGGACGGCAAGGTGAAAGGCGAAGCTTACTACGCACCTTTCGTGCGGGCCATGCGGGAAATCGGCTATCAAGGGTACATCGGGTACGAATTGTGCCATCCGCTCCCTGTCGTGAAGGGGCAAACGGTGGGCGTCGAGTTTGCCGAGAAGAACGCGCAGCTGGCAGCGGAATTCATGCGCGGCCTGATTACGTCCGCCTGGGCCTAGACGTTGTTTGCGCGGTGTAGGCCCGGCAGGCCAGCGCGGCAGGGTCCTGACGGGCGCCGAGGCTACTGAGCCTGGACGACCAGTTCGCCGTTCTCGATGCGCATGGCCGCGACAGAGGCGGGGACCTGCATCTGCATATCGATGCGGTCCTTCATCAAGGAAGCGGGCACGGGCAGACTGCCCAGGCGCACTTCAGAGGGGATGAGCCGGACGGTGTGCTGGCTGAAATCCAGGCTCCCGCCCACGGTTACGACCAGCTCTATTCCTTTCACGTTGACGGTGAGCATCGTCCGGAGTTTGTCCCCCTCAAGATGCACCACTGCCCCTTTCAGGGTCACGGCGCCCGCCGGCGGGGGATTGTTCTTGAGGCCTTCCTGAATCTTGGAGTTTATCTCCGCCTCAGTCAGACGAATCTCGCCTGGCACCTGCTGCTCCTGGGCTTGCGCCAGGCTGGCCATCTTCTCGTCGAAGGACTTGGCGGCCTCGGCGCTCGCCTCAGCCGTGGGCATGGAAGGCCGGCGCAGGAGAAGCCAGAGGAGAATCAGGCTCGCAACAACCAGCCCCACCGCTATGTACCGGAAAATTCTCTTGACCATCGGATGGCCTCAGAAAGTAGGGCCTGGAGGCCCAACCGGAAAACGGACCGGCCGGTCGTGCCCCACTACGAGTTGATGCGCGGGTCTTCCACGACGGGTTGCGTGGGATCGATGCGCAGCCAGAGCAGCGCTCCGAGGAAGAAGATCGCGCTCGAGACGATGATCGGCAAGTCCCAGCTTCCGAGCGTCTGGACCAGGAAACCCGTGACGATGGGGAACAAGAAGCCGGCCAGGTTTCCCCACATATTCATGCAGCCAGAGACGGTGCCGGAAAGTTCGCGCCCCACGTCCATACACACCGACCAACTCGAGCCCATGGTCATGTCACCGCAGAACGAGGCCATGGCGATGGTCAGGACGGCCGTCAGCGGATCCTTGACCCAGACGCTTCCCAGCATGCAGAGCGAACCCAGGAAGAATCCGGCAAAGCCGATGTAGCGCCGGTTCTTCAAATTCCCCGTTCTTTTCACCACGAAGTCCGTGAGCAGGCCTCCGAGCACGCAACCTATGGAGCCGAAGAACAGCGGCAGGCCGCCGTAGATGCCTGCTTGCAGCATGGAGACGCCACGCGCCTTCAGGTAGGTCGGCAACCACGTGATGTAAAAATACCAACCATAGGAGACGCAGAAGTACATCCAGCAGATGGCCCAGATATTGCCGCTCCGCAGCAGGCGCGACCACGGAACTTGGATACGGCCCCCGTGGGGGTAACCGGCTGATGCTTGCCCGCTGCGGATGATGTGCAGCTCCGCCGCGTTGACCCCGGGTTTCTGTTCCGGCCGGTCGCGGAACCAGAACCAGAAGAAGACGGCCCAGATGATACCCAGCACGCCGAAGAGCCAGAAGGTCGGACGCCAGCCCGTGTGGGCGATCATGAACACTACCAAGCCCGGCGCGAATGCGCCCCCCAGCCGGCCGCACATCCACATCAGGCCGGTCGCGAAGCCCCGCCCCACACCCGGCATCCAACGGGAAAAGACCTTGGCCGAGTTCGGATACATGCCGGCTTCCCCAGCCCCGAACAGAAAACGTACAGCGACCAGAGTCCACAGGCGGCTTACTACGCCGGTAAGTGCGGTGAAAATAGACCACCACACCACAATCCGTGTGATGACTTTGCGGGGCCCGATGCGATCTCCCAACCAGCCGCCGGGTACTTCAAACATCGCATAGGCGATGGCGAAAGCGCTGAACACAGCACCCATCTGGATCGGCGTCAACCCAAGGTCAGCGGAGATGTAGGGGGCGCTCCCGGAGATGCAGACACGGTCGAGATAGGTGATGAGCGAGAGCGAGCAGATGAACCCGAGTACGACGTAACGCAGGCGCGAGGCCGGGCCACGCGGGAGGGTGCTCACATCTCTGGTGTCAAGGGAATCCGACGTGGTGTGCTCCATCATGTTTTGCTGGGTAATTCTTCCAGCCAGAAGACTGAGTTGATTATCGCTCCTTGCTCCTCCCGTGCCAGGAGACGCTTCCACAGCGAAGACAATCCACTTGCCACCAGCGACGCAGCACAGGAAGACGAAGGTGTCTACATCTGATGGCTTGCCTCACCCTGGTGCGTAAAGCGCCCGAGCATACCAGGAGTGACAAATCCCGCGCAACAAGTTGCATCGGCGGGCGAACACTCCTAGCGTCTTCGCTCGCGTCGCGTCGGTTGACGAGATGGCAAACCTGACGAAAACGGGATTCGTCCCGATTGACATGCCCTCCAGGGTGTGCTACCAAGGATTATCGGGCAAAAAACCGACATGGGCGTTGAAGAACTCCAATCCGCCTGGGAACTCCTCAAAGAGGCCTATCAATACCAGATGGGGGGCGACTACGACATGGCCGTGGAGCTCTACAAGCGCTCCCTTGATCTCCATCCCACAGCCGAGGCGTACACGTTCCTGGGTTGGACCTATCGTTTCCAGGGCAAGCTCGAGGAGGCCATCGCCGAGTGCAAGAAAGCCATCCAAATTGACCCGGAGTTTGGCAATCCCTACAACGATATCGGCGCCTACTTGATTGAGAAAGGCGAGTACGACGAGGCGGAGTCCTGGCTGCTGCGGGCGCTCCAGTCGCGTCGCTACGAGTCCTACCATTATCCCCACTACAACCTGGGGCGCGTCTATATGGCGAAGGAGCAATATACCAAGGCCCGCCACCACTTCGAGCAGGCCCTCAAGCTTTCTCCTGACTATGCCCTGGCTAAAGACGCCCTGGAGCGGTTGAGACGCAGGTTGCAGTAGTCCTTACGGCCAAAGTCACCCGCGCGGGCTGCGTTTCCCTGCCTCCCAAATTCTATTGTGATATTATGGCGGCGGACTTTAGGATCAGTCCATCCGGGGTCGTGGCTCTTCATCAAAACCCATGTCGGAATCACTCATGCAAGCAATTGTGAAGCCTGAACCGAAACCGGGAGCGCGGTTCCAGGAAGTGGCCGTCCCGGAGATCGGCTTACATGATGTCTTGGTGCGGGTGCAGGTGGCCTCCATCTGCGGCACTGACCTGCACATCTACCAGTGGGATCGCTGGTCAGCGCGGCGCATTCGCCCCCCGCTGGTCTTCGGCCATGAGTTTTGCGGTGCGGTGGAAAAAGTGGGCGCCGAGGTCAGCACCGTGCGCCAGGGCGACTTCGTCTCTGCCGAAATGCACCTGTCGTGCGGCCACTGCTACCAGTGCCGGACGGGACAGAGTCACATCTGCCAGAACGTGCGCATCATTGGGGTTGATACAGACGGTTGTTTTGCGCAGTTTGTGCGCATCCCCGAGGCGAACATCTGGAAGATCGACCCGGGCATCCCCGCCGACTACGCTGCGGTGCTCGATCCGCTTGGGAATGCGGTCCACACCGTCTTGGCGGGAGATATCGCCGGCCTGAGCGTGGCCATCACCGGCTGCGGGCCCATCGGCCTGTTCTCGGTGGCGGTGGCCAAGGCCTGCGGCGCAAGCCCCATTTTCGCCACGGAGATCCATCCCTACCGACGCCGACTGGCCGAGAAGATGGGCGCCACCGTAGTCATTGACCCCTCCGCAACCGACCCCGTGGCATTCGTGCTGGGCGAGACGGGCGGCGTGGGGGTGGACGTCGTCCTGGAAATGTCCGGCCATCCCGAGGCCATCCGCCAGGCGTTCCAGATGCTGCGGCGCGGCGGGCGAATCTCGCTGCTCGGGATTCCCGCCAAGCCTCTCGAGCTTGATCTGGCAAACGATATTATCTTCCGGGGCGCAGTGGTGCAGGGCATCAACGGTCGCCGGGTCTTTGAAACGTGGTACAAAATGCAGGCACTCCTGAAATCCGGCGCCCTTGATCTTGCTCCGTTGATCACGGACCGCATCCCCATGTCGGACTTTGAGCACGGCATGGAGCTCCTGCTCTCGGGCAACGCGTCCAAGGTGTTGATGTACCCGAACGGGTTACCCTAGGAAGGGAAGGGGGAAGAACGGGCAAGGGGAACGACGGGTCGAGCACGCGCGCATCCAGGCACGCGACGAAGAATGAAGCGGAAACAGCCGTGTCACAGCCCAACTTCATTCGCAGTCGTCATCTGAGAGTTTCCTACGTTGCGATGGTGCAATGTCTGCGCTGTCGCGTCCGGATGCCCATTGAGGTGGACGCGGAGGACTTGAAGCGTCTCCGAGCCTTCGCGCGCCTGTGCCGGACCTGTGACCGGTGTCAGCAGGATACCGAGTGGGTATACTTGCCCATGGGAGTTAGCCGCTAAACGAGTACGTTGACAGCCGAAAGTTGAAAGTCGAAAGCGACAACTTCACCTCTGTTCAGTCCACGTTCTTCGACTTTCAACTTTTGACTTTCGACCTCAGACTTCTTCGCCGGGGTTCCTATGCCCAAAGCCCAGTTGGAGTACTTAAGCGACGAGCTGCAAAAGCTGCGCGAGCAGAAGCTTTACCAAAAACTGAGGATCCTCGAGACCGCGCAGCGGCCCGTGGCCCGCTTCGACGGCCGCGAGGTGATCAATCTCTCGTCAAATAACTACCTGGGACTTACCACCCACCCCAAGCTCAAGCAGAAAGCCCTCGAGGCCATCGAGAAATACGGCGTGGGGTCAGGGGCCGTGCGCACCATCGCCGGCACCATGACGCTCCACATGGCGCTGGAGGAGAAGATCGCGCAGTTCAAGCAGGTGGAAGCTTCGGTGGTGTTCCAGTCCGGCTTCACGGCGAACGCCGGGACGGTGCAGGCCATCCTGGCGAGAGAAGATGTCATCATCTCCGATGAGCTTAACCACGCCTCCATCATCGATGGTTGCCGGCTTTCGCGCGCCGAGATCAAGGTGTTTCCCCACAAAGACGTCGAAGCGTGCGAGAAGATTCTGCAAGGACTCCAGAACCGGCCCGGGCGCAAGCTGCTCATCACCGACGGCGTCTTTTCCATGGACGGCGACATTGCGCCCCTCCCGGCCTTGGTCGAGCTCGCGGAAAAGTACGGCTGCATCATGATGATTGACGATGCGCACGCCTCCGGCGTCCTCGGGCGCCACGGGCGCGGCACCGTGGACCACTATGGTCTGCACGGGCGCGTCGATATCCAGGTCGGGACGCTTTCGAAGGCCATCGGGGCCCTGGGCGGCTATGTGTGCTCCACGCGCGATACTATCGAGTTCCTCTATCATCGCGCCCGGCCGTTCCTCTTTTCCACCTCCCATCCGCCTTCCGTGGCCGCCACGTGCATCGCGGCCTTCGAGGTTCTGGAAGAAGAGCCGGAACGGATCGAGAAACTCTGGAGTAACACCCGTTTCTTCAAGGCGGGTCTGAAGAAGCTGGGCTTCAATACGGGCATGAGCGAAACCCCTATCACGCCGGTCATCGTCGGCGACGCGGCGTTGGCGCACGAGTTCTCCCGCGAGCTGTTCGCCGCGGGCGTGTTCGGCCAGAGCATCGGCTTTCCCACGGTCCCCCTGGGCAAGGCGCGCATCCGTACCATCGTCACCGCCACGCATACCGAAACGGAACTGTCGCAGGCCCTCGAGATTCTCGGGACTGTGGGGAAGAAGCTGAAGATCATTTAAGCGAACGCCAACCGCCACGGGCTGGAACGGCCGCCCATCCTGCAACTGATTTCCTGGCACTGGTTTGACTTCGTTCTCCGCGAGCGATTAACATCGCTTTGTGAAACCGCGGCACGTTTTTCGCGCGATTCTTTTGGTGGCGGGGCTTTCCCTGGCGCTGTGCGCAGCCTTGGCGCTTCCCGCGCAGGACTCTGAACAGGCATTAGAGGAGCAGATCAGTTCCAGGATCGCCGCCGGCCAGATTGACGCGGCGCTGGAGGAGGCGCGAGGGGCGGCTGTCCGCTTCCCGCGGTCGGCCGCCCTGCATCAGTTGCTGGGGGCAGCGCTGTTCAAGAAAGGCCTGAACGCGGAGGCGCGGGCGGCCTTTCGCCGCGCCGTCGAACTCGACCCGAGCGTGGCGCAGTATTACTTCAACCTGGCGCTGGTCGATCTCAGCGAGAACCAATATGCGGAGGCGGCCAAATCGCTCGGGGCGTGCGTGCGCCTTGAACCGGCGAACGCGCAGGCGCACGTTCTCCTGGGCCGCGCCTACCACAATCTGAACCGCACGCTCCCCGCCATCGAGCAGTTCAAGAAGGCTCTGGCCCTGGCGCCCCAACTCCCGCTCGTCCATTACCACCTGGGTTATGCCTATCAGAGCCAAGGAAATCTCGGGGCGGCACTGGAGGAATTCAAGAAGGAGATGCAGTCGAACGCGAACTTCTATGAGCCGTACTGGCTGGCAGGAAATATCGAGCTGGGCCGGGGCAACTTGGGTGCGGCGGGAGAATTGTTTCGGAAAGGCGTAGGGTTGCGACCGCTGGCCTTCCAGGCTCATTACGGACTGGGCCGTGTCCTGATGGGCCGAGGGAAATTGGCCGACGCGGAGACTGAACTCAAGAAGGCGGTGGAGCTGAAACCGGATAACGTCGAGGCCCACTACGCGCTGGCGCGAACTTATCAGCAGATGGAAAGGAAAGAGGACGCGGCGCGCGAGTACAAGATCGTGGACGAGTTGCACGCGCGGAGCCAAGGCCAGCGCTCGGGGATTGCCGGGCGTGAGCAATAGGACGCGGGGCTGCTCCTCGGAGCGGCCGCCTTTTGCCAGTGGCGAAACATCGAGGTCAGGGGCGATATTGAGGATTTCCAGCGGAAAAGTCTTTCCCATCCTGTGCGCAGTTGGTGTGGCCCTCGTCGCTCTGGCGCTGCGCGGGGCTGGCGGAGATCCGCAGCGGCGCGGCACCCCGCGCCTCACCGCTGCTCCCGTTTCTCCGCCCATCGGCCAATTCGTGGAGGTCTCAGCAAAGGCCGGTATTCGATTCAGCCTCACCAGCGGCGGTCCGGAGAAACGCTGCATCATCGAAGCGAAGGGGGGCGGCGGCATCGCGTGGTTCGACTACGATAACGACGGCTACCCGGACCTCTTCCTGGTGAACGGGTCGACATTCGAGCACTGGAAGCGGGGCGACAGTCCGCGCTCCCGCCTCTATCACAACAACGGCAACGTCACCTTCACCGACGTTTCGGCTGCCTCAGGGCTTGACCACACAGGTTGGGGCATGGGAGTCTGCGTCGGTGACTACAACAACGATGGCTACGACGACCTCTACCTTACCTACTATGGCGGCAACGTCCTCTACCGCAACAACGGCAACGGCACCTTCAGCGACGTAACGGAGCGGGCGGGCGTGCGCGGGCACGGCTGGGGCATGGGCTGCGCCTTCGGCGATTACGACAACGACGGGCGGCTGGACCTCTACGTGGCCAATTACGTGGATGTGGATATCGCGCGGCTGGGAGAACCGGGCAGCGCGCCCAATTGCACCTATCGCAGTATCGCCACGTTTTGCGGCCCGCGCGGCCTTCCGGGCGGCCGCGACATCCTGTTTCACAATAATGGCGACGGAACCTTTGCCGACGTCACCGAGAAGGCAGGCATCGATCGCGCCCAGTATTTTGGCCTGGGCGTGGTGATGGGCGATTACGACCGCGATGGCCGCTTGGATATCTACGTGGCCAACGACTCGACGCCCAGTTCTCTCTATCACAACAACGGCGACGGGACGTTCACGGATGTCGGCGTCCCGGCCGGCGTGGCTTACAGCGGCGAGGGCCAAGAACAAGCGGGGATGGGGACCGACTTCGGGGATTACGACAATGACGGCTGGCTGGATCTGGTGAAGGGTAACTTCTCCGATGACACCAACAATCTCTACCACAACAACCGCGATGGGACATTTACGGACGTGACCTACCCGGCCGGGATCGGCGATGTCACCTGGCCCTTAACCACCTTCGGCGCGAAGCTCCTCGACTACGACAACGACGGGTGGAAAGACATTTTCTTCGCCAATGGCCAGACTTTTCCCCAGATGGATCGCTATCCTACCGGCATCACCTACGCGGAGCGCAACCTGCTGTTCCACAACCGACACGACGGAAAGTTTGACGAAGTTGGCCTGCGCGCCGGGCCGGGGCTGGCGTTGAAGAAGGTGAGCCGCGGCCTCGCCACTGCTGACTACGACAACGACGGCGACCTGGAAATCATGGTGAGCAACATGAATGACTCGCCGGAGCTGCTCCGCCACGCGCGCAAGAATCCCTGCCACTCCGTGGTCGTGAAGACGTTAGGCACGCAAAGCAATCGGGATGGCATTGGAACGAAGGTGACGCTGGTTTCCGGCAGCCTCACGCAGTACGACGAGGTCAGAAGCGGCGGGAGCTATCTCTCTTCGAGCGACCTGCGCGTCCACTTCGGGCTGGGAGCGGCCACCAAGATTGACCGGCTGGAACTGCGCTGGCCGAGCGGGCAGATGGACGTCGTCCCAAGTCCTCCCATCGATCACCTCCTCGTGGTCAAAGAAGGCCAAGGGCTTGTCGAAAGCAAACCCTTTCAGAAAGCGGGAGCGCGGACGGGCCGCGAGTGAATTCTAGCGGGTGAAGTATGAAAGGAAACATTCCTCGAGGGCCGTCCAAGGCCGCTGCGGACTTCATACTTTACACTTTGTCCCTTCTCTGCGTTCTGTGTGGCTTCCTTTTCCCTGCGGCGCTGCGAGCTGACGAGTTCAGCCAAGTTTCCCGGTATTCCGTGCGCTTGTTTTCTTACGGGACTCTCGTCGTGGATGCGCGCATCGGCGACCTGCGGATCGAAGGCTGGGATGAGCCGCGCGTGGAGATCGAAGCCGAGAAACTTGTGCGGGCAAGTTCCGAGGCCAAGGCCCGGCGGCTTTACGATCAGATCCGGATCGAGCTCTCGGGAGGCGATAAGGAGGTCCGGCTGCGCACGTTCTTTCCTCCGCGGAGGCCCTGGCGCCTGTTCCGCGGCGCGACGAAGCTTTCTGTGAACTATCGGATTCAGATGCCCTACGATGCCAACCTCGTGGTGCGGTGCGCGGACGGCGATGTGCGCGTCTGCGGGATCGCAGGACATCAGCAGATTCGGGTGAGTTACGGCGATGTGGAAGTCACCGTGCCCTCCCTGGATCGGCTGCGCTCACTCGAGGCTCGCACGTTCTTGGGGTACGTCCAAAGTGACATTCACGGCGAAGAGGGCGCCGGCTTCGGCCGCAAGGTCTCCTTCCGGAACGCGGAGGGCGCGCAGGATATCAAGGTGCGAGTGCGGCTGGGCGGAATATATGTTTACCAGGTCGAGTAAGCGCTGCGCAGCGATTGGGAAGGGAAAGCCATGGCTGCTAGTGCGCTCTCATTCGTAGGGTGAGAATCCCCTCGGCCTGCCCGCAGCGTTTGCACTTTTCCCCCTCCGTCGCCTGCCGTGGTACTCACAGGCGAGTTAAAATGAGGGTTGATGGAGAGCGAACACATTCTTTCTCCCCCTGCCGTGGAGGAGTATTTGCGCTCTCTGCCTCGCTGGGTTCGCTGGCGCCGGTGGGCAAGCGGTCGCCGGTACCGCGTTACGCTTTTCTCCGACCGGCCGGGGCCGTTGATCGTCATTGCCCACTCGTTTCGCGACGCTGCGATGGCGCAGCAGCTAGCGCATGCCGTGGAGCAGGACTGGGCAGCAGTTCCCGAGCGTTGCCGCGAGGCCTACCACGAAATCCTCTGGAAGGCGCCGGGGCTGATTGTCGTCCAGCTTCGGCGCCAGAATGTTTGCGGCTGCCTGGGTCACCGGCATATCGTGGTGAAAGAGACTCCCTTTGCGGAACCGCACGACGCTTATGGCGGCGCGCGCGTGGGAGAAATGGACATTGCCTATAAGCGGGTAGAAACCTGGCAGGCGCTTCCCCTCTCGGACACTGCTCTGGACGCGAAGTTCCGGGAGGGAAGCCGCCTGGAGGAATTTCACGCCCAGCAATTCCGCCTGCGCATGCTGAGCGTGCTTCTGCACGAGACCAACCACCTGGTTTTTCCTGGTGAGGAGGAGTCGGCGGTGCGGCAACGGAGTCTGGGTTTCTATCACGACGCGCTGGCCAGCTATGTTGAGAACGCGGTGGCCACGCTGTCGTTCACAATCGACCGCTCGTTCTCGCGCCTGGGCTGATTGTGTTTGGGCCGACGGCGCTCGTCACAGTGGCTAATCCGCCGCAGGCGCAGGTGCTTCCAATTTTTTTCTCGACGGATTTGCCACCTGTCTTTACAATGAACAGTTCGTGCCGAGGGAGAGAACGCTGAAGACAAGTCACCGCAAGTTGGCCTTGGTTCTAGTCGCGCTGGGGGTCGGCGGCTGGGTGCTAAGCTGTCGCCGCACGGTCAGCACGCGTCCCGTTACCACGCAGGTGGTGGTGTTGGGGTTCGATGGCGCCGACCCGAACCTGCTCGTCAAGTGGATGAAGGAAGGGAAGCTGCCGAACCTTGCCCGTCTCGCCGCGCGGGGCACCTTCCGACCTTTGGGCACGACCAATCCGCCCGAGTCACCGGTAGCCTGGGCGTCTTTTGCCACGGGGCTCAATCCCGGCGGGACAGGCATCTTCGACTTCCTCCGACGCGACCCGCAGACCTATCTTCCCGAGCTGGCGCTGGTGTCGCGGGAAAAGGCCGAGTTCCTATTCGGCCTGATCCCCATCAAGCCTCCCCGGGTGACGAACGAGCGCAGCGGCGTGCCTTTCTACAAGGCTGTGGCGGACGCGGGCTACAAGACCACCGCCATCCGTGTGCCCCTGGAGTTGCCTCCGACTTCTTTACCCGGGGGCAAGCTCTGGGCGGGCCTGGGCGTGCCGGATCTCCGCGGCACCTGGGGAACATTCTTTTATTTTGGCACCGACCTGACACAGTGGGACGTTGGTGACACGGAGTTCGGAGGCAAACTGGTCCGGTTGGAAATGAATGGCAATGAAGCCTCAGCCGAGGTAGAGGGCCCGGTCGATCCCACCGCGAACTCTTACCGGCGCATTTCAGTGCCGATTCATTTCCGGGTTACGTCCCAGAGCAACGCTGTGACTATCCAGCTTGCAGGGCGTGCGGAGACTGTGGCAGAAGGGCACTGGAGTGAATGGTGGCACGTGAAATTCCCTATCACGCCCTTCCTTTCGGTCCACGCCACGTGCCGCTTCTATGTTCTGCAAGTGTCGCCCGACCTCCGTATTTACATGTCGCCGCTCAATTTGGACCCGGAATCTCCAGCTCTTCCCATTTCTTTTCCCACCAACTACACGGCGGAACTCGTCAAGAAGCACGGGCCTATCAAGACGGTTGGCTGGTGGCACGACACCTGGGCGTTGAATGAGGAGAAAATTGACGAGGGCCTGTTTCTAGAGGACGCCTTCCGGACGATGCAGACCCAGGCTGAAATCACCCTCGACGAACTGAGAAATGATCCGCCCAGCTTGCTGGTCTCCGTGTTCCTGGCCACGGATCATATCTCCCACATGTTCTTCCGATTAATCGATCCGGGGCACCCGCGCTACGACGCGGAACTGGCGGAGAAGTACGGCGACGCGATCCTGCAAAGCTACGAGCGCATGGACCGCATCGTGGGGGATGTGGAGCGCGCCATGAAGCCCGGAGGAACGCTGATCATCGTTTCCGACCACGGCTTTCACAGCTTCCGCAAAGGCTTCAACACCAACACCTGGTTGGTACAGAACGGGTACATGGCTCTCAAGCATCCCGGGGCCGAGGAGAAAACTTACAATCTGGAGAACCTCTTCGGACAGGGGAGCTTTTTCCCCAACGTGGATTGGAGCCGTACGAAGGCTTATGCGCTCGGCCTGGGGCAGATTTATCTCAACCTGCGTGGGCGCGAGAGGCTGGGCATTCTGGATCCGGGCCCGGAAACCGATCGGCTGCTGGAGGAAATCCGTCAGAAGCTCGAAGCGGTCCAGGACCCGGACACACACCAGTCGGTGGTGCAGAAAGTTTATCTCGGGCGCGAGATTTTCCACGGGCCGCGCATGCCGGAAGCACCCGATCTACAGGTGGATTTTCGCGATGGCTACAGGACTTCCTGGCAGACTTCGCTGGGAGCGATTCCTGCGGGTATCGTGGTGGCCAACATGAAGAAGTGGAGCGGCGACCACTGTGCTTCTGATCCCAGCGACACGCAGGGCATCTTCCTCTCGAACCGCAAGGTCGTTACACCCGATCCCAGCATCCTCGATGTGGCCCCCACGGTCATCAGTGTCCTCGGCGTCCAGCCTCCGGGGCATTTGGATGGACGACCCCTGGAGTTTGCCCCACCCGCCAAAGCCAAATAAGCGCGCCCCGGACAGCTTGCCATAGCGCGGAGAACCATGCTGTCCCACGTCGCGCATCCTGTCGGCTAGACAGCTAAGCGCGCCCGACCCTCAGGGCGGGTCTTGCCGCCGCCGGCCGGTGGCCACCCCAGCACTTTGGGCGGGTGAGGTATTGCCCTTGACAAGCGACCTACCGGTCGGTTAGTCTATGCAACTCGGATTCGTTAGGGCGAGGCAGGGTTCCTTGCTCTGGTCGC
>Ga0315280_10003408_pt1 | contig 24518 bp, 19 predicted proteins | sample YL17G06_40_MG_FD_203697 | JGI IMG/M metagenome (GOLD analysis project Ga0315280, IMG submission 203697) | Sediment microbial communities from Yellowstone Lake, YNP, Wyoming, USA - YL17G06_40 | ecosystem: Environmental > Aquatic > Freshwater > Lake > Sediment | place: USA: Wyoming | collected... | reverse complement strand
TCACCTCGCCGGCTAGGTCAGACGCCAAGCCTCTTCCGACCTCGACTCGCCAGAACCTTTCTAGTCTCGCGGGTTCTCCGCCGGAGTCCTCGTACTCCGAGGCCTGGAGGAGCATCTCAAGCCTGTCCGCGTCGTGGACGAGCCTCGCCTCAGGTGAGTCGAGGCTCTCATACTCGTGCCAGAGCTTCGTGAAGGACGCCACAAGCTTCCCGGGGAGAAGTCTCAACAAGCTTCGCATCGCGGCGTCCTCGGCGCGCTTGTGGGCTTCTCCTTCAAGGCTCTTCTGCGCCGTCGTCAGGTCGCCGGTCTCAGCCTCCGCCAGATCGTGGATGAGGGCCATCTTCGCCGCCTTCAGGGAATCCAATCCCTCCGCCTCGGCGATTATCACAGCCATCAGAGTGGTCCTGTAGCTGTGATCCGCGACGGACTCTGGTGAGGGTACGCCGACCTCGACCCATCCGGTCCTCTCGACCCCCTTCAGCTTACCGGCGCGTGAGAAGAATTCGAGCAGTGATGATCGGGACACGGGGAAGAGTGAGCGTTCATCCTATTTGAGGGGTTTCCCGCAGCTGGGGCAGGTCTTCTCCTCCCAGAATATCGGGCTGCCGCAGAACGGGCAGCTCCATTTTTTCCCCTGCTCCTCGAGCCAAGCGTCGGCCTCCCCTGCGTTTATCCTCCTCAGGTGCTCCCTGAGGCTCTCCCCGATCCCGTTGAAGTACTCGTCCATCTCCCCGAACTTTCTGCAGCTTCCCGCCGAGTACTCGCGGCACTCTGAGCAGTACTCGTAGCCCTTCGCCTCCATGCAGGTCCTGCGCGGGCAGTATGTGCCGTGTTCGCCCGGGGCGAGGGCGTGGCAGCCGTGGCAGTTCATCCTCTCCGGAGGGGTCTTCCAGACCTTCCTGGCGAACTCCCTCGCCTGCTCGTCACCTTGGCATCCCCTGTATATTGGGCAGGCGCCACAGTAGATGCCGCACTGCCCAACGAAACCTCTGTCGACCATCAACTATGTTTGAAAACTTGACCAATAAAAGGGGTTAGGTTAGCCCGCAGACCTTCTTGATAGCGGCGAGCATATGGTCGTTGTTCGGCGGGCAGCCGACGACGTAGCAGCCCTCGCCCTCGTGCTGCTTAAGGCAGGTTCCCATCACTATAGGCGTCCTCTTCAGCCCCTTAGGGACCTTGGCGTTGCTGCCTACGACTATGAAGAGGTCCCTGATCTCGCCCATGAGCTTCATCTGCTCCAGATCGTAGAGGACGCTGTGGATGGTTCCCCTGCAGGCGCTGCATGCTCCGTCGCTGATCACCGTGAGGCCCGGGCCGAACTCCATGTCCGTGGGCGGCCTCTTGAACTTCCTAGCCACTGAACTTATCGGCTCCCCGACTACCTCGACCCTCTCGGGGTCCACGAGGCCGTGCTTCTTCCCCTCGGCGAGGTAGTCGAGCTCCTCGAGCTTGAAGCCCATCACCTGGCTGGCGACCACGTCCAGGCTCCAGACGTCTTTCGACGCGATTATGGTGTTCAGCTGGACGATGTCTCCGAAGCTTGGGCCAAGCCCCTCCATAGCGTTGATGGCGTCGAGGACCGTGAGGTCGACTGGCACCACCTTGTTCAGGTCGAGGATCGCCTTAACGAGCCCTGTCCTGTGGAAGAGCCTCTTCTCGGGCTTCGGAATGACGCCCTTTAGGTTCTTGACGCCCAGGGTGACGATGAGCTGGTCATGGGTCTTCATCACGGGCAGGTTGATGCGGACGTCGGCGTCCATGAAGCTCTTTGAGACAGGAATCTTCTCGAAGGCTAGGTGATTGGGGACATCGAGCTCGACGAGCTTGTCTTTGTCGACGTCGACGACCTTAGCTCCGAGCGCCTCGGCCGCCGCCTTTATGCCGCTCTTCTCCAGCGCCACATCGGTCGGGGTGAAGTAGCCGGAGCCCTCGACGACCAGGACCTTTCCGGCGCCTGCCTCGAGGCTGAGCCTGATCATCGCCTCGACGACCCGCTTGTCGGTTATGACACCGGGCTTGGAGACCCTGCCCGTGACCACGTTCGGCTTCAGGGCCACCGTGTCGCCCTCGTGTATCATGCTCCCGAGGCCTCCGATGAGGTCGATCGCCTTCTTCACCATCACCTGGACGGCCTCGGAGTCTGGCGGCGCTGGCGCCTTAACGATGGAGACCTTTCCCATGAGTCATCTGTGGATAGTGAGGGTGAGGAGGATAATAAGGTGACGAACGCCGGCGGAGAACATCATTCACCTGTAACCCTCAATTCACTGTCCCCGTTACGGTGGCGAAAAATCGTTACACAAGCCTTTTTAGAAGCGGGATGTCTCAACTCAAATTTTCCCCTCGCGCGTGCTTTGGGAAACTGAAAACCGACCCATTGGCTTACGGCCGTCTCATAAATATGGGCTACCCATAAGAGAAGATCCCGGAATAGATCGCACGCCCAGCGCCGACGCCTCCCGTCGACGCCCCCGTTGCCTCCGCCGTTGCCTCCGTTGACGCCGCTCGCTCCGCTCGTCGACGAGCGCAGCGAACGAACGGAGCAATCTGAATCCGCGCTTACTATAGGGGACGGCGTCAACGAAGGCCAGCGAGCGGACGAGCGAACGAACGGAGGGACGCGTTCGTCCGTCATATCGACGCGGCGAATGAACGCCTTCTACACCCCGATGGCATGCTAATGGTCGATGAACGCTGGGCACTACCGGTCACTACGCCTGAGGGTCTGCCAACCGGCGCCTACAGGTAGGCCTCCGCCGACGAGCTACCTCGCGCGCGCGGCTCGACATCTGGTGGTCCGACGACACGATAAACTTCGTCAGGTGCCTGAAGAGCTTCTGGCTTCCCTCTTTTTCTCAACAGCCTTTCTTCTTGCCGAACTTCTCCGCTTACTTGAGCTCCTCGTCCATTGGGAGGAGGCCGAGCTGCTTCCTCTGCTCCTCGAGCGGCAGCTTTGAGAAGCTCGTCTCCTCAGCGGTCCACTTGGCGCCCTTCTTCCTGATCTTCTTCTTCAGCTTCTCCTCGTCGCTCAAGCAGATTCATCAAGGTGATCTCAGCCACCCACTGATATGTGATACACATTCGTTAACATTAAAAAGCGGAGTCAGCTTGGGCGCCCCGAGGAGGGGTAGGGGGTCCATCGGAAAAACCTGAATCCAGCCCCTCACATGAAAAGGAGCCATGGAAACGGCTCTCCCATGATCCAATCTGTACAAATAAACGCTGATTAGCACGCGGAAAATGCGTATTAAGCCATGTTGAAAAATCGATTTCCCCAGTAGCCAGGAATAGGGCTTCCTTGGGTAGACCTTAAACCCTGTAATGGCTATTGATAAAAAATGAGAAGGTTGGTGGAGAGCGGCACCGTCAGGTTCATCGGCGTCGTCGAGAAGGTCGTCGACGATCTTTCGACTATCCATATACACCAAGAATACCTCCCTGCCCTCATGGGCGTCGAAGCCTACGAGAAGCTCTACGTGATCTACTGGTTCCACCTCAGGGACAGCGCGGGGCACAGGGGCACCCTCCAGGTCATCCCCAGAAGGCACGGCGCCACGGAGCCTAGAGGCGTCTTCGCCACCCACAGCCCGAGTCGCCCCAACCCGATAGGGCTCACGCTGGTTGATCTAGTCAAGGTAGAGGGCTGCACCCTCACTGTCAGGGGCCTCGACGCCTTGGAGGGCTCGCCCATCGTCGACATCAAACCCTACACGCCCCACGAGGACCATTGAGGAAAGCCCGCGGGTCGCCAAGGGCGATCCCTAGATCACGCCGTCCTTCCTGAGCTCCTCAATCTTCTCTTCGGTCAACCCGAGCAGCCGCGAGTAGACCTCGACGTTGTGCTCTCCTAGGGCGGGCGAAGGCGTCGAGAGGTCTCCAGTCCCTGAGAACTTTATCGGGAAGCCTGGCTCGGTGTGCTCGCCCCTGATCGGGTCCCTGACCCTCACGAACATGCCCCTCGCGGCGGCCTGCTCGTTCGCCTGAGCCTCGTTAAGGTCGTTGATCTTGGCGACGGGGATACCCCTCTTCGCCAGAATCTCGACGACCTCAGCCACCGTCCTCGCGGAGACCCATGCGCCGATGTTCTCCCTCGTCAGCTCCTCGACACCGATGAGCTCCCTGAACCAGTCTGTTATCCTGCCCGCGGGAACGCTGAACATGACGTAGTCGTCGCTCGCCCTGTAGAGGCCGTGGACCGCCGGGCCCGCTTCCTCTATCGCCTTCTCGAAGGTGACGCCCGCGAGGTTCCAGAAGCTGAAGCTCTGCTGCACCGCGAGCATAGAGTCGAGCTGTGCAATGTCGATCCTCGCCCCACGCCCGGTGCTCTGCCTCTGGTAAAGAGCGGATAGGACGCCTATGAGGGCTGTGAAGCCCGGGATAGTGTCCGCGACGGCTTCTGGGCCGACGTAGGGCGGGCCCTCCGGGTCGACGGCCTCCTTCAGCAGCCACATGTAGCCACTCGACGCCTGGGCTATGGGGTCGAAGCTTCTGCGGTCCCTCCAGGGGCCGGTGTGGCCGAAGCCTGAGATGGAAGCGTATATTATGCGGGGGTTCAGCTCCCTCAGCCTGTCCCAGCCGAGGCCGAGGTCGTCCATGGTGCCAGGTGAGAAGTTCTCGATGACCACGTCGGACTTCCCGACCAGCTCCTCGAACATCGCCTTCCCCCGCGGGCTCTTCAGGTCGAGGGTGACCCCCCTCTTACACCTGTCGAGGAAGGCGAAGTAGGGGCTGGCGCCTTTGACTAGGGGCGGGAAGAACCGGGTCATCTCCCCCCAGGGCGGCTCGACCTTGATCACCTCGGCACCGAGCCCGGCCATGTAGAGGGTGCAGATGGGCCCAGCGTGGGCGTGGGTGAGGTCCAGGACCCTGACTCCTTCGAGAGGTTTAGAGGTTTTCAACTCAATAAGCACAGTGATTTTCAGATAAATAATATCTCGGACCAATAAGGGCCTGATGGAGTATATTTAAAAGCAGGGCCGGGCGGTTCCGAGATTAAGCCAATTATTAAATAGCTATGCCCCATTCAACCATGAGGTATGACCTGATGGTTAAGACGACCTTATCCCTCATCAAGGCGGATGTCGGAAGCGTCGCGGGGCACATCATAGTCCCCAAGCCCCTCTTCGACATAGCGAACAAGAAGTTGAAAGAGGCGAAGGAGAGTGGCCTCATCAATAGCTTCTACGTTTTCAACGCCGGCGACGACCTCGAACTCCTCATGACCCACTACAAGGGCGAGGACAGCGAGGAGATCCACAAGCTCGCCTGGGACACCTTCAAGGCGGGTGCCGACAAGGCGAAGAGCCTCAAGCTCTACGGTGCAGGGCAAGATCTCCTCATAGACGCCTTCAGCGGCAACGTCAAGGGTTTGGGCCCGGGCGTCGCCGAGATGGAGTTCATGGAGCGCGGATCAGACCCAGTCGTCGTCTACGCGGCGGACAAGACGGAGCCCGCCGCCTTCAACTACCTCCTATACAAGGTCTTCGCGGACCCGTTCAACACCGCAGGCCTGGTCATCGACCCGAAGATGGTCGGCGGCTTCAAGTTCGAGGTCCTCGACGCCTACGAGAACAAGAAGGTGGTACTCAAGACCCCTGAGGAGAGCTACTCCCTCCTCGCCCTCATAGGCACGACGGAGCGCTACATGCTCTCGAAGATCTGGAGGGCCGCAGACGACGAGATCGCCGCCGCCTCGAGCACGACGAAGCTCAGCCTAATCGCAGGCAAGTACGTCGGTAAAGACGATCCCGTCTGCCTAGTCAGGGGTCAGAGCGGCTTCCCTGCCGTCGGCGAGGTCACCGCGCCATTCCTGCACACCTACCTCGTCGCGGGATGGATGAGGGGGAGCCACTGGGGGCCATTCATGCCCGTGGGGCTCAAGGACAGCAAGTGCACAGTCTTCGACGGGCCGCCGAGGATAGTCTGCCTCGGAATCCAGGTATCCAACGGCAAGATCGCCTCGGACGACGATGGGAAGCCGCTGATCGTCGACATCTTCGACGACCCGGGATTCGACCTCGCCAGGCGTGAGGCCCTGGACCTCGCCTCCCACCTTCGCAGGATGGGTGAGTTTGAGCCTGCACGCCTAGGCCCGCAGGCGATGGAGTATACGACGCTGCCGGATGTCCTCAAGGAGCTTGAGCTCAGGTTCAAGAAGGCCTGAGCCCGCCCCTTTTTTTATTCAAACAAGGTGCCAGAGGGAGCCTTAAACATTGATGAGGCTGTAGCTACCGGGATATACACCTATTAACGCATTCAGGATAGTCCTTGCTTGACCGGAGGTACGGGCATGAACTACGACGAGGCCATCGAATGGCTGTTCTCCATAAGACGCCTAGGCGCCGAGAGGACCCTGGAGCCGGTGTACGGTCTCCTCAAGCCCCTAGGCGACCCGTACAAGAGCTTCAAGTCGATCCACGTCACGGGCACAAACGGGAAGGGTAGCACCTCTGCGATGATCGCCAGCATCCTCAGGGCGGCTGGCTACAAGGTCGGCCTCTTCACCTCGCCTCACCTCATGGAGTTCACTGAGCGCATCGTCGTCGACGGCGAGCAGATACCAAGGGCGGACGTCGTCAGGCTCCTGGAGAGGATCAGACCCATAGTCGAGGAGCTCCACAAGGGGCCAGAGCCGATCCGCCCCCTCTTCTTCGACATAGTCACCGCCATGGCGTTCAGGTACTTCGAGGAGGCTGACGTCGACTTCGCCGTACTGGAGGTGGGCATGGGGGGCAGGCTGGATGCCACAAACGTGGTTCAGCCCCTGGTCTCGGTGATAACCAACATTAGCCTCGAGCACACCGAGGTCCTCGGCAACACCGTCCTCGAGATAGCCCGCGAGAAGGGCGGCATAATCAAGCCGGGCGGCGTCCTCGTCACGGCGACTCAGGACAACGAGGTCTACGCCCTCTTCAAGGAGATATGCGGGAAGCTAGGTTCGCGCATATTCCGCGTCGGGAAGGATATCACCTTCCGGAAAGGGAGGTCCAATATCGAGGGGCAGAGCTTCATAATTAAGGGGCTGAGGGAGAGCTACGACCTCTTCACCCCCCTTCTCGGCGACCACCAGCTCCTCAACGCCTCCGCGGCGGTCGGAGCCGTCGAGGCCCTCAGCTTCAGCGGCGTAGACATCCCTCCCGAGGCCATCGCCCGGGGGCTCAGGGAGGTGAGGTGGCCTGGAAGGCTCGAGGTGATGCAGAGGAGGCCCCTCGTGGTGCTCGACTCGGCCAAGGACGCCGAGGCGATGAGGGCGCTGAGGGATGCCGTGAAAGGCTTCCGGCACGGGAAGTTCATAATCGTCGTCAGTATCTCCTCCGACAAGAACATTCCCCTGATGATCGGGTACCTGGCTGAGGTCGCGGACAGGTTCATAGTGACCACTCACAGCGTCATGGGAAGAGCTGCCAAGCCGAGCGTCATCGTCGACGAGGTGGCAGGGCGTGGGAAGCCCTGCGAGGTTGTCGCGGGTGTCAAAGAGGCCGTGGACAGGGCCATCTCCCTGGCCGGTGAGGACGACATGGTCCTCGTCACCGGCTCGGTCTTCCTCGTCGGGGAGGCTCGGAGGCGCTGGCTCATGAAACTCGTAGGAGCACAATAAATAGCGGCGTCGCGCAAGTCTAGGATATGGAGTTCACCACAAGGCCCGTGGTCATGGGCACCCACGGCATGGTCACCTCGAGCCACTACCTCGCCTCTGAGGCTGGCCACCACGCCCTGAAGCGGGGCGGCAACGCCGTCGACGCCGGCGCGACGATGTGGTTCGCCCTCACCGTCACCAAGCCCGACCTCGTAGGCGTCGCTGGCGAGGTCCCCATCCTCCTCTACCTCGCGGACGAGGAGGATGTCATAGCCGTAAACGGCCAGGGCCCCGCCCCGGCCGCCGCGTCCGTTGACTGGTTCAAGTCGAAGGGCTACGGGCTGATACCAGAGGACGGCTTCACGCCGGCCACCATACCCGCCTCGTTCGACGCCTGGATCATAGCCCTGGATGAGTATGGCACCTTCAGCTTAGAGGAGGTGATGGAGCCGGCGATCAGGCTGGCGGAGGGCTACCCGATCCAGGCGACCATGGTCAGGTCTATAGAGAGGTCAGCTGAGAGGTTCAGGGAGGAGTGGCCTTTAACCGCCGAGATCTACCTCCCGGGCGGCAGGGCCCCTGAGGTGGGCCAGGTCTTCTCCAACCCCGACCTCGCCAGGACCCTGAGGAGGCTAGGAGAGGAGGAGCGGAGGGAGCGCAGGTGGGGCCGCTCGGCCGGCTTAGACGCGGCCCGAGACTACTTCTATAGGGGCCCGATAGCGGAGGCCATCGTAGAGTTCACAGGCTCCTTCAGGTGCAGGGATGTCGAGGGAAAGGAGGAGCACGGCCTAATCACCCTCGAGGATATGGAGGCCTACGGCGCACGCTTCGAGGAGCCCATAAGGACGAATTACCGTGGCTACGAGGTCTACAAGTGCAACACGTGGAGCCAGGGCGCCGTGCTGCTCCAGCAGCTCAACCTCCTTGAGGGCTACGACCTCCGGGGCATGGGTCACAACAGCGTCGACTACCTTCACACCTGGATCGAGTGCGCCAAGCTCGCCTATGCTGACAGGGAGCAGCACTACGGTGACCCAGACTTCGCCGAGGTCCCCCTGACCTGGCTCCTCTCGAAGGGCTACGCGGAGTCGCGGAGGAGGCTCATCGACCCAGACCGCGCGTCGATGGAGCTTAGGCCCGGCGGAGCGGACCCGATCAGGCTGGAGCCGACGAACAAGAAGGGGGTGTTCGAGGGGGACACGGTCCACCTCGAAGCCGTCGACAGCGCGGGGAACATGATCTCGGCGACGCCGAGCGGCGCATGGATCAGGACGAGCCCAGTGGTGCCGGGCCTGGGCTTCCCCATCGGGACAAGGGCGCAGCAGTTCAACCTCAGTCCGGGTCACCCTAATTGCATCGCGCCAGGGAAGAAGCCGCGGTCGACGCTTACGCCGAGCCTCGTCATGAGGGACGGGAGACCCTACATGGTCTTCGGGACGCCCGGCGGCGACGGCCAGGACCAGTGGACGACCCAGTTCTTCCTCAATCACGTCGATTTCGGGATGAACGTCCAGCTCGCCCTCGACAAGCCGACGGTCCACATAAACCATTTCCCGGGCAGCTTCTGGCCCCACAACGTCTCGCCGGGAGAGGTCCGCGTCGAGGGAGGTATCCCCGCGGAGGTAGCGGAGGGGCTCAGGAGGAGGGGACACAAGGTCGTCATGGACGAGCCTTGGACCCACGGCAGATGCCTCGCCATAAGGTTCGACCCTGAGACTGGCGTGATGTACGGCGGAGCCTCGCCCCGGACAGGCGACTCTTACGCGATAGGCTGGTAGGCTAACTCTCCAGCTCCTCGGCGACGCGGCGGGCCTCCGCCCTGATCCTCCCGCCGATCTCCCTGCATGAGTGGAGCAGGCCGGCGCCGACCTCCTCACCCTCGTCGAGGGCCCTTCTAGCCCTCAGGTAGAGATCAGGCCGATCCGTCGGGTCGGCGAGGCAGTCGCCGGCGCCGACGAGCTCCATGAATCCGCCTATCTTCGCGTCGTACCCTACGCTTACGATGGGGACGCCTCGCGACGCGGCGAAGATCAGTGAATGGAGCCTCAGCCCGATCACCAAGCGCATCAGGCCTAGGGCGGCCATAATCTCCCTGGGATGGACCCAGTCCACGACGACCCTCGCGCACCGACTGCTCATCCTCCTAATGATGCCTTCTATCTCGGTCCTGTCGTCGTCGGGCTCGGCTACGTGCATAGGAAGGAAGACGACCTGATACCCATCCTGCAGCAGTTTGTCAGCGGCGTAGGCTATGCTCTCCCTGATGAGGTTCATCGTAGAGGCTTCGACCTCGTCGTGGTAGTGGTTCCTGTAGTCGGGCGAGAGAAGCCTCGGGCAGACTGCGACGGCTGGCTCTTCGACCTCGACGCCGGCCCTCTCCAGAAGCCTCCTCGCAGCCTCCTCGCGGGTTGGCCGCATGAGGAGGGCGGAGTCGCCCGTTAGGGCGACGGGGGACGTGGTGAAGCCCTTCAGTATCCTCCTCGAGGCTTCGTCCCTGGCCGAGACGAGACTGGTCCTGCCCAGGAGGAGCCTCATGAACCTGACTCCCAGGGGTGACGTGATCGGCTTCGCGCCGACGCCGAAGCAGAATATCTTCTTGTCGAGGATTATTGGGAGCCCGACGTGAATGCCCCTTGAGAGGTAGCCGTAGTCGTAGAAGGGCGTCCCACCGCTTATCAGGCACCCGTCGACCTCCCTGAAAGCAGGAAGATACTCCTTCAGGCCGCCGCCGAGGGTGGACCGCGGCCCCCTGAGCCTCACCGACTCGACCCCACAGACCCCCCTGGTGTACATCGGGTCCGTGGATAGGGCGACCAGCTCAACGTCCGGCGCCGCCTCATGGAAGACATTCCTCAGCCCAATCAGTATCGCGTCGTCTCCGACATTCCCTGAGCCGAACCAGCCGCCGAAGACGAGCATCCTCAAAGCCCCACCACCAGCTCACCGGCGCATCAGTCCCTCGTATGCCTCGACGTGCATGCGGACTACCCTCCCGAGCTCGTGGACCTCCTCGACGTGCCTCCTGCCCCTCCTCCCCTTCTCGGCCCAGCCGTCAGACTCGAGGAGGCAGCTGAGGGCGGCGTCGTAGTCATCGCCTAAGACCCTGCAGCCGAAGCGGCTCGTGAGGCCATCGGGGTCCTCGCAGCTCACTATCGGGGTCTCATGGGCTAGGGCTTCGAGGAACGAGACGGGGAGAGCCTCCCTTACGCTCGTGTTGACGAGGGCCCAGCTTCTCTCAAGGATCCTTGACTTCTCCTCCTCCGATACGAAGCCCATCAGTTTGAGGTTCGGCGCGCCACGGTACCTTCGCCTGAGCTCCGCGTCCCTCTTGGCGTCGTGCGCCCTGCCCATCGCTACGAACTCTACCTCAGGGAAGCGCTCTGCGAGGCGGAGGAAGAACTCGACGCGCTTCTGGGGGTCCCAGCGTGCGAGGAAGCAGACGGTGGGCCTCTCCGCCTTCATCATCCGCCGCCTCGGCACCCTGACGGGGTTCGGGAGGAAGCCGGGCCTCTCCCTGAGCCCGTAGAGCCTCGTCGCCCGCCCAATGAGGAAGCGAGCCTGGGAGTAGAGGGCGTCGGCCCGCCGGCAGGCCGATGCAAGAACCCTGTTCTCCAATGCGCACTTCGCCCTGAAGGCAGCCGTCGGCCTGTATCTTGGGTCAACCCTTCCTATCCGCTCCCACTCCCCTGAGTCGTAGGGGTCCTGAAAGGTGATCACATGCCTCCTGCCGGGCATAGCCCGCTCCGCGACGATGGTGTTGTAGCTCTCCGCCTCGCTGTGGTAGATGTCTGCGTCTACGATCCTGTAGAACCTGGCTGACTCTAGCCGGGAGAGGGCCGCGCTCAGGGGGTAGGGCTTGCCCGAATGCGATGGGTAGCCGTAGACGGTGACCCCTTCGAGCTCCTCGACCTCCCTCTGCCCCGTCCTCCTCACCGTGACTACTGAAACGTCGAGCCCCTTCCTGGCAAGTTCCCGCCCGAGCGTCCTAGTCACATAGCCGAAGCCTCCGTGGACGCCCCAGGAGAAGACCTCCGGGGAGACGAAGCAGATCCTCGTGTGAGCCCCCTCGCGACGGGTGCTATCTAAGTTTCAAAAGATAATAAATCTTTATTGGGTGCTGCCTCATAGTGTGATCGGGGGGAGACAGCCGCCGGATTACCTGAAAGCATAGGAGAGATGGCGAAGCCCACGATCAGCCTCGTCATCCCCATCCACAACGAGGCCCCGAGGGTGTGGGGGAACACCATCAGGCTCAGGGAGAGGCTGAGGAGCCTCGCCGAGGACTTCGAGATAATCCTGGTCGAGAACGGGAGCGTCGACGATACCCACGGGATAGCTGAGGCCCTCGCAGAGAGGTACAGGGAGGTGAAGCTCCTTACTCTCCCTGAGGCGGGGCTCGGTGAGGCCCTCAAGCTCGGATTCAAGAAGGCGTTGGGGGAGAAGATAGTCTACTTCCCCATGGACCTCTCCGTCGAGCCAGAGTTCATAACCCAGAGCCTCAGGCTCCTCGACGAATATGACATCGTCGTCGGCTCAAAGAGGCTTGGATCCGGACTCGACGGGCGTCCACTGAGCAGGAGGCTCGCCAGCATTGCGTTTCACGGCCTCGTCAGGGGTCTCAGCGGCACCTTCCTTTCTGACACGACGTGCGCTAAGGCCTACAGGGGCAGCCTGGTGAGGGGCCTACTCGACCTCGTCCCCTCCGGGAGCAGGGTCTTCGAGACAGAACTCCTACTGGAGGCCGAGAAGAAGGGGCTCAGGATCAAGGAGGTGCCGGTCAGGGTCGTGGAGCGGAGGAGGAGCAGGCAGCCCCTCGGCGCCAAGGTGAGGTCGAAGCTCGAAGACCTCCTAAGCTCCAGGCTCGACGTGCTCGCCCTAGCCATAGGCGTCCCCGTCTTCGCCTCAGGCATAATCTGGCTGATCATCCTCGCGGCCTCGAAGCTCGTCTCTTCCCAAGCCGGTTTCCTCAACCCCTACAGCTTCCTCGCCTCGATGCTCCTCGTCATCTCGGGCTTCCAGATAATCTTCTTCGGCCTCCTCGCCAACCTGATCCTCCAGATGAGGCGGGAGATGGGGAGGGCGGCAAGGTCAGATGAGGCCGAGGAGCCTCCAGTAAGGGATGCCGACGAGGAGGACGGCGGCCACTGACACCAAGCTCAGAGCGAGGCCGTAGATAACTATCTGCCTCTGGTTGAACCAGCCCTCCTTGTAGAAGATGATGTTCGGTATCGTGTTCACGGGCAGCACCACGGCGACGGGGACTAGGAAGGCCACGGGTAGACCGACGAGCTGAGGCGGAATCCCCTGTAGCTGGGCGAGAGACATTGTCAGCGGCACCATGACGGTTGCGTAGACCGTTGTCGAGGTAAAAGCGACGTGGAGTAGTACGGCGAAGAGGATCACAACAAAAACGAATGGGGTGAACCCGAGGCGATCCAGGCTGAGGAGGTTGAAGGCGGCCTCGGCCACGGGGTCGAGGGCCCTCCACCTCTCCACGGCCCCGGCCATGAACATGCTCGCCGCGAAGAGGGCTATCGAGCCCCATGGTACGGATTTGGAGAAGCCCCTGACGTTCATGGCGCCGGCCCAGGGGAGGAAGAGGATGAGGGACAGGGCTAGGCTGATGAGCCCGACGTTGAATCTGATGTATCTCTCCCCGACCCACAGCAGCAAGACCGCTGAGAACAGGGCCGCGACCGCTACCTCACGCCGGTTCATGCGACCGAGCCCGCGCCTCATCTCCCTGATCCTATCCAGGGTCTCGCCGCTGCGGCTCACCTCGCTCTTGAACATCCTCGTCGCCAGGAGGTACGAGGCTGCGAGGAGGATCAGGCTGAGGGGGAGAGCCATCCTCAGCCATCCTCCCCAGTCGAGGTCGACGCCCGCGGCGCTCAGGTAGGTCACGGAGATGGGGTTGGGGACGGTCGCCGTAAGGAAGGCTGTCGAACAGACGTTGTTCGCCGCCATGGCGACGAGTATCAGGGATACGCCGTAGCCGCTCCGCCCCTTCTCGACGCCGAAGGCCTCGACGAGCCCGGTGCATATCGGCAGCATGAGGAAGGCCTTTGCGGTGGTCGAAGGCGAGAGGGGCGCGACGGCGAGGCTCGCGGCGGCGACGGCGAGGATGACGCCTCTTGGGTTGCCCCCCAGGGAGGTCGCTATCATGAGGGCGATCCGCTTCGCCAGCCCCGAGGTCTCCATCCCCTTGGCGAGTACGAAGCCGGAGAGAATGATCCATAGCCCGCTGCCGCCGTACGTCCTGAAGAGGGAGTCGATGAACTCCTGGGGGCTCAGGGAGGCCTCGAAGAGGGCGAGGAGGACGACGACGGCTATCGACGACTCAAGGTGCCTCTCGGGATAGAGGCTCCAGACGACGAGGGCGAGGAGGACGACGCCGAGGACCCTCCCCTGGATGCCTGAGGTGAGTGAGAGCCAGATGAGCGCGGCGACGGCGAGGGCCGAGACGCCGAACCTGACCATGTCCTCCCTCCTCACATTCACCCCTCCGACGGCTGCTTAGATCAGTCATAGTTCGTCTATAATGGTTACGGGGAGAGATAACCAAGACTCCCCCCCTATTTTTAGGGGACTCTGAAAAAGCTCCTTTTCAACAGAGGAGCCTTAAAACGTCTTAGGTCACCTTTTTTCCCTACAATTTTCTACTTTTTTCGTCTATAAACTACGATTTCAGAGCGGAGAAAAATCGTCAGACGAGGCGTCTCTTGGCGGTTCGTAGTTAATTGGTTGTCCTTTGTGGTGGTGGGGCGTCTTTCTCGAAGGTTTTAATTTGCTTCGAATAGTAACTACGATTAGTTGGTGATTGTTTGGCTAAGAATATCTGGATAGCGAGGGACTACCCGGCGTGCTCAGGCTGCAAACGTTGCGAACTGGCCTGCAGCCTCCACCACGAGGACTGGATGTGGCCAGAGGCGTCCCGTGTCAGGGTCTTCATGCCCTTCCCGGGCTGCGAGGTCCCCCACCTATGTTCACAGTGCAACGACTATCCATGTGTATCCTCATGCCCCGTGCAGGCCCTGACGGTGGACGGGGAGACGAAGGCCGTCAAGGTAGACAAGGAGAAGTGCATAAGCTGCGGCAAATGCATAAAGGCGTGCCCGGGTCAGGTCCCCACCCTCCACCCCGTCGATAACAAGGCCCTCATCTGCGACCTCTGCGGAGGCGACCCAGAATGCGTCAAGGTCTGCGAAGAGGCAGGCTACAACGCCCTCATGCTCGTAGAGGAGGGGCCCAGCGTCCACAGGAAGCTCTTCAGCAGGAACCCTGTCGACGCGGCTAAGGACCTCACCGTCTACTTCTTCGGCGAGAAGGGGAAGGAGGTGATATAGGATGCCCGGCGGATACGCGGGCAAGTTCCTAGACGTCGACCTCACCAAGGAGAAGATAGACGAGGTAACCTTCAGCGACGAGGTCCTCCAGCAGTACTTCGGAGGGAGAGGCCTCGCGGCGAAGATCCTCTGGGACAGGGTCGGAAAGAAGTGGAGCAGGCTCGATCCCTACGCCCCCGAGAGCCCCCTGATAATCCTGACAGGACCCATGACCGGCATCTACCCAGGCGGAAGGATCTGCGTCTCTGGGAAGAGCCCCGTCAGCTACGGCACAGTGGGCAGCACGGCCTCCACAGAGTTCGCCCACGAGCTGAGGTGCGCCGGCTACGACGGAGTCATCTTCACCGGCAAGGCGGAGAAGCCCGTCTACCTCCTCGTGACAGACGGCGAGGCTGAGATCAGGGACGCCAGCCACCTCTGGGGCAAGCTCGGCGAGGAGACCATCAAGGTCCTTAACAGGGAGGTCACGGCCGAGCTGACGAAGAGGAAGCCGAATGTCGGCCTCTGGAGGGAGCCGGGGATGATCTACATCGGTCCCGCCGGCGAGAACATGGTGAGGAACGCGGCCGTGATGACCAAGCTATGCCACGCCTGCGGCTACGGGGGCTACGGTGCCCTGATGGGTTCGAAGAAGCTCAAGGCCGTCGTCGCGAAGGGGAGAGGCCCTCTCCCGAGGGTCGACGCCCCGGAGGCGGTTAAGCTCCTCTGGAGGAAGGCCCACCAGATACTCATAGGCAAGACAGAGTTCCGACGCTGCGGCACGGGCTACCTCGGTTATCAGGTCGGGGCCGATTACAGCTCTGAGCCCATCAGGAACTGGCAGGAGGAGTGGCACGACGAGAAGAGGTACGGGGGACCGGAGTTCGAGGACAAGTACTGGGTGAAGAAAAAGTGGGCGGACTTCAACTGCACTACGAACTGCATGAAGGTCAGCTGCATCAGGGAGGGGAAGTGGAAGGGCGACATCACCGACCTCCCAGACTACGAGCTACAGGCCTACTGCGGCACCAACCTCGGCATCTTCGACCCCGGCGAGAACATCCACATGAGCGCCCTCATAGACAACCTGGGTCACAGCGGCATCAACGGCCCCAACGCCATGGGCTTCGCGGCCGAGCTCTACCAGCGCGGCATACTGACGAAGAAGGACATAGGCTTCGAGCTCAAGTGGGGCGACGCCGAGGCGTTCACGAAGCTCGCCTGGATGATAGCGAAGCGCGAGGGGATGGGCGACGTCCTCGCCGAGGGCACGTACAGGGCGGCTAAGGCGATAGCCAAGAAGAAGAAGCTTCCGGAGGAGGAGCTGCTAAAGTACGTGGTTCACGTGAAGGGCATAGAGATTGGAGCCCACGGGACCCGCAGCGACGCGGACTACGTCCACGACATCAGCTACGCGGGGAACGTGCAGGGTGGCGACCACACCTCGGTCGCCGTAGACGGGTACACCGATATGACGGACGCCGTCTTCGCCGACTGCGGCGTCGTCTGCGACTTCTGCAGGACCAACCGGGAGCTGGAGCTCGACTTCGCCAAGGCGGTCACGGGCTTCCCGGTCACCGTCGAGAGCTGGAGGAAGGAGATTGGGCCGAGGATAGTCACCCTCCAGAGGGCCCTGCTCCTGCTCGGAGGCCCAGGCCTGAGATGGGAGCCATTGAAGGACGACGACAACCCGCCACGGTTCTACGAGCCCCTACCCAGCGGACCGTATAAGGGCAGGACGACGGACAAGAAGCTGGTCGACAAGAAGCTCCAGTCCTACTTCGAGACCCTCGGATGGGACAGGAGGGGCGTCCCCAAGAAGGAGACCCTCGACAGGCTAAGCCTCTCAGGTGTCGAGCCCCTCATGAGGAAGCTCAGGGAGTAGCCCAACCCCCTTTTTTAAGCATCTCTGATCAGGAGCCTCTTTAGAGCAAACTATGTTTTATAGAACATTTCGACTTCAGCGACGCTTTTAGAGAAGTTTTTATCCCATATCAACCGAAGTTAATGTTATTCTGGTGATACGATGAGCAAACCAATCTGGATAGCGAGGGACTACGCGGCGTGCTCGGGCTGTAAGCGGTGCGAGATCGCCTGCAGTCTCCACCACGAGGGCTGGATGTGGCCCGAGGCGTCCCGTGTCAGGGTATTCATGCCGTTCCCCGGCTGCGAGGTCCCCCACCTATGCGCCCAGTGCAACGACTACCCATGCGTCGACTCCTGCCCGGTTCAGGCCCTGAGCACCGACGCTGACACCAAGGCGGTCATCGTCGACAGGGAGAAGTGCATAAGCTGCGGCAAGTGCATCAAGGCCTGCCCAGGCCAGGTGCCTATACTGCATCCAGGCGACGACAAGGCGATCATCTGCGACCTCTGCGGGGGCGACCCTGAGTGCGTGAAGGTCTGCAAGGAGGCGGGGTACAACGCCCTCATGCTCGTAGAGGAGGGGCCCAGCGTCCACAGGAGGCTCTTCAGCAGGAACCCCATCGAGGTGGCGAAGGACCTAGCCGTCCTCTTCTTCGGCGAGAAGGGAGAGGAGGTAATCTAGGATGCCGGGCGGATACGCTGGCAAGTTCCTAGACGTCGACCTCTCGAAGGAGAAGGTTGAGGACACCACCTTCGACGACGAGACCCTGGAAGCCTACTTCGGGGGACGCGGCCTAGCCGCCAAGATCCTCTGGGACAGGATAGGGAAGAGGTGGAGGAAGATCGACGGCCTCGACCCCGAGAACATATTCCTAGCCCTCACAGGCCCCATGACGGCGATCTACCCCGGCGCCAGGATCATGTGCTCAGGCAAGAGCCCGCTCAGCAACGGCACCGTCGGCTCGACGGCGTCCACCGAGTTCGCGTCGGAGATCAAGATGGCTGGCTACGACGGAGTCATCGTAACCGGGAAGGCCGAGAAGCCCGTCTACATCCTGGTCACAGACGAGGGCGGTGAGATAAGGGACGCTTCCCACCTCTGGGGAAAGGTCGGGGAGGAGACCATCAAGCTCCTGAACAGGGAGGTCACAGAGGAGCTCGCCAAGAGGAAGCCGAACGTAGGCCTCTGGAAGGAGCCCGGAATCATCTACATCGGCCCGGCAGGCGAGAACATGGTCAGGAACGCGGCGGTGATGTCGAAGATCTGCCACGCCTGCGGGTACGGCGGCTACGGCGCAGTGATGGGGAGCAAGAACCTGAAGGCGGTCGTCGCCAAGGGCAGGGGGAAGATTCCCGCCGTCGACGCGCCCGAGTCGGTGAAGCTGCTACTGAAGAAGACCCATGAGCACCTCATAGGCCGGACGACCATGCGCCGCTGGGGCACGGGCTATGCCGGCTACGCCGTCGGCGCAGACACAAGCTCAGAGCCTATTCGGAACTGGCAGGAGGAGTGGCACGACGAGAAGAGCATGGGAGGCCCAAGGTTCGAGAACAGGTTCTGGGTTAAGAAGAAGTGGGCCGACTTCGGCTGCACCACCAACTGCATGAAGATCAGCTGCATAAAGACCGGTCGCTGGAAGGGCGACATCACCGACATGCCAGACTACGAGCTCGAGGCCTACTGCGGGACGAACCTGGGAATCTTCGACCCCGGTGACAACGTCCACATGAGCGCCGTCATAGACAACCTCGGCCACAGCGGCATCAACGGCCCCAACACCATGGGTTTCGCTGCGGAACTCTATCAGAGGGGCATCCTGACCGAGAAGGACTTCGGCTTCAAGCCCGCTTGGGGCGACGCCGAGGCGATGACGAAGCTCGCATGGCTCATAGCGGAGCGGAGGAAGATAGGCAGGGTCCTCGGCGAGGGGACCTACAGGGCGGCCCTGAAGATCGCCAAGAAGAAGGGTATGAAGCCGGAGGAGCTACTGAAGTATGCGGTGCACGTGAAGGGCATCGAGATAGGCGCCCACGGCACGAGGAGCGACGCCGACTACACCCACGACATCAGCTACGCCGCCAGCGTCCAAGGAGGGGACCACACGAGCGTCGCCGTCGACGGCTTCACGGAGATGTCCGCAGCCGTCTTCACGGACTCCGCCGTATTCTGCAACTTCTGCTTCTTCGGCGTCCCGCAGGAGCTCGTATTCGACTTCGCAAAGGCGATCACCGGCTTCCCGATAACCCAGGAGAGCTGGAGGCGCGTGACCGGCCCAAGGATCGTGACCCTCCAGAGGGCGCTGCTGCTCCTTGGAGGACCCGACGTGACATGGAAACCCGTCGGAGACGACGACAACCCGCACAGATTCTATGAGCCACTCCCTACCGGCCCGTACAAGGGGAGCAAAACGGACAGGGCCCTGGTCAAGCAGAAGAGGAAGACGTACTTCGAGACCCTCGGCTGGGACGAGAAGGGAGTGCCCACGAAAGAGACCCTTAAGAGGCTCGGCCTCTCAGACGTGGACCCCCTCATGAGGAAGCTCCGAAAGTAATCCCTTTCCCACATTTCTTTCTTTAGAAGTTTTTATCAATCACAGCTATCTTACAGCCATTCTAGTGGTTGTATGAGCAAGCCGATCTGGATAGCACGCGACTACGCCGCCTGCTCCGGGTGCAAGCGGTGCGAGATCGCCTGCAGCATGCATCATGAGGGATGGATCTGGCCTGAGGCGTCCCGTGTCAGGATATTCATGCCTTTCCCGGGCTGCGAGGTACCCCACCTCTGCGCCCAGTGCAACGACTACCCATGCGTCAACTCCTGCCCCGTCGGCGCCCTATCCACGAGCGCCGACACCAAGGCGGTCATCGTCGACCGTGAGAAGTGCACCGGATGCGGGGCGTGTATAAGGGCATGCCCGGGGAGCGTCCCGTTCCTCCACCCAGGCGACGACAAGGCGACGATCTGTGACCTCTGTAACGGCGACCCTGAGTGCGCGAAGGTCTGCAAGGAGGCGGGGTACAACGCCCTCATGCTCGTAGAGGAGGGGCCCAGCGTCCACAGGAGGCTCTTCAGCAGGAACCCCATCGAGGTGGCGAAGGATCTGGCAGTCCTCTTCTTCGGCGAGAAGGGAGAGGAGGTGATCTAAGATGCCGGGAGGATACGCGGGTAAATTCCTCGAGGCCGACCTCTTGAAAGGGAAGATCAGCGAGACGAGGTTCGACGACGAGACCCTCGAAGCCTACTTTGGGGGGAGAGGCTTGGCTGCAAAGATATTATGGGACAGGATAGGTAGGAAGTGGGCTAAGGTAGACGCCCTCGGCCCAGAGAACCTCCTCATAGCCCTCACAGGCCCCATGACGGGCATCTATCCGGGAGGCAGGATATGCGTCTCGGGGAAGAGCCCCCTCAGCAACGGGACCGTGGGGTCCACCGCCTCAACCGAGTTCGCCCACGAGCTGAAATGCGCGGGGTACGACGGCGTCATCGTCTCTGGGAGGGCCGACGAGCCCGTCTACATCCAGGTCACCGACGAGGGGGGCGAGATTAAGCCCGCCGGCCACCTCTGGGGGAAGGACGGCGAGGAGACCCTGATAGCCCTCAACAGAGAGGTCGGAGCCACACTCGCTAAGAAAAAGCCGAACGTCGGCCTCTGGAGGGAGCCGGGGATGATCTACATCGGTCCCGCCGGCGAGAACATGGTGAGGAACGCGGCCGTGATGACCAAGCTATGCCATGCCTGCGGCTACGGCGGATACGGGGCGGTGATGGGGAGCAAAAATCTGAAAGCGGTCGTCGCCAAGGGGCGAGGGAGGATGCCCGCCGTCGACGCGCCCGAGGCGGCGAAGCTCCTCTGGAGGAGGAGCCACGAGTACCTCATAGCACGTAGCGGCTTCCGCCGCCAGGGCACCGGCTACGGCGGGTACGGCTTCGGCAACAACACGAGCAGCGAGCCCATCCGGAACTGGCAGGAGGAGTGGCACGACGAGAGGAGCTTCGGAGGCCCCATGTTCGAGACAAGGTTCTGGGTGAAGAAGAAGTGGTCAGACTGGAACTGCACGACGAACTGCATGAAGGTCAGCTGCATCAAGACGGGACCCTGGAAGGGGGACATAACCGACATGCCTGACTACGAGCTCCAGTCCCACTGCGGCACAAACTTCGGCATCTTCGACCCTGAGGCGTGCATCCACCTCAGCACCCTCGTGGATAAGCTCGGCCACTCAGGGATCAACGGCCCCAACGCCATGGGCTACGCGGCGGAGCTCTACCAGCGCGGCATACTGACGGAGAAGGACATCGGGTTTGAGCTCAAGTGGGGCGACCCCGAAGCCTTCGACAGGCTAATGAGGATGATCGCGATGCGCGAGGGCATCGGCGACGTCCTCGCTGAGGGCACCTACCGCGCCGCCCTGAAGATCGCCGAGATGAAGAAGATGAGGCCGGAGGAACTGCTGAAGTACGCCGTCGTGGTCAAGGGGATCGAGGTCGGCGCCCACGGCACGAGGAGCGACGCCGACTTCGCCCACGACATCAGCTACGCCGCCAGCGTCCAGGGAGGAGACCACACGAGCCTCGCCGACGACGGCTACTCGGACATGTCCGGGAGCATCTTCGCCGACTCAGGGGTATTCTGCAGCTTCGCCTACGGCGGCGTCCCGCAGGAGCTGGTCTTCGACTTCGCCAAGGCCATCACCGGCTTCCCCATCACCATAGAGAGCTGGAGAAGGGTCACGGGACCGAGGATCGTCACCCTCCAGAGGGCGCTACTCCTCATGGGCGGACCGGATGTCACCTGGAAGCCCATCGAGGACGACGACAATCCACCCAGGTTCTACGAACCACTACCCAACGGCCCCTACGCAGGAAAGACAACCGACAGGGCTAAGGTCAAGAGCAAGATGCAGACATATTTCCAGACGCTTGGCTGGGACGAGCGGGGCATACCGACGAGGGAGACCCTGGACAAGCTCGGCCTATCCGACGTAGAGCCCTTCATGAGGAAGCTCCGGGAGTAGCCCCCTTTTCTCAACCCTTATTTTCCACCACAGACAAAACAAGCAGTGATGAGGATCACCGTACGCGTCTTCGGCGACATAGCTTCCATCATCGGGCGCAGGCACACAGTCGACCTCGACGAGGGCTCAACAGTCGGCTCCCTCGCCAACAGGATAGGTGAGAAGACGGGGCAGAGGAGGCAGGGATACCTCGGAGAGTTCAAGGTGGGCGGCAAGGACCTGATGGTCCTCGTCAACGGGAAGAGCATAGACCTCCTCGACGGGACTGCGACGCCCCTCAGGGATGGGGACGAGGTAGTCATCATGCAGCCAACCGCCGGCGGCTGAGCCCGACTAGCAGCCCTCTGCAATTCGAGAGTAAAACGCTTATTATCGCCAGGCTAAATTAAACTGGTGTATAAATTTTGAAGGGTTGGAACGGACGCTTCCTCAGGGTCGACCTCACGAAGGGGAAGCTGATCCGGCAGGAGTATCCGGAGGACCTCGCGAAGCGCTTCATGGGTGGCCGCGGCTTCGCCGTCAAGCTCCTCTGGGACGAGCTCGAACCCGGGACCGACCCACTGGGCCCCGAGAACATCCTCATCTTCGCCGTCGGCCCATACACGGGCTTCAACGTCCCCAACAGCGGCAAGATGGTCGTCGCCGCGAAGAGCCCGCTGACCGGCGGATACGGGGACGGAAACCTCGGCACAATGGCCTCACCGAACATGAGGAAGGCAGGGCTCGACGCGATCATAGTCACGGGTAAGGCGAAGAAGCCGAGCTACCTCTGGGTCGAGGACGACGAGGCCGAGATCGTGGACGCATCCGACCTCTGGGGCTTAGACTCTTACGAAGCGGAAAGAAGACTGAAGAAGAAGCACGGAGCGACGAGCGGGACACTGCTCATAGGTCCTTCGGGTGAGAACCTTTGCAGGATCGCAACCATCGTCAGCCAGGAAGGACGCGCGGGCGGCAGGCCGGGCATCGGCGCGGTGATGGGGAGTAAGAACCTGAAGGCAGTCGTCATCCACGGCATCAAGGAACTGCAAGCAGCCAACAAACCCGCCCTCGACAAGCTGGGGAAGGAGGGCTTCCAGAGCATCCTGAAGCGGGACAACTACAAGCACTGGAAGGCGCAGGGTACAATGGCGACCGTCGAGTGGTGTCAGGCTGCGGGCACCCTACCCACGAGAAACTTCAGCGAAGGAGTCTTCGAGCACTCGAAGGAGATCGACGGGAACACCATGGAGGCGCAGACGATAAAGCAGCGCGGCTGCCCCAACTGCAACATGACCTGCGGAAACGTCATCCTGGACACCAACGGTGAGGAGAGCGAGCTCGACTACGAGAACGTCGTAATGCTCGGCAGCAACATAGACGTAGGCGACCTGAAGCAGGTCGGGAGGCTCAACAGGATGTGCGACATGCTCGGCCTCGACACCATCAGCGCGGGCAGCGCCGTCGCCTTCGCCATGGAGGCGTCCGAGAAGAGGCTCGTGAAGGGGCTCAACCTGAAGTGGGGCGACTTCGAGGGAGCCCAAAAGATGCTCGAGGACATGGCCTACATGCGCGATCAAGGCGCCACATTCGGCCTAGGCGTAAAGAAGGCCGCTGAGAAGATCGGTGAGGGCTCATCTAACTGGGCGATGCACGTGAAGGGGCTGGAGTGCAGCGCCTACGACTGCCACCTCTGCCCCGGGATGAGCCTAAGCTTCGGCACCTCGCCGATAGGCGCCCACCACAAGGACGCGTGGGTCATCAGCTGGGAGATAAGCAGCGGCACCCGCGAGGAGTACGGCCCCGCGAAGGCGGACAAGGTGATAGAGTTCCAGCGGATCAGGGGAGGCATGTTCGAGTGCCTCGTCGGATGCAGGTTCCCGTGGATCGAGCTAGGCTTCGAGACAGACTGGTACCCCAAGTACTTCGAGGCTGCGACGGGCGTCAAGATGACCCTCGACGACATGTGGGGCCTCGGCGACCGCATATACGCCCTCATCAGGGCCTTCTGGGTCCGTGAGTTCGGCGGCAGGTGGGATCGGACCATGGACTACCCCCCTGAGCGCTGGTTCAAGGAGCCCCTGACCCAGGGCGCCCTCAAAGGAAAACACCTGGACAAGGCGAAGTACGACACACTCCTAGGCTACTACTACGAGAAGAGGGGCTGGGACGACCGCGGAATACCGACCAAGGCTACCTTCGAACGCCTCGGCCTCGGAAAGGAGGCGGAAGAGCTCCTAAAGTTCGTCAAACTCAAGTAGTCCGCCCCGCCCATCTTTCATTGGTAAAAGACTTCAAATCCAGATCGAGGACCTCTATCTCCAGTAGTGATGGTATGGGTTTCTGGCCTGAAGGATACCGTTCATGCGTCTTCCTGAGCTTCGACTACGACGCATCGAGCGCAGAGATGTGGAAGGCTCCCCTGGACGCCGTCGCCCAGAGCAAGGGGAGGTACGCCCCGAAGGTGGCGATTCCGAGGATACTGGACATGCTGGACCACCTGGGCATGAGGGCGACTTTCTTCACCCCGGGTTGGACAGCGGACAACCACCCGGACTCCATCGAGGCGATTATAAGCCGCGGCCACGAGGTCGCAGCACACAGCTACAGCCATGAGAGGATAACGGAGCTGAGCTGGGAGGCCGAGGCGTCGGTATGGGAACGTAGCTTAGCCGCCCTCGAACGCCTCGGCGTGAAGCCAAAGGGCTACAGGGCGCCATACTGGCTCGTCGGGGACAGGAGCATCGCCCACA
>Ga0315280_10003406_pt1 | contig 24525 bp, 28 predicted proteins | sample YL17G06_40_MG_FD_203697 | JGI IMG/M metagenome (GOLD analysis project Ga0315280, IMG submission 203697) | Sediment microbial communities from Yellowstone Lake, YNP, Wyoming, USA - YL17G06_40 | ecosystem: Environmental > Aquatic > Freshwater > Lake > Sediment | place: USA: Wyoming | collected... | reverse complement strand
TTGATTAGTTTTCGTCAATGGTGCAGGCAAGCAAATACGAACCGTTGATTTGGTGGTGGGTGGCTAGGTCTAATGGTGCGCACCGTTAGACCCACGGTGGCTTTTGGTGGTGAATAGGGCGAAGATAGATATTGCCCCGTTAGGGACTGATTTGTTGTCGAATCTCTGGAGAGATCCTGACAGAACATACATCGCTACTCATATTACTTGAAGCGAATTTCTATTCGGCGAGGGAACAGTTGGTGAAGGCCGAAACGGTCCTTTATTTTGACACGCCTGGAAAGCAGAATACGGATGAGACTATCAAGGCTGCGCTTGAAAGAGCGAAGAGCTTGGGTGTCAAGGACATTGTTGTCGCTTCAGTGACTGGAGAGACAGGAGTGAAAGCATGCGAGATTTTCAGGGGTTTCAACGTCATAGTTGTAACACACCATGTGGGCTTCAAAGAACCTGGGGTTCCCCAGCTACTGAAAACCAACGAAGATAAGATCCGGTTTCTGGGAGGGAAGATATTCACGGGCATTCATGGTCTATCTGGGGTGGAACGGGCCATTAGGTTCAAGTGGAATACGATTGAGCCTCTGGAGATTATTGCCGAAACACTGCGAATCTTCGGTAACGGTACGAAAGTCTGCGCAGAAATAGTCATCATGGCTGCTGATGCAGGTCTCGTTCCGATCGACAAGAACGTAATAGCGATCGCAGGTTCAGGTTCAGGGGCCGATACAGCGCTGGTTGTCTCCCCGGTCCATGCTAACAACTTCTTGGCAATGACGGTGCGGGAGATGATTTGCAAACCTTTGCTCAGAGAATGAACCGAGACCAAGTCATTAATCGAATTTTCAGCAAGCTGACGCTGAGGCCGATCGCTATGAGTTGGTTGAATCTCGCATAGAGGGCCCCAAACCTGATTGCACCAAGTAGCATTGCCGGCATACCGCGTTTGTTCCCGTCAGCTATTCGTGTCCAATTATTGAACGCGGTTCGTACTTAGCTTCGAGTCGCTCCATGTCTGAAGCATTCAGCTTAACATCTATTGCGCTGACCGCATCCTCGACATGTTCTGTTTTGGTCGCCCCGACTATTGGTGCAGCGACTCCTCTATGAAGCAGCCACGCAAGCGCTACCTGAGCTGGAGTCACTCCCTTCTCCTTCGCGACATCTTCAACCGCTTCCAAAACATCGAAATCCTCAGGTTTGAAGAAGCGTTCCCGGAGTAACTTGTCGCTCTCGTACCGCGTAGCCTTTGAAGTCTCTCCACGCTTGTATTTGCCTGTCAGGAAACCTTTGGCAAGTGGACTCCAAGGGATCAGCCCGATGCCTTCTTCTTTGCAGAGCGGGATCATCTCGCGTTCCTCCTCGCGGTAGACGAGGTTATAGTGGTTCTGCATGCTTACGAACCTCTCCAAGCCCAAATGCCTGCTGGTTTGTAGAGCTTTTAGGAACTGCCATGCGAACATGCTTGATGCACCAATATAGTGCGTCGAACCTTGGCGTACAATGTCATCCAAAGCCCGCAGGGTCTCCTCAATAGGCGTTCCATAATCCCAGCGGTGAATCTGATACAAGTCAACATGATCCGTCTGGAGCCGCTTCAGTGATCTCTTAACCTGCTGCGTGATATGACGGCGCGACAGCCCCGACTGATTCGGCTTGCTACCCACAGAACCGTAAACCTTCGTCGCAACAACCATATCGTCCCGATAACCCTTGAGGCACTCACCTGTAATCTCCTCCGAGCGTCCCTGGGAGTAAACGTTCGCAGTGTCGAAGAAGTTTATACCAAGATCTATGGCCTTCTTTGTTATCCGACGCGCTTCATCAAGTTCAACCTTCCATGCAGCGTCATTCCCAAATGACATACAGCCTAGACAGATCCGCGAAACCTTAACGCCGGCCTTGCCGAGATTCACATATTCCATAATCTGCCTCACATTGTTTCTCCTATTTCTTTCTTACACACGAGAAGACTTACCACGGGTTATGTGAGTTTCCCATGAGTTAATCTTCAACCAAGGTGCCCGTTTCAGATGCAGCGTAACCTTGACGAGCCACTTCTCCACCCAGAGCGCCTCCAGCTAGCACACGTATGACGCCCACTCCCATCTTTTTGTCAGAAGCTTTTCTGATCAGTAGCCTGAAATCGTTGCCGACAAATCCAGGGGGACAGGAAAACCAGCGCCGGGATTCAGCAAATTGAAGTATGCCTGAACGGCATCGAATCGATCGCTCGCAATGACCTGATGCAGTGCTTCTGTCTCTCCAAGACCTGTAAAACCACAGAAGCGAATAAGGCCCTGCGACCGGAGCTCATCAAAGACATCAGCGACATGATCGATGCGGTGGCTCTGTACGGCGAGGAATCTGAAGTCAAGAAACGGCTGCTAGAAATGTTCGACTATGGAGCCACAGAGGTCATGGTGTCGCTTATTCCGGCTGGACTTGACAAGAAACCATCCTATGAGCGCATGATGCACGTCGTGGCAGAGGTTTCAAGAAGTGTCGAGAATCAAGAGCTTCACCGAGCTTCTTTGTTGCTCTGAGGACAGATTGGCGACGAATGCCTCACCCGACTATTAATAACAACCTAGGTCAGCCTTCTCGCCGCGCCTGCGCGACCTATGGCTCACCCTAGACTTATGGACCTCTCTGAATCGCCTTCAAGCAGAATCCTTAATCGAAGTGTCGCACACCGACTCCGTGCTATTCGTGTCCGCTCATCGGATGTGCTCGCATTTTCGAAGTCGCTCGGTGTCAGAGGTACTCAGTTGGACATCAGCGGCCCGAATCGGCGTTATTCCGACTTTGCCTGTCGCGTGTGTTCCATTCAAACATCCATTGAGGGTAAGGAAGTTCGGGGCTGCTGACTTGGTTGAGTTTCTCGATCTCTTCCCGGTCTAATTCTAGTTCTCCTGCCTTCATATTTTCTTCCAGCTGGGCCATGTTTCTTGCTCCAATTATCACAGAACTAACAGCTTTCTGATATCTTAGCCATGTCAACGCAACAGTCGCGACTGGAACATCATGAGCATGGCTTATCGTGTCAATGACGTCAAGAATCGGATAGAGCGTCTCTTCAGCAACTGGAATAAACCCCTTTAGTCCTTCTTCGATCCTGGTTCCTTTCGGGAATGGCCTGCCTTTTCTATATTTGCCACTTAGGACACCCCCGGCCAAAGGACTCCATGCCAGTATTCCCATTTTCTGATCCAAACAAAATGGAACAATCTCATTCTCAATTCCTCTTCCGACCAGGCTGTAGTATCCCTGGTAAGTGATGAACTTGGTCCATCCGCGTTTTTCGGCTATGTTGCTTGCTTTTGCAACTTGCCATGCTGCGAAATTCGAGACACCTATGTACCTTACTTTCCCCCATCTCACTAAATCATTCAACGCCTGCATTGTTTCTTCTAGAGGAGACGCAGGATCCCAGCTATGAACCTGATACAGATCAATGTAATCGACCTGAAGTCTTCTCAGACTGTTCTCAACAGCATTCAAAATATGATGTCTGGAGAGTCCGAGATCATTAACGGAATCGCTCATCTGTCTTCTGACTTTTGTCGCTATGATTACGGAATCTCTCTTCACCCCCGCTGCCTTCAGAGCACTACCAAGCGTTTTCTCTGAATCGCCCATTGAATAAATATCTGCGGTGTCGAAGAAATTGATTCCTTGCTGAATGGCGTACTCGACCATCTCATTCGCTTCGTCCTGAGACACAGAACCGACACGCCCGAAGCCAGAGCCGAACGTCATTGTTCCAAGACACAACTGAGAAACTTTGACGCCACTATTTCCAAGAAAATTGTATTTCACCACGACCACTTTCACAACTTTGATGCCCGAATATTATTTAAGCAAATTCGTTCAAGCATGTATGCCTAAGGAATCGTCCGAGCCTGCAACGGTATCGAACTGCCTAGTTGAACTTCTGAAACATGTTTGTTCAGGAGAGTGTAGTTCGTTTTCTGGGCACTCGTCTTGATATCTCTGATCACTTGATTTCGGAGTGTCCTGAAAGATGGGTTTCTAATATCGTTCACGAAACGTTGAACCGTGACCTCCGTCCAAATTGCACTCCCGCCATCCGCAGCCGATGACTCCGCATCATCTGACAGACGAATTAGGCTAGTGGCCAGTTGTCGTTGCCTGCCGTTTGAGGTATTCGATGAACCTAGTTGGGTTCAGGGACTTGGGGCACGCATCGGCGCAGTTGAATATGGTGTGGCATCTCCACACGCCGTCCTCACACGCAACCAAGCCCAAACGTTCAGCTTTGGCTGCGTCTCTCGTATCGGTAACGAAGCGCGCCGCCTTAAGGAAGGCAGCTGGTCCAGGATACGCAGGGTCAGTCCATGTGATCGGGCATGCAGAGTAACACGCTGCGCAGTCTATGCAATCGATCGCTTCATCAATCGCCCTTCTGTCCCGTGGGCTTTGAAGGAACTCTTTCTGAGGATAAGGCTCTCGACCTTCAAAGTAAGGTTTTAGGGAATCAATCTTTTGGAAGAATGGATGCAGATCTACTACAAGATCTCGTATTACTGGTGTGTGTGGGTCGAGTGGTGCGAGCAATAGAATTTGAACTCGCCAAATCCCACAATATTCTATTAATTAGAGGTCGATCGCGAGAACGACGGAGAGGTCGATTTGTCGGTTAGGTATCGTCCAATACTTCCTCAAGAGTTCGGTCTTGTTTGCTTGAAGCCTGAATCCATGTTTCTCATAGAATCCAATCGCCCATCTGGCAGCTTCCCATGTTCCGACCAATAGTCGCCGACCGGTCGCTACACTCTTGGTATGGCTCAGAAGGTTCGTTCCAATGCCTTTCTTCTGATGTTCAGGTAGCACGTACAGGTGTCTGACCAGAGAAACATCCTTGACCGGTTGATAGCCTGCAACTCCTAACAGTTTTCCCTCCTCTTCGTAACCGAAGATTGTCATCTCGCTCATCTCTTTGCGAAGTTCGTTCAGAAGCATGTACGGTTCATGATAACGGTCTTCAGGTATCGCACCACTATACGCCTTCGCAGCCTCATTGATGACGTTGAGAATTTCACCCTCATCCTGCGAATAGCATTTCCTAATCACACAATCGCCACGCTTCGATCTTCATGGTCGAGAAACCTTTGACTTTTTCTCCTCGAAACTGGAATTCGCCATCGGATATGCAGTGCGCCAGACAGCATCTGATAACGTGTATATTGCGTTGGCAATCACTCAGTCTTTCGGTCTTACCGAGAAAAACGACAAATACGTCAATCTCAACCCAACCCTGCTAACGATACCTCTCTGCCGTATCCTGAGGCTCGAACCCTACCACATCACGGGCGTGTTCTAGGTCACGATAATTCCATTTGTTTCTTGAAACAACGTAGAAAACGTCGAACTTCAGGCTTTCAGGTGCCTCGATGCATTTTTCCACCATGCTCGCTACATCCCGTTGACTGCACCAGATTGAAAATTGCCTTGGCTGGAGTGGTCGGTCTTCCCGGTTGACTGCCCCAATGCGAAGGCAGATGGCACTAATACTATAGGCATCGGAGTAGTGTCGCGCCAGAGCTTCTCCCCATATTTTCGTGCACCCATAGATTCCTGTAGGATGCGTAGGTGATAGGTGCGTCAGCTTCTTCCAGTTAGGTGGCACTTCGTAATAACGTCCTTCTACAATCGCGTTGTACGGAAAGACGCGCTCCCATCCTGAAACAGTCGCCCCACTGCTGGCATAGATGATGCGTTTAACCCCGGCCCGTCGCGACGCTTCGAAGACATTGAAAGTGCCGATGACATTGTAGCGGAGATGATCTTCCCAAGGTGGATCTCCACGCCAGGATGCGGCTAGGTGGACAACAACATCCTTCTCCTCGAAAGCAGGGAGAATGGCATCAAGTTCCGAAATGTCGGCTTGATAGCACTCAACGCCTTCCAATCGACGACGGTTAAGAGCAGACAATTCATACTTACCCTCCAATTGCTTCCTTACCGCGCCACCTATCAGTCCACTCATACCCGTAATCAAGACCTTCCTCATCGTCAGATCATTCACCGCCTGCAATCTTGCGTTCTGGAATCCCGATATTTGAATTGGTTCTGAAATTTCATTTCGACACATTCTAATGTGAACTGCTGCGAGGAATTCCGCGAAAGGCCTGCCGTCTACCTAATGAACGCTTTTAGAGAAAAACCATGAATTATCACAGAAGCCAGCGAGGCTAATCCAAACGCAAGGAGAACTCCCCACCCTATAGGGAACGATACTGTTAGTAACCTGTCCCGCTATGCCTGAAGCGATATTCGATGTCGTCGCTGCCCGATCGCAGGTTCATGGAGGAGATAACTACTCTGCTCCAGAAGGTCATAACGGTCACAACGTCAGACGGAAAGAATTACACTGGAATTCTTTCTGGAGTTGACTCCCACTCATTCAACCTATGCCTCACAGACGCGAAAGATGAGTCCGGCCGACTAGTCCACAAGCTATTCTTGAATGGCAAAAAAGTAGCCCAAATATTCAGCTCTGAGAAACCTTTCAACCTCCAATCCTTGGCCGACAGGTTGGAGCGTGTTTTCCCAAGGATGGTTAAACTCAGTGAAGGAGCAGGTGTAATTGTAGTAATGGACCGAATTCGAGTGTCCGAGAAGGGAATACTTGAAGGCACTGGACCAGCTGCAGAGAGGGTTCAGAAGGTCTACGATGAATTCATACGGTCGCAGACCCAACCCTAATCTAGTTAATGATGAAATCGATTCTCAAGAGTGAAACGATCGAAGCTTGACTCTGCATTGTCATTTGAGATCCGCAGTAAGGACCTTCTAGGCAGAATCGGGTCACTCCGAACGAGGCATGGAACACTAGAAACCCCCCTGCTCCTGCCCGTCGTCAATCCAAACTCGCAAATCATTCAAGCCAAGGAACTTCGCAACACTTTCGGCTTCGATGCACTGATTACAAACTCCTACATAGTGTGGCGACGCTTTCGCCATGAAGAGAAGGTCCCAGGTATACACGAACTTCTAGATTTCGACGGAGTCATCGAGACCGACTCAGGCGCATATCAGATACTGCAATATGGTGACGTGGAAGTCCAACCAAAAGAAATCATTCACTTTCAAGAGAAGATCGGCAGTGACATGGCCGTCATTCTCGACATTCCAACCGGCCAAGAAGCCTCCGAGAAACGCGCAAAATGGACTGTCGATGAAACCCTGAGAAGAGCAGACGAAGCATTGGGGGTAATTACAAGAAAGGACATTCTCTGGGTTGGGCCTGTCCAAGGCGGATTCTATCAGAACCTAGTAGTCTACTCCGCTCGTGAAATGGCCAAGCGAGACTTCTCGATCTACGCTCTGGGAAGTCCCACGCCGATAATGCAACAGTACAGGTTCGATGTGCTCGTAGACATGATTATGGCTGCGAAACTGAATCTGCCCCCACACAAACCGTTGCACCTTTTCGGCGCCGGCCATCCCGTGATGTTCGCGCTGGCTGTAGCATTGGGTTGTGATATTTTCGACTCAGCATCTTATGCCCTATTCGCTCGCAATGGTCGGTATATGACCGTTCAGGGAACTGCAAAGATCGAAGACCTAGAGTACTTCCCATGCAATTGCCCCTCCTGCCATAACAAAAGCCCTGAAGACTTTAGGAAACTTCTCCACGCAGACCAAGAACGTTTCCTCGCAGCTCACAATCTGCATACCTGTTACAATGAGTTGCAAACGATCAAGCAAGCGATTGTTGACGGCCGTCTTTGGGAGCTTGTAGAGGTGAGGGCGAGAAGCCACCCCGCACTACAATTGGGCTTTGAAAAAATGCTCAGCTACTCCGAAGACCTGGAAAAGGAGACGCCAGTGAGAAAACGTAAAGGTCCATTCGTATTTGACATCAATTCCCTCAAACGACCGGAGGTCATTCGTCACCAGGAAAACCTGGTGAATAGATACGTCGCACCGACTCATGCCAAGAGCATCATTCTGATTCCTGAATCAGATCTGGAACCGTTCCGAGAAGATCCGGCTCAACCGAGCAGACTTCGGAGGATCGAACAGAGAAATGACATACATATCTGCGCGTACGGTCTAGTATTCGGCATCGTGCCTGCCGAGTTGCTTGACGTTTATCCACTATCCCAAACCGAGAGCGCCGTCTCCGCTGCACCAAGAGCGATCAGCTATGCCCAGAGAAGAATCGTCGACTACTTCGAGACCTTCAACTACAAATCTTGCATTATCATAGTCGAGGAACCTTGGCAACTAAAGATAGCACGTTCGATTCAGACCAAATTCAAGACACGAATGAAAGTCAGAATATTCGAGGCCAAGAAACTGGATCAGAAATTAGTCTCACAGATTTTGAAGGCAATAGAACGCAAAAAACGCCGCGTTCGAATAAGCTAAATTGCAATATACAGACTAATCAACTAAACAAACGGCGGACGGTAAGGTCATGAATCTAGATCAGGTCAAAGAGGAGATCAAGGGACTCCGAAAAACGCCCGTTGCAGAAAAAATGTATCCGATCACATCAGATTGGGTTCCGGTGACGGATGTTCTCGCTATCATAAACAGATTTGAAAAACATTGGAAGGAGAGAGTGAAGAAGAAAGACGAGAGCGAATTGGTCAGCGAAATTTTCGGTTAATGATAGATTGAGATCGCCCGGTTTTGCATGGATTGTTGCCCTTGCGCAGGTTTTATTTGAAATAAGAACATTCTAATGGAGTGGGAAAGTTGGACCGCGAACAAGTTCTTAGACATCCGACCCGACCTGTTGAGATTCGGCCAGACAAGACAGTCAGCGAATTGCTCAGCGACATGGCACTTACTGGATTTCAGGGTCGCAAGTTAGGAGAGGCTGCTGAAGTTTGGACGTCTATGTTGAAGAAACGCGAGGTTGTGATATGGATGGGCGTTGCTGGCGCGATGGTTCCCGCGGGAATGCGCCAAATCATAACCTACCTGATGAGGCGGAGAATGATCGACGTCCTCGTCACAACCGGTGCGACGCTCTATCATGACGCATATGAAACGATTGGCGGAAAGCACTTTCAAGGAACGGACCAAATCGATAACGTGATGTTGAGAAAGCACAGAATAGATCGAATGTATGATGTGTATGCTGACGAAAACAAATTCTACCATCTAGACGTCTTGATTGAGAAGGACTTCACTTCGTATCTCCAACCGGGAAGGCCATACTCTTCTCGGGAGATCATGTTTGAATTTGGCAAATGGGTTTCCAAGATGGCGAGAGACAGAGATGGCATATGTGTTGCTGCCTATGAAATGGGTGTCCCAATCTTCGTGCCGGCAATATGCGATAGTGGTCTCGGGTTCTCTTTGATGTTCTCGAATAGGCGAAGGCATCGTCATCTAATCGTGGATCATATGAGGGATGTTGACGAGAGTTCCAAGATTACAGAGAAGTCGCGTCATACCGCAGTTGTCATTGTAGGCGGAGGGGTCCCGAAGAATTTCATCCAGCAAACCGCCGTTATAGCGAGTTACCAAACCCGTCACGATCGAACTCACGATTTTGCCATTCAGTTCACTACGGATGTCCCACAATGGGGAGGATTGAGTGGGTCAACATTTGAGGAAGCTCAAAGCTGGGGTAAATACAACCCGCGAGCTAGCATGGTGCAATGCTTCACAGACGCAACGATTGCCCTGCCTATCGTCGCACAGGCTCTGAGCCAGCGCTTCAAGAGGCTTAGAAGGCGTGTTCCCCAGTTCCATTGGGGCGGATCAAACGGTGCGCTGCAGATAACCTACCAACCAACAAGGCTCTAGAAGACCCATTAGCCGTACTTGTAGGAGATGCCGAAGCCGCCCTTCGGATTCTTCCATCCGATGTCGTAGCATACGATTCTGCAAGCGCCGCACTCCACGCATGCATCATAGGTTATGGTGATCTTGTTCTCTTCCCACTTGAACACGTCAGTGGGACATACTCTGATACAGGCAAAGTTGAAGGGACATTTCAGGCACATCTTGGGATCCTTGATCCACAGGTGCGAGTCTTCGTCCACCTTGTACCGGTTTCGGTACAGCTTGTCCTCTATGGTTAGAGTTCGCTGCTGGGTCATGAGAAAAGCCTCCAGAGATGGTAAGCATCCCTCAGAAGTCCGAATCTTGACCGTCGTTTAAAGAGTGTCGATTGGATTTCCTTGACCTTTGCTTCCTTGGTCTCGTCGTCCACGACATGCCACATGTAGGTTGATGGCAATTCCGAGCGAGACTGTGTCCCGGTTTGTGTACATGAACCCAGCATGCATGCCAGGACCCCAACCAATCAGCATGGCCGCCACTCCCTCGTCCGGTCCAAGGTTGAATCGCTCCTCAATCTTCTGTTTCGGCAGCCCGATGACTTCCTTCACAGCCAGAACTACTGCGTCGGGCGGTAATTCCTCTTTCAGGCCAGCTTGTTTGGAAAGTAGTGAGTTGACGCCGTCTGCCGCGATAGTCACCTCGCCGAAAATATCTCCGCGTTCAGTCTTGACGCCGACGATCTTGCCATTTTCCTTGATGACGTTGTCAGCTGTTGTTCTATTGATTATCGTGGCGCCGGCGTCTTCTGCGAGTTTGGCGAACCATGGATCGAATTTTGCGCGATGTACGGTGAACGCATTGTACTTGCTGTTGAAACGTTGGTTTCTGTGACTCAGAAGGAGGTGTGAGTCTTTTGAGAGAAACCAGTACTGGTATTCGACCACATGCCTCTCAATTGGGGCGGTCTTCCAGAATTCCGGCGCGATCTGCTCAGTGTGATGTCTAAAGATGACCCCGCCGAACATGTTCTTGGCGCCAGTTTCTCACCTTTCTCAAGAACGATAACATTCAGGCCCGCTTTCGCCATTGTGTAGGCAGCTGCGATTCCCGCCGGCCCAGCGCCCACGACTACCGAATCGAACTTTTCTGCCATGGTGCCAACTCAGCCGTGCTGACGTTTCTCAATTCTTCGGTCAAAGCCGGAACGACTTTGAAGAGGTCGCCGACAACTCCAAAATCCGCCATCTTGAAGATGGGCGCATTCGGATCCCGGTTGATTGCGACGATGTAGTCGACGTTCATTATTCCAACTATGTGTTGAATTGCTCCTGAGATCCCAACCGCTACGTATAGTCGCGGCCGTACCGTGAAACCCGTCTGGCCGACTTGGTGCTCGGTACCTATCCAGCCTGACCGCACGGCAGCTCTCGAGGCTCCGACCTGGGCGTGAAGAACATTAGCAAGCCCTTCCACAATCTCGAAATTCTTTGCGGAACCTAAGCCTCTTCCACCCGAGACAATGATCTGCGCATCTTCAAGGCGAACACCGACCTTTTCGATTGGGACGAATTCCCTTACTTCCGTGTTCAGATCATCCGGTTCCAAGTTCACGTCGATCCTCACGACCTCTCCTTCTCTTCCAAAGGAGGGTGGCAGGCTCTTCATAACTCGGGGGCGAACGCTGGCCATAGTGGGTCTCTGCTTAGGACAGATTATCATGGACATTAGGTTGCCACCATAGTCAGGCCGTGTCCCCACGAATGTGCCCGTCTCAATCTCAACATCCAATGCAGTGCAATCAGCTATGAGTCCGGTCTCTAGGAACGTCGCAGCGGATCCTGCAAGGTCTCTGCCCCTGATCGTCCCACCCACCAGTAGGGCCTCGGGCTTGAACTTTCTAACCGCCTCCTCCATATGCAAGTCGCTTCAACCTTTTCCGGTCAATTCCGAGATTTGTTCAGCCATTTGTCTCGGCTGTTTTCGAATTTCGTTTGGGTGAGAGTATGGACTACCCTTTTAGTGTTTCCCGCAATGAAACAGCTGCTAAGAAAGAAAGTTTGAGCTTATTCGACATCCGATGGAGAAGGTTCACCAGATTCAGGTCCTTCCGCGGCAACCTGCGTTGCAGCAGCGCGTTCTGCTTCGACAACTTTTAGCCTTGTCACGTAACCCGCGATTCTATTTCGCAATCTTTTGGATTGCGTCGTGACGAGCTGGTTGACGCTCTCCTTGTCGGTTTCCCAATCTCCCGTAAACCGGTCAGGGAATCTCCTCACGAGTTCCCTTGAGATCCTTTTGATGGTATCAGTTCGAACCTTACCCAAACTGAACAGCTCTTGCGTGAAACCCGACCAGACCACGGCGCACCTAACATAAACTTTGCTAAACAGGGCTCTGTCAAGTCCCCATCGCGCGCGAAAATTCTCGTGGGCTGTCAAAAACCGTCGGGTGGCAACATTTTGCTCGGCCCTGTTACATTGGACATGGCTATGGTTGTTACAAGTCGGGACACGGCTTCATAAGGGCATTGTAGCATTCATATTTCGTAAGATTCGTTGTCGAGCCTTCTCCAAACAGTTCGCGATCTTTGGCGAGTCAAACTCACTGTCACCCAAGTTGCTTTCACCTTCATTCTCTCTGCCTTCAATTGGGCAGCACTTACGTGGTGGACTACGGTTAGTCTCCCGAAACTGCTACAGGGCACAGCGACATTCTTTTCCGATCTACTTCTCACAGTTGGCTTAGTTTTGGTTCTCCTTTTGCCCGTTTTGCTTTCGGTCATTGGAACGATGCGTTTTCCAGAAAAGATACTGATAAGTCCGTTGGACATCAATCTCGTTACGATAGGAATCTTTGCCGTTACTCTCTGGTTCTCTCTAAACCCATTAGCCAATCCGAGCGGTCAACTGATTGGATTAATTGGTTACGTGCTTGCCTTGTTTGTAACTGGAGTGTTTCTTGTTCCTATCGGGTCAATTGGTAATAATGCCGCAGTTGGCCTGATGGGGCTCGAAGGAAATGAAGCACAACTACGAACAAGCGTATTGCACTCAAAGTTCCCGCAAGATCAAGTTGTCAATATTATTGCATCCCAGGCCAAGCAGAAAGCTACAGGACTGATTTACAGAGAGGACCTTGAGGATGGCACAGTCTGTTTCTATGGACAAGTAGAGAGCGTTTTCCTACATGTTGCTGCCTCGAAAGCAAGGGAAGGGAAAAGCACAACGATTTCGGTAGTGGCATTTCAAATTGCTTCGTTTGGATTGAAACAGGTTGACGAGTTATGGTTTAAGTCTCGTCTAGCATCTCTTTTGACCGCACTTCGAGAATTACAATTGACCGAAGATCCTAATGGATTGGTCACGCGTTCCGTCATTGACCACGTACTATTACCAACTAAAGGTGTTGTTACTAGATTTCAAGAAGCGTGGGCAGGAATCGCGAGGCCGCTCATTGCTGCAATCGTTCTGGGCCTAGCAGATTACTTCGCCTTCACAACTGGTGTAATCAAGCAACAAGACACAGCAATCGAACTCGGCTTCTTCATATTTCTATACGTGCTTGGCATTACTATTGCTTCGACTAGAAAGCGATTAAGGCGCTAATTCTTGTCCCCTTTTATTTTGAAGTATTCTCCGTCACCCGTCATCTTAACAGAGCCCAAATCTCGGTCAAACAAAGTGCAAACCTAGCAAAAGAGTTATTTTCCGACCGTTTCCTATTAGTTGAAAGTGGGAAACGGTGCCGATAGGTTTGTATATTTCGTGTTATTCGACAACCGAAATAGACGCGACCTTGTCTATGGTTGGGAATGACCCCGCAAATGGAAAAATGGTGCCCGCGAAACGTCAGGGAGGAGCTGACTCGTAATGACATCAATGCCGACATATGTTATTGAAGATAATGAGCGAGATATCAATGCGTTTGATCGTGCCAAGATGTTTGCTAATACGTTATTGAAAAGTAAAGTGGCGAGTGCCTTTTGGGTGTCGTCTCCTGATTTTTCCACGGTGAGTACCGAACAAATCCTAATTCCAAGAGCTCCTCTAAGGCGGTTGCATCTAGCTCATGCAGCTATTAGAGGTACGGTTGGTGAATACGAGTCCAAGCTGCTGAGCATCTTCCCCGAACTTGCCGATATCGAACCGAATGAAATCGAGAAAACTTTACGTAGAATGAGAGGCAAGCAAGAAATCGAACCGTGAGCCAAAATTGAGTGCTCACGGACATAGGGCATACATCGATACAATGTTATTTGTGTATCACTTGGGGAGACCGAAATCAGATACATTCCATAAGCTTGCCGTACAGTTTTTCCTTGACATTGAGAACGGGAATTACGAAGGAGTAATAACAACTTTCACTCAAACCGAATACATTGCCGTCATGAAGGAATTGCTTTCGCAGCGCATCGGAGCACCACTGTCGCTTACGCAACTTAACACGTTAAGAAGCGAATTTGAAACTTTCATAGACAAGGAAGGAATTGAACTGCTTGATTCCGACGACCTAAGTACAAGTGTGGGACACTGTGAAATCTTCAAGTGGAGCAGTCAAGTTGTGGACGCTTGTAGAGCCGTAATGGGGAGGCACGACTACAAATGGCGTACTATTGGTGGAGCGGATGCCATACATGCGGTTTTCGCTAATCGAGCTGGTTCAGATTTGCTGGTGACTTTCGACGGAGGTTTCAAAGCAATAAGTAGTCTAGCATCAGCAGGATGGAAACTGAGACCTCTGATCATTCCAGATGTGTATCATCCATGAACAGTGAAATTCCTGCGCTCCAATTCAAGGAAATCGACTTTGAACCCGAAAAAGAAACTTGGAACATCTACGAACTGAGCGATAAGTCGGTGATTAAAATTAGGACAATTCTTTTCAGACTAATGCGCGGGATCAAACCAGTTTCTCTACAAACTATCACCGCACCGCCTGAAGCTAAAGCGCTCGAATTTCAAGCCAAATTCCAAAATATTCTGGCGGTAACCAAATCATCGCCAACTTTGATGGGAAAGCCAACTGCTCCTGTCGCGCCAGAGGAACTTCTAAAGATGGACAAAGTGGAAGTGTCCTATACGCCCTATCAAGAAGATTGGAACATCTACCGACTCCCAGATGGAACCAAGCTGAAGGTAAAGCTAGTGGTCTCCTCAGTCTTTAGGATCAAAGGGAGATTTGACGAGTTGGGGTATCCGATGTATTTGATTAACTCCACTAACGCGATAACTCCCGTTCCTAGGCCATGACTCGGTGCTAGCCGACGGTTTTTGACAGCCACTTGAAATGGTCGAACCGATGTAGACTTGACAGTTCCCTAAACAGTGTCCCCAGGTGATTCCGCAGATTTTTACCCCGAAAGTCCCCTGTGGTTAGCTCGGAGCTTACTCATCCTATTCCTTAAGAGATTAGTCCGTGAAAGTTCAACCAGATCGCGTTTCGCACGGCATCTACATCCCGAGCCTTTAGCTCGGACAGTTTTCGTGTCACTTCGACCACAAAAGACGGAAGTGTCACTTGCCCTTCGAAAGGTCCGTGATGACTCACGGGCCCGTCAGTCTCGCTCAAAATGAGGTTCAGGTCTGCTGCTCGTGCGATCTTAATGATTCTACCAGAGTAGAAGACGGAAGGTCCGATCGATATCAGATAGTGTCGGTCCTGAATAAGATTGAGCTTCTCGGTCGGTCCAGAATACCAGTGGAGCAGGACTCGTGGAATGTTGAAGCTCGGAAGGATCTCCAATACCTCGTCCACAGCTAGGCGTGAATGCACGATTGCTGGTAGTCTCTTAGTTTCCGCAAGCTTCAGGAAAAATTCGAAAGCCTCCCTTTGCTTTCTCTTCAGCTCCTGATCCTGCGTGTATTGTCCGTCTAGACCTATTTCGCCAATGGCTTTCACATGCGACGCATTCTCTCTTACTAGTTGTTCGAACTTTTCGAGTTGATAGTCCTTAGCGTTGGTCACCGTCCAAGGATGCACGCCCACCGCTGCAAGGACTCTTCCTTCGTACCGTTTGGCTAAGGACACGGTCTCGAGTGATGTCATGTAGTCGACTGCATTCGAGAGCAGAAACGAGACCCTACTCTTCTCCGCGTCTTCGATAACCGATTCGACCTTGCCACCATAATCTGCGTCTGCGAGGTGCAGGTGGGCATCGACCTAGCTCAATCTCTGAACTCAGCCAAAGTCCGATTATTGCTCGCAATGACTTGGTCTAGTATGGTGCCGAGCGCCTTAGGATGGGGTTTTTTCCAATAAAACAGTTCGCTTCGCCCAATATAAGCTACAATCCACCAAAAATAACTCTATCGAGCTCATTTCATCATACGGGGCAAATTTTAATAGCTTGGAACTGCACGCGTTAAGAATCGTGGTTTTTGATGCCCCCAGAGCAGCTTTCCACAGCCGCCGTCCGACGACTCATCGAGATGGCTGGTGCCGATAGAGTCGGCGATGATGCGGTCGAGGAGCTCGGCAAAATGCTCGAAGATTTCGCCGTAAAAGTGGGGAAGGAAGCAACTGGACTCGCACGACACGCCGGAAGGAAGACTGTGAAGGCTCAGGACATCCAACTGGCGATTAAGAGAATTCCGCCGCCCTAGACGCTTCTTTTTCGAAGAATTCCTGTCTAGTGGCACGGTTTAGGTTTCTGCATCTCGGTCTTCGCTGCCGTTTTGAAGGATAGGCCGCAACCGCAGCTCGCAATCGCGTTGGGGTTGTTGAACTTGAAACCTGAAGACTGGACTGTTTCGTAGTAGTCGACTTGCATTCCTTTCAAAAATTCCATGCTTTTCTAATCCACGACGATCGTGTATCCGTCGCCTTCGACTACGTAGTCGTCGGCTTTGGCGAAGCCTAGCGCCATGGAGTAGTTGAGGCCAGCACATCCGCCGCCCATTACAAAGACTCTCAGAGCCTTACCCGTGTTCTCAGGTTTCTGGAGGATATCCCTTACCCTCCGTAGGGCCATGTCGGTGAAATCTATGGACGGTTGCGTTACTGCCTCCAAGTTTCACACTGCCTCCAGATATGACATATGGTATTAATCAACCCTTGTCGGCACGTCATAAAAATGCTTTGTGTGGGTACAACAAGGCGGTCCAGCAGCCCCGAACACCTGATTTTGGTCCACGCGCGGTGCTCCGCATCCGGTGAGGCATCAGGTTTCCGTGTTCCTCTGCTCAGTGAGCCAGTGAACTTCGCTAGGTTTTTAACCGAACGTGGACAGGGCTCGCAAATCACGATGTCAACTAGCATCATGTTGAGCGGCAACGGCGAGTTAGCCTCTCAACGAATTCCAGAGATTAGTACCCAAGCCGAACGGAAAGGGTTCGACGGATTGTGGTTCGGAGAGACAACCCTTCGTGACGCCTCTATACTCGCAACGATAGCGGCCGCATCAACCAAGAAAATCCCACTTGGCACTTCTATCGTGAACGTCTTCACTAGAACTCCGAGCCAGCTCGCTCTGATGGGTGCAACTATCAACGAGTTTAGTGGCGGCAGGTTCACTCTCGGGCTGGGAGTCAGTACAGCGGCGATTGTTGATAGCTGGCACGGACAAAGTTTCGAAAAACCGGTTCGACGACTCGAAGAAACCGTCAAGTTGCTACGCCAGTATTTTTCTGGTGAACGGTTCAGTCACCAAGGGGCGTACTCCTTTCCCAAGAACGCTAGGCTGAGGCTGCAACCACCGCCCAAAATTGCTTTGGCCGCACTAAACGACTACATGATCAAAAAGGCAGCTCAGCTCGCCGACAGAATTATCTTGAACCTCTATCCGCCCGATCGAATGAAGCATGCAATCTCCATCATAGATGCAACGCGTGAGAGAATTGGACGAAAGGATCGTCCTACTTTGTCGGTGATGCTGTACTCGATAGTTGTTGGAGATGGCGAGAAAGGGCTTGATGCCGCGAAGGATTTGGTAAGCTTCTACGCGAGCGCACCCGCTTATTCTGCACTTTTCTCAAACCTAGGCTACGCCACAGAAGCGAAGGCCATGATGGAGGGGTGGAAGGCCAAGGACCGAGATGCCGTAAGACGTGTCGTCACGCGGCAAATGATCGATAAGCTCATTGTGCTTGGGACTCTTAACGACTTGCGGGAGCGCGTCAAACTGTACCATGAGGTAGGCGTAGACGATGTCTTCATCTGCCCCTCGCCCTTCGGCGACTACGAAGCCAACGTCAATCAAGTCTTGCAGAATTACTTCTAACGCGACACATTTGAGTGTCATGAACCATCATAGTAACTCCATCAACGGGTCGTTGTGTACAATTTCCGAATTTTGTATACAAAAGTACGAGGCGCCTCAATTCGCCTGAAGGAGAATCGTGACTCGTAATGTTCATGTCGAATTTGGAATGCACACGTTGCGGAAAAAAGCACGACGCGAACTGCGTTCAGACCGTTTGCAGCGAATGTCTCGGCGTTCTATTCGCTCGTTACGACCTCGAACAGGTAGCGGACAAATCATCAAAACATGCTCTGCGGTCACGCGTGAAGAGTATGTGGCGCTACCGAGAACTGCTTCCCGTCAGGGAAGAATCAAATGTAACCTCGTTGGGCGAAGGCTTCACCCCAATACTACACCTAGCAAATGTAGGGCACAAGCTTGGCCTGAAGAACTTGTTCATGAAAGACGATGGCCTAATTCCAACTGGGACTTTCAAGGCCCGAGGAATGGCCTCCGCGATTTCCAAATGCAAAGAACTTGGCGTCAAGAAGGTTGCAGTTGCGACGGCTGGAAACGCCGGCGCAGCCATGTCTGCCTACGCTTCGAGAGCCGGCCTTGAGACCTACGTCTACATGCCCAAGGACACACCTGAACCCATTAGGCTGGAATGCGAGATTTACGGCGCAGACATAACGCTCGTGGACGGCACGATTTCTGATGCCGGCAGGATTGTGGAGGAGGGCACCGAGAAGAATGGCTGGATGAACCTCTCAACCATGAAGGAGCCCTACCGGGTTGAGGGAAAGAAGACGATGGGCTTCGAGATTGCTGAGCAATTCGAATGGGCGTTGCCTGATGTCATTGTCTATCCCACGGGAGGAGGAACCGGGATTGTTGGGATGTGGAAGGCATTCGAGGAACTTGGGGGAATTGGTTGGGTATCGAGCAAGAGGCCAAGGCTTATCTCGGTTCAATCCTCCGGATGTGCACCCGTCGTGAAGGCCATTCGAGATGGAAAGGACGAATGCGATTCTTGGGTTGATGCTCAGACAATTGCGGCTGGGCTTCGCGTTCCCAAGGCGTATGGTGATTACCTTATCCTAAGAGCGATCCGACAGAGCCATGGAACCGGTGTGGAGGTATCGGATGGTGAAATCCTGAAGGCTATGAAGACTGTTGCGAGCAAAGAGGGCATATGGGTTTGCCCGGAAGGCGCCGCAACCTACGCCTGTCTTACCCAACTGATAGACGCCGGGAACATTGACAAAGACGAAATAGTTCTGCTTTACAACACAGGGTCAGGCATTCTATACCCAGACTTGACCGCACAATCGTGACGGAAACGCAATCTGTTTTAATGTGACCAAGAGTGCGTTCTCGCTGAGATGGAACCGGTGTCCCAAAGCAAAGTTAAGATCTCACCTCAGAGCTTGTTGCCTGCTAGCTTTCTGCTACCTCTCCGAATCTTCATGGGCGTGACTTTCCTCTACGCTGGAATTCAGCATCTGACGGATTCCTCCTACTTCGATCCGTACAATTCGGCGCGGGTCCTTGCTGGGCCTGCACCAGTTCCATTGCAGAGAGTCCCAATCGTATATGATCAGTCAACAGGAAACATCTATCTTCAATAGAAATTGACTCTTCTTGACTGAGAGTTTTGCTGCCTAGCCTCTTCCTGAAATCCGTAGGCATCTGCCTGCTTGCCTTCGGATTCTATGATACCAATGTCTACCGGTATGCGCTAAGAACGGGACGCGGAACATTCGATTTCTTCGGCAGAGCAATGCGAGCAAATCACAAGGTAATCAGACTAGGTTTCAGCATCGTGCTGCTGTTCTATTACTCAGTGGGATTGATTCTGATAATATTCGGCTAACAAGAAGTAGGAAGTTTTGACGGGCTGGTGTCCTCGCTCTCGCACGGCCCAAAACAAGTGCGATTTACCGGGTTAATCATTTGGCGCCGGGGCTTAGATTACAAGTCACGCTTGGATTCAAGGAAATCCCAGAAAAATGTTCCGCGGTTATTTTCCCCATGGTCTCAATGCAATCTGTCGCGGTTGAAATATCTTAGAACGATATGCGATTCCTGCGGTTCTTTACCATAATCTCTTCAGACCTTCGACTCGATCGAAGGCTTCGTCAGTCGATACGACTGCTCCGTCCAATTGGAGGGCTTCAGCAGCGACCCCGGCATCAAAATACTCCAACTTCGCTTCCCCCTCAAGCCTTGATGCAAGATACATTGTGGCAGGGGTAACACCAGCTACCTTTTGATCTAATTCGGGATAGTCTCGCAAGAGCGAAGCATGCTTCTCCATCCTGTCCTCGAATGTGAGGCCTCGGCTCTTCATCACGATGTCGAACTCCATAAGTGCAAAGGTTCCCAGGTATACTTCGTGCTCAGAGACGCGCCGCAGGTGTCTCTTCGCGCGCGCGTGATGCTCGTCGTTGGAGTCCGCTGTGCCAAAAAGGACGACAGTGTCCAGAACTGGCAACTAGCTCTTCCTTCTAAATATGAAACGCGATGCTTCATGCTGTTTTTCGTCAAACTCGAATCCGGTTAGGCTGCTCGCGAACCTTCGGTCACGAGGTGTAACCAAGATGACTCCGCCTTTGAAGGGAATGGCGACCAGTCTGTCGCCTTTCTTGATTCCAGCAACAGCCCTGGTTTTCCTGTCGAGAACTATCCTATACTTGTCGTCTAATGCGACTTCACCCAAGAGTTACCATTAGGCAATCGACTTTCCCACGTATTAAGCATTCGTCCCACAACCGCAGACGGCTTTGCGTCAAGTGCTCGGTTCGTAGTTGGCGCCGAGTGTGGGATTTGAACGCTCCGCAGTTGTTGTGCTTGGCTCCGCGAACACAGGATCCTTATGGTTTGACGAGTTCCCCTCGTCAGGCAAAGAGACTCGCCCTTCACTTAATGCATGTCTTACACTAAATGTTTAGGTCGACAGTAGACAATGCTGGATCAACGACGTATGGTGTGGACCCCTCTCGGATGCCGAAGGGATTCGAACGCACATAAAGCAGGATTCAATCAAGTCCTCAGACAATAAGTGATGATTACAAGTCCTATGGTGAAAGTTATTGCACCGGCTATTTCCCAGAATTGTGACCCGCTCATGACACTGCCAGGAGGAATACAGGCTCCCTGCAGGAACCATACAAAACCAAACAGACCGATTATTGCTCCAACTATTGAGAAGGCGCGCCGTTTCATGCTTTCACCAGACACCCTATCATGACGGTTTCGCCAAGAGCTTTCCACGTTCCAACAGGTCGTGAAGCGCTCTTCGTCCAAACACTTCCGCGTGCATTGCTAGTATGCCGAGCAATTTCTGTTCCCATTCCTTCTGCGACTTCTTGATTTGCTTGAAGACCCTTTCTTGAGCCGTTCGGCCTTTCGGAGTTAGTGCATAGTATACTCTGCCCGACCTTTCCTCTCGAGTCGATTTGGTTATTCCTCTCCGCTCCATGCGACGTAGGAAAGGGTAGATCGTACCAAAACTAACCCTAATGTGGCCTCTAGTCATATTCTTAAACCGTGTCGCTAATTCATACCCATAGGCTGGTCCATCCTTCAACGCCAGAAAGAACATTACCTCATAAGGACCCGTCTGGAATCCCTTCGCCATTAGCCATCCCTATCGCATCGATATAACAAGCGGATTATTTTAATATAACTCAATATCAATGAGATAGTATCGTATTGATATATGGAAGACGACACAATGGCTTCGCTTATCGTACGAACCATAATTCAGGCAGAAACTCAACCAGGCGACACAGTGATCTTGGCAGGCATAGGCAACGCAATCGGCATTGAATAAGGACACTGCCCATGACAATGCAAGAATCCGGAACAGTCTCTTCGTTGTCAGACCAAGCAATTGAGACGCATGGTCTAACGAAACGATTCAACAATTTCACTGCGGTAGACCATGTGGACCTTAGCGTGCGAAGAGGAGAGATCTATGGATTCCTTGGTCCAAACGGAGCTGGCAAGACCACAGCGATAAGAATGCTCTGCACTCTACTGTCACCCACATCCGGATCCGCCAGCGTTGACGGGTACGATGTTGTTCAGCAAGCGAATGAGGTGCGGAAGAGGATTGGCCTCGTTTCTGAGAAGCTGATCATGTACCCGCGGCTAACGGCTCTTGAGAATTTGATGTTCTTCGGAAGCCTATACGGGCTGGAGAAGGGTGAGTTGCGGCGTAAATCCGAGGAGCTTATTGAGATGGTTAAGCTGACGCCATTTAAGGATAAGCTTGTGGGTGGTTTTTCGAGCGGGATGAAGCAGAGAATAAACGTGATACGCGGAATCCTACACGACCCAGACATCCTCTTCCTTGACGAGCCCACGACAGGTCTAGACCCACAGAGCACGCGCTTTGTCCGAGATTTGGTCAAGGAATTGAGGCAGCGCGGCCACACAATCGTCCTGACGACGCATATAATGGAAGAAGCGGACGAACTCTCGGACCGCGTTTGCATCATCGACCACGGCAAGATCATGGCAGTCGATACTCCCCAAGCATTGAAGGACAGATACAACACCAACAGCCTGCTCGAAATCTTCCTAGAACTCACTGGTCGCGAACTCCGTGACTCTGCAAACGAACGCATCTCCATGCGAAGACCAATGGGTCGAATGTAAAATGAAAAAACCAATCACATGGGATATAACACTGGATATCGCCCGCCGCGACCTCCTCGACCTCTGGCGTGCCAGAATGCTGCTCTTCTTCTTCATTCTATTTCCCATCCTATTGATGAGCATGTTCGGCTACATCTATCCACCAATACCAAAATCCAACCCAAACACGGGCAGCATAGGCACCGCATTCCCAAACCTCCCCGTATCGCTGGTGCAGATGGATAATGGTCAGACAGCTAACCTAATTGCCGCCCAATTCATCCAAATCTCCACACAGCAAGGCCTCTTCAGAGTATCCGAAACCGCGAGCTACCAAGCAGCCCGCAACCAACTTGTGGAAGGAAACCTCAAAGGCATCATAATCATACCGCAAGGCTTCAGCGACGCTCTAGCGGCCGGACAGCCCGCAATCGTCCAAGTGACCGTCGACGAAACGAACCCAACAACCGCCTCTGTCGTTCAATCCGAAATCTCTGCCGTCTTCAACATCATCGGTTCAAGCATGTCCATGCAAAACATCAACAAGATGGATGGTGGCAGAGTCAACCCTACATTCATCATGCAACCCATCTCCGTCACAAAAATACCGCTAATCACCGGCGTCTCTTCCTCGTTCCAATTCTTAGCACCAGGCTTCATGGCACTAACCGTGATCACTGGCTCCCTCCAAGGAGTCGCAGCCGCAATATCCCGCGAAAAAGAACAAGGTACAATGGACGGACTCCTCGTCGCACCCATTCCCCACTTATCAATAATACTCGGCAAGGTGGCTGCGCAAACCGTACGCGGACTGATCCAGGGATTCCTCATCCTCGGACTATCCATATTGCTCTTCGGCGTGCAAATTTACGGTAGCCCAGTTATCATGTTCATCGTTATGGTGCTCGGAACAGCGAGCTTCGTTGGCGTAGGCATAATAATGACTGCTGTCGCTCCCGACCAAGAAACCGCCCAAATGATGACAATGCTCCTCCAGTTCCCAATGATGTTCATCAGCGGAATCCTATTCCCAATCGACCAACTCCCGGGATGGCTGCAGTACATTGGGAAAGCTTTGCCACTTTACTACGCAGCAGATGCACTGCGCAAAGTGATAATCCTCAACGCCAGCCTAGCCGCCATCATGCCCGACGTGCTCATACTCATAGTCTACACGTTCCTAACCATGACTGTCGCCATACCGTTGTTTGAAAAGGCTATGAGACGTTGAGCTAGGAGTGACAGAGCGTGCAACCGCCGCATGCATCTGAAATTGATCTAGGACTTTAGGAAAGCGAACTCCAGGGGCTTCGTTGAGAATGGGCACCCAAGTGGCTATCAGTAACGCTCAAGCGAGAGTCTAGGAATAGCCGACGCAGTTCAGTGTGTGGGGGGGTGGGATTTGAAACCACGAGGCGCCTATAGAAGTTTCAATAATTCACTTTTCGTAAGCTTGGTCTGGCTCAATATGTCCATGAGAGTTGACTTGTTGACCTCTTCGTGGATCGGAACAACCGTACGTCTTCCATCCCGATGTCGCATGAATACGTGACTGCCTCTCTGTCTAACCGGGACAAAACCGATCTTGTTGAGAGCCTTTACTATTTCCTTGCCTGAGAGAATGGGAAGTTTTTCAGACAATTATTGGAATCAGCTTGCCGCCCTCTTTCTTAGCTTCAGCTTCATACTCCTCGAGCACTAGCTCAATCGCTTCCTTGATGTTGGCCAAGGCTTCCTGCTCTGTCTTGCCTTGGCTTATTGCTTCAGGCATTTCCACACATCTCACAGCATAGTGCCCAGAATCCTTGTCCTTAAGAAGGCGGACCGTAAACGTCCTTTCAGCCATTGTCGGTTTCACATTGAATGCGATAGTGCAACGTTGCGTATTAGGCTTCATTTTGGCGCCGGGGGTGGGATTTGAACCC
>Ga0315280_10003405_pt1 | contig 24529 bp, 17 predicted proteins | sample YL17G06_40_MG_FD_203697 | JGI IMG/M metagenome (GOLD analysis project Ga0315280, IMG submission 203697) | Sediment microbial communities from Yellowstone Lake, YNP, Wyoming, USA - YL17G06_40 | ecosystem: Environmental > Aquatic > Freshwater > Lake > Sediment | place: USA: Wyoming | collected... | reverse complement strand
ACGGGATTCCCTTTCGGCGCATCTGGCCAAACACCTTCAAGTCTTTGCCGTGCAGCGGATGGTGGGGACGAATGACAGTGACTTTCTCGGGCACCTCGATGTGGGTAGTGTGGCGTAACGTCCTTCGCGCACATACGCCGAGGCCGCGCCGGAGGAGGTGGCGATCACGGAGATCAGGGATGCCCCCAGGGCGTAGTGGATGTCCACGCCGAAAACGAGCGTCAGGAGCGGGATGATAACCACGCCACCGCCGAGCCCGGTCAAAGACCCGAGCAGGCCCGCGGCGACGCCTCCCAGCCACACAAGAATCGTAAATAGCAGCACATTCATGGCAATACTCGTATGGGCCGACTTGGCACGCGGTTCAGTTCGGTGTGCCGTCCTTGACGCATGCCAGCGCCCTGAGCAATTTCCCTACCCAATTGCCAACTTATCCCATCTGCTTGCGTAGGGAAAGGGTGAGTATTTTTTATTGGGGATCTAGAGCAGCAGGCCTTCCTTGTGGCAAAGGGTCACCATGAACGGCAGAAACAATCCGGAAGATCGAGGACGAGGCCCGGGAGAGAACCCTCAGGGTCCTACCCCGCACTGGACGCTCCTTCTCTGGCTTTTCATCCTCGTGGTTCTGGTGGGTCCCTGGATTGCCAGCCTGCTCAGCGATAAAGGGTTCCGCATCAGCTACAGCAGCTTCCGCCACCAACTGGAAGCCGGCAACGTGGAGAAAGTCGTTGTGCAGGGAGAGAGAATCTCGGGGCAACTCAAGCAGGCTGCCGAAGAGAGGACGCCGGACGGCAAGGCGGTCTCCTACAGCCAGTTCATCACCTATCTGCCGTCGTTTGGGGACGACACGCTCCTCTCTTTGCTGGAGGCACAGAAGGTGGAGGTCGTCACGCAGCCTCGCAAGAATGTGTCCTGGTGGGGGGAGGCACTGGCGAGCCTGCTGCCCTTTCTGATCCTGATCGGTCTCGTCGTCTTTTTTCTGCGGCGGGGCGGACTCGGTGGCTCCCAAGGCATCTTCTCCTTTGTGGGCAGTCGGGCCCGCCTGTATGAGCGGCGCAAAGAAAGGACAACTTTCCGCGACGTGGCCGGGGCGCATGGGGCCAAAGTCGAATTGCAGGAGATCATCGATTATCTCCGCGATCCCGCGCGCATTCAGCGCCTGGGAGGAAAGGCCCCCAAGGGCGTTCTGCTGGTGGGGCCGCCCGGGACCGGCAAGACCCTGTTGGCCCGCGCCGTGGCGGGAGAAGCCAATGTGCCTTTCTTGAGCATCACGGGCTCAGATTTCGTGGAACTGTTCGTCGGGGTCGGCGCCTCGCGCGTGCGCAGTCTGTTCACGGATGCCAAGAAGATGGCGCCCGTCATCATCTTTATTGATGAACTCGACTCGATCGGCCACAAACGGGGCATCAGCATCGGCGGGGGGCAGGATGAGCGGGAGCACACCCTGAACCAGTTGCTCTCCGAGATGGATGGCTTTGAGCCCAACGAGCGCGTCGTCGTGATGGCGGCCACGAACCGCCCGGACGTTCTCGATCCGGCCTTGTTGCGACCCGGCCGCTTCGACCGTCACATCAGCGTCGATTTGCCCACGCTGAAGGACCGGCTGGAGATCCTCAAAATCCATGCCCGCGGCAAGCCTTTTTCCGAAAGCGTGAACCTGGAGGAGGTCGCGCGCGGCACGCCGGGCCTCAGCGGGGCGGACCTGGAGAACCTTCTCAACGAGGCCGCCATTTTTGCCGCACGCCGGAGTCGTGACCGGATCGAGCAGAAGGACATTGACGACGCCTTGGACACAATCCTAATGGGCCTGGAACGGGAGAATATCGCGATTACGCGTGAGGAGCGAAAGCTCGTGGCCTATCACGAGGGTGGTCACGCCGTGGTCGCCGCCGTATTGCCCAACACTGACCCCATTCACAAAGTCACGATCGTGCCGCGCGGGCAGGCGATGGGCGTGACTCAGCAGGTGCCGGAAAGAGACAAGTACATCTATCCCAAGGAATATATGCTCAACCGCCTGGCCGTCATGATGGGAGGCCGTGCGGCCGAGCAGGTCGTCGAGGGGGTGGTGACCAGCGGCGCCGCGGACGATCTCAAACAGGCCACCCGTCTGGCGCGGCGGATGGTTCTGGAATGGGGCATGGGCGAGAGCCTGGGGCAGATGGCCCTGGGGGATGGCAGCGTCCTCTTGGGGGAGGGGATGGTCCAGCGGCCGGAGTACAGCGAGGAGACGGCGCGCGAAGTCGACGAGGAGATCAAGAAGATCCTCCAGGAAGCCTATGACCGCGCCATCGACGTGCTGCAGAAACACCGTGATGGGCTCGACCGTGTTGCAAAGGACCTCCTGGAGAAAGAAGAGGTCCCGGGCAAGGAAGTGCTCGCGTTGGTCGGGGTGGCGAGACCCCAAGTCCCGTTGGAAGAGGTCATTTCAGGGTCCGGCTCGGCCTGAGGTGGAGCCCGTGCGGCGCGCCCAGCGGAACTTGGCCGAGCTACTGCGGGGATTGGCGTGGATCTCCTGGGCGGTTGGGGTAATGACTTCCTCGCTGGCCGACTCGTACACGCCATTGCGAACGCCGTCGCGGAACGACTGCTTGACGATCCGGTCCTCGCCGCTGTGGAAGCTGATGATTCCAAAGCGGCCGCTCGGATGCAGGCAGTAGGGGGCCACCCGCAGCAATTCCCGCAGGGCGCCGAGCTCGTCATTGACCAGGATGCGCAGAGCCTGGAACGTGCGGGCCGCCGGATGCAGCGCGGGGAGTTTTGCATCACGCCGCTGCTGGCGCCAGGTCTTCGGATTCAGGCCCTTGGCATCGAAGACCAGCCGAGTGAGTTGCGAGGTTTGTGTAATCGGCTCGGTGGCACGCTGGGCCACGATCAGGTGTGCGATTTTCTGATGGTCCGGCTCATCAGCCAATTCCCAGAGCGACTGGGCCAATTCCTCTTCGGAGAGGCGGTTGAGCAGATCGGCCCCGGTCTGCTTGAGCCGGTCGTCCATCCGCATGTCCAGCGGACCCTTGTGTTTGTAGCTCATGCCTCGCTCGGGATTGTCGATCTGCATGCTCGACACGCCAAGATCGGCGAAGATAAGGTCAAAGCCGTCCAGCTTCTCCTGACTGAGCACCTTGGCAATGCCGGCAAAGCTGCTGCGGTGGAAGCTCACCGGTACGCTCGTATCGCCGAGTCGCTGGCGGGTCCGCTCGAGCTCGATGGCATCGATATCCAAGCCAATCAGTCTCCCGCCGGGTGCAATTCGCTTGATGAACTCCAGGGCATGACCGCCATAGCCGACGGTGCAGTCCACGACGACCTCGCCCGGCATGGGCTGCAGACATGCCATGACCTCCTCCACCAGAACCGGGACATGCGTGCCGGCCGGCGTATTGCCTTTCGCCCGCAGATGAGCCTCCATCTCCGGGTACGCCGCGAGATTGTGTTCCTTGTACTTCTGGGCATAGCTCTTCGGGTGCGTGCCGCGGTATCGGGGCCGCCGTCGATGCTTCTGCGGTTGCTCCTCAGCGCCCGACCGGTCAGGTTCGCTCATCTACACTCCAAGCCAGATAGACAACTGGTTCATCGTTCACCACTCCGTATGCTCGCCTCGCTGCGTGCGTTTCTCGTCGCACCGGCAAAATCATTCTTACTGCCGAACCTGCAAAAAGCAAGGGAGGAGCCCGATACCAAGGGGCGGCCGACATTGGACATCGGCAAACAGATCGCGTAGAATGCGACCACATCGGGTGGTGTCCGCCGGCATCGTTCGGCAGGGGAGAACAAAACCATGAACGTGGCAATGGTAAAACGTAGTTGCGTAGTCTTGACGATCTTGAGTCTGCCCATCGTGATCCACGCGCAGGCCCGGTCGGCGCCACCGTCGGTGAATGTCGTCACGCTGGAGAAAATCCGAATGCGCGATCCGTGCATCCTGGCCGATTCTGCTTCGAAGACGTACCACCTGATCGGGTCGGCCGGCCGGAGCGTGCGGGCGTACACCAGCACCGATCTGGCGAACTGGCAGGGGCCGCAGGTCATCTTTACGGCGCCGACGGACCTTTGGGGCGACATTCCCATCGTTAGCATCTGGGCCCCGGAGTTGCACACCTACAAAGGCAAGTACTATCTGTTCCTGACGTTCGATACCCGCCATCAGCTCGCCGAGCAGTGGCGCAACTGGCTGCCCCGCGTAACGCGCGGCTCGCAGGTGCTGGTGGCCGACGCCCCGACCGGCCCGTTCCAGCCCTTCCAGAACCGCTCAACGCTCCCGCCGGACATGATGACGCTGGACGGCACGCTCTGGGTCGAGGACGGCGTGCCCTACATGGTCTTCTGCCACGAGTGGGTCCAGATCAAGGACGGCACGGTCGAGTACATCCGCCTCAAGGACGATCTCTCGGAGACCATCGGCGAGCCGATGCGGCTTTTCGACGGCAGCGACGCCCCCTGGAGCCAGAAGTCGCGTCAGTACGGCTCCCACGTCACGGATGCACCCTTCCTCCACCGGGGCAAGACCGGCAAGCTCTACCTGATTTGGGCCGGCTTCAGCAGAAGCGGCTACACGGAGGCCATCGCCATCTCCGCCTCAGGCAAGCTGGCCGGCCCTTGGACCCAGCAGGCCGAGCCGCTCTACACCAGCGACGGCGGCCACGGCATGCTCTTCACCACTTTTGACGACAGGCTGATGATGGTCCTACACGCCCCCAACGGCCGCGACGCCCGTCCGCACTTGTTCGAAATGGAAGACACCGGCGAAACGCTTAAAGTTGTCAAAGAGCTCACCGCCGCAGGCCCATCTTCGTAGGGCCCTACGGGTGAACGATCATTCGCCCCTACGAACGGACGAAACGAGTTGTCCTACCGCGGCAAATTGGGTTCGTTTTGCACGTCTTCCCCGCCGAGAGCACCGGCGTGTCTGCGCGCCGGGCGGAATGGGGTTTGTTTGGCGCGATCGCGCCTCCCGGTAGGGTGGATCGGGCTCCCAAACGCCATGAATCGCGTTTGGGGCCCCGCTGGCCCCACCGATTCCTCCTGGCAGGTCCAAATTGGGTTCGTTTTGCACATTCGTCCCCCTGATACCTGCACCCCCCAGCCCAGATTGGGTTCGTTTCGCACTTTTTCGCTCTCCGGTGGCCGGGCCTGCCTGCCTGGCCCGGCCGGAAATTGGGTTCGTTTTGCACGTTTTCGCGTCTGGGAACTCCGGCGTGTCTGCCGGCCGGGGCTGAATTGGGTTTGTTTGACGCAAATTGGGTTTGTTTTGCACGATTCCCTCTGAGCTGCCGGCGTTCCGCTGAGAGTCTGAAAGGGCCCCCAAACGCCGAATTGTGCGTTGGGGAACCAAGTGTAGAGTTTGAAGTGGGAAGACTCCGAGGACTCGACGCAGAGTACTCCAGCTTGAAACTTGACACTTCAAACTCGAGACCGCTTCAAATTGGGTTTGTTTGTAGAGACTGCCCACCGCCTACCGCCTGCCGTGTTTTGGCTTTCTCGATGTCTCTGTAATTGGATCATTTCACCATAATAAGACGTTTCTCGACGCCCACCTGTTGACGCAAAAAGCCGAAATCCCGCAGAAATCTCTTGCTGCCGGACCCACCCAGCCTTGTCATTCCCGCGCAGTGCCTGCGCCCGACCTGATCGGGGGTGGGAACCCAAGTCCTATCATCGTGGAGAGCCCGGGGACAGGGGGCAAAACGGAAGACAGCAGGCGGAGAACGGAGGACCGTAGGGGCGAATAATCATTCGCCCATCCACCTCCGCCGTGTCCCCGGAATTCCCGTGCGTTCTGACGTCCTGCGCTGCTCGGCGGGGGCTGCTGATGACCGGCGCGGGCCGGGCACGTCCGAGGCGGTCGTGCGGGGGAGATTTTTCGCTTTTCGCCAGTAGCATGGCAGAATCAAGTAAGGCGGCCCCGAAATTCCGCGGCGCCTTCCCGTGATTGGCCTCGTTTGTTGTTCCTGATATTTCGTTTTGTGTTTTCGTCCGTGTAGTTCTACAATGGGCCTTGGATGAAGGAGCCCTGCAGGACGTGGAGGGAACCTTGGTCCAGAAGTGCTGGGAGAAAATGTGAAATGCGTAGGTCTGAACCTAGTCACTGTGGGGGACTTGTCACAGTCGTCTCTTGTTTGATACTGTCTTTGCTGATCTGCCCCGGATGCCGCCGTTCGCCGGACACGGCCACGGCACCCCAAGTCATCGAGACAAGCAGCGGTCTCGAAATGGTCGCTATTCCCGCGGGCTGGTTCGAGATGGGAAGTGCCAAGGGGGCACCCGACGAAGCTCCCCCACACCGGGTGTGGGTCGATTCTTTCCTCCTGGACAAATGTGAAGTGGTTCAGGAGCACTACGCCAAGTTGGTCGGAGCCAATCCCGCCTCCTTCAAGGGCCCTGGCAGACCCGTAGATACGGTAACTTGGACGGACGCCGTTTTGTACTGTAATCTCCGTTCTCGGGCGGAGGGTCTTGAGCCTTGCTATCAGGAGGAGAGCGGGGCGTGGCAGTGTAATTTCCAGGCCAATGGATACCGCCTGCCCACCGAAGCCGAATGGGAATACGCCTGCCGTGCGGGGACAGAAAGAGAACGCTATTTCGGTAGTGACCTGCGTGCCCTGAAAGAACACGCCTGGTACACGGACACCTCGGGCAGGCAAACCCACGTGGTGGGGCAAAAGAAACCTAATCCCTGGGGTCTATATGATATGTACGGCAATGTGGCCGAATGGTGCAATGACGTATATGCCGAAAACTACTACAAGACCAGCCCCGCGCAGAATCCCCGAGGACCTGAGAAAGGAGAAATAAAGGTTTTGCGCGGCGGAGGATGGCAAGACCGGGCAGACACGCTGCGCTCCTCCTGGCGTTCCGGCGAGAATTCCAGCTTCGTCGATGCTTGTGTTATGGATAGCGCAGGGTTCCGGTGCGCCAGAAATGCGCCTTAAAGGGTCTTTTCTTCAACAAGATCATGATGAGGACCACAATATGAACGTTTGCTCCAAAATGGTACTGCTGCTGGTGTTTGGCATCGCCGCAACGTGTCACGCCGAAGAAGGACAGTCCCGTGGAGCCAAATGGCCCATGCCGGCGCGTTGCGATCCGTTTGCCAAGCCGACGATTCAGGATCTGAAGGAAGAGCTGCGCAGGACGGGATATCGACTCGTCATCTCCATTCATCCGAGAAGTCCTGACGAATCGAAAGGGGAAACCCTGTCGCGGGATTTGTACCTTGTCAATGCCGACGGGACCGGACTGGAGCAATTCACGAAGACCCCGCACGAGGACGAACGCGCCCCGCGCACGTCTCCCAATGGCGAGTTCTTCACGTATAACCAGGGCAAGTATCTGGTGGATGTGAGGACCCATGCGACGAAGCAAATCAACGGAGACTACGTCTGGACGCCGGACAGCAGTAGCACCGTTCGGTGCGGCCCAGAGGGCATTGTCTCTACGGACATCCACACGGGGCACAAAAGCGTTCCCATCCCCGTCAAGCCAAACGTGTGGCTGGCAGATATGACCTCCGACGGCGGGTGGTTCATCTTTGAGATTCGCGACTATCTGGGCCGCCAATATACAATCGATTTCATGTCGGCCCAGGGAGGCGAGATCCAAAAGATGCCCAATTATCCCGGGGATTCCGGCGAGTGTCATCCCGCCTTCTCTCCGGATGGCAAATGGATGTGCTGGAACGCGGGCGGGGGCATCGCGATCCGCCAGTTCGACCCGTCTTTGCCGGGTGGAACCGACGGCAAGATCATCACCCCGCCCAACAATGCGGACGTCATGGGTCAAGACCCTTGTGGTCGGTGGTCGCACTGTGGGCGCTATATCGCCTACGTGAAGATTCCCTCCAGCGGCAGTTGGAGAGTGCACAGTCCTCTCTGTATTCTCCGTGTGGCGGATGGCAAAACCATCACGATCAGTCCGCCGGGATGGGTGGGCCATCACTGGGATTACGACTGGCTTCCGCCCACCCTCGAATCCAAGCCTTAGAGAGAAGCGCGAGAGGTCGAGCTAAGCAGCTGACGGCAGGAATCGCGGAACGGGGGTCAAACTCGCTGGCGCGTCTCCGTTTTCCCGCGTCAGCATGGTACCCAGACCGGACTCAGGCCGGTGCCTTTGGGCAGCCATTGGCGTAAGAAGTCGTTGGTGTTGTCGTCGGCTGCGCGTCGCGTGCCCTGCTATCGAGGTCTCGGATTCCCGTCGGGTCGGGCAATCGTCGGAAGCCCCCGTGGCAGGGCGCCCCAGCATGTTAGATCCGCCCTCCCCGCCGGTACCCCGAATGCGATAAACGCCGTCCTCCGGCCCCAGTGATCGGTCGTGGTTCCCTTTGAATCGGCGTCGCGCGGAATGGTGAGAGAAGTCGTGTACGAGTTATGTGATTAAGCCTTTTTCTGTCAGCCTATCTACCCACTGTTGGCGAGACATAGGGCATTGTGCTAAGAGGAGGGCTTCGTGGGGTCCGACGTATATCTCGCCAGCTATGTAATCGTGACCTAACTGCTTGTTTGATCCGCGACGTATTCCGAAACTGGCAACCACCGTCCCGTTATGTCGAACAACCCAAATGTCATGTGGCCCCTTTGTCTTCTCTAAGGTAGCCTCCAACTTCTTGGCTATCTTAAGGGCCAACTCTTTGGTTATGATCCGCATGCACAGTTACCTTACGCGGATAAATTCCCTCAGAACCGCTTTTTGCCGGCCTGGCCCAGGGCCAAGCTCGGAATCCTTCATCTCGTTCAGAAGTTCAAAAGTACCGACTATCAAAGCCTTCAAATTGGATATAGCCTCAACCTGCGTATCTCCGCCAGTGCTTAAGTTTGCATCGAAAAACGAAGCCACATATTCCTCATCCGAAAATTGGACAACCGCCTCAATCGGCTTCACGAGATCATATGGCTCTGGTGCCAATGACTGAATTGGAACTACAAGTGGAACCTGTTGCTCAAGGCGATCAAGCCGACTGTTTACAATGGCAAGTTCTTTGCTCACCATCTCAATCGGTGCAACAGTACGAAGCTTCTCCCTCAACTCAGATGCCGTCTCCGCGACCAATTGGAGCACAGCTTGCTGATCTACCTCGGAGGCCTCCACGAAACTCTCGGAGGCATACACCTCATCGCATTCGCCAATCTCACTTGCCGACCAATCCTGAACCTGTTGGCGAAGCTGGATCGGCCTTTCTCTGTCCCAGCACGAAGAGCGAGAACTGCTCATATATCCACCTCCACACATCAGACAGGTACGTATCAGAAACCCGAAATTCCCTATTCGCTTTGAGGTCAATATAGACCGCGTCTGGCTTTGTTTTGGCACTTGCAAGTCGCCATTTTAAGCCGATGATAGGCGCTCGACTGAGAACAAATGTTGCCCCCGTCATCTTTATGGAGGCATCAGCGCTTTTGCCTTCAAACAGCAGCGACCTGATCAGCCCAGACTCAGGGAGGTCTACAAGCGGAACGCGAAAAGATGCACACACCGTTGCTTGTAGACTCAAGTTATATACCGATTCTATTACGCGAAAGACACCTTCGATCTTCTCTGTCGTTGGCGTAGGCAGGTGGTCCGGTGAAAACGCTACCGCCTTTGCACAATCAACGTAGAGGGTTCGCGTTTTCTTTCCAGAAATCGACGCTCGAATGAATACCTCTCCACCAAGCGCGTTGTACTTTGCGATCTGAGCTTTTTGCTGATCCGGCATGGGATCACTTGACTTTATTTCACCACAGACGCAAAGCGTTAGACCGCACTGGCCCTCCTCGAACATGGGAAGCTCAATCGGCATAGCCTACCTATGTCTTTCCCGTATGATGCGTATGATTATCGTGTACATCCTCGACAAAATCGCTACCTGAGTCCAGCACAAAATGGCTGAATCCATCATAATACGCATGAAAAGCTGTCATGTCAACGCAATTTTTGCCTTATCGTCGGGCGTCATAACCTTGCCCTGGAAGACTTGGCGCAGTAAGGAATCACCCATACGCGACTATGAATTGACAGCCACAAACATGGTGTGTTACAATGCAATCATGGCCGACAAGAAGAAAAAACCGAAGAAGAAGCCGGACGGGCGCGGCCAGCGTCCCCGGGGAGAATTTAAGGGGTCCGGTACATTTATCGGCAGGGGACATCGTGATTCTCTCCCTTGGGCCGGTCGGAAGAGGGCGAATCATCATTCGCCCCTACAGAGAACGGAACGGCAGCAGGTGCATTCTTGCGAAGGATTCCCGTTCATTCTCAATCCCCCTTGAAGGACATCATCCAGGGGGCTTCGGCGGCCCAGTTGGGCCCGGGGTTATTGACGTTGAAGCGCTTGCTCCAGCGGAGGTGCCACAACTGCTTGAGCCAGATCTTGTCGACGTGGTAGTCCAGGAAGACGCCGTTGAGGGCCTGCTGATGGCGGTTGATGCAGAAGCGGTTCATGGAATCGACGTCGCCGTCCAAGCGGGCAGCGCGGCCGTCGACCTTGGGCGGCGTGTCCGTGTCGTCCGGCCATCCGCACCAGTACCAGCAATCCAGGAACAGCGGGATCTGCGCCGCCCCTTTAACGTTCGGGGTCTTCCAGAAGAACTGGGCCGGTTTGCCGTAGAGGAGGCCGCCGGGCTCGGCGTTGATGTAGACCCAGCCATTGATGCCGTAGCTGCCGTAGGTCCCGACGGGCCGGCCGCCGCTCGCGGCCACGATGCCCCAGGCGGTCTCGGCGTCGCCACCGACCTCCAGATCAGCGACGGCGCCTTGCGGGGCCGCGATCCTGGTGGCCGACGGGCAAAGGCGGAACTTGCCGTTCCGATAATAGTACGAGAAGAGCACGTCGATCCAGCGGCCGCTGGTGGAAGTGCGTTTCGGGAAGAAGCCGTTGTTGTCGTCGGTGTACATGGCCCAGATCGTGCCCCATTGCTTGAGGTTCGACTGGCAGGCCACCGCGCGGGCCTGCTTGCGCACCCGTTGCAGCGCCGGCATCAGGATCGACATCAACAGCGCGATGATGGAGATGACCACCAGTAATTCGATCAGCGTGAAACCCTTAGCATTGATGATTGAAGATTGATGATTGATGATTTGGGGACACCGACCCAGAGCGTTTGTGGCGTGGGTGCCTTTGTCATGCTCATGGTGCTGAGGCTTGGTCAACATAACTCCCTCGGTCAGTTCGTTATGCGATTTCGAAGCTCCGGCCGCAACTCGATCGTTCCGAATCCATCACCCGACGTTTCCCGTATGACCTTTGCCCGGCAACGGTGCCGGCCCGCTAACGTACAAATATACCGCCACTGCTCGGGGAATTCAAGTGCAGAATGCCGACGCGATTACCCTCTTTCGTCTCTCCGGGGTTCAGCGTCGCTTGGGGCATACGCGCTCACCGTTGAAACGGGGGCCATGGTCAGCCGTTTCGGTGGGAAAGGAAGATTCTAACCCGGTGATTCATCGCTGGGAGTCCTGCAGGCGGAGTTCTTTCTTGAGCTGTTGGACCCAGGCCTCGATGCGGTTGGGCGTGCTGTGGGGCTCGCTGTCTTCATCGAGGGCTAGGCCGACGAGATGGCCATCCACCTCGGCGGCGGAGGCGTCGTAGTGGTACCCGTCCTTGGGCCACATCCCGACGACCGCAGCGCCCGTCGGTTTGACCTTGTCGTACAGCAGGCCCATGCCATCGACGAAGTGATCGGGATAGCGCTTCTGGTCGCCCACGCCGAAAAAGGCGACTCTCTTGCCGGCCAGAGCCTCCGGCGTGAGTTGGTCCTCGAAGATCGCCCACTCATCCTGCAGGCCGCCCCAATGCCAGGTGGACGTGCCGAGAATCAGCACGTCGTAGTTCTTGAGGTCTTCAGGTGACGCCCGGCGGACATCGACAAGCTGCACCTGCCCGGGGCCGAACGCCTTCTGGATCAACTCCGCCGCTTTTAGGGTATTGCCGGTAGTGCTCCCGTAGAATAAGCCGATCTTCGCCATGACTTTCTCCTTCCCACATGCCCAGGACGCCGGCCGCCGCGATGGCGCCGGCCAAGGTCCCGTGTCTCACTGTGTACGCACCGCCGGCCAGGGCAGTTCAGGAAGTCGACCGGGAGGAAGGCCGAGGACGAAAGACAGACGACGGAGGGCGAATCGACAACTGGGAACTGACAACTGACTGCTGTTTTTCTGCCTGTCACTTGTCGCTTGTCACTTTTTGCTTTTCCCCTTGCTTGCTCGCCCGCACCTGTCATAATACTCCCCAGAGAAACGCCCCAGATCAAGTGACGATGGATGGGTAGGAGCCCTGGGGGAGCCGGAGGGGACGGAGGTCGAAGTGACTGCGATGGCCGATGGAGTCTGAGAGCCAAGAGAAACACCGGATAGGAAAAGGCTGCAACTGGTAACTGTCCCGAGCAGTCCCCGGTTTCCATCGGTCTGCAGTACGTGTTGCATCATCGAGATATGGCAGCTTGGAGGCCAAGAGGCTCTGGCTTGCGGCCCTGGACGAGGATATGCTGACGTATGGTCGCTGATCGCCTGTCATCCGCGCGCGGACAGCAGAACGGTACTCCTGACGCGGCGGGAATGAGCCGGGAGTCCCCGGAGTTCGCCGGGAGACGTGAGATGGCCTCCGTCAGCGGCCGCTGGTACCAACGGAGCCGGGGCCCACCTGCCGGACAGCATGCCGTCATGCCCTGACCACTCGAATTGTCCCATTCAATGGAGGATACGACAATGTATGACAGCCTGATCAAAGGAAAATGGTGGCATTGCCTGCCGTTTCTGCTTACTCCTGTCCTTGTCGCGAATGCCCAGGTAGGCGACGTCGGCTTGGGCGACGTCGGCGTTGGAAGCGTCACAGGCACGATTGTCTTTCCGGTCGCGATCGATGCGCAGAAGGTGCACCTGCAGGTAGTCGCCACCGACCTGTACAAGGGTCGCGATCTCTGGCCCGGGTCCCCATACAAGATCCCGGTTGCGAGCACGGGCGCCATGATCACTCGTAAGAACGAAGAGGGGCTCCCCGTTGGTAACCCCAGTCTGCTCGCATGGCAGTCCCACTCACCGTCCGACCCACCGTCTGACCTGCTCATTGATGATTCGACTGGTGAAGTTTGGACTGGTGCAGTGAGTGAAACCGGCACCTTTGAAAGTGGCACCAACGGTACGGTCAGCCAACGGGTGGAGGTGACTGTGCAGTGGGATCAGAGCGATCCGAAGATGCCGCAAGGTGAATACAGCGGGTGGGTCAAACTGGTTGCCGACATAGGAGGAGCGTCCTATGAATCCTCGGTTTACGTGTGTGTCAACGTCGTGCCGATCATTTCCATTAGCGCGCCGCCGGTCGCGGTGTTTCTCGACAATCTTCAGTCGGGCCAGATATCGGGGCAGGTGACGTTCCGGATCGATGCCAATTTCCAGGATGTCCAGTTGTGTGTTATGGCCACGGATCTCTGGAAGGGACAGCCCGCCTCCAATCCTACCAACCCGAAGATCGCGTTGGTTACAAGCACGCCGGTTCAGGTTATGCCCCAGAATGGCGATGAGATGCCCTCCGGCGCGGACAACCAGCTCGAATGGACCGCGGATACCACCGGAGATATCGAAGGCCTTCCCGCAAAGAGGACTGTGGCCAGCTACTTCGAGTCCAGAGATGCCGGCTGCTTCGGTCAGCAGGTTGCAGTCACCGTCGTCTGGAACCAAACGGATTCGGAACTGCCCCCTGGCGAGTACAGCGGATTTGTTAAGCTCGTTGGCAGCGAAGGGTGGACACTGTCCAGTGAGGCGTGGGTTCGCGTGTGGGTGAATGTCGTGGGCAACCAACCTCCCGTCGCACAGGCCGGCGGGGACCAGACTGTGGTTGCTGGGAACACGGTGACACTTGACGGCAGTGCCAGTTCTGACCCTGATGGTGGCCTTCTCGCGTACTCGTGGAGCTTCATCTCCAAGCCGGAGGGAAGTGAAGCCGTGATTGCCGACCCGACGGCAGTGCAAACCGCCTTCATCCCTGATGTACCAGGGGTGTACGTGGTGAGTCTTGTCGTGAGCGATGGCACAGGACACAGCGAGCCTGCTACTGTGACTGTGACTGTCAACGATGACTCGGAGCCCCCTGGACAGCCTAACCAACCTCCCGTCGCACAGGCCGGCGGTGACCAGACGGTAGAGCAGACCAGCGCCGATGGGGCCGCGGTCCAACTGGATGGTTCATTGTCTTCAGACCCGGATGGCGACGCATTGACCTATAAGTGGACTTGGGGTGGCCAGACCGCTTCCGACGCAGGACTGACTGTGACGCTTCCCCTTGGGTTGACTAGGATCACCCTGACCGTCTCCGATGGACAACTGACCGCCACCGATACCGTGGACGTGACCGTACAGGATACGACGGCTCCAGTCATCGGGAGCATCTCGGTCAATCCGAGTGTGCTGTGGCCGGCCAACCACAAGATGGTGAAGGTGACTGTTGCTGTGGCTGCTACAGACAACTCCCGTCAAGCTCTCACATGCAGGATTGCGGATGTCACCTCCAACGAGCCTATCAATGGCCCAGACGATGGCAACATAGACCCGGATTGGCAGATCGCGGATGATGATCCGCTGGTCGTTCTGCTGCGGGCGGAGAGAAGTGGCTCCGGCAGTGGGCGGGTGTACACGATTCAAGTCGAGTGTACGGATGCTTCAGGCAACACGACTACGGGAACGGTGAATGTAACAGTCCCGCACGACCAAGGTAAAAGCAGGGGATAGGAAAGGAGAGTCAGAGATGAAAAGGGTATTGATCTTGTTGGGCTTGGGGGTCTTGTGGGCCAATGTCGCAGCGGCTGGACCCGGCAAGCAGAACGGCCCGGGTCTCGCTTCGTCGAGCGGGGCGGACCTGGTCCGGGGAGCATGGAGCGGTACGTTATCCTTTGCGGACGGGCCCAAGTGTCAGATGAACCTGTGCTTCACCGCCGCTGCCTATACCGGGGCGTCCGGATACTTGTCCCTGGACGCAGTGGGCGGCCCCAAGAGAGCCAAGGCGCCTGCTCTCCCAATGATGGCCCGTGTCATGAAAACAGAAGCTGGGGACTTCGATGTCGTCATTCTGGCCACCGTGCAGATGCCTTCGGGCCCGGGCTCGGCGACCGTTGTGGTGAGGCTCGCGGGGACAGCAGTGCTCGGCAGCTCAAGTCTGACCGACGACGTTATGCAAGGCACTTGGTCCCTCATGGGGTCCGATGGCATGGGACCCCATGGCACCTGGTCGGTCAAGCATCTGGACCGACGCAGCGTGAAGGGGCCGATTGTAGACCTGAGCGACCCCACTCTGCAGTTCGATGCCGACGTGTACGCCGGTCTGGAAGGCCCGCTGGGACAGCAAGAGCCGGCAACCTGTTTGGGGGTCATCAGCAACATTGCGGCGTCGCAAGTTCGAGTTACGCTTCCGAACGGCGCTGCGGTGGTGATCGATCAGTATACGGATGTGTTCTCTCCCTGGGTCGATGGGGAGACGGCGTTCCGCTACGTCCAGTGGCTGCCGGGATTGCCCGTCGCGGGCGGACGATACATCTTCACGGCTCTGGATGCCGGGGGCAATCCCATACCGAACGTCGAGACCAGTGACGTTTGGGTAGGTGTCAAACCTCCGAAACCGCCGACGGGAGTTCAGGTCTCTGAGGTCGATGAGGGGATTGTGGTCGGTTGGAGGGGTGGCCCGGAAGTGCCCGGTTCCTTCGAGCCTCTATCGAACATCGGATACTACCAGTTGGAGTTGTCTGGGCCATTGGGCATGGTATACGGGGCCAGCGGGATTGGTGCTCCGCCTCACCTGATCCCGCGCGACAGCAGCGATTTTGTTCCGGGCGTGGATTGGGGCTTCTCTCTCAACGAGTTGGAAGGTGGTTGGTACAGTCTGCGAACCAGCGTCGTCAGTCTGGCTCCGGCGGATTCGGCCGGATATGGCATCGAATACCACAACGCGGACGAAAGCCAGACCAAATGGGTTGAGATCGCTGGCGGCTTGATTGTCGTAGGGTCTTAGCGGACGCATGGTGAGCCTGAAATGCGTGGGATGGCTGTCGAAGTCCGAGAGCCAAGAGAGAAACGCGGCCGGCGAAGGAGAAAGCAGATGATCGTCCCCTGTTCTCGGTTTTCTGACAGATTGACGTTGCCCCGGGCGGGGCCGGCGGGTCCCGGTCAAGTAGGGCGACGGGTCTGGGGCGTTCTTCTGAGGCGATTACGCCCGTTCTTCGGCGCGGTGATGGCAGGGGCCGTATGGCTTTTGTTCCTGGCCCGGGTCACGGCTGCCTCTTACGTACCGGAGGTGCAGGGTGGTCCGTTGGGTGGGGGGTGGTGTGCCGCCTGCGGTGCGGACCAGCCGGCCGATCACGACTTCACGCACCGCGACAGGTTCAAGGGGGCCGGCGCCGGTGCTGCACGGCCCGGCCAGCCTCGGTATAACAGCGACACAGAGGCCCGGAAGTGCTACGACCTGGCGCTGTCGCATTTCAATGCCGGCCGGTGGGACGAGGCCCAGCAGGCGGCCTTCCAGGCCCTGACACACAAGTGGGAAAACGCCCAGGCCCACCGGATCTGCGCCCGGGCCATACACCTGCACTACTCGGACTTGGACGCCCGGGGCATCAAGCACCTGGCGGTGGACTGGCGGCGTGACGCCATCACGCACTACCGGGCAGCGCTCCAGTATGACCCCACCCTGAAAGACGTGTCGGTCTGGCTGGAGCAGCTCACGCAGGAGACGGCCGAACAGGAACGACAGAGACAAGCGGCGTGGGAGGCCATGCATCCGGAGATCCAGGGCAGCAGGGCATACAACCAGGGCATGGATTACCTCAAGAAGGGTCAGTGGCAGGATGCAGAGCTCGCCTTTCGGCTGGCCACGACCTACAACCCCAAAGATCCCGAGGGTTGGTGGAAGCTGGGATATGTCTTGTTCCGCCTGGACCGGTTTACCGAGGCGGAGCAGGCCTACATTCGTGGAATCCAACTGGAGCCCCATCACACCGCCTATGAGGCACTGGCCGTGCTTTACTGTCGCATGGGCCGGTACGACATGGCCATCATGCAGGCTCAGTGGGTCATAATGACAGATTCCGCCAACAGCGCAGAGGCACACGGTATTCTGGCCCACGCTTACTGGCGTCAAGGCAACCTGGGCAGCGCAGAGGCGGCCTACCGTAAATCCATTGAACTGGACGGCAAGCGGGTCTGGGTTCATGATAACCTGGGCGAGTTCCTGGAGCAGCAGGGCAGGTTCGAGGACGCGGTGAAATGCTATCAGAAGGCGATGGAGATCGATCCCAACAACAAGATTGCCCAGTCCCACTTGGAGCGAGCCACCAAGCAGGTCTCATTCGAACGGTGGGCCAAGGAATACGAGTCCCAGCGCCCGCCGCACCTCCAATCCGTGCAAGACGCCCTTCGCGACCTGGTGCACGGAGACACCTCAGTGGTGGACCTGCGAGACCTCCAGGCCGACAAGCCGGTGAGGTTGCCGGAGGCAACTGCGGGCGGGCCTGAGGCCGTTCGCTCCCTCAAGCTGGTGGATGTCCCATCGCCGTCGGGTTACCGGAGTGAGCAGGAGAGGCGTCAACAGTTGGCCAAACTGACTGATGCCCAGATCGACCGCCAGATCGAGCATATGGACACGGTCTTGAAGCGGATGAAAGACGAGTTCCTCCAGGGCCCGGAGGCCTTGAAGGGACACCTCGAGCAGGCCCAGGGCGCGGAGCGTGAAGCCCTGATGGCCTGTTTTCAGGACATGGCTGGTGCGAGTCTCGCCAAGTGGGCCCAGCAGTGGGACAAGGTCCCGAAGGCCAAGGCGCTCGCGGAGCAGGGCCTGCGCTACCTCAGCTATGAGCAACCCGTGCAGGACTGGCTCAAGGACCCCAAGGATGTGGCCGCCAATCTCGATCTGGCCCGCAACTGCCTTCTCGACCTATATGACCTGGTGCAGGACCTGAAACCGGACCGGATCTCCGACGGGGGCCCGCCCGCGGCGGCACTGGCCAGCTTCCTGGTGGACTACTCCTATCAGGTCAGCCGCTGGACCGTGGAACGGGAACAGATCCGAATCCTCACCGACAACCTGGACCGGCCCAACGGTGGGCTGGCGGCGCAGAAGGCCATCGGCGGACTGTACGAGGACATGGTCCAGGAACGCCGGCGCAGGAGCCAAACGCAGGCGGAGGCCCTGGTCCCCAAGGGGGCCGACGAATGAATGACTTCCGTGAGAAAGCCGCGTGCACGGCGATCGGGTTCATCCTGATGGGCTGGCTCATCCCGGCCCTGTCCTGCGCCTTAGGGGCCTCGGATCCCAACACGGAGAAGAAGACCTCACTGCCGTGGCTCCCGGGCCCGGACACCCAGGCCAGGCAGGAACTCAAGGAGGGACTGCAAGCGGCCCAGGAGGGTAGATGGCCGGTGGCCATCGGGCGATTCAAGGCCGCACACGAGCGCTCGTTCGTGTGGCCCCCCGCGCTGTTCAACCTGGGCTGGTCTTGTGACAAGGCCGGGGGACAGCCCCTGCGGGCGGCTATCTGGTATCGGGCCTATCTGGCGGCCCGGCCGGAGGCCTCGGATGCCCCTGCGGTCCGGCGCAGGATCAACGCCTTGCTCGCCGACACCGAGCAGGCGATCTCACGGATCATGGGCATGGAAGAGGAGGTCTGCAGGACGGTCCCTGCCAAGGACTCCGGGGGGGCACGTCTTGCCTATGCCGACGCCTGGTTGGGCCTGGACCGGCCGGACAAGGCCTTGGAGATCGCCAAGAGACCTGACCTGAACTTGTCGCTCTATTGGCTGATCGACGTAGCCCGAAAGTTTGCCGAGCAGGGCCAAATCGGGCGTGCGCGCGAATCCGCCCAGTACCTACGAGGCACGGAGACCTGGGACCACTCCAACTCCGGCTTCGCCTTTGGAGCAATTGCCGAGGTCCAGGCGAAGACGGGGGACATTGAGGGCGCACTCAAGACACTGGAAGAGATCACCTCTGCTGGGCGGGAGGGGGCCTTCAAGGCCATTGCAGGGGCCTATCTAACCAAAGGCGATCTGGCCGGGTGCCAAAGTCTTATGACGCTGACATCCACCGACTATGAGCGAAGCTTGGTAATGAGCGCATTGGCCTGCGGGCTGGCCGAGCGGGGCAATACGGCGGCCGCGCTGGATATGGTAGACCGAATGCCGGACTCCGAGGGCATCTGTAGGGCCATGGCCTTGACGGCGGTGCTCCGGCGCTTCTACCTGGAAAAGAACTGGCATGAGGCACAATCGTGTAGTCATCGGGCCGTTAGGGAGTTGGATAAGACCGCGTTGTCCCACCAAGAAAAGGAGCACTTCGACGCCGCCTGTGCCCTGGCCCGGCTCGTGGCCGAGAAGCTCAAGGTGGCCTGGGCCAAGGAGGAGTTTGTGACCCGCTATGAGAATCGTTACTTCTTCCGGGTGAACCCTACCCCTTGGTATGACCTGGCCCGCGCCGCGGCCAAGAAAGCGGAAGACAAGGAGGCTGGGATGGACCCAAGCATGGTGGGTTATGATGCAGCTCAGGAGGCGTGGAAGATCCTGGATGAGGTCAAACAGAGGATCGACCCCAACCTGCTGGACCTGCACGCAGAAGAGAAGGTCCTGTGCCTCCGTGACCTGACGCGGACATTGGCAGAGAAGGGCGAGGCCTCGATGGCCTGGGCTGAGGTCCTGGACTGGATGGCGGCTGCCGTTGAGGTGGAGCGCGATAAGGCGTATGGCGACCTCAAATCCCTGGAGACCTCCGCGAAGGAGGACAACAGCAGATACCGCCTGCTCCCCGTCGTGGCCCGCGACTGGCACCTGGCTCTGAAGCGGTTCCGCCAGACGGACCGCAAGTGGAACGATACGGACAAGGCCAGGCTGAAACAATGATCGTCCCCTGGCTGCCCCTGCGAGAGACCGGGCCATCAGGAAAGGAGGCGTACCATGGTCACAATCACACGCATTTCTCTCTTGTCTGCGGCGCTGGTGTTGGGGTGGTTGGGTCCTGTATCGGCACAGAACGATGTCGCCGATGTCCCCACTAGGCAATTGTCGGTGGCGGGCGACCCGAACCTGAGCTACTTCCTCATCGGGCCCGTGGCGAAGGAGGCTCCGTCGGAGGGCCTGTCGTGCGCGGGAATTGCCCAGCCTCTTGACGTGCAGCAGATCGTTCCGGTAGGATAATACCGCCTGAATCAAGAAGCACCGTCTGTCAGGACATGTAGGCCGTTTTCGTCTGCCAAGGAAACCGTGAACCCTGAAGGGTCTGTGCACAGCCTCTCCTGCGTTCCGGAGACCGTTGTGCCTGTTGCCGGGAGGAGTGCCATGCTTGCCGCGAAATGTCTCTGTCGCCTTGTTGCGACCCTGTTTGTGTTCTCCCTCTATGTTGTCCCCGTTTCCGCCGCACCGGACCCGGACGCGAATACTCCGAGCGCGCCTATCGACGACGTGAGGCAGAAGTTCAATCTCGCCTGTAGCGCGGGCAGTGCGGCGGACCTCGCCGGCCTACTCGCCGAAAAGGCCGTATGGATGCCGCCGGGAGAGCCGGCCGTGATCGGTCGAGACACCATTCGGGACCGGTATGCGGCGCAGTTCGCCGCGACCCATTCGAGTTTCACGCTCCGGCCTGGCGACATTCGCGTCTCGGGTGACTGGGCGTGGCTGTGGGGCGGGTACGATCGCATCGACACGCCAGTTGACGGCGGTCCCTCCCAGACGACGATCGGCAAGTACCTGATGATCTTCAGCCGCGAGGGCGAGGGATGGAAGATCATGTGCGACTGCTGGAACACGGACGCACCCGCGCTCCAGGTGGATGCGCAAGTCGCACTGCACGGCTTTCGGGCGCTGGCGGAGTGCAAGCTGCGCGACGTGTCACGAATGCTGAGCCTCGTTGCGAGCACGGACCAGGTGAAAAGTGGCGACTGGAATGCCATGGTGGGACTGCTGAAGAGCCTCGGCGCCACCGGCATTACGGCGAACGCGATCTGGTTCGTGAGACCCGACGGCTACTATTACACCGTCGAGAAAGGGTATACAGGCCTCAACCTCTCGGAGCGCTCGTACTTTCCCGACCTGATGGCCGGCAAGAGCATCCTCGGCACCCTGGTGGTGAGTCTCTCGACGGGGAAACGCTCGGTCATCGTGGCCGAACCGGTGTTGGGGACCCAGGGCGTCGTTGGCGGCGTCGGGGTGTCCTATTCGGTGGACCAACTCTCCCTGGAGATCGATGAGCAACTGCGGCTGCCTGCCGAGGTCGTCTTCTACGCTCTGGACGCCAGCGGCCAAACGGCTCTCCATCGCGATCCCACCTTGATGTTCGCTTACCCCTCCGATATGGGCGAGGAAGGTCTGCGCTCGGCCGTGGCGGAGATGCTCTCAAAAGACAGTGGCACGGTCACCTACGTGTTCCGCGACCTGCGCAAAACCATCTTCTTTGAGCGATCCTCCGTGCTCGGCTGGGTCTTTGCGCTGGGATTCAGCGAGCCCACGCCGCCGGTTCCGGAGTCAGGCAGTTAGAGGATCTTGGTCAAGCTTCAACGGATGTCTGGTGCGTGCTTGGGCACTGACTGCCTATAGATTGCCCTGTCGGCCTGGACGCTGCCGCCCGGACCAGAAGCTCGCATCGGCCCAGTCTCAAGCTCTGGAGGTTCCCAGCAAGTTTGCCCGTGCCACCCAACTGCTCAACAGCCTACTGGGATTGGCCCTTGGACTTGGCGACACGGATGTCGTCGATATAGATCAGGCCCGCGCCGCCTTTCTTGGGACTGGCCCGATCCCCGACGCCGATCACCATCTTCTTGATCTTGGCGGCGTTGACACCCGCGAAGTTCGCCAGCGGGATTTGCCACTGTGTCCACTGCGTGGCCAGCACCGCCTCAGAATTCGAATTGACGACGGTTGCGGTCTTGCCGGCGCTGTCCTGCAGCGACACATACAGTTTCTCCGGACCATTCGTCGCTTTGCCTCGGACGCACAGGCTCAGGGTATCGAGACCATTGGTCGCCCAATTCTGTGGCGAGGTCCAGGTCAGTTCGGCCTCCGAATACCACGGGGTATCGCCGTTGTCGTACTCGAGAGGCATGGACTGGCTGCCGCCGTGGACGATCTTCTGCTCAGCAAAGGGGGCCTGGGCGTATCCTACCGTCGAGCCCGTGTTGTTGGTCCAGCCATCGATCCAGGTCTCGTAGATGCGGCTGCCCTCATCATCCGTATAACTCTCGAAGTCGTCCACCACGATGAAGTTCGCAGTTGTGAAGCTCCAGAGGCTCCCTTTCCAGGGGCTGGCCGGATTGGCCGGATCGATCTCATCCACACGCCAATAGTAGATTTGGCCCCATTCCAGATCGGCGACAGCATAGGTCGTCGTGCCCACCGGTAGCCGTTTGCGGTAGATGTCGGCGGTCGTTGTCCCGGCTTGGGCCACCGCCGCCGCATCCGTGCCGACGTACACGTCATGATTGGCCGCTTTCTCGCCGGCGGTCCAGGCCAGATCGAGCGACCACGGCGTGTCCACGGCGCCGTTGGCCGGCACAGGGCTATGGGCCCGCAGCGGCAGCCCCAGTGCTCCGCTGGGGACGATCTCACGTGCCCGGGCGTTGACCCGGTTCTGGACCGCGCTTTGCCAGAAGAGTTGGGCCAGCGCGGTGCCCGTGCCTTCGTTGTACTCCATCCGCAGCGAGTACGTTTCGCCGGCGGCCAGCGGAATCGGCGCGCTCTGGCGCGTGTCCGTGGTGGCGTTGTCCCAGTAGTCGATCACCGGTCGGCCGTCGAACCAGAGCCGAAAGCCGTTATTGGCGGTGATGGTGAAAACGTACGTATCCGTCAGATCCACGGTCAGCTCGCCAGTCCAGCGCGCCGAAAAATTGTCCACGTTGACCTTTGCATCGGGCGAGTTCTCACCGGGCACGTTCCCGCCGCCCCAGTTGAAGTTGATCCCGGGGTCGGTCCGAGTCACGACCGGCGCCCCGCTGAGATCCGGACTGTTGAAGTACTCCGCCTTGAGGTCGCCCCCGGGACCGGCCGTAGTGAAGCTCCAGACGGGTCCCTTGTACGTGACCGGGCCGGCAAACTCGTCGACCCGCCAGTAGTAGGTCTTGTTGGGTTGCAGCAGGCCCGGGTCCCGCCGCAGGTCCATCGTTGGCCAGCCGCCGGTGGTGGCGGCCTCGACCTGTTCCTTGCTCTCCCCAAGATAGATGGTGTGGTAGAAGGCGCCGCTACCTGCCTGCCAGCTCAGGTCCTGATTCGGATCGGCGAACTTCGATCCATCCGCCGGGACCGGCTGCCACGCCGTCAGGGGACGGACCAGGAAGCTCCAGACCTCACCCTTCCAGGGGCTCTCGGGATTCACGCTGTTGACCTCCTCCACGCGCCAGTAGTAGGTGTGCCCGGGGGTCAGGCCCGTGGCGTAGGGCGACGTGAGCCCTACGGCGAGGAGCTCCGTCAGCGCGGGCATGGGTTGGACCGTGCCCGCGCGGACGGCATCCGCGTCCTCACCGAAGTACACCTTGTGCGCGACCGCGAAATCGCCCCGCTTCCATTCGAGGATGGCCGCCGTCTCGTTCACTACGGCACCGTCGGGGGGCTTGGGCGCATACGCATTGCGGGTGGTGCTATCCACCAACAGCGGCTGCTCCCCGACGTGCACGCGGTCCACCCAAACCTTGGAAGGGACCGTGTCGTTGGTCATCGGCCACCACTGGCCCTTGAGCATGAGGTACATCGTCGCCACCCAGGCCGGGTGGGCGGACATGCTCTCGTCTTCGTGGGTGTACTCAAAGAGAAACGTCTGCGGCTTGGTCGTGAGGGACACGTGTTCGAGTACAATGTCGACCCAGGTGGGCCCCTCAGGCTTGTACAACTGGATCAGGATGACCATTTCCCGATCCTTGTCCGCCTTGGCCGTTACGCCGACCGGGTACTTCTGGCCCTTTTCGAACTTGAGATTCCCCTGCGCGATCCCGATGCTCGCTACGGAGGCGTCCGTCACATTGATCAGAGCGGCATTGGCGCCCGACAGGTGGGCGCCGGTCACCACGCTCACCGTGAAACCCGCGCTCCCGTACGTGCCCCAGGAGGTGAGCCCGTTGTCAAACTCCGGGTTCTGGATCTGGTTGGTCTGCCCCCACACGGCGGGTCCGAACCCTCCAAGCAAGAGCACGCAACACGTGAAATGGACGAATCCCCTGTTCATGGAACTGCCTCCTTCCTCAATAAGATCCAGACCGTGGCGCCCCGGATCTTCGGTTGCGCCAAGAACGCATCTTCCTGGCAGGATTTGTCAGCCTAGCAGAGCCTCTCAGGCGTATTGTGTACGGCTTCTCTTTCCTCCCGATGCTTCCACCAATTCGCGGCATACCTGCGGTGTGTACGGCATGCCAATTCCCTATGTCCCCTATGGTACCCGGTCCAGTCCCCATTCGTCAAGAGAAACCCGATTTGCAGCTCTGCCTTGTGTGTGAGGTTTTTTTCTGGCGCTACGCAATTCCTGTGTTTACAGTGACTTATGAACCTTTTTGGAAAGGAGATTCGGTCATGGAAGGTAAACAGGTTGACGTAGCGGAATTGAAGCAGGCCCTGG
>Ga0315280_10003404_pt1 | contig 24531 bp, 25 predicted proteins | sample YL17G06_40_MG_FD_203697 | JGI IMG/M metagenome (GOLD analysis project Ga0315280, IMG submission 203697) | Sediment microbial communities from Yellowstone Lake, YNP, Wyoming, USA - YL17G06_40 | ecosystem: Environmental > Aquatic > Freshwater > Lake > Sediment | place: USA: Wyoming | collected... | reverse complement strand
AAAAAGATTGATTGATAATCTAGTACTTACTGGTTATCTAAATAAGCCAGAAGTAATAAAAGCAATGTCTACTGTCCCAAGGCATCTTTTTATACCAGAAGATCAAAAGAGACATGCATATGAAGATAGACCATTGCCTATTGGAAGGGGCCAGACAATATCTGCCCCTCATATGGTAGCGATTATGACTGAGAATCTTGATGTTGAAAAATATAACAAAATATTAGAAATAGGTTCTGGCTCCGGGTATCAAGCAGCTGTTCTAGCGGAAATTGCCAGTGAGGGATTTATCCATACTGTTGAAAGAATTCCTGAACTTGTAGAGATGTCTATAAAAAATCTTCATAAGGCAGGTTATAAAAATGTTGAAGTCATTGTTGGAGACGGCACACAAGGATATCAATCAAGGTCACCTTATGACAGAATCATAGTAACCGCAGGTTCTCCAAAGATACCACAAATGTTGATTGAACAGTTGGGTGAAAATTCCAAGATGTTGATACCTGTTGGCGGACAGATTTATCAGGATTTGATATCTGTCGAAAAAAGGAACAATGAAGTAATCAAAAAAAATCTTGGTGGCTGCATGTTTGTTCCTCTAATTGGAGAGGATGGCTGGTGATTTTTAATGGCCTATGAGGTTTCTGTTGTAAAATGCAATAGTTATTCTCAATATGAGGTTGATAGAGCAGTTAGAAAGAGTATAGAGCTTATAGGGAGTCTTTCTGGAATTATAAAAAAGAACGATAGAGTTCTTTTAAAGCCAAATCTACTGTCAAGCGATAATCCAGAAAAAGCAGTAACTACACATCCTGCAGTAGTAAGGGCAGTCGCTAAATTATTTTTGGAAGTTGGCTGTAAGGTAGTTATAGGTGATTCTCCAGGCGGTAGAAATACATTTTCATCATATAACTCCCTACTAGAAAAAACAGGCATTAAAGAAGTTGCTCAGGAACTTGGCATTGAAACTGCCTTATTTGACAAGGAAACAATTGATGTTTCTGGAGGGGATACTGTTTTTTATAAAAAGTTTAATATAGCTAGAGTAGTAAATGATGCAGATGTTATTGTAACACTGCCAAAGCTAAAAACGCATGAATTCACATATTTTACAGGGGCTGTTAAGATTGTATATGGTTGCATTCCCGGACTGCAGAAAACAGGATATCATGCAAGCGCCGGAAAAAGTCCTGAGACATTCTCTGATATGCTAGTAGATTTATTCGTAACAATAAACCCAAAACTTAGTATTATGGACGCTATTGTTGGAATGGACGGTGACGGGCCATCAGCAGGCAATCCAAAGAATATTGGTTTGATATTGGCTAGTAAAAGCAGTACAGCCCTTGACTTTGTAGCAGCCTCAATTGTTGGGATGAATCCATTGAGCATTCCAACGATAAGAATAGCGGCTAGAAGAAAAATTGGCCCAACAAGTCTGGATGAGATAAAGATACTAGGAGAATCGATAGACAATGTAATTGTAAAAGACTTTAAACCTCCGTCAACATCTGTTGTCAGCAGAATAACACCATATTTAATCAAAATTATAGGAAAATCATTCACAGCAAAACCACTGATAAATGAATCAAAATGCGTCAGGTGTAGAAAATGTGTTGAAGTCTGTCCAACTAGGGCATTGACAATAAAAAATAAGGAATATCCAAAGTATGACTATAGCAAATGCATAAGATGCTACTGCTGTCATGAGATATGTCCGCAAAAAGCAATATATATAAAAAGAGCGCTGATTTCAAAGTTGATGGATAGGCCTAGACGTTAGAGACTTGTTTTAGATATATTAACTCAAAATGTGGTGATTATATTATGCCTGTTATAAGACAACAAGGTCCAGGACCACAGCAGGTTTATGACTGGAATGATAGAGAAGTTATTAGAGGAGCTGTCCATGATGCATTAAAACTATTAATGCGTGAGGGAAGAGGATTCATCGCTGGCTCTTCAGGAGAAACTAGCGTTGAATTTGACCCTGCGAAGGCAGTTGGAAGAAGATTAGAGGTGGCTAGGGCATTTGAGCAGAAGTATGGCGTTGGACCTTATCAAGGTCATTACTTCAATCTTGCATTGCAAGCAATGAGCGATGATTCTAAAAGAGCCTTACTTGCTGATGAAATCCTAACTCCAACTTCGAGGAAAGTCTACGATATTCTTCAAGAGAGAGTAGAAACACACAGGAGAAATCCCGACGCGTTACCACAAGCAAATGCAGAACAATTACGTTTTTTAGCAGGGGACAATGAAGTTGCACTAGAGCCTATAAATCTTAAGGCCATTGCTGTAGATCCAAAGGCTCGAGAAGAAGCTCGTGACCTGAGAGATGCATTCTTGCAGGAAGCTTTCCCAACTCAAACTAAAACGTTACAGGACGCTAAAATTAATATTGGTTTTTATGATCTTATTTACAGAGACCGGAGTATTAAAGACCCAAAAAATAAAGGGTGGGATATTCTACATGAGCAGCTAAAAGGAGCTAGAGAATACTGTGATAAAAAAGATCTAGGAAACGCTTTAGACGTAGTTGATAGGGCATTATTAAGCGTTACGGGAGACGATAGACTTCAACTTACTCTAGCAGCTTCTGCGATCCATAGAGAAATCAAAAGAGTGCAAACTTAACTTGTATTCCGTTAAAAATTTTAATCAACATTGTAGAACCCAACCTTAGTGCCAATATCTACATCATTTTTAGACGTAAAATTAGCTGAAGTTTCTAGAACGTATCTGGCTTTGTTTTTTGGCGCATATTTTGGACATGGGTCGGCATTGCAGGGAGGAACATTTCGCTCTATATGGGCTATCGTAAGATTGCTATCAATCCATATAATGTCTATTGGAAATTTCATGTTCTTCATCCAGAAATTATATATGGATTCTTCTTTGAATACAAAAAGCATTCCAGTGTCTTTTTTTAGAGTATCTCTATACATAAGCCCGCGGGTTATATTATATTCATCATCAGCGATTTCTACATTCAGACATTTGAATCTTGAAATACAGACGGTTGGTTTTTTATTGTAATAATATGGTAGAATTGCCAGATAGAATAGAATAAATACAATAATAAGTAAAAAAAGTAGGGTTCTTAAATTCATCTTTATTCCTAACTGACCATTTCGAAACTCATTCTTTCAACTGGCGAAATATCATCAGTAAATATAATATCGTCTGTGGGCTCAAACTTTCTGAAATTAAGTAATGACTTATTTGCAACAATTTCTAAATCGCCTCTGACATTTTGCAAAGTGGATGAAAATTCATAAGGCAATATATTTTTCTTGAATCCGATCACAATTTGATTATTGCCCAAATCTATTATGTAAACTGATCCGAAGGTAGTGAGCATAGTGTTGGCGATGCTGTTCGTTATTTTCGTATAATTTTTTAATGACAGTACGTTCATTATAACCATACCATCATCAGTCAGTCTTTCATTAACGAGCTGGAAGAATTCTTTTGTGGTCATGTGGAAGGGTATATCTGGACCACCGCTAAAAACATCAACAGAGATTATATCATACTTATCTCTACTATTTGTCAGAAATGTTCTCCCATCTTCAACATATATGTGAAGGCGGTCACTCTCACGTATATTGAAGTATTTTTTTGCAACATATATTACTTTTGAATCTATTTCTACTGCATCTATTGTAATATTTGAATATTTCAAGAATTGTCTTATCGATGTACCTCCCGCAACACCGAGGAAAAGGGCTTTTTTTGGATTGTTGAAAAATAAACCTAAGTTGACGTAATCCCAGTACCCTCCAGTAAGTGGATTATTTGGATAGAAAACAGCTTGTACGTATCTCTCAGAATTTAACTTTAAGTATCTTGAACTATCTAAATCTAAAACCTTTATAACATTGTATTCTGACTCAGTGCTATACAAAACATCCACCGGTTTTGCTTGTGGAACAATAAATGCCATGATGGCTATCTCGAATAGCAATATCATCAAGACAAAAAACAAGTATATTTTTCTTGGAATATAGATAATTGAAATAAGAAAGAGAAGTATTGATATAGAAATAAAAGTTATTCTGGTTCCAAACGTAGGTATCATAAAAAAAGCAGTTAAGAATGTCCCAACTATGCTACCTATAGTTGAAATCATATATACCCTACCCGAATACTTACCAATGTTATCAATATTTTCGGCGCTTAGACGTATCACTACTGGAGGCACCATCGCTAGTAGTAGCATTGGGGAGCTGAATAGTATTATAGAGGACAATATTGCTCCAGTTACAAGACCAAAAAGTGATGTTATGTTAGTTATCAGTTGAGGCATTACCATTGTTATTAGAGCAAGTATAGATCCTAGGAACAAAATTTCAAAAAGAATAATCTTGTTTGGATTTTTGTCAATTATATATCCTCCCAAGAAATATCCTATTGACATTGCTCCGAGTAAAACACCAATCAGGGCGCCCCAGACATATATTGATGTTCCAAATACTGGGGCTAGGACTCTTGACGCTGCTATTTCAATACCCATAGAACAAGCTCCTGAAAAAAAAGCTATCAAAAGTAAAAGTTTATCTCTCCCTTGTATCTTTAGGAGTGCAGTAAGCAAAGAAGTATCCCTTAAATTCATCTTGATTTCAGTTCTTTGGCGATAAGACTAGCAACAGAAAGAACACTGAACTCATTCTGAATCGTGTCTGTACATACCAAGCGGTCAAACTCTTTCTTAAATTGATCTGTCCCTTTTGAAAAGACTCCATGGATGCATCCCACATTAACACTTCTTGCCCATTGCCTCCTGATAATATCTGCGGCTTTTATTAAAGTTTCGCCTGTAGAGAGTATATCATCTAAGATTAGAACATCTTTATTTCTAACAAAAAGGTTTTTTCCTCTTGTCTCAACAGTTTCTCCTGATACTCTTGTTTTGTTCAAATTATTGAAATTACAATTCATAATCAAAGATGCTTCTTTTGCAAAACCTAGTGCGCCTTTATCTGGAGCGATCACTATTGGATTTCTCAGTATTGTCTTGAAATAATTCGCCAATATTGGAATTGCATCCAGATTCCTTATTGTTACATTATGGTAACTGAATATTCCGTCCTCATGCAAAAAATGACAATTAATTGTAGTTATTCTATCGCATAGTTCGTTGATTAATTTTAGTATTGTCTTTGCACTCAGAGCTTCTCCTTCATTGAATATTTTATCTTGGCGAGCATAACCTAAATAAGGAATTACTGCGTGTATTTCATGTGCCTCGAGGTCTTTTAGAGCATCTAGAATAAGAAGTAATTCAATTAAGCTGTCATGATTTGGGATAGATTGAATTACAGCACAGTCTTTTCCTTTTACTGAAGAATGAATCCTTACGTAGAATTCGTTATCTGGAAATCTTTTTACTTCCAGTCTGCCAAACTCCGCATCAGTATATCTTAAGAGGTTGCTAACCAGTTTGGTTGATGACGAACCAGAGAATATTATCATACTTAGATATTGGATTACGATTTATAAATTCTTCTTGTCTGTCAATTTATACTCCTTGACTACTATGTAACCTGAACTATAATGCCATAGTATATCATAATTCTCAATTTCAATCTTTTTTTTAAAAATTGGCCCATCGAGAACAATTGTTTCATACTCACCACCCTCACCACTTAGATGAATTCCATGTGATTTGCCGAGTTTTTTAAGTTCTTCGAAATTTTTTTCATCCAATACTCTGCCAAGCCAATTTTTATCCAATCCGTGAGCTGCAACCCCAACTATCATTATCTCAAATTCTAGGTCAATCATTTCTTTTAGAAGTTTTTCTGGATCTCTCTGCCATAATGGCGTAATGGATTTTAGATTAAGTTCATTACAAATTTTTTCTATTCTTGATTTTTGATATTGTGATGCAATTGACCCTGAGACAATGCCATCAATCTCTAGTTTGCTAATAATTTTTTTCAGTTCATCGACTTCTTGCTCTTTTATTCCCGAAACATGTGATTGGATTAAAGGAATTCCTATGCAATCAGCTAATTGTCTTGTAAGATCGATACAGGGTATATGAAACATATAGCTATCAGGTCTTTTTGATTTTATACTGAGAAGATATTTTATGTTCAAACCTTGCTTCATCACTAGATACAATGCATAATTTGAGTCCTTGCCGCCACTGTAAAGAACTGCAACTTTCATTATGTTCTTCTCTGACAATTTTCTAGGCCCTCAACACACACTTCATTTTCTTTACACTGGGCTATAAGTGTTGGCCTTGAAACAATTGTTGTGCAGTATGATTCAGGAGTGCCTTCATTATGGCATATTGGAATTTTAGATATCTTATATACATTTCCTCCAATACATCGGTACTCAACAGAAGAATTTCCACAATCTGAAGGATAGTAACACCTTATTGGAATTGTTGTAGTTGTGGTTGTTGAAGTAGTAGTTCTAATCGTCGTAGTGGTTGTCTTTGTTGTAGTTGTAGTAATTTCTACAATTATTGTCGTTGTAATTTCATCAATATCACAAATGCTGTTGTTATTATTATCCGCACAGCACCGGTTACCTATTACCACATAGGGTTTTCTGCAGATGATAGAGATTGTAGTAGTTCTAGAGATGTTTTGTATAGGCAATTCTGGGCTTTTAATTAGGGATAAAAACACGGCGATTCCAACTAATCCAAATAGTAATATCATCAATACAATCGCTAGAATAATCTTTGTTTTTGAGTCCATATCTCAATATAATATCTTCCCAAGATATTAAAGTTAAATTACAATAATCTACTATCGCCACCCTTTTTCTTAGAAACTTTTCAGGAAAAGTTTCTAAGGAAGGAGTCAGGATTAACCTAAAAGAACCTTTTACTAAAAAGGTTCACCAACGACCTTTTACTGAAAAGGTCGATCAAAAGGTTATTTTGGTCAAGCTTTTTTTAAAAGCTTGAGGTTCACCAAAAGTCTTTTGATCAAACTTTTTAGTAAAAGTTTGGGGGAAACCCTGGTTTCCCGCGGTTTGGAAATGGACAGAAAAAATTATCTAAAGGGTGTCAAGAGAATAGTCGTAAAAGTAGGCACAAGCAATCTTACTGATGAAAGGTCCAGATTGGACTCTAAAAAAATTGGAAGATTGGTAAAGGATATTATGTCTCTAAGAAAAAATGGTAAAGAGGTTATAATTGTTACATCCGGAGCTATAGGCGCTGGTATTGGTAAGCTCAATTTAAAACAAAGGCCTAGAGATATTCCAATGTTACAGGCAACTGCTGCGGTTGGTCAAAATATTTTGATGAGAGCTTATGAGGAATATTTCAACAAATACAATCAGACAATAGCTCAAGTATTATTAACAAGAGAGGATTTTTTTAACAGAGGGCGTTATTTGAACGTAAAGAATACATTGAGCAATTTACTAAAGCTGAATGTAATTCCTATTATCAATGAAAACGATACTGTAGCAATTGAAGAAATTAAATTTGGTGATAATGACAATCTTTCAGCATTGGTGGCTAGCAATCTTGAAGCAGATTTACTTTTAATGCTCTCTGACATAGATGGCCTTTACACATGGGATCCCAGAAAGAGTAAAAGAGCTGTTCTTATAAAAGAAGTCAGAGAAATTAATTCAGAAATTGAAAAACTCGGGGGTAAGGCTACTTCAAGAGGGCTTGGTGGAATGAAGACTAAGATACAAGCTGCAAAGATAACTTCAAATTCAGGAATTTCATTAATATTGATAAATGGAAATGAAAAAAATGTTATAAAAAGAGTAATGTCTGGTGAAGAAATTGGAACAATATTCTTATCAACGGGTAAATTAGCTGATAGAGAACATTGGATAGCATTTGTATCATCAGTCAAGGGTATAATAAAAGTGGATAACGGAGCAAAAAAAGCATTGATTGAAAGAGGTAGCAGTCTATTACCTGCAGGTATAATTGACCTAGAAGGAAATTTCAGTGCTGACGATACGGTGAGTATAGTAGATGTAAATGGGAAAGAATTCGCTCGTGGAATAACTAATTATTCAAGTAGTGATGTGAGAAAAATAAAGGGTGTGCAAACAAAGGATATAAAAAAGATCTTGGGTAAAAAAGACCATAATGAGGTTATTTATAGAGGAAATCTAGTTTTGATTTAAAATGTCAATAGAGGATGAAATAACAAAAAAGGCTAGAGAAGCTAAAAAAGCATCTTTAAGACTAGCAAATTTATCAACAGACGTAAAGAACAGAGCATTAATTAAGATGACGAACGCTCTTGAAAAAAATTCAAAACGAATAATTGCTGAAAACAAAAAAGATGCCGAATTGGCTATAAAAAATAGCGTATCTTCAGCGTTTATAGACCGATTAACTTTGGATGAGGATAGAATTAAAAAAATGGCATCTTGTCTTAAAGAAGTTGCTCGGTTAAAAGACCCTATAAACGAGATAGTGGATTCATGGAAAAGACCCAATGGTTTGATTATACAAAAAATAAGAGTCCCATTAGGTGTAATTGGAATAATATATGAATCAAGACCTGATGTGACTTCAGACGCTATAGGAATCTGCTTGAAGTCAGGAAACTCTATAATATTAAAGGGTGGTTCAGAGGCGATAAGGTCAAATAAAATTTTAGTTGAGATTCTATCTAAATCTGCTTATAGTGTGGGAATTCCAAAAGGAGCCATCCAATTTATTGAATCGACTAATAGAAACGCTGTTAAAATAATGTTAAGACTTAGAGATTATTTGGATGTTATAATTCCACGAGGCGGTGGCTCACTTATTAAATTTGTTGCAGAGAACTCAAGTGTTCCTGTGATAGAGACTGGAGAAGGCAATTGTCATATGTATGTTGACAAAGATGCTAATCTAGATATAGCGTATAAAGTTGTATTTAACGCTAAGTGTCAGAGGCCAGGTGTCTGCAATGCAATTGAAACTCTGTTAGTGCATAAAAATATAGCAAGTAGTTTTTTACCCAAAATGGGGAAAATGTTAACAGAAGCGGGCGTTGAATTGAGAGGCTGCCAAAGAGCAAGAAAAATCTTGAAGGGAGTAAAAATCGCTACAGAAAATGACTGGAAAACAGAATACTTGGCGTTAATATTAGCTGTAAGAGTAGTTGACAGTCTTGATGACGCTATTGCTCATATAAATAAATATGGAACAATGCATTCTGATGCTATCATTACAGAGAATAAAAAAAGCGCCATAAAGTTTACTCATGAAGTTGATTCTGCGGCTGTTTATGTAAATGCATCCACAAGATTCACAGATGGTAATCAATTTGGGCTTGGAGCGGAGATTGGAATATCCACCCAGAAATTGCACACTAGGGGCCCAATGAGTGTAAGGGAGCTAACATCAATGAAGTATATAATTAATGGAAGAGGACAGATAAGGACTTAGTATTTTTATTTATATATTCACATTTCTTAGGAGGATATTCAGGGTGATAAGATGAAGTTAAAGATACTTGTTTTGATTATAATTTTTGGAATTTTGATTAGCGGATGCCTTGGTGGAAAAGAAGAGCCAAAGCAAACCACTACTATTAAACCTGTAATCACTAAAACAACCACTACCGTGAAAGTTGTTACAACGACTACTATAAGAACAGCTACAACCACTATTCCGGCAAATATCACAGCCACTACGACGACATTTATAATATCAAACGTAAGTCCAACCATTGACTGGGGTAATTGTGACTATTATGCAACAGTTGACTTGAAAAGGATATGCATGGCAGAAAAAACAGCTAGTGCGGAATGGTGTAAGATTATGAAGAGTCTTAACAATAAGGATATTTGTTACTATAAGGTTGCGATTCAGAAAAAGGATTCAGGAATATGTGAGAATATATCTGGGACTTTGAATTATGAATGTAAGGCCGTTATTTCTAGAGATACATCTATATGCGACATTATAAACAAAAGTGTAGATAGAGTAGCATGCGCCGCCATAGCTAGTGGAAATTATAATACTTGTAATAATCTGACATCTTCTATAGACAAGGATAACTGCTATATAGCGTTCTCTGTTAGAAGGACCAACTATGATGCATGTGAAAAAGTAAGGGATGATGAGAGTAGAGATTCTTGCTACAGCGATGCTGCAGTTAATAGAAAAGATTCATCAATCTGCGAGAAAATTTCAGATAGGGACACCAAAGATGGCTGTTATTTAGGAGTTTCGGGTATTATTGCGGACTCATCAATTTGCGAAAAAATATCTGACACTACAAATAGAGATTCTTGTTATAGCGATGTGGCTCCTAAAGTTGGTTCTCAGGACGCTTGCAGTAAAATATCTGACAGAGATGAAAAGACTATGTGCTATATGAAAGTAGCACTGAAGTTGAAAGATGCATCCGTCTGTGACAAGATACTAGACGAAACAACCAAGAGTATATGTAAAGGCAGCATATCTTGATTCTCTAATGAAAAAAGTTGGGGGAGTCAGGATTAACTTAAAAGAACCTTTTACCAATAAACTTTTAAGAAAAGTTTAATCAAAAGTATTTTTGGTCAAGCTTTTACTAAAAGAGGTTCACCAAAAGATTTGATGAAACTTTCCTAAAGTTTCGAAGGGGACAAAGTTCCCTGCGGTTTGGAAAGATGCAATCCTATAAAATAGGCTTTATTGGAACTGGGCGCATGGGCAGTGCTCTAATCAGAGGATTTCTGAATTCTAGTTTGGTTTCTAAAAACAGTATAATAGCTAGTGACCTTGATAGTAAAAAATTAAAGAGATTAAAGGAGGAAACAGGAATAAGAGTAACTTCCAATAATTGCGAGTTGGTAAAAAAATCTGACATAGTGTTTATAGCAGTCGAACCTAAAGCTGTAGCTTATGTTTTAGGTGAAATTAAAAAATTTGCAGACAAAAAACTGATAGTGTCAATAGCGGCAGGTATTTCAACAAAATTCATTGAAAAAAGGCTTAAAAACTCAAGAGTTGTAAGAATAATGCCAAATGCCCCTGCTACTGTGCAGCAGATGGCAGCTGGCTATTGTCTAGGTAAAAAAGCTATAAAGAAGGATGCAGAAATAATAGAAAAGCTTCTGAATAGCATTGGAGTTGCTTACCTTGTAAAGGAAAGGTATATTGATACTGTAACTGCCATCAGTGGAAGTGGTCCTACATATTTTTATATGATAATAGACGCACTAACAAGTACCGGTATCAAAGCAGGATTATCTAGAGACATAGCTTTAAAATTAGCAGCTCAGACTGCAAAAGGTGCCGGAGAGATGATTTTAAAAACTGGAAAAAGTCCTCAAGAACTCATAAACATGGTATGCACTCCCGGAGGAATAACCATAGAGGCTATTAAAGTCCTGAAAAAAGAAAAGGTCGAAGATTCTTTCAAAAAAGCTGTTAAAGCAGCGATAAAAAGATCAAAAGAGCTGAGCAGATGAAGAGCTAGACATGATTCAAGATATTTTAATCCCATTAATTACAGTGGGATTGGCAGAATTTGGTGACAAAACCCAATTATCTCTTTTGCTTTTATCCTCAAAGACAAAGAAACATCTGCAATTATTACTCGGAGTTATGCTTGCCTTTTTTATAGTCGACGGAATTGCAATTTTAGTTGGGTCGGAGATTATAAATATACTTCCAGTAAGTTTTTTAAAAATAATCTCTGGAATAGTCTTCATAATCTTTGGGATATTGATATTAAGAGACAATGAAGTAAAGCATATGGATAAATTATACTCCAAAAATTCTTTTATATCCGGCTTTGTATTGATTTTTATGACAGAATGGGGCGATAAGACACAAATTGCTTCAGGTCTATTCGCAATTGAATATAACGCTTTGATGGTTCTGATTGGAGCCATGACTGCACTGGCAATCCTTTCAATTATGGCAATCTATCTTGGCAAATTTGTTTCAGATAAAATTGATAAAAAATTAATGACAAAAATATCAGGAGTTATATTTATATTAATGGGTGTATCATTCTTTTTTCTTTAGAGTAAATCCTTTTATTTTACCTCATAAACAAGCGCTGACTCATTGCAGTTCTGGTATCTGTTGCAGTAGACACATTCACCCCAGATTTTCATTGGGAGCTTCTCTTTCTTTATGCTCTTGAATCCCAGCTTTTTGAAGAATTTTGGCGCCGTTGTAAGAGTGAATACTCTCTTGATTTTCATATTTTTGGCTTCCTCTATACAAGCCTTAGCCAATGAAGATCCTATACCTTTTCTCGTATGTTTTATATCAACCGCTAATGACTTGATTTCTGCTAGGTCATTCCATGTTATCTGCAAACTACAGCATCCAAGAATTTTATTTTTATCGACATAAACTGTAAATTCCCTGATTTTTTCGTAAATGTCGCCGATTGATCTTGGGAGCAGAATGTCCCTCTTTGCATAATAGTCTATTAGTTTTTTAATCTGAGTTGCATCCCTTAGGGTGGCTTTTCTGATGATCATATTAATATATAAAACTAGCAGTTTATAATATGGCAGATGATACTAAAAAAATTCAGGCACATGTATTCATTCATGGAAAAGTCCATGGTGTTTCTTTTAGAACAAATACTGTGGATGAAGCACTAAGAACAGGAGTTTTTGGTTGGGTTAGGCACTATGGAGAAGGATTGGAAGCTATATTTGAGGGAGATGAAGAAAAAGTAAAATACATGGTTAATTGGTGTAAAGCTGGAGAGCCTCCCGCAAAGGTCGATCATATTGATGTGACACTTGGAGAATATTCTGGAAAATTCAACTACTTTGGAATTGAAGATGATGTTTAGTGTTTTATTCTGTAGATATATAGACCAATGAGATCTGAGATAAAATTTATATATTCTTTGAGATTCAGTTTACTTTTTCCTTTTTTTCTGTCAGTAAATACTATCGGAACCTCGACTACACTCTGATACGAACCCTTAATCAGTACCTCAAGACATATCTTATAACCTTTAGGATTTAATATTTTATCAGATATTACTTCCTTTTTTATAAAGAAAAATCCAGACATAGGATCTTTAACTTTTGTTAATGGTTTAGCCAATAAAGTAGCACCTTTTGATATTATTTTTCTGACAAATGGCCAGTTTTCTATCCTGCCCCCAGATATATATCTAGACCCAATTGAAATTTCAGCATTGTTATTTAACAATGGCTTTAATATCTCTGGAATTGAGTCAGTAGGATGACTAAAGTCAGCATCCATAGCTCCTAATATAGGGCCTTTTGAAATTTTAAATCCTTCAAGGACAGCAGAACTCAAACCGAACTTTCCACTTCTGTGAATAACTTGAATATTATATTTCCTTGCCAACTCATCAGCTATCTTTCCTGTTCCATCCGGCGAATTATCATCGACTATTATTAACTCAGCATCTATGTTGTTTTTTTCAAATACCGCAAATATTTTCTCGGTTAATACAGAAATGTTGTCTTTTTCATTATAAGTTGGAATTACTAGGGATACAGTAACCATTTTTCATTAATAGAAACTTTTATCAAAAAGTTTCATCACAAACTTTTACCAAAAAGTTTGATCAAAAGACTTTTGGTGAACCTCAAGCTTTTAAAAAAAGCTTGACCAAAATAACCTTTTAATCGACCTTTTCAGTAAAAGGTCGTTGGTGAACCTTTTTAGTAAAAGGTTCAAAGGAGCCATCTTCACTACGCTCGATGGCTCTTAATTTATCACATATAATGCTATAATAACTTACGATAAATAAGAGGATATATTTAAAATGGCATTGAAGGATTTTTTAAGATTTTTGGATAACCTTCTCACAAGATTACTTGGAGGTTATGAGCAGGGCTCTGATGTTTATGTCCATAGGATTATAATACCCTATGTTATCAACAAGAGAGTCCTTGAAATAGGAACCGGCTCAATGGCAATACAAACAAAATTCTTTTCATCAATGAGTGAATGGATTCCTACAGATATAGAACTAAGAAATTTAAAAAGAATTGGTGGGGGAGTAAATTGTGACGCTCGTTATCTGCCATTTAAAGACAATAGTTTTGATGTCGTACTCTGTAAGGAAGTTCTGGAACACATAGAAGATGATATGGCTGTTATCAAAGAGATAAAGAGATTAAGCAAAATAGCGATAATTACAACTCCCTGCAGCGAGTTTTTGTATTCATATAGATATCCTATAAAGAAGTTGTTGGGAAGATTTGCAAATGGACCACTAGCAAAAGGTATTTCTAAGTACTCAAGAACAATGGGTCATGTAAGAGATGGCTACAGTCATGAAGATTTTAAAAGAATTACATCTGATAGTGGTATGGAAATAATTAGAACTGAGTATATATCAAAGAATATCGGTGCTTTGTGGTGGGAACTTACGCATATCATAAAATTTCCATTAATCCTTAGGCCGATAATCAGAATTCTATCATTCCCCATATATTCCATAGATTCAAGACAAAATAGCAGAGGTGTTACTATTATCGTAGTCTTAAAAAGGACTGTGTAATTAATAATATCATAATTCTTTGAAATGAAAAGAACACAACTCACAATAACAGTACGAAGTGAACTTTTGGATCTTTTAGATCAGATGGTTGATGGAATCAAAATCAGAAACAGATCACATGCGATGGAGGTTATTTTATCAAAGGCATTTAGTGCCAGTAAAGTTAGAAAAGCGTTTATATTGGCAGGTGGTAAAGGCACTAGGATGAGACCCTTTACATACGAAATGCCAAAACCGATGATACCTGTCCAGGGCAAGCCTCTATTGCAACATATTTTGGATCTATGCAGAAAATATGACATAAGAGATATACTCTTATCAACTGGCTATCTTGAAGAAAAGATAAGAGAGTACTTTGGGAATGGTTCTAAATTTGGAGTTAGCATAAACTATATAGAAGAAAAAAAAGAGCTTGGAACAGCTGGTTCTTTACATTTAGCAAAAAATTTGCTGAATGAACCTTTTTTAATGTTCAACGGTGATGTTCTGGCTAACATTGACTTGCATGATTTTATAAGATTCCATCATGAAAAAAAAGGCTTGGCTACAATTGCTTTAACTCCTGTAAAAGATCCATCAAGATTTGGAGTAGCTAATCTTAAAGGTGACAAAATTTTAGAGTTCATTGAAAAGCCAGAAAGAGGTAAAGAAACTTCAAATTTGATAAATGCTGGCGTCTATCTTTTAGAACCTGAAGTTATTAAGTATATACCCAAGGGAAAGACTATGCTGGAAACGGATGTGTTTCCACATTTAGCGAAGAGAGGAAAACTCTATGGATATCATTTTGATGGCCAGTGGTTTGATACAGGCACTTATGAAGCTTACGAAAGAGCCATAAAGAACTGGAAGGGTGTTTCTTAGGAATCTTTCTTTATATATACAATGTCAATCTTCAGAGCTTATGACATACGAGGAATCTTTGGAAAAGATCTTACGGGAGAAATTTCAAATAAAATCGGAAGGGCATTTGGAACTTATTTAAAAGATGGGACTGTAGCTGTTGGTAAAGATAACAGATTAAGCTCACCCACATTGAGAGATTCTCTGATTGACGGACTTATTTCATCAGGTATAGATGTAATTGATCTCGGTATTATACCTACGCCGCTTTTGTATTTCTCAATTTTTAAGTTAAATACAGATGGGGGTGTAATGATAACCGGCAGTCATAATCCGCCAGAATACAATGGCTTTAAGCTATGCAAAGGCACTGATACCCTTTACGGAGATGAGATACAGGAAATCAAAAAGATTATAGATTCTGGAGAATTTAAGAGAGAAGAGGGTAAACTAACGGAGAAGAATATTATTGATGACTATATTGGTGATGTTAAAAAGAAAATCACCGTGAAAAGAAAATTAAAGGTTGTGATTGATGCGGGCAATGGAACTGCTGGTATTGTAGCTCCAATACTGTTTAGAGAATTGGGCTGCGATGTAATTGAACTTAATTGTAAACTAGATGGCAATTTTCCAAGTCACCATCCAGATCCGACGATAGATGAATACCTCGGGGAACTGATTGCTATTGTTAAAGAAAAAAATGCTGATTTTGGCGTAGCATATGACGGAGATGCTGATAGGGCTGGTTTTGTTGATGACAACGGCGATATCATAAGGGGGGACCAGGCACTTATACTATTTTCAAGAGAAATTCTAGAGAAAAGAAAAAATTCTAAAATTGTGTTTGAAGTAAAGTGCTCTCAAGCATTGATAGAGGACATTAAAGAACATGGCGGAATTCCAATAATGTATAAAACAGGTCACTCCTTTATCAAGAAAAAGATAAAGGATGAGGATTCTCCATTAGCGGGAGAGATGTCAGGCCATTTCTACTTTAGGGACAATTACTATGGCTATGACGATGGGATTTTTGCTAGTGCAAGGATGGCTCAATTACTTTCTAAGAGTAAAGAAAAAGCATCTGAATTACTGGCCAAAGTTCCAAAATATTATTCGACCCCAGAGATAAGGATTGATTGTCCTGAAGATTTGAAATTCAAAATTGTAGATGAGATTACAAAAAAATTCAAGAAGACGAATGAGGTTATAACAGTAGATGGAGCTAGAATTCAGTTCAAAGATGGATGGGGTCTTGTAAGGGCGTCTAATACACAGCCTGCTTTAATTCTAAGATTTGAAGCTAAGACTCAAAATAGGCTAGAAGAAATCAAAAAAAAGGTCATTGGTGAACTGAGGAAGTTTCCAGCGTTGAATAAATCATTATAATATTTTTATGTCAACATCTAATTCTATTACAGTGATGAAAATAGCATACTGAGCTAATAGCGGTGATGATGCTTATGAGTGCTGAGATATAAAATCAAACTTTTAGTAAAATGTTTAAAGGAAGGGGTCAGGAGGAACTTGAAACTGGGGGAAACGTAGTTTCCCGCGGTTCAGAATTAAAACTCATGAATAATGAAGAAATTCATAAAAAATTGAACCCACATCCATTAGCGTTCTACAGCCTATACCTCATATGGATCTACGTCATTATTCTCACCATGATCTTTATGATGTATGGAAATAAAATATCTTCTGTTCTTGGCAATCCATTAATATATCCGATAGAAACTATGAAATCTGTTACGAACATGCTGTCTAAATCTTTTATCATAGGATTACCTTTTGTAGGCAATGTTGTATCCAGTATTAGTCGGATTGCAATAGAAGCTTCTTTTCTTTATAAAACATATTCGATAATATCTCTGTGGATATTCGCACTATTGATATCTTCAATAGTTATATCATTCTCTAGAATTTCATGGAAATGGATTTTTATACTTTTGGGAATCGGCATCGTAAGTTTTTCATTATCACTATACCTAAAACTTCGTCAACCAGGAGTCTATTATATAGCTATAATCCTATCAGTACTCGGAATTATTGGAGTCGAAATTTACAGAAGGAATCATACATTTTACATAACCAATTTTAGAATAATAACAGAACTTGGTTTTCTCGAATACAAACTCAATAGTCTTGAGTATGATAAGATAAATAACCTTATTTTAGAACAATCTCTGATCGGAAGGATTTTTAATTTTGGCACATTAATCCCAATTACTGCTTCCGGCATAGGAATGGGCGAAGATGAAGCTTCTGTTACTTTTGGTATTGGAGGAAAACCGCAGAAAGGTCCATTTATGGGAGGGGCAATAACAGGAACGAGAGGAATTCAAGTTCCTAGGACAAGAAGTGAGTATGCGTTATATGGCATATCAAAGCCAAGAGAAATCTACAATCTACTGTCAGAATTGATACACGAAAATGTAGAAGCTCCGTATCTTAGAGAAATTTCAAGGGATATAAAAGAGCTTAAGGATAAAAAATCTGGTTAGCTATATTTTCTCATAGCGCTTACAAGCTTTACCTTATCCCTAAGTTCATCCAGTGTTTCTGGTGGGGCAGGACCTTCCTTGTAATGAGGATTTATTCCATATCCTGTTGACCTATTTAACTTACCTATAACATCAGTCATATTAATTGCACCTTCTGGATAAAAATCTATCTCAGCACGCTTAGGTTCAACAGCAGTAACCCGCATTTTATCTAACAGGGGAAATATTGTCTTAGAAACTTCTGGATCTACTATTTTTTCTTTCTCTTCAACTAGGTCTTTTAGTCTAGCCCTCAAACTTCCTGGCGTTTCCTTTAAACCAATGGCATCAAGTCTAGGTGTAATTCCTTCCCTCAAACTTTCATCAATTCCACTAATAATTTCTTTTTCCTTTGGCATGGTTATTTATACGAATTTTAAATATATATAAAAAAATAGTATTGACTTACGGGCCTTTCGGAACTTTCTGATTGAGGTATAAATCCTTATACGTGCCTCTTTTTCTTATTAAATCAATCTTATTACCTCTAACAAGAGCCTCAGCTGGGAGTGGTTGGCTATTATACTGAGATGCCATTGAGAATCCATATGCTCCTGCATCTAGAAAAGCTACTATATCGTTCTTTTCAACTCTGGGAAGTTTTCTGTCTTTCGCTAAGATGTCCCCTGATTCACATATATTGCCTGCTATGTCGTATTTTTTAATTGATTCTTTGTTTATCTTATTGACAACTATAACCCTATGGTAAGAACCATACATGGCAGGTCGTATTAAAGTGTTAAATCCAGCATCTACATTTACAAATTTCTTATATGGTGTTTCCTTAACATTATTGACTCTCGTCAAAAGAACTCCAGATTCTGCAACAATATACCTTCCAGGTTCTACCCAAAGTTCTGGATAATAATTCAATTTTTTGCAACCAGCCCTGAATATAGGAATTATCTTTGATGCGAAATCATCCACTTGTATGATTTTTTTTCCATAGTATGAAATTCCAAATCCACCACCTAGGTCTATGAAATTTAAAACGATTCCAAGTTTTTTCTTTAGTTGATATACAAAATCCATTATTTTTTTACTAGCGATTTCCGTAGCGATTGTATCCGTCAGTTGAGAACCTATATGTGTATGAATTCCAACTATTTTCACATTTGACATTTCACTTGCGATTTTGTATGCATTAATCGCAAGTCCTTTATCAATGTGAATTCCAAATTTGGATTCTTTTAATCCTGTTGAGATTTTGAGATGCGTCTTTGGGCTAACGTTTGGGTTTATTCTGAATGAAATTTTTACAATTTTTCTTTTCTTTTTTGCAATTTCATTCAAGATTTTTAATTCATCGACAGAATCTACGTTCACAGTTATTCCAGAATCAACCGCCATTTTCAGTTCATTGTCAGTTTTGCTATTGCTCGTGAATAGAATGTGATTTCTGTTTACACCAACTTTTAAGGCAGTATATAACTCGCCTCCAGAGACAACATCTGCGCCAGCGCCTTCCTTTTTCAGAAGTCTGCAAATCGCTAGATTTGTATTTGCCTTATAAGCGTACAGAATTTTAGAATTTTTGTATCTTCTAACAAAAGCATTCTTAACTTTTCTGAAATTTTCCCTTATTAGATTTCTGTCATATACATATGTTGGTGTTCCAAATTTATCTGCAATTTTTAATAAAAGTTTTGTCTCCATTGTCGTATTGTAAATTTAATTTGCAATTTATGTTTAATTCTCAAATTAAGAGTCATCGAGCAAAGCGAAGATGACTCCTTTGATGACCGAAAGTTGCTTTGCAACTTTGGTCCAACAAACCTTTAGGTTTGTTCGGAAACTTTCTTAAAGTTTCTTGTCATCTATTATAATTCCTTGGTTTAATAGTCTTTTGGAACATATCTAATCCAAATTTCCATCCATTTACAAGTTCATTCACTACACCCTGTGTGGGATATACTGCTACAGCTTTGAGGAAGAAAAATCTTTCCTCGTGGATTTCTTTTACACGATTCTCTTTAAGTCCTGGCAATATTGTTAGAGATACAAAAAGTCGTAATACGCCCGATATTAAAAAGATTATCTGCAATCCATAAAACCAGAGGAATGATGAACGTTCAAAATAATTTGCCAATAAGCCGCCAATACTTGCACCTAAGAAAACTCCAAAATTGTTGATAAAATTGTAGTTTGCTATATATCTGGTTCTGTTCTTCTGATTGCTTGAGTCCAATATGTAATTAAACGCAGCTAGATTGAAACCACCCCAAGAGAATCCGCTTAGAATTTGGATTAATGCTAAGAAAAATGTATTTTGAGATACTAGCCATAGCAGTGGTAATGATGGAACTAAAAATCCCGTCACAGTTAGAATTTTTTTATTTCCGAATTTATCTCCAAGCCTGCCCCAGTATTCCATACTCACAAGCTGTGACAATGTGACTATCGCACTGAGTAATCCAAACGTAAAGTAATCCATCTTCAAATCCTTAAACATGTAAACAGCAAAGAAGGGTCCTGCAATGTTCGTTGAAAAATTGATCATGCTCACAAAAAATATGAACCTTATAAAATTCTTGTCCATTGAAAATCCAAGAAATTCATTTGGAATCTTCTCTGGAAAATACTTGGGTTCATGCATCTTTTTAAGATAGTATCTTGAGATCAGCCTGGAGATTGATGCTATTGAAAAGATAACTACAAAGCCAAGATATACAAAAAAATGCTCAAAAAATCCAAGGATATAGCCTGCAACTATAGTTGATACAAATGCAGCAAAGCCAGTAATCTTGTTCCTTTTTCCAAAATAAGCACCTCTTTCAGATTCTGGGACTAAGTCACCCATCAGACTAGCCCATGCCGGACCTAAGAATGAATTGAATAATGCATATAATGAAAAAAATAATATCAACCACAAAGCTCTGTTTTCATTGAATAGAAACGGGAGTATAATAATTGGCAACCACATTAGAGCATTTCCCATAACACTAAAAAGGATTATTCCCTTTCTGTAACCTATCTTTTCTGTAAACCTTGCTGCTATTGGTTGTACTAAAGAACCTATTAGAGCTGGCATCGAACACAAGAATCCAATTTCAGAATTACTTGCGCCTAATTTTATGGCAAAAGCTGGTATGTATGCCTCTCCAGAGCCTACCATTACAGAATATGCTGATCCGTCCTTTATAGAATAGTCAAGACTCTTCTGCACTATGTCTTTTTCGCCCATAATATCACTTCTTAAATTTCTTTTCGCCGGCTCTCCTGAACAATCCTATCAAGGTAAATGCTTCCCGCCCGGAGATAAACGCCCTTCCAATCAGCTGCCTAAACGTCTTCTTTGATAAATTATTTTCAAAATCATGGTCGTATATTGAATCAACCAGCGCATCATATTTTTCCAAAAGGACTTTTTTTTCAATCTTGTCGAACTCTTTTAACTTTTTTTTCCTTTTTGAAAATTTATTGAGCATTTCCTGTTTTGAGATTTCATATAAAATGATACAGACTGACTGCGCCAGATTAAGAGTAGGATACTCAATGCTTGTCGGAATTGTTATAAGCAGATCACACATTTCAATTTCATCATTCAACAGACCATCATCCTCCCTGCCGAAGACTAACGCTATCTTGGCATCTAAATCCAAGGAGTTTTTTAGAGTATCTGGTTTTACTGGCGTCCTTAGGGTGTTGCCATCGCCTGCAATGACAGCAGTAGTTCCAACCAGAAAATCAAACCTGTCTTTAAGATTTTCGAACTTTTCCAGAATGACGGCATTTTCAATTATATCGTAGGCGTGGACTGCCATTGCTCTAGCTTCTTTCCCCATAGTAGGTGGATTTATCAGAACCAGATTCCTAAATCCAAAATTCTTCATTATCCTAGCTACCGCCCCAATATTGCCGTCATATTTTGGACTTGCAAGCACTACAGAAAAATTGTCAAACATCTTAATTAGAAACTTTTACTAAAAAGTTTCCGAAAAGTCGTTTTACGACTTTTGGACCAAAAATTGTAAAACAATTTTTCGGTCATCAAAAGATTTGCATTAATTAAATATGATTTCAATTATTAATCATGCCAATAGTGGGTAAGCTCTATGGAGAAGTTTCTCCAACATCTTTCAATATCTTGCTGTCTGACACAAGCATTGGTAGAGGAAATTATGTCAAGGTAAATCATGATTTATGTGGCTGGGTCTTAGCTAGGGTTGAATCAACAAAGAGATATATTGACTCTTCTGGAGCAGAAATAGATATTGCAAGAGCAAGAACTATTGGTTATAGAGCTGATGGAAATATTCTAATACCCAGAACAGCCTTCAAGCCAGATGAAAAAGTACATTCAGCGGACAATGAATTAATTCTTGATGTTCTTGGTCTAAGAAAGCAAAAAACAAGTTGTATTTATGTTGGATTCCTTGAAGGCCATGATATTCCTGTTTATTTGGATGTAAAAAAGACAATAGCAAAACACATGGCGATATTGGCTAAAACTGGCGCTGGAAAAAGTTATACTGTCGGCGTAATTCTGGAAGAGCTTTTGAAGTATGGCATGCCGATTGTTGTAATTGATCCTCATGGTGAATACTCAGGCCTTAGATATGAGAATGAGGACTATGATGCACTGTTAAAATTCGGCCTTAAGACAAAATCTTATGCAGACCAAATAACAGAGTACTCAGTAAATGTGGAAGCAAACCCATATTCAAAAAGGCTATGCATAAAAACAAGATTTGATATTGATGAGCTTATTGAAATTATGCCAATGAAACTTAATGACAAGCAGAAATTAATTCTGTTCAATGCACTTAAGCAGGTTGAAGGGAGGGATTATACTTTAAATGAGCTCATAAGTATCATAAAACTGGATAAAAGCAAGGCCAAGTGGAAAGTGGTTAGCGGACTTGAGTCTCTAAAATCAAGCGGAATCTTTGACGGGAGACCTATTCATGAGAAAGAGCTTGTAAGGGAAAATCATGCTTCTATAATAAATCTGAAAGGAGCAGATCCTAGTATACAAGCCTTAGTTGTTGCAAAAATTTCAAAGGACTTGTTCAATGCCAGAAGTCTTAATCAGATTCCCGGATTTTTCCTCCTTTTGGAAGAGGCCCAGAATTTTTGTCCCGAGCGTAGTTTTGGAGAAGCAATTTCTTCGAATATACTTAGAACGATAGCTTTTGAGGGAAGAAAATTTGAGATTCATCTTTGTGTAGTCAGTCAGAGACCCACAAGGATTGACAAAAATGTTTTGTCACAATGTTCCACTCAGATAATATTGAAGATAACAAATCCAAACGATTTAAAGACTATTGGACAATCAATTGAAGGATTTACACCGGGGATGGAAGAGGAGATAAGACAGCTTCCTGTTGGACATGCTCTTATAGTTGGACCTGTAGAACAACCGATAACTGTAACTGTCAGGACTAGAGAGACAAAACATGAGAGTATATATACAAGAATAACTAAGGAAGAAACAGATAAGAAAAAAAGTATCAAACGAGAAAAGAAGGGTAAAAAAAAGACCATGCTCCAAACGGTCAAATCTATATTCTTAAAAGATGTCGATGAGGTTAGTTAGTCAATAGTACATACTAAATAATCATTCCCCTATAAAATCCTCACGTCTTCTTCCATCATAAATCTCTTCCTCAAGAGACCTCTCAAGCCTACGCCTTAAACTAGCATCTAGCGTCATAGCTATAGTGTTAAATCTTACTGCCCCATACACATAGCCAGAAAATCTCCTTCTGAAGTCTGGTTCAAACAAATCCAGAGGTGCTTTCTGAGCTATCTGCATAACTAAAAGCTGATTCTCTGATATCTGGTCTTCACCATAAGATAATCCCCTTACTGTAGGATCAAAAATATTGAGCAATCTCATGGTGGAGTTTTCATCTCCCTCTCTGCTTCTTTCAATATATCTTAGTAATTCCTTTCCTATCCATGACATCAGATGATTTTCTTATGATCCTCTCAATTGATCTGCCAGCACCAATCAAAGGATTGCTATATGAAAATGAAACAAAAGCTAAGTGTTTCGCAACTATTTCAGGATGACCTAATGTAGTATATGTTTCAACCACTGAGTTATAATTCTCTAGGTAAGTATCTGCAGCAGATATTGGGTCTCTTGCTCTGAATGCAGCACGTGCTATAGTTCTAGCAATTTCTGGATCTGTATCTGAGAGATGCTCAACCACTGAGTTATAATTCCCTATGTAAGTATCTGCAGCAGATATTGGGTCTCTTGCTGTGAATGCAGCACTTGCTATAGTTCTAGCAATTTCTGGATCAGTATCTGAGAGATGCTCAACCACTGAGTTAAAGTTTTTGATGTAAGTATCTGCAGCAGATATTGGGTCTCTTGCTCTGAATGCAGCACGTGCTATAGTTCTAGCAATTTCTGGATCAGTATCTGAGAGATGCTCAACCACTGAGTTATAATTCTCTAGGTAAGTATTTGCAGCAGATGTTGGGTATCTTGCTCTGAATGCAACACTTGCTATAGTTCTAGCAATCTCTGGATCAGTATCTGAGAGATGCTCAACCACTGAGTTAAAGTTTTTGATGTAAGTATCTGCAGCAGATATTGGGTCTCTTGCTCTGAATGCAGCACTTGCTATAGTCTTTGGATACATCCTAATAAAATCATCTATCTCATGGTAGTGCATTTTTTTGACTACTTGATGAATCTGTTTTCCAGTTAGACCAATCTCAGAAAGTAGATTCGCTTC